>SDBV01000281.1_pt1 | contig 70713 bp, 56 predicted proteins | sample 2277081 | NCBI WGS metagenome assembly SDBV01 (sample SAMN10402039, study PRJNA504765) | marine sediment metagenome | isolation source: marine sediment core GS10_PC15, 223 cmbsf | place: Arctic Ocean: Southern Knipovich Ridge | collected 2010
CGCTGCGAAGTTTATCGAGCTGGCCGCTGTTGAGCAGGCGGTCGTACCACTGGCCGCGCTCCTCAACCATTTCGGCGTGGCTCATCTTACCGCTGAACACCACCGTGTCCATCGGAAACTTCTCGATCCGGAAATGGACGTTGAAGAAGTGGAATGTGAAAATAAACCCGGCCGCCAGCAGGGCCTCGTCGCTATGGACAATCAACGCCACGTTGATCACCCAGCCCGGCATGAATAGGGTAAAGAAGGTGGGGAACCACATGATCAGCCCCGAGCCGCCGATAATCACCACGCCCCAGAACACGGCGAAGTAGTCGAATTTTTCCCAGTAGGTCCAGCGCTCGAAACGCGGTTTCTCGCCCCGTCCGAAGAACCACAACTGGTGGTTCCAGAAGTCGCGGACATCGCGCCAGTGGGGGATCAGCGAGTCCGGGCGGAACATATAGTCCAGCAGGGCCTTTAACGAAAATTTGCCTGTTTTCGGGTTTTTGATCGTTTTTATCTTGGGGATGAACTGGCGCAGCATGTTGATCACGTGCACCACGAACACCGCCACCAGGATTACCGCGGCCGTGCGATGCAGGTAGTTGGCTATCTCAACGCCCCCCAGCACAGACATCAACATGCCCGACCAGTCGGCGTAGAAGAATTTCAGCGGCAGGCCTGTTATCGCCAGCGTTGTGAAACTGATTATCAGCAGCACGTGCAGCACCCGCTGGATAGGGGTGAACCGGGTATAGATCAGCTCGTCCTTGAGCACCTTTACTTTCGACTGGCGGAACGACTTGCTGTCGCGCAGGAACAGGGCCACCGAGCGCACCAGCCAGAGCAAGGTGTGCAGGCCGAAAAAGAGGAAAACGCTCATCAGCAGTAATGTCATTGCCCAGAACGTATAGAAGAGCTGCGGGTAGTTCTCGCGGTCCATGTGGCTGGCGTGGGTGATATAGCCGGCGAACCCCTCGTTGGCGCCCTCGTGGCATTTGGCGCAGGTTTCCACCCTGTTGTCCGGGTGGATTGGTGATGCGGGGTCAGCTGTGCGCGTTATACCGTGGTAGCCGTGGCAGTCGTAGCAGGCGGCCACTTTGGTGGCGCCCAGGGCCATAGCCTTGCCGTGGAACGTTTCCTGGTAGTGTTCAAGCTGCTCCTCGTGGCAATGGCCGCAACGCTCATCGGAGTACTTTTTGTACGCAAGTCCCTCGGGGGAGATAATCCGGTGGCTCTCGTGGCAGTCCGTGCAGACAGGCCCCCTCCGGTCGCCGTTGACCACAAGCTGGCCGTGGATACTTGCGCTGTAAGTTTCTTCCACCTTGGTGTGGCAGACTCCGCAGGTTTTATAGACATTACGCCGATGAACGGGCGAGGAGGGGCTGGAGCTGTTCTGGATATCGTGAGTGCCGTGGCAGTCGTTGCAACTCGGGGCCACGCTAAGGCCGTCCTTGAGCAGGCCCTTGGCATGCACGCTCTCGTAGAAATGGGGCAGGGCGTCGAGCTGGCCCATATCGTGCTTATCCTGCAGTTCCCGGTTCTGGTGGCATTTGGCGCAAGTGTACATCAGGTTGAACTTGTTGACCGTGCTGTTGCTGTCCTCGGCGGGAAGAATATCGTGCTTGCCGTGGCAGGATGCGCAGTCGGGCACGTCGGTATCGCCCAGGCTCAGAAGCTGGCCGTGGATACTGGTTGCAAATACTTCGCTCTCATCGGGGTGGCAGACCGAGCAGTCGACATGCTCCACCGGTACATCGTGGGCGCCCATCTCCTCGGTATCAGCCAGGTCCATGTGGCAGTCCGTGCAGCCAAAATCCCCGTGGATAGAGCCGGAGTACTGCTCGTGGTCCACATGGATCGAGATTTCCTCTCCACTGGCGTTAGTGGTGGTCAGCCCCTCTTCGCCGTGGCAGACCAGGCAGATATTCTCATCCTGTGCAAGGCCGGTGGAGGCAAGCATCAGGATTGCGACAACGGCCAGCTTGATGCTGATTGCTCTGATCATTAGTTTCCCCGTTTGAACTTCCGGCAACTGGAGCTTAAGCCGCGCCCGGCGGTTTAAGATGTTGCGGTGCATTATAGACATGATAACGGCTGTCAGCGCTCCGAAGTTGCAGACGAATTGACAGCGGATTGCCGTCCAAGCTGGCGATAAATCCTTTCGGCTACCTCGGCGGGCACTGATTCGAGCAGCCGCTCGTATTCCAGGACATGATGGCGGCGCAGGAAATCGAGATCCATCCGGCCGTTGATCCATATTCTGCTCATCGGGAACACCTCTGGGTGGAGGTGCACGTTGTACATGTGCCAGATAATGATGGCCATGAAAGCCAGGATCGCCTCGAACCCGTGGACCACCCGGATAATATCGAGCACCCAGCGGGGGAAGAGAATAGTGGCCTCCACCGGGAACCAGAGACAGACGCCCGTGACCAGCATAATCAGACTGCCCCAGGCCACGGCGTAGTACTCGAACTTTTCAATATAATTGAAGCGGCCAAACCGCGGATGCGAATCGCTCTTGCCCAGGTTGTACCTGATCATCCCGAAAAAGTCCGTGACATCCTTCCACAAGGGCACCATTTCGCGAAGGTCCCGGTTGCCGCGCGGGCTGAACAGGCAGAAGAAGGCATGGTAGATCGAGATAAACAAGAGCACTATCGCTGCCAGGCGGTGCAGAATTCCGCGCAGGGTGAAACTGCCCTCGAACCAGAACATCTGGCGCAAAATCCACGAATCGGGCAGCAGCAGTGGTACGCCGGTGAGGATCAACAGCGTAAAACTGGAGAGTAGCATCAGGTGTTGGAAACGCTGGGCTTTTGAGAAGCGCTCGTAATAGAGCTTGCCCTCGTGTTCCACCAGCCTTTTTTTCATTGGATAATCCGGCTTTGTCATGGCTTAGTTTTCCTCCTGCTCGTTGCTGCTCTCTTCGTTCGACTTTGCCCGACGGCGGTAGGCCATCAGGTCCAGCACGATATAAGCTAAGAATCCGGCGATCAGGCCGACGATAAAGATTACGTAAACTCTCTTGACCAGCCAGGCGCCGATATTGTCCTCGGGAGTGTCCAGGACGTGAATCTTGCCCCCGGCGAAATTTTCACCCGCGTTGGGATGGCAGCTGCCGCAGGTTTCGGTCAGTTTGTCCTGGTTGACCTTGCTCTGGGGGTCCGTGGAGGGACGGATGTTATGGTAGCCGTGGCAACTGGCGCAGTTGGCCACCCGCACATCGCCCAGGTTTAAAGCGATTCCATGATAGGTATTTTTGAAACTGTCCACCCTGTCTATAGGGAGGCCGTACTTAGTGGTGATTGACATGTCTTCGTGGCATTTGGAGCAGTTTTCCGAAACGTGGGACGGGCTGATATTGCTTTCCGGGTCCTCGGCGCTGCGGATATTGTGCTCGCCGTGGCAGTCGGTGCAGAGAGGTACATCGAGATTACCGCTCTGGTAGGCCTCGCCATGAACGCCGTGGACATAGTCCCGGTAGATCGGCGCGTGGCACTTGCCGCACGTTTCAGGAATTGCAGGCAGCATCTCGTCCAGCTTGAGCACTTTATGGGCGCCGTGGCAGCTGGAGCAGGTGGCGCTGACAGCCAGGCCGCTTTTTGCCAACGCCTGGCCGTGGACACTCTCGATAAACGAGCGGGCGATATCGCTGCTGCCCATCCCCTCGTGCTGGCCTGTCAGCTCGGGGTCGCCGTGGCAGGCCAGACAGGTCTCCGGCTGATTTGTGGGAAACACCCTGGAGTTGAGATCATCCACCGGGAAGATGTAGTGCTTGCTGTGGCAGTCGGAGCAGCCGGCGGCGTCCAGATCACCTTTTTCCCTGGCCGGCTGTCCGTGGACACCCTCGTCCCACAGCTCGAACGCCTCGTCGTGGCACAGCGAGCAGTCCACTTTTTCCAGTTTCTCGGCGTGGGGCCAGTCCTCGAACCCGTCCAGGTCCATGTGGCAGCTCACGCACTCCAGACCCATCTGGGCGTGGATCGATTCAGCATAGCGTTCGCTGTCGACATAGATCGTATCTCCAGCCGAGCCGGACATCTCCGGGTCGTTGTGACACTCAAAGCAGATATCGTCGCCCTGGGCCGCGCTCCTGCCGCTGATCAGCAGAATCAGCAGCAGCCCTGTAGCCAGTGGAAATGTTTTTTGAAGTTTCATAATCGTCAGTGGTTCTCTCACAGGTTAACAATCGTTACATGGTTTGCGAAGGCGGCGGTTGATATCCAGCTCTACCTAAGAGCACCATGCCGCCCAGCGAGATACAGATCAGCCGGAACAGAAACAGACTTAGATAGAATGCAGCCCAACTGGAGGAACCAGGAGGGGTCTTTATTGATCTTGTCGTCGAAAGCAGACCAAGGGCTAAAATGTCTCACCGGCGATATACTATCAGCCGGTTAAATGAAAGGACGCCGTGGGTAGCAAACTCGCAAGAAAGACAATGAATAATCAAAGCCGTTTGAACATTAAACAGCCAAACAGCCACAATCCACTACAAACAAATGCTTAAGGAGTTAGTGTCTTTGAAACGCGCAGGGATCATTTTGAATATTGCGCATATTAAGAATAGTATAAAATAATCAAACAGCGCATGCTCGCAAGGGTTTTTACAGCCAGTTGCACGAAACGGCGCGGTTAAATGGGCCGTTAGCCAAAATAATCCGGAAAAAGTGTTGATATATTAAACAATATCTTCAATCCAGTGTTTAATGTTGCAACACTGCTAAATACAAAATTGCAAAACACTTAACAAAAGGAATCCTGAACCGCCATAAAGGAGTGTTGAGTAATTCAACACTCCGCTGATTTCCTTCAACTTTCCTCCGCTAATTCCAATCCCCCCCCGAAGCTCCTATCTCTATATGTATCAATGGCAAATTTAGTATTAAAAAATATTTACGAGATTAATTTATTGTCGGCATGATAATTGTTATAAGAGTTAGGGCAAATGTAAGATTGCGAGGGACAAAACCTTAAGTGCGAAAGATCTATTCAATGGGAGGGTCTCATGGTTGTTTTACTGGTATTTATTACCATAATAGTATTTTTGTCCATAGCGTATGTTAGAGACTACAAGCTCAAAGGGCACAGGAGTTTAGCGATTTCAATCGAGCCAAAAGCTTCGCCTGCGGTAGCTCCGGTAATTGATGCCGCAGCAGAGTTACTCGAAAAAGCATACGAACCTGAAGGTCTATTCTACTCTAAATCACATATTTGGGCGTTTCTCGAAATGAACGGGACAGTGAAAATCGGTGTCGACAATTTTCTCCGGAACCTGCTTGGAAAAATTGACAAAATTGAAGTCCCGGCGATTGGAGACAGCACCGAGCAGGGATCGCAAACTATCACTATCAGCAACAGGGACCGTCACATAAAAGCGAGGATACCAATAGATGGAACAATTGCATCGGTGAATGAGGATGTCTTGAATGAACCGGAATTATTACTCAGGGATTCTTATCAGGATGGCTGGATAATTCAAGTTAAGCCTAGAAATTTCATGGAGAGTATTCATCCATTGACTTGCGGGCAATTTGCCGGGCAATGGATCGCTTCCGAGGTCAAGAGACTGAAAGAATTTCTTACAGAATCCGCAGCTAAAGAAAGTCCTGCTTTCCAAACTATGTATGATGGCGGATTACCGGTGAACGGAGTAAGCAGTTTGATAGATGATGAACTCTGGGCAAAGGTAAAGAGAGAATTTCTGGGCGATGACAGTTAGCCTGGGAGCCGGATGACCGGACAATTTTATTAATGTGCTAACCGCTGATTATTTATCGATTCAATCCGTCAGATAGTTGATTTGATTCATGCCGCACACTGAAACGTATCGAGTTGCAGAGCTGATGAAATTGAAAACAGGCTGACACTGGAGGGTTTTGCAGGCAGCCAGGGGGAAATCAAGGTATGGAAAGAAGAAACTTCATAAAAGCCGTCGGTTTATCGATGGGTACCGCTTTAGCCGGAAGTCGAGCTTTAGCTGCTGAAACTGATGAAAAGCCTGAATTCATGGGTGTGCTGGTTGACACCACGCGCTGTGTCGGTTGCCGGGCATGCGAATATGCCTGCGCGGAGCAGAACGGCCTTCCGGAGCCCGACGATGACGAATCGGTATTGGAAACCGTAAGGAAGCAGACAGTAAAACAGTGGTCAGTGGTAAATCGATATGAGACCGAAGCAGGCGAGATGTTTGTTAAAAAACAATGCATGCACTGCAGCCAGCCTGCCTGTGCCTCGGCCTGTCTTACCAAGGCGATGAAAAAAACAGAACTGGGACCTGTTATCTGGCGAGAGAGCAAGTGCATGGGCTGCAGGTTCTGCATGGTATCCTGCCCGTTTGATATCCCGAAATTCGAGTACCACAGTGCGGTTCCCAAAATACAGAAGTGCAGGATGTGCCTGGACCTTATCCAGCAGGGGAAGCCGCCGGCGTGCGTGGAGAACTGTATGGGCGATGAAGCTCTCCTGTTCGGCAAAAAAAGAGAACTGCTCGATGTCGCAAGGGCGCGAATCGCCGTAGAGCCCGAAAAGTACGTTCACCATATCTATGGCGAGCACGAAGTGGGAGGGACCGGGTGGCTTTATCTTTCCGCGGTTCCTTTTAAGCAATTGGGATTCAGGGAGGATCTCGGTACGAGGCCATACCCCGAGTTGACCAAGGAGTTTTTGTATGGAGTACCTGTTGTGCTAACGCTGTTGCCGCCCTTCCTACTTGGTTTGAGTTATGCAACAAGGGATAACACGGAGAAGCCCGAGAATGAAAACAAAAACGATTGACACGCAGATTACCATGCAGACGCTCGGTGCGGAGATAAAAAAGTTTCTCATTTTTCTTATCGCTGAATTTAAGCCCAAAGGTAAAATCATTACGCCGTTCAACCTTATCTCGGGGTTTATAATTCTGCTGGCCATCCCACTGCTTTATATCCGCTTTACAAAAGGCCTGGGCTCAATCACCAATCTTTCCCAGGAATATCCATGGGGCCTATGGATTGGGTTTGATGTAGTCACGGGGGTCGCTTTCGCCGGCGGCGCATACGTGATTACTTTCCTGGTCTATATCCTGAGACTGGAGAAATATCATCCGATTGTCAGGGTGACAGTGCTCAACGGATTTCTGGCCTATGTTTTTTACGCCGGCGCCTTATTACTTGACCTCGGCCGTCCATGGAATGTTATCAACCCTGTAATCGGCAACTCGTTCGGGGTAAGTTCCGTTCTGTTCCTGGTCGCCTGGCACTTCATGCTTTACATGTTTGCCGAACTTATCGAGTTCTCGCCGGTAATCGCTGAATGGCTTGGCTGGGAGCGGATCAGAAAGTTTCTCGTTACGCTAACCCTGGGAGCGGTAATATTCGGAATAGCGCTTTCCACCCTGCACCAGTCAGGTCTGGGCGCCCTGTATCTGATGACCAAGGGGAAACTGCATCCCCTGTGGTATTCTGAGTTTATCCCGATTTTATTCTTTGTCTCCAGTATCTTTGCCGGTCTCTCCATGGTTATTTTCGAGGGCAGTATCAGTCACAAGGTGTTCAGAAATCGGATCTCAGCCGAGGAACTGGATTCACATGATGGGATTTTATACGGCCTCGCCAAAATCTGCGCCGCCGCAATGTTTGTCTACTTCTTCCTGAAGGTACTTGTTTTCCTTCACGGACAATACTGGTCCTATCTCAATACGCCCTACGGATACTGGTTTCTTGTGGAAATTATCGGATTCGTACTGCTGCCCTGCATGTTGTTCATCAGGGGATTCAAGTTGAGGCGGCTCTCTTATGTCCGGGTAGCGGCGGTATTGACACTATTGGGAATTATCATCAACCGGCTGAATGTCTCGATCATAGCATTTAAGTGGTATGAGCCGGTAAGGTACTTTCCTTCCTGGATGGAAATTGAAATTACCCTTGCGGTAATTGCCGCGGAAATCTGGGTGTTCAGGTGGATAGTCACCAGGATGCCTGTTTTCGGAAATCAACCGCAAACCGATAAAAGCCTGGAAAGGACCAGTTGAGGGAAGCGTGGTTTACTCCGGGGAACAGTTACAAGACTCGGGGAGCTATAAATTAAAACTTGTGGAGGCACACATCCCGCGCGGACGAAACGTTGGTTTAAGCTCATGAGAAGCGGGACTGCCCCTGTCCGGCTGTCAGGGATAATGCTATGCGGCTTTAAAGGAGGAGCATCATGGAAGGTTTAAGTTATGTAGATATATTCGCCACAAAGGGCATGGAGTATATCCTGGTTATCGGGTATCTGCTGGTCCTGGTCGTTTTCTGGAAGATCCTGAATAAAAAACCGTCAGCCGGGAACTCCGCAGGGCTGAATCGGGAGCGGGTGAAAGGTAACAGCGGGTGGTTCAAGCTGGCGGAGGGATTATTCTACCATCAGGGTCACAGCTGGGTTATGCCTGAAGAGGGAGATGTGGCGAAAGTCGGTATCGATGATTTCGCCCAGAAGTTACTCGGTAAACCGACTTCGATTGTTCTGCCCCGGATCGGCGCCCAGGTTAATCAGGGTGCAAAGGGTTGGCAGTTGAAAGTTGACTCGAAGCTGTTTGACGTTTTGTCGCCGGTGGATGGGGAAGTCCTCGCCGTAAATGAAGAAGCGGTTAAGAGTCCTGAGTTAATCGGCAATGATCCATATGGTGAAGGCTGGCTGATAAAAGTAAGGGTACCGAAACTTAATTCCCAGTTGAAGAATCTGATTTCCGGAAAATTAGCGATAGCCTGGATGGAAGAAACAGTAAGCACGATGCGAAAAAGAATCACAGGTGACCCGGGTATGGTGCTTCAGGACGGCGGAACACCGGTGCAGGGATTTGCTAAAAACATCTCACCCGGGAATTGGGAAGATATTGCCAATGAATTTCTATTGAACGATTGAGTTCCTCTTTTCGGTAGCATTGAAAATGCGCCGCTTCAACCAGTTGAATCCATTCTGGCCAGGAGTAACCAGCAGGGGTTGCATCAGGTTAATCGAAAAGAATTCCTCGCGGCTTGCCGCGGGGTAAGCTGTTGCATGTGCAGGATGAGAAGCTTAAATCCCCCCTTGGCCTCCCTTTGGAAAAAGGGGGGAGCATAGCCGTGGAAAAGGATGAGAGGTAAAATTCCCCCTTAGAAAAGGGGGTGTCCACGATGAAATCGGGACGGGGGTTGTTGCCTCCCCCTTAGCCAAAGGGGGATTGAGGGGGATTTTTCAGCTGCCTCGCAGCTCTGCTGCGGAGTAGTTCATTAACCTGTTGTTGGAGGATACAAATCAGAATTCAGGACTGCTGTCAATTTGTGAAGGGTTGGACGGTTTATCCTCATTTTCTCTCAATATTTGAGATATTAAATTATGAATAAACAGAACGGTGAAAAGTCAAGAATCAGCCTGAAGGACAACAAGTGTATCTGGATGGAGGGGGGGGTACTCAATTATCATCTCTGCTCCCTGGATTATCGTTGTGAGGATTGTGAACTGGATAAGGTGATAAAGGGGGAGTATTCGCAAGCCCCAAGTGCAGAGTCCGATCTATCATATCCGGAAGTCAAATCGTTTAATTTCGAAGAAATTATCGCTGATGTGAATCTGTCGCATCGCTACGATTATTTCCTGATTCGGATGTTGTATAATTACTTTTCAAGCATTTTATATTCCAGTGAAGTTAAATACTTCCCATCGCATTTCTGGGTCTATGAGCTGGAAGGGGGTTCCGTACGTATCGGACTTGATGATTTCATCGTAAAATACCTCGATCCAATCGAGAATATTATTTTCCCTGTTAATGGCAATAGAATTCAGGAAGGCGCGGCTATTTGCTGGTTATTCGGGGATGACTGGAACATTCGTTTAAGTGCTCCGCTGGCAGGGAGTATAAGCGCATCCAATCGACGAATCCTCCAGCAGGCTCCGGAATTGCTTAAGAAAGATCCTTACGGCAGAGGCTGGCTGCTGGAAATCAAGCCAAATTGTGATACCAGTGCTCTTTCGCTTGTTGAGAATATCGGAAGTATTAAGCAATGGTACAACCAATGCCTTTTGGAAATATACTTCAGCGCATCTGAATTGATCGACAAAGTGGGGGCTTTTCCCGGTGTGACCATGTCGGACGGAGGGGTAGCGGTGACAAGGCTCCGGCAATTGTTAGGAAAGGAGAACTACACAAAATTAGCAAAAAAACTGCTGAAGAAATAAAAAAGCTCATTCTATAATTACAGACTTGTGAACTGTATTGCTGCTGAAGAATATTTCTGGATTCGCATGGTCTGATCCCCCCCCTTGTGGTGATAATCCCCCCAGAGGGGTTTCGTGTCCGTACGATAGAGGTTGCATCCGTGGACTGGGGAAGCTAGATTCAATTTGATACAATATTGTCATATTCGCGGCAATCTCCAGCTTCCGGCGCCTTGAGTAGCGCCAGGGCGCCAACGGTTTTTCTTCGCGCACTTCCTGAGTTCTGATCCGCTGTTAAATGCTTCAAAAGCTCGGAAATAATCATGTATCGGCAATTAAGCGCACGCCTGTTCGTTCTGCTTACCGTTCTTATGATCGGTTTGTTTTCTAGCTATACATATCTGAATATCAAAGTTCAAAAAGAACATTTAATGCAGAATGTTATTACCAATGCCGACAGGGCCAGTGAACTGATAATGCGTTCGACACGTTACAGCATGTTACTGAATCGTAAGGAGGATGTTTATCAGATAATTAACACGATCGGCAATGCCGAGGGTTTTGATGGAATCAGGATTTATAGTAAAACGGGGAAAATAATCTTTTCCACGGATCAGAATGAGTTGGATCATATAATCAACATGAATGCGGAAGCTTGCAATATCTGTCACAGTGACGGTCCCCCCAGAAAGTCTCTCACCTCTTCTCTGGCCACCAGAATTTTCCGGTCGGAAAAAGGTTACAGGGTGCTTGGTCTGATAAATCCGATCAAGAACGATAATGATTGCTCCTCTGCTTCGTGCCACGCTCATCCTCCTTCTCAGACAATCCTCGGAGTTCTGGATGTAAAAATGTCTCTTCAGCAGCTCGATGAGGACCTTGCCGACAGTCAAAGGAAAACGATCATTTATTTTCTGATTACGATCCTGGTCGTGGCCATTGTATCGGGAATTTTCATCAGGCAAATGGTGCATATCCCCGTTAAGATGCTAATGGACGGGACGCGAGCTTTATCCAATGGCAATATGGATCACCACATAAAAATTGACCGGACGGATGAGATCGGTGAACTTTCCAGGTCATTTAACCAGATGACAGAGGATTTGAGAGATGCCCGCAACGAAATCACTACCTGGTCAAACACTCTCGAACAAAAGGTCACGGAGAAAACCGAAGAGTTGAAGAAGGCGCACCACCATATTTTGCAGGTCGAAAAAATGGCATCGCTGGGCAAGTTGTCAGCTTCGGTGGCTCATGAGATAAATAACCCGCTGGCGGGCATCCTTACATATACTAAACTCGTGCTTAAAAAATTGAGTGGTAAAAAACTGACCCTGGTGGATAAAGAAAAAATCGATGGCTATCTGAACCTGATTCAGAATGAAACCTCGCGATGCGGAAATATCGTTAAGAATCTGCTCCTGTTCGCCCGTAAAAGCGATACTGAATTCACGAAAGCAAATATCGTATCGATAGTTAACAAGAGTCTGCTGCTTATCGATCATCATTTGAAAATTCAGAATATAAAGCTCAATAAGAATATACCCATCAAACCTGTTTATCTCATGTGTAACGCCAACGAGATTAATCAGGCCCTGCTTGCGTTGCTGATCAATGCGGTGGAATCGATGGAATCGGGCGGTAAGCTGTCAATCGAAGTGGCAGGCGCAAAGGAGAATAACCTGGTCGAGATACAAATATCCGACACCGGGCATGGGATTAGTGAAGAAATCCTCCCTCATATTTTTGACCCGTTTTATACGACTAAAGAGGACGGGAAAGGTGTAGGATTGGGCTTATCTGTTGCGTATGGCATTATCAAGCGCCATAATGGCACAATTAATGTTTCTTCAAATCTGATTCAAGGAACGACCTTTTCACTTGCTTTACCGGTTAAATCGGTAATCCTGACCGATGAACAAGAGTTTCCATTCGATTAACGGATACAACAAAATGACCAGAAATGAAAATAATCGGATATTGATTGTAGACGATGAGTTTGTTGTAAGGGATTCATTGTACAACTGGTTCCGCGAAGATGGGTTTCAGGTCGAGGCGGCTGAGAACGCCCACGATGCACTGAAAATAATGCAGGAATCAGAATTTGACATTGCTTTGCTGGACATCAAGATGCCAGGTATTGACGGTATTGAATTACAGAAGAGGATAAAAAAGATTGCCCCGGAGATGATCATCATAATTATTACTGCTTATGCCTCGGTTAGTACAGCCGTCCAGGCTCTGAAAGAGGGCGCTTTTGATTATATAACCAAGCCTTTTGATCCGGACGAGTTGAGTCATCTGATTCAGAACGCTTTTAACCAGAAAAAACTCAAGGCGGAAAATGTTCAACTGCGCGAGCAGATACAGGAATTATCCAGTTTCGAAGAGATAATTGGGGAAAGCTCCGCTATCAGGAAAGTGTTTGAACTCGTGGACACTGTTGCCAAAACTGATTCCACCGTGATGATCAGGGGCGAAAGTGGAACCGGTAAAGAGCTGGTTGCCAGAGCGATCCACAGCCGAAGTAACAGGAAATTCTTCCCGATCATAGCTGTCAACTGTGGCGCGGTCCCCGAGGGAATTATGGAAAGCGAGTTGTTTGGGCATGAGAGGGGGGCATTCACAGGAGCGCACTATAAGCGCAAGGGCAAGTTTGAAATGTCGGATGGCGGAACTATCTTCTTTGACGAGATTGGAAATATCAGCACGAAAATGCAGATGGAATTATTGAGAGTAATTGAAGCTAAACAAATTACACGCCTGGGGGGAAACAACAACATCGATGTTGATTTCAGAATTATCTGCGCGGTTAATCAGAATCTCGAAGAAAAGGTGAAGGACGGCGAGTTCAGGGAAGACCTGTATTACAGGCTGAACGTATTTACAATCAAACTGCCTCCTCTCAGAGAACGGCGCTCGGATATTCCGCTCCTGGTAAAACATTTTATTAGTAAGTATAATAAAATTATGAATAGGAATATTGCGGGTATTGAACCGCAGGCATTGGATACATTGATGAAATATCAATGGCCCGGCAATGTAAGGGAATTGGAAAATGCTATTGAAAGGGCGGTAGTGGTGGGTAAGCTCGAAGAAATTATTCTCGAAGACCTCAGCTTCCAGTTTGACAGTTTTGTTGAATCTCCCGGTGGTAATTCTCTTGCGGATATTGAAAAAGCGCACATCAATGAGATCTTGAATCTGAACTCCTGGAACATATCCAGATCAGCGGAAATACTAAAAATTGATCGAGTGACTTTGTATAACAAAATAAAGAAATACAATTTAAAAAAATAGATCACTGCTTATGGATACATTACTGATAGTTCCCTTCTCAATAGACCAGACTCTTCAGGTATCCTCTTTGTATCAGACTCTGCAAAAAATATTGGATATGGAAGTCCTGATAGAAAATTATTCAATTGATATTAACGATGCATATGACCCGGATCGCAATCAATATCATTCAACTGCTCTGATAAGCAGTTTGTTGAACCGGTATTCCGATAAAATTCTAAAAGTACTTGGCGTTACTTCACTGGATTTATTTATCCCCATATTGACATTTGTTTTCGGGGAAGCGCAGCTCGATGGGAGTGTGGCGGTAGTTTCTTCCTGCCGCCTGAAGCCTGAATTCTACGGGATTCCAGCCGATGATAATCTGCTGGCAGATAGATTGGAAAAAGAAGCCATTCACGAATTAGGCCACACATTGGGACTGATACATTGCCAGTACTATGAATGTGTTATGCATTCATCGAATTGTGTGGAGGACATCGATTTAAAACACTCATTATTCTGTCCTGAATGTGAAAATACCCTTCTGCAAAAAAAAGTACAGCCTTGAATTCCCCTTTGCGGCAAATCAATAAATTCCCGGCGGGATAAGTGGAACGGCATAGTTGTTGAGCTGTCTATGGCTATCTTAATCTCTTGTCGGCATGAAGACAGCTAACAACTATGCCCCTCCGGCTTCTTATTTCGTCAGCATCAGATACAGGATCATCGACAGCGTAAACCCCACCCCCACAGCCAGCATCACCCAGCTCACTTTATCCCGCTCCCGTGCGGTGGCCCAGACCCAGACTCCGCTGATGGCGAACAGGATGCACCCGGCGCTGGCCAGGTCGTACATCAGGCCCCAGAGCAGCCAGACCGGATTACCACGGTAACCGTGAATCCGGTGATAGCCGACCATCGTGCCGCGGAAACCTAAACGGCTCGATTCTAGCTCCACGCTGCGTTTGTCAGCATCCAGGAGGGCGGACAGGTTGGCGCCGGGACGGCCCCAACGGTAACGCACCCGGCCGTCATCTAGTTTCTGCGGCACCTGCGGTTGGCCGTTAAGGCTGAAACGATTCGCGATCCATTGGCCGGTTTCGTCCACGTCCAGAGCGGTGGGAATGCGCACCTGCTCCACACGTGTGCTCTTCTCCGGGTCCTTGCCCGGGAACATGTTACGCTCTATCATCACGAAGCCGCTGATGAAATACATTACCACGAACACTGCCAGGCTCAGGCCCGAAAAGAGGTGGATTTTTTTCATGGTTTTTTTCATAGCTCACCCCCTCATCCAGACAAAAATCATCAGTAGCAGGCTGCCGCCTGAGACTCCGGCCAGCAACAGCCAGCCGATCAGAGTGTCATTCCTGCTTCTACTCCAGAAATAGATTCCGCTGCCGCCGGCATACATCACGAAAAGAACGCAGATATATGTGTAATATTTCCAGAAATTAGTATACGGCTTGCCGGGGGTGGGCCCCATTGCGTGCAGCCCGTTCATCACCCTCAGCGGCCCCCGCCGGATTTCCTCCACACCGGCAAGGGAGCGCGCCGGGTTGACAGCCACTCTGTATTCCTTGCCCGGACGGCCCATGACGAACTTGAAGCTGTTGTCGTCGCTCCGTTCATAACGCCACCATAGAATCCAGCCGTCGATATCCAGAGCCTTTTTTACCCTTTCCGCCAGTACATCGTTGTCGGTGGTGTCGGCCACGGCGTCCAGTTGACGTTCCCAGTTCACGGCTCGTTCGCCGATGTTGATAAAGTCGAAATGGTGGTTGAAATGCAGGCTGCTGAAGCCGAATATGATCAGGTAGGGTGCGCAGAGCAGCCCGCCCCAGAGATGAATTTTCGAAAGGTACTTTCGCAAGCCTGACCTCCTCTGAATTAGTGAGTCGGCGTCCGGAAACGGACTGGGTGAATCGTGGTTACGGGCTTAAAGCATCATGTAGTAAATAACCATGCCAACAGTTAACACTGACCCGGCTGCCAGCATCACCCAGCCTCCCCGGTCCCGTTCCCGCGCGCTGGCCCAGAGCCCGATACCGCTGATGGCGAATATTATTGTTCCGGCGCTGGAGAGGTCCAGCATCAGTACCCACAGGTTCCACAACCAGCCGTCACCGTAACCCTGCACGAAATGGTAATCGATAGCGTTCCCCTTTAGCCCTGTCTTGCCTGTGACAATTTCCACGCTTTGCTTATCGGCGGCCAGATACACTATATTAAGCCTTCCCGGTACGGACCAGGCCATCCGTGTTCTGCCGTCATCCAGCGGGCGCGGCGCCTGCATTTTTCCGTTCAGCTCCAGCTCCGATTTCAACCATTGTGCTGTTCCTGTGTCGTCAAGCCCGGCGGGAATGTTCAGTTCCACAACGCGGGAGCTGCTTTCGGCGGGCTTGTTGGGAAACAGGGTGACGTTGTAGATCACAAAGCCGCTGGCAAAATACATCAGCACGAATGTCAACAGGCTCAGGCCGCTTACGAGGTGAATTCTGCTAAGTGTGTTTTTCATGTTCTCACCCCCACAGCCTGACAGTGGCCAGTAATAACAGACTTCCGCCAGCGGAGCCCAGCAGCAGCACCCAATCAAATCGAGTTTTGTCCCTGTGTTTGCTCCAGAAATAAACTCCGCTACCTCCTGCGAAAACCACGAAAACGATGGACAGGTAGGTATAAATAACCCAGAGAACGCCGGCTCCCGCTCCGGTGTAGCTGCGTGCTCCATGCAACTCGGAGATAACAGTCAGCGGACCGAAACGGGTCTCCTCAACTGTGGCCAGCCGGCGGTTTTTTTCAACACGGATGTTATAGTTTTTTCCCGGATGCTTAGCCCTGAAACTGAAATCGCCATTATCATCGCGGCGGGCTGTCCAGTAATAGATATTCCCCCGCAACTCCAGGGCCTCGTAGATTGCCAGGCACAGTTGGTTGTTGTTGTCCGTGTCCCGCACCTCGATCATTTTCTCCCAATGCACGGTTTTTTCACCCGCGTCCATGAATGGGAACTGATGATTGAAGTTCAGGGTTGTAAACCCGAACAACACCAGAATCGGGGCGCAGAACAGCCCGCCCCAGCTGTGGATTTTCGAGAGAGTTTTTCTCATTCCCGCTCCGGTTTATAAAAGACGATCAATCAATCCTGGTGAATACAGCCGCCAGATCCTTCGTAAATTCCTGCGATTCAATCCTTATCACATTACCCTTGCTCTCAACGGTTTCGGTATGGATCCATTCTCCGGAGGATGGGTCGTACCAGCGCACCAGGAACGTGCCGGGCCAGCTCCAGAAATAAGTGCCACAGCTCGTGGCGGTGTCGTAGGTGTCGTAGTGGTGAAAATACAGTACGCTGGTTGTGCCGTTCGACAGGGCGTAGCGCTCCACCCCGTCGCCCTGGTCCGGGCCGCTCATCGCCGGGCGCATATCGGCGGGAAGGTCCTTTACAAAAGCGTGGAAGTTACGGAAGTAGCTCCGCGCCTCGCGGCCCAGGTAGGTGTTAGCGTTACCGGATTGCTTATGGGGTATCGTCACAATTCCGCCCATGCTCCAGAACGTTACCGCGCTCTCCAGCATGAAAGAAGTCCAGACTGTCAGCCGCCACTTGTCCGGGTCGCGGTTGGAAATTGTACCCTTGTTGCCGAACTCGGTAAACAGGACCGGTTTGCCCCAGCTTTTATGGCGGGCGTACTGGCGTCCCAGGATCAGGCTCGTTTCGTTGGCCGGAATCCGGACATACAGGTGCGGTGTAACCAGGTCGCACCAATCGGCGTAGGGGCGTTCATAGCTGGTGGTCATCAGGTGATCGTAGGGGTCCAGCTCTTCGATGAACTCCGCTATTTCTTCCAGCCATTCATCGGGCGTGTAAACGTCCTCGTTGAATATCTCCCAGATATCTGTATAAACTGCATAGCGGGCCACAATGTAGCGGACGTAGTGTTTTATCGCGTCCATCAGCTCCCTGTTGGAACGGTCTTTCCAGCCAGCCATGGTTTTGTTGGGGCCGAAAACTGTGGTGTCCGTTCCCCAGAGGCTCATGTCCTGGAACGGGATCAGGATCGTGGTGAAATCCCGCTCATCCAGCAGACGGTAAGTCTCATCCAGCAGAGCGCAGGCATCAAGTTCATAGCGGTAAAAGCCCAGCGCGTCAGTCATGATCTCGCGGGCGCAGCCCTTGCGCGTACCCGTGCCAAGTTGGATCCGGAACAGGTTGGCCGCGCCCTGCATCTCGTCCAGATACTGGTCCATCGGCAGGGTGCTCCATGGACCCTCGCCACGCAGCGGCCCATCGAGTCCGGCCCCGGCCGCGCCGCAGGGTTGGATACCCACGGCGTAGAACGGGCCGCCGTCCTCGAAAGCCAGCCTGTAGGGGTTATCCGGGTTGAGCTTAAGAAATCCCTGTGAGCGCAACGGGTCTTCGCCCTCGCACTTTATACCAACCCTCTTGTAGGCCACTGATTCACTGTCACGTTTCAGGCTCAGTTCGGCGGTCCAGAGGCCTTCCACGTCAGGGGAAAAACGGAAGCGCCACGTGGAGTCCCCGTCGAAAAAACCGTCCACACGCGCCCTGCGGCCCGAGCCGGGATGGTTAAACGTGGCGGTTGCCGCTATCTCGGTAAAGGGATTGTCCAGCGGGGCGCTGTAGTACAGGGACAGCTCAGCCACACCGTTACGGCCCACGTCAAGTTCCACTGGAGGGGAGGCGGAGCCGCAGCAGAGAATAAGGCAGAATGAGAGCGTCAGGAGCGAACAGCAAAAATACCTGATCATTTGTGGCCTCGCTGTGTGGAGTAAGGGTCAGTAAATGTTAAGCGGATGAATCCAAATTTTCGGTAGATGAGCTCACGGGGCCGACAGTTCCGTTGTAGTCCGGTCCCCGGTACAGCATCCCGCGGATATGGCTGATAAACAGTTGGGGATTGGTGGGGGTGAGCAGGTATTTGCTGCCTCCTGCCTTGATTCGCACAAAGTCACCCATTCGGTTGACGAACGCCGTTTTGGTTAGCCGGAAATATTTAAAGATTGAGTCATCGAGATCAATAGACTCAATTGTCGCCAGCTCAACAGACTTCTCGCGCTTGCCCTGGCTGAGGATCAGCCTGCCGTCCTCTATGCGGTATTCGGTGTTGAAAGCGGCGCGCACAGACTTGGCGGTGAAAAACAGGACAACAACAAAAGTTACAGCGAAAATAATAAACTCGAAGGGATCATTGAGGATATCCCGTTGGACAAGCTGCCAGCCAGCGATAGCCATACAGCCGATATTGAACAGCAGCAGCAACGCGATATGGTCCATTCCCGGCTCGGGTTTGTCGCTGAACGTCATCGGACATCTCCCGTGCTGGATGATTGTTGGGGAGCTGAATCTGGAATCAGGCTGCGGAGTTGCTCGATAAATATATCGGGATCAGTGGGGCTGATGAATATTTTTTCCTTGCTTGTTTTCAGTACGACAATATCGCTGAAGCGGTTGCAGATCGCCCGGCTGCCGAATCCCCAGCCCAGTGTTGTGGTGACTGAACCGGTTTTGCTTATTGTCCGAACAGTGGCCAGCTCGACATTGCCTTTGATAAAACCACCGCGCATTTTCAGTGCGCCGCCATCTATGCTGTAAACTGTACTGTATGCGGCGTGAAGTAGAAATGAGTAAACCAGCACGAGGATAACTATGCCCGGCGCTAACGCGAGCCAGAGATGGGTGCCTGTTTCCGCGATGGCACCGATCACTGTCATAATCAGCAGCGGTCCGGCTAAACTCAGCTGGATTACCAGCAGAAAACCCTTGCCGGGCCGGGGTTTGTCCTCGTAGTTCATCGCGAGTTCTCCGGTGAGGTGGTTTTCTTGCTTGCGGAATCGTCCTTCAATTCACGGAGTATTTTAATAAACTGTTCAGGGTCACTGGGGCTGAGGAAAACCGTATCGCCCTTTATATCCAGCCGGACAAGGTTCGTAAATCGGTTGCAGAATCCCTGGCGGCGAAAAAACGGATTGACCAACTCCTTCCGGCTGCGGGCGTGACTTATCTCCAGGATTTGGCCTAGCCTGATATTCTTGTATCTAATTCCGCAACGTAGCTCAAGAGTGTTGTCACTGATCCTGTAGCTGGTATGGTTGGTGCTATTGAGTACAAACCAGCAAACCGGAATAAGAATTACAATTACCAGGACAGCCCCTGTTATTGTCAGGGGATCATTCAGATCAAGTTCTAGCAATACCACCAGAAGGGAACCGGCCAGAATTCCGTAGATGCACAGCAGATATCCTCTGCCGGGCCGGGGTTTGTCCTCGTATGTCACTGGCGGCCTCCACGGAATAAAGTGGCCTTACAGTCTTGCTGCCCTCAACCGCTCGATAAAAGCGTCCGGATCGCTGGGGCTTATATATACCAATCCCTTTGAGCTGGTGCTGAGTGCTATTCCATTCGTGAAGCGGTTGCAGCGTCCCCGTCGTGTCTTGCCCCATTTCATATGCCAGCCTACAGGCAACCGGATCAAGCTCACTTTCTCTATTGACTCGATATCAGATAAATTGATCGTGGTAGTGAAAAATCCGCTGCGGGCTTTGAGTTGACGATTTACTATATGGTAGCTCGTGTTGAAAGCAATGTGATGAAAGAACAGGATCATTATGATAAAAAGAGAGATCAATCCCAGCATGACAGGCAGGGATATGGAATTCTCACCTGACATGTAACGGTAACCGGACAATACTACAGGCACAATTGCGCCTAAAGCAAGGAAGATCAGAAAACCCCAGCCGGGCGCGGGTTTGTCAAAATGTTCGGTATCCTGCGGATCATCACTGTAAAAAATATCAGGCGCCTTCTCCATCGAAACGCACCTCGCGGGTGGGACGTTCCCTGCCGGTTTTTTGGGCCAGGCTGCCGTAAAGCTCCGGCCTACGGGTCTGCATCCAGCGGTTACCCGTGTTGCGTTTCAGCAGCAGCGGGTCCAGTTCGGCGATAACCATCTCATCGGCTGCTTTCCAGGTTTCAGCCAGCACCCGGCCGTATGCGTCAAGGATCATCGCGTTGCCCGTGCGGATTTCGTCGTCATCCACGCCAACCCCGTTGGAGAACACCAGGAACACCCCGTTGTCGTGGGCGCGACTGGGCAGCCAGCGCATCAGCCAGCCCCGGCCTTTGTCACCACGGAATTCGGCCTCTATTGCAGCGGGGTCGGACTCACGGTTATCCCAGAGTTTCCTATCGATCAGGCCCATGGTGTGAGGGTCGGGTGAGCGCACGCCGCCGGTCTGATGGGGGGCCAGGATAAGCTGCGCGCCCAGCAGGGCCGTGGCCCGCACGTTTTCGATTATGTTGTTGTCGTAGCAGATCAGCACGCCCATTTTCCAGCCCGAGGGTGTATCAAACACAGTATAAGAATTTCCGCTGTCCATGTGCTCGCTCACAAAGCAGTGCAGCTTGCGATGGCTGTGCACCCGGCCATCGGGAAGGGCCAGCGCCCAGGTGTTGTACAGGCGGCCATCCTCGGCAAGCTCCACCAGCCCCGCACCCAGCATCATGTTGTGCTGGGCGGCAAGGCGCACCAGTTCCTGTACTGATGGCCCATCGGGAACCGGCTCGGCCAGCGCGGTAAGCTGCTCACGGGAAAGATGGCGAAGGAAGTAGTAGCCGGAGATGCAGCATTCGGGGAAAACCAGCAGCTCGGTTCCGTTAGCGGCGGCACGAGCGCTGAATTTTTTTATCTTATCCAGATTGGCCTGTTTGTCCCCGGGGGCGTGCTCAAACTGGACAGAGGCGACTTTGAGAGGTTGCATATGTAAAAGTATCCTTCTTTTATGAATTGATCAGCAGGTCGTTACGATCAGTTTAGTGAAATTGAAACCGATGAGCAAGGCTGGTGCCGGGAGAAGGTTTTGATTTTCCACCCTCCAGGTAATCCCCAAATACACAACCCCCTGTTTCCCCCTTTTCTAAGGGGGATTTTTTACCGCGCCACACTCTTGCTCTTCTACTGGCTTATTGAAAGAGCCTTAAACCCTTAATAATAATCCTGCAAAACACACTCAGCCCCGAGAAGACGAGTCTTTTTATTCCCCCTTAGTAAAGGGGGTGTCCACGATGGAATCGGGACGGGGGTTGTTCTTAAAACTTATTTCCCAAACCATTGCTCCGGTAAAAAATCCCGCTGAACTTCCAGCAGCTCAGCGGCCATTTTCTCCGCACTGGCGCAGCTTTCCACCGCGCTGTCGAGCACCAGCGCCTGCACGAACTTTTCCCGGCTGCACTCCAGGGCGGCCTCCACTGTAAGCTCCACCACTTCCAGCCGCCTGCGGATAACCGCCGCCTGAGCGCCGCTAAGCTGCGATGGGCGGATCGGCCGCATGCCCTCGGCACTTGCCGTGGCCGGAGATTCCAGCACCGCGCCCTCGGGGATATTGTCAAACTGGCCGCGGTTGGGAAGGTTGGCGCTGTAAAGCCCGCCCCGGTTGCCGCGGATATTTTGCAGTATATCAATTACCTGCTCGTGCTCTCCGCTGCTGTGACGGAATATTTTCTCGTCCAGCTCTGTACCTTCTGCGGCCTGTTCGTGCATGATCTCATATTCGTGGTCCCCGGCTGCTATCGTACGCTCGAAACTGTAACTGTCCACTCCCAGGGTACAGCCGAAATAAGCCCCTTCCCTGAGGTGCTGGAGGCCGAAAAACTCTGTCACATGCCGGTCCATCGCGGCGGGGAACGCACCGAACGAGAGCATCAGCTGCCAGCTTACCGGGTTCAGTTCCTCTGGCTGATTAGCTGGGCGCTGCCATTGCCCGTTATCCAGAAAGTTCTCGGCCAGATTGCCCTCCACCCATTGGCGTTCAAGCTTCTCCCGCGCTATCCGGGCCAGAGGGCCGCTCATGTCCTTGCCGCCGGACTCCACTTTTGTGAACCAGGTAAGATGGTTCAGCCCCACGGCCTGAGTGTCCAGGGTGGATTGCGGCACTCCCAGTTGCTCCGCCAGGTATTTCTCCACCTCGCCCACTCCGTGGCAGAGGCCGGTAACATTGGCCCCGGTGGCCTTGCGGATCGCCGTGCAGATCGCCGTCATCGGGTTGGAATAGTTGACAAACAGCGTCCGTGGGCAGAGCTCAAGCACGTCTTCGGCAATAGCCACCATCACCGGGATCATCCGCAGCGCGCGGCTGGTCCCGCCCGGACCCACCGTGTCGCCCACGGGCTGGAAGATGCCGTACTTGCGCGGGACAAAAACGTCCTGCTCCCAGGCCCTTCGTCCGCCCACGCCCACCGTGCAGATCACAGCGGTTGCTCCGGGCAGCACATCTCTGCGGTCGGTTGAGGCGGAGATTGTTACGCCGGAGCCACGGGATTCCACCATCTTGCGCGCCACACTCCCGGCCACGGCCAGGGCCTCCGGGTCGATATCCACCAGCGCCAGTTCCGTGTCCAGCCCGGCGGCCAGCACATCGGCCACCATCCCGATAGTGAACATTGCGCTGCCCGCGCCGATAATTACCACTTTTTCTTTCATTGTTGGAAGTCTCCTGCACAGGTAAGACAAACCGTATGTAAATTTTGTTCTCGTTTGATTGTCAGCAAATTATGGGGTATGGGGAGCGTAAGCAACGGCAATCGAAAAAAAAGTTAAAATATTTATTGACAAACGATAAATATTATCCGATAATAGGTAAAACAACCAATACACGGGAGGTGTTCAATGTACCGGACTAGCGCAATTATTTTTGTCGTGGTTTTATTGGGACTTAGCAATGGCAAGGCTGCCGAACTCGAGGGCAACTGGGCCATGCAGATTTCATCCGGTTTGGGTATTACGGTCAGCCCGGCGGACAAGGCGGGCGATTTCCCTTACTCGTTTGCCACTTCCGCTGAGTTGATTTACATGGTGAACGACTATTTCGGCCTGGTCCCCGTTGCTCTGAGCTACAAAAGAATGGGTTTTGACCGGGATCGTTTCGCGGATGTAATGAGTATTCCAGTTTCCGCACTGGACAAGGACGCCGCTTCAGCATGGCTTATCAGCTATACTCCCGGCATTTACTTTGAATTCCCGACCAACAGTAAAGTGCGGTTTTTTACTCTGGTATGCGCGGGCATATATCATTCTGAATCATCTGTAACAGCTTCTTCGATAAATTACCGGGATAATGTGTCAGAAAACAATTTCGGCTTTCAGAATAGCGCCGGGATTGAATTTTCCGTTAGCTCCAAAGCAGCCATTGTTGCAAGGGTGAAATCAGTTTGGGTCGGCAAGCCGAGTTGGAACTGGTGGTTTTTTGACAAGGATGAAAGCACAAAATATTTTGATATCTCGTGCGGCATGAAACTCTATTTCTAAGAAATACATTGCGATTGGGAGATTCAAATGACTGATTCGGAAAAAATCTCTGGAAATCTGTTGAGCCGGATTGCTGTTATCGTGGTGGATATTTATTGGTACGGCGGTCTTTTGGGGGTTTTAGCTTTTACGGTAGTGATGACAATGTCGGCTACCGGCATCGGGCCGTTAAAGGAACAGTGCATAGTGTCCACTATGCTGACTCTTAATTTCAACGAGCAGGCCACCGAAAACAGTCCGGTTGTAGTTCAGAACGTGTACGGTCCGGCGGTTTTGCGTGTTGGGGAAAAGACAAACAACTGGACGCAGATGGCTGTAATCCCGGTATATTTTCTCTATCTCTTTGTGGCATTCATGATGCGCAAAATCGTCCGCACGGCACGGGATGGAAAACCGTTCACGTTCGAAAACGTGCGACGAGTCAGGTTGATCGGTATTATTGTCATGCTCCTGGGCCCGTTGCAATCGCTGGTGCATTATCTGGTTGCTCTCGGTTACGTTGAACATCTCAAAATTCCGGGTGCGGAGGTATCCGCCGGTATCACTGCGGGTTGGACAATGAATTCTCTTCTGCTCGGTCTGCTCATCTTGGTCCTGGCTCAGGTGTTCGACATGGGCGTGCGTCTTCAGTCCGACAGCGACCTGACTGTATAACAAGAGGATAACGGCAAAAATGCCTATTTTAATAAATCTGGACATGATGCTGGTGCGCCGCAAAATGAGTCTCACCGAGCTTGCCGGGCGCGTGGATGTCACTATCGCCAACCTCTCGGTGCTCAAAACCGGCAAGGCCCGGGCCGTGCGTTTCTCCACCCTGGAGGCTATCTGCCGCGAGCTTGACTGCCAGCCCGGCGATATCCTGGAGTACGCGCCGGAGGAAGACAGTTAATGCAGAGGGGCTGCCTGCAATCTATCCCATTGCTGCGCCGAACTCGCAAGACCGGATGAGATTGAGTTAACCTGCTTGTAGGCGCGGCAACAAATACGCTACCCTAGTTGCCTGCCTGCGCTCGCCCTGTCCCTAAATGTCGGGACAGACCTCGCGAAGTACGCCAATGCACAAAGGTTGTATATACTTCAATGGTATCACGATAATAAATCCGCTGCTGCAAGTTGGCTCATGCATGCGGCGCAGCGGAGGCGGCCTAAGGCCGCCTTTAGTTCGCAGCGGTGCGCCCACAAAACCAAAAGAGAAAAGCGTTTTTGTTGAGCAATGGAACAGCTTTATTTATAACTTAAGCAGGACATTCAAAAATGATGCCGCATACCCCCTGCAAAAAATCTTCAAGCCGGGGATTGATTTTTACCCCCCCTCTGCCTTAATTTATCTCCAGCAAAACTAAAACTCTCAAATCACAACCTGCCATCAGCCGGAGGATATGTTCGCCATGTTCCGTAATATTGCTTTGGTATTAGCATTACTCGCCAGCGCTACCATGCTCTCCTGCGGTGGCGGAGCGCCCCGCTTCGAAACGCCCTCCGTCAGTATTGCCCGGGTACCGCTCAACGGCCTGTTCGAATCATCGATATCAACTGGCAAAACCTATAGTAACCCGTACTCCGATGTTACGCTTGAGACCCAGTTCACCTCGCCCTCGGGCCGGGTGGTAAGGTTCTGGGGTTTCTACGATGGGCAAACGACCTGGAAGCAGCGGTTCATGCCGGATGAGCTGGGCACGTGGTTTTACACTCTTAGTTTCAGCGATGGTACGCCTGGAACCGTGGGCAGTTTCGAGTGCGTGGAGCAGGGCGCGTTGCCCGGGCCATGGAAGCAGAACGCGGACAACCCGCGCTGGCTGACAGATTCCCGCGGCAATAATTTCCTGCCGCTGGCTGTGTTCGCCGACTGCCACATTACGCCCAACTCCTGGCGCGATGTGATTGAATGGTGCAAGCGCAGGGGCTACAACACGCTGGTGGTGCCCAATTTCAACGCGACTGTCTGGGGCAACGGCTGGGGTAACAGGACCGCCTGGGCCACAAAACCGGCGGCCAGGGTCATCCATATCGACGCCGCTACATATAAGAAGGTCAGTTATGAGCGCTACAATCTGGACATGTGGCGCGAGTGGGACGATATGATCCGCGCCGCGGGAGCGGCTGGAATCTATATCGGCTCGTTCGAGGGGCCCAGCGGCAAGTACGGTGGCCAGGAAAAGGGCAAGTACCCGCCCGATGAGCTCGCTTTCGAGCCTGGCTTGAGAGATCGTTTCGACAGCGAGACAAACATCCACTTCATGCGTTACATGCTGGCCCGTCAGGCAGCGTTCTGGAACGTGGCCTACTGGTCGCTGGGCAACACCGAGGTGTTCGATTACGCCGTTCAGGACAAGGAAGAGTTTCTCGCCTACGGTAAAAAATTCGCCTCGCTGACGCCGTTCGGCAGGATGATCACTGCCCAGGACTGCGAACAGTGGCACAACGAGGACCGCCGCTGGCTGACAGAACTCGATATCCCCGCCAGCCGCAAGCTGAACTCCGTGCAGACCGCCGTGGGGGATTACGATAACCCGGATTGGCAGAAAGCCTCGCTGAACAATGAGCTGGTCCTTGATGTCTGGGGTTCTCCGCCCGCCAGTGGTGGTTTCCCCGTGATCACAACCGAGGGACTCTGGGAGGGCCAGGGCAGGGCCGAAAAGCCGCTGAGTATTATCTGGGGCTTCTATGCCGCGGCGGCGCACACGGTCTGGGCTGACTGGCGCTATGAGAACGACGACCACACATACGGTTCGATTGGCCACAGTTGGGTGCCGGTTAAACCGCTTGGGCGCAAGGTTTTTGCTTTCAACAGGCTGGGCGATGATTGTGTGGGCGATGAGCAACTGGCGATCGCCTGGGAGCACATGGCCGGTTATGAATACTGGAAGATGGAGCCGCATAACGAGCTGGTGGCCGGCAGCGACGAGGCATATTGCCTGGCCGAGCCGGGCAGACAATACATGGTCTACGCCCCGGACGGCGGCCAGATAGTTCTGAACCTGTCCGAGGCCGAAAGTGAACTTCAGGCCCGCTGGTTCAATCCCCGCGACGGCAGTTACGGCGAGCAGTTCTCCCTGGCTGGCGGTCAGAGTGTCAAAACCTCCGCGCCGGGTGGGGAAGACTGGGTGCTGAGTATCCGCGGCAACTGACAAGTTAATCCCGGGCGCGCGAATCAAGAACATTTCATCGGGCCGGTTGGGCATACCGCCGGCCCCGGACCCACGGCCGATGAATACTTTCAGCAGTGCGCTCGCCCAAATCTGCCGTTCCTGTCCGCTGGCCGGGAAATGGCTTATCGCTCCCAACCGGCGGGTCGGCTACCAGTGGATCGACTCCGTGGCCGCTGGCGGCCAGCCCGTGCTGAACCTCCACGTCCACACCCTGCGTTCGGCTGCCACCTCGCTGGCCCAACCATCCCTTGAGCGCAGCGGCTCGGCTGTGCTATTCTCGCGCAACTCTGTTTTTCTGGCAGGCAAACTGTTCCGCTCCCTTAGTAAAAAGAGCGGCGGCTACCTTCTTTCCCTGCGCCCCACCCCCGCGCTCATCTCACGTCTGGCCCGCCTGCTAGAGGAACTTCGTCTGGCCGGACTGTCCCCGGAAAAGCTCGTTGGACGAGCGTTCGAGCACGAGCTTAAAGCCGAGGAGCTGGCTCGTGTGCTGCGGGATTATCTCGAATTCCTGGAGCAGCATAAGCTGGCGGACTACGCCTCGCTGCTGAGACTTGCCACCTCGGCGGCTGCAACGGACATCAGTGAAAACAAGCTGATTATTATCCCCGATGGGCTGGAGCTTTCCCGGCTGGAAAGTGAGTTGCTGGCCGCGTTTCCTGCCAGCAGCGTTCACCGTCTGCCTGTGGATCAGCCCCAGGAGGGCTACGGCTGGAATCGCGCCAGCGGCAATGACTGCCGGTTTGTTAACCCGCCCGTGGCAGATGGAGCCGAGATAGTGCGGGCGGTGGGCGAAGTGAACGAAATAACTAATGCCCTGCGCCGGATAATCGAGGGACGCTGGCCCCTGGAGCAGGTGGAACTGGTCCACACCCACAGGGAAACCTATGTGCCGCTGATCTACGAGGCGCTCCAGGCATCCCTGCCGGAGGAGCTGCTTACAGGCGGAGAGTTGCCGGTAACGTTCGCGGAGGGAATACCCTCGCGCTTTACCCGTCCGGGGCGCGCACTGACCGCCTGGCTTCGCTGGCTGGATGCCGGGCTTGGCAGGGCGGGGGCCGCCGCGATGATTGGCCAGGGTCTGCTCTGCCTGCCGGAAGAATCTCAAGTCAGGCCCGCGGCTTTAGCCTCGCTGATTGCGGAGCTGCCTGTGGACAAGGGGCGTGAGCGCTGGAAACTGGCGTTGCGGGACAAGGTTGAATCTTTGGAGCGAAAGGCCGGCCGTGACACGCGCGACGAGGACGGCGAGAAAATTCAAAGCAGCCCCCCCAAACTGACTGCCGCCCGTCTGCTGCGGGATAAAATGGAGAGTCTGCTGGAAATCACCCCGGACCCCGGCTGCGATGACGCCGTTTTGATCGAGGGTGCGCGCCATCTGCTGGAGGATTTCGTTTATCACGGGAATAAAATCGATAACTACGCCCAGACCGCACTGCTTGAGGATTTGAAGGGTTTACAAAATTGGCTAGAGCTTTACGGCAGCGCGGGTTTTAACGCCGCTGATTATCTGGCGCTGTTGGCGGAGAGTACTCAGGTGATGGGGATGTCGCCACGCGAGGGCCGGCTCCATGTGTCGCCGCTGGCCGAGGGTGGCCATTCCGGGCGGCCGGTTACTATTGTGGTCGGCCTGGAAGACGGGCGCTGGCCGCAACAGGGCGGGCAGAATCTGTTACTGCTCGATAGTGAACGGACAAAACTGAGTGGAGATCTTTCTCTGTCAACAGTAAAGCAGAAACTGGATGAACGGGAATTCGGTCTGCTGCTGGCCCGTGTGCGTGGCCGGGTTGTCCTCTCGTTCTCCAGCATGGACCCCGCCGACAGCCGTGAACTGTTTCCCAGTCCGTTGCTGTTGCCAGTTTATCGTGCTCTTGAGGGCCACGACGATATCCGTCTTAAGCAGTTTCTCGGCTCACTGCCCAAGTCCTGTTCGTTCGCACCTTCTACTCCAGGGCTGGCCTGCCGGGAGTCCGGCTGGTGGCTGGCCTCGATGCTTTCCCTGCCGCCAGGGGAGGGAGAACCGTTGCTGGCCGGGCATTATCCCCATCTGGCGCGTGGCGAGCAGGCAGCCCGTTTGCGCGCCTCGGATGAGTTCGGGCCGTACGATGGTTTCCTGGCCGGGGCCCCGGAGGAGCTTGATCCATTTGCCGAGGGAGCCGCGGCGCTCTCGGCCAGCCGCCTTCAGACCGCGGGAGCCTGCCCGCGACGATATTTCTATCGCTACGTGCTCAATCTGAAAGAGCCGGAGGAGCCGCCTCCGCCCTCGCAGTGGCTGGACAGCGCCACCGCCGGGCAGTTGCTCCATGAACTGCTCCAACGTCTGCTGGAAACCCTGCTTGGCGAGGAAAAACTCCCAGAGGACACACCGGAGCAGTTCAGCCTGGCCGTCGGGATCGCGGAGAAGCTGCTGGAGAAATACCGGGCGCTGTATCCCGTGCCGGGCCAGGCCGCGTTCGCTGTCCGTAAGCGTTGGCTGCTTCAGGCGGTAAGGGTGTTCCTGGCCCAGGAAGAGGAATTCTGCCGCACCCATCACCCGCGCTGGCTGGAGGCCTCTATCGGCATCAAAGCCGATAATCCATCCTCCGGGATAGGCTGCGAGCAGCCGCTGAATCTGCTGCTGCCCGATGGAGCGGTCAGAGTACGCGGGAAAGTCGACAGGATAGACTCTCTGGAGGACGGTAGCTACGTGATTACAGACTACAAGTCCGGAAACGCTGGCAGCTACATTTGGGGCAAGCCGTTTAACAGTGGACGACGGGTGCAGCACGCGCTTTACCTGGCGATGGTCCAGGCCCGGCTGGACAAAATTGACCCTGGAGCCAAAGCCGTGCGCTTCCGCTATTTTTTTCCGGCGGGAGTGGAGCGCGGCGAACAGGTGCAGTGGCCTGCCGGCAAGCTTTCCGATGGTATCGAACTGATCGGCGCTCTGTGCGCGGTAATAGGCCAGGGCGTGTTTATCGCCACCGATAAGGCTAATGAAGATTGCGGTTATTGCCGGTTCAGGGCTATTTGCGGCGATGTTGAAACCCAGGCCGGGCAGGGAGTGCGTAAGAGGGATAATTTTGCCAATACGATGTTGCGCAACGTGATCAAGGTTCGGGAATATGACTGAGCAAAAACCACGGATTCGCGATAGCGAGGGCCGTGAGTTGATCCTGAGAGCCCTTGGGACCAACCTGCTGGTGGAGGCAGCCGCCGGTACGGGCAAGACCACCAGCATGGTCGGCAGGATAGTGGAACTGGTGGCCACTGGTTTCTGCGAGCCGGAGCGGATAGCCGCGGTAACTTTTACCCGCAAGGCCGCCGGGGAACTCAGGACCCGTTTGCGCGAGGAACTGGAGAATCGGCTGGATAGCGATGAACTAAGTGGTGAGATTGCCACTCGATTAAGCCGGGCGCTGGAGCAGCAGGGTCTGGGCTATATCGGTACGATCCACGCTTTCTGCACCCGTCTGCTGCGTGAACGTCCGGTGGAGGCGGGGATCGATCCGGATTTCAGCGAGATGGAAGCTGAGGAGGACGAGCAGTGGCGCATGGAAACGTGGCGGGAATATATCGCCGCTCAAATCGCCGGGGGCGACAGCAAGCTCGTTGAACTTGAGCGAATGGGGATTGCCCTGTCGGATCTGGAGAGCTCCTACTCGAAATTCTGTGATTTCCCGGACGTGGACCACTGGCCCCTGCCCGAAGAAATCGAGCCACCCGCCGCCGCCCAAATCGACACGCTGCTCGCTCCCCGGATGCAGCAAATCAGGCGGCTTCTGCGGGAGTTTCCCGCCGACCATGATATTGGTAATGACAAGTTGATCCCACTGTTCCGTCAGTTGGCCAGAATGTACGCCCAGGCTGATAAAAGCTCCAACGCCGAGCTGGCCGCGATACTGGAAATCTGCCGTCCCAGAACAGTGGTGCAGAAAGTATGGGGTGACTTGCCGGAGCACAAAAAACTGGCCAGGGATCAGCGGGATGAGTGGGAGGATTTCTGTGAGCGGGAGGTGGAGCCGCTGATGGTGCGCTGGCGTGGGTGCCGTTACGCACTGAGCCTGGATGTGCTGGGGCGCGCCGCGGAGCATTACCGCCGGACCAGGATTGAGGCGGGGCGGCTTAACTTTACCGATCTGCTGATCGCTGCCCGCGACCTGTTGAAAAACAGCGCTCCGGCCAGGGTTTATTTCAGCAGCCGGTACACGCACCTGCTGGTAGATGAGTTTCAGGACACGGACCCCGTGCAGGCTGAGATCATGATGTTGCTCACCGCCCAGGACGCCGCTGACGGGGATGACTGGACAAGTTGCAGTCCCCGGCCCGGCTCCCTTTTTGTGGTGGGCGATCCCAAGCAGTCTATCTATCGTTTCCGCCGGGCGGATATTATCACATACGAAAACGTGCGCAGGCTGATCGAGAACAGCGGTGGACAGGTGGTGCGGCTGTGGTCGAACTTCCGCACAAGGCCGGAGGTGGTTGAGTGGATCAATGGCCGTTTCGAGGGGATGTTCAGCAGCAGTAGTTACTCGCCGGAGTATGTGGCGCTCGAAGCCGCGCGGGCTGCCGAAGGCGGAAGCGTGGAGCGCCTGTGGCTGGACAAGGCCGGCTCTTCAAACAACACTGCGGTTTTCAGAAGCGAGCCACGTATTATCGCGGCAGCGGTGCGTGACCTGCTGGAAAGTGCCCCGGACGGGGAGCCGCCGGACGTACTGGTGCTCACCTGGAAACGAAAGAACCTGGGCCGCTACAGCGCCGCGCTCGATGCCCTGGGGATACCCAACCAGGTCACCGGCAGCAACTCGCTGGGCACACTGCCCCAGGTCCGTCTGCTCTGGCTGACCGCCAATGCGGCGGCAAATCCACAGGACCCGGTGGCGACAGTGGCCCTTCTTAGAAGCGAGGCGTTCGGTTTCAGCGATCCGCTGCTTTACCAGCTTGTCCGCTCCGGCGGTGAGTTTAATTACCGTGAGAGTCTGCCCGGAGAACTCGAGAGCGAAACGGCGGAACAGTACAAAGATGCTTTCGCACGGCTCGGGCGCTATGCTAACTGGCTCGGCAGGCTGGGGCCGGTGCCCGCCCTGGAGCGGATCGCCTCGGACATGGGGCTGTTCGCTCAGGCCGCGGCCAGCAGGGGTGGCAACCAGCGCGCAGGCGGGCTGGCCCGTGCCCTGGAACTGGTGCGCACACGACCACAGGCGCGCCACTCGCTGCCCGATGCGCTGGAAGTGCTCAGGCGTCTGGCCGAGGGAGAACTGGGGGCGGACAGCATGGAGGCCAGACCGGGGGTTGCTCCGCCGGTGCGGGTGATGAACGTGCACAAGGCCAAAGGCCTTGAGGCCGGTGTGGTGTTCCTTGCGGACCCGACAGGTGGGGGTGGCGCCAGAGCTGCGGAGGTCCACGTGGACAGGGCCGAGGGCCGGAGTATGGGATATCTTGCCATTGCCCAGCCCAACCCGTTTGGCGGCAAGGGCAAAATACTGGCCTGCCATCCTGACTGGCACAAGCTGGAGGAAGAGGAAGGGAAGTTCCTGGAAGCCGAACGGGTTCGTCTGCTCTATGTGGCGGCTACCCGCGCAAGGAACCGGTTAGTGATCTCGCTGCGGGAGAGCCGTCAGAGTTTAAATCCCTGGAACGATTTCCATGACGCGCTGCAAAGCGCCCAGTCGCTGGATTATGGCCCGCTGGAACGGCCCTGGGAAGTGGAAAGCACAACCTGCGGGACCGGAGCCGGCAAGCCGCCGGACCTGGTTTCGGCATGGCGGGAAGTGAGCGAGGAGAAATATATTGTAAGGCAAGCCAAGGAGGTGGCGCTGTCCGGCCAACTGGCGGTGCCCGGGGCAACCGGCGAGCATGGAACCGAATGGGGCAGTGCGGTGCACAGCCTGCTGGAGGCTGGCGCCCGCAATCCCGGCGCTGATTTGTTTCTGCTGGCACAGCGTATCCTGAACCCCGAGCAATGCAAGCCTTTCGGTATTCCCGCTGTTGTGGACACGGTGGCCTCGGTGCTGGCCAGCGATATCTGGGCGCGGGCAGGCCGGGCGAGGCGAATGCTGGCCGAGACGCCGTTCGAGTTCGTGCGGGAGATTGAGGGGCGCGGTACGCTGGTGCGCGGCGCAGTGGACCTGGCTTTTGACGAGGGCGACGGCTGGGTGCTGGTGGACTACAAGACCGACAGCACCGAAGGAGGCCGTCTGGAAAAACTGGTGGAACATTATGCGCCGCAGTTGCGTTTATATGCGAATGCCTGGGAGGCGGCAAGTGGGGAGAGGGTTAAAGAAATTGGACTGAACTTTATAGGTCCGGGGTTGTATATTACAGTTGATTAACTCCGGCCGGAATTAATACTTATCGAATATCGGGAGTGGATGATGAGGGATATCTCGCGCAAGTTCGAGACTCTTCGTACAGCGGTGGCGGTTTCTTCTGTCAGGATGTCCGGGCAAACTGTCGCGCTGATCCGTGCTGGCAAGCTGCCCAAGGGAGACCCGTTGACCGTGGCGAAAGTGGCCGCTGTCCAGGCCGCCAAGGAGACCTCGCGGCTGATCCCATACTGCCACCCGGTGGGGGTGGATTATGTGGGTGTGGAGTTCGAAATTCTCGATCAGGAAATCGAGTGCCGGGTTCAGGTGAAGTCGATTGGCCGCACGGGAGTGGAGATGGAGGCGCTGACCGCGGCATCGGTGGCGGCGCTGACAATCTATGACATGGCCAAGATGGTTGACGAGGAGCTGGAGCTGGGTGAAGTTAAGCTGATCTCGAAGCGTGGAGGGAAATCGGATTACGACCAGCCGCTTGAGGGAGAGCCCAGGGCGGCGGTGCTGACTGTCAGTGACCGTTCGGCTGCTGGCAGCAGGGAGGACACATCCGGCAAGCTGATCGTGGAGCGGCTGAAGGGCGAGGGCTTTTGCATAGAGGACTACCGGGTGGTGCCTGATGACAAGGAAGAAATAGAGAAAGCCCTGCTGGAGTATGCCGATACGCGCAAAATTGAACTGGTGCTCACAACCGGCGGCACCGGGCCGGGGCCCAGGGACAATACCCCGGAAGTGACACGCGCCATTCTGGAGCGCGGCGCGCCGGGAATAGAGGAGGCTGCCAGGGCCCACGGCCAGCTCAGGACTGTCAGGTCGATGCTCAGCAGGGGAGCCGCCGGGATCAGGGGCGGGACGCTGATTGTCAACCTGCCCGGCTCGCCATCGGCAGTGGCTGAGTATCTCGACTGCCTGCTTCCGCCGCTCAAGCACGGTCTGCGGATGATAACCGGGGGCGATCATTAAGATTATCCGCAAATAAACAACTTCTTGAATTTATTGATATAATATGGTCAATTAATATATATTGCTATTTTCATTAAAGTGCAGGGCTGCTCAGTTAAGTTCTGGTGAGTCTGGAAGCGGAATCGTAAAAACGCGGCTGCTGTGTTTGCGGATATCTGAATTCCTAATTTTTACATTAACGCAGAAATTAACAGACAATGAGTATTTTTAACATAAAAGACGGCAACAAAATAATCCTGCTGGCCCTGTTTGTCGGAGTGGTTGCCTGGCTTCTCGACGGCGTTCTTGACGCGCTGGTGTTTTACCGCGGCGATGGTTCGATGCTCGATATGATTCTTCTCGACATTCCCGGGCACGAAATCTTTATGCGTTGCCTGCTTCTGCTGGTAGTGCTGGGATTCGGCTGGATTGCCGCCAGGATGATCGAGCGCAGCCGTAAAGCTGAAGCCGAGTTGGAAAAGAACGAAAAGCTGTTTTCGAGCATGATCGAGCAGAGCCCCTTTCCAATCTGGATTGCCGATGCCAACGGCTCCAATATCCGCCAGAACAGAGCCTTTACCGAGCTTCTTGGTCTCGAAAATGACCCACTTAAGATTATCAGCTACAGCCTGCTGGACGACAATGTACTCCAGCAGCAGGGGCATCTGGATAAACTGGAGAGAGTGTTTCTACGCGGTGAGCCGGTTTCATTTGTGTCCGAATACGATATCAGCAAGGTGAGCCAGTTCAATTGTCCCGACGGTCCTTGTCGCTTGCTGGAGATCACTGTCTTTCCGATCATAGACAGGCAGGGGCGGGTGATGAACGCGGTTGTTCAGTACCAGGATATCACGGACAAGCGCAAGGTGGAGGAAGCGATCCGCGAGAGCGAGGTGCGTTTTCGGACCATGTTCGACACGAGCCGTGATCTGATGGCGATTATCGACGGGCAGGACAGGCTGCAGTGGACGAATCTGGCCTGGTGCGACATATTCGGTTTTACTCCGGGTGAACATGTGGACTGGTACGATAAGCTTCATCCCGACGACCTGGAGCGCTTCATAATGATGTGGCACAATGTCCAGAGCAAAATGAGCGAGGTTAGCAACCTGGAGTTGCGATTCAAGTCCCACAGCGGACGCTACGCGGTGCTGGAAACCACGATCCACCGGATTGAGGTGGATGGGCGGGAGATGCTGTTTTTCGACGGTTACGACATAACATTGCGTAAAAAAACCGAACAGAAGCTCTCCGAGGAGAAAGATCGGCTGAGAGTTACGTTGAAATCGATCTCAGAGGGTGTGATCGCCGCCGACTCCGGCGGCAAGGTGGTGCTGATCAACGATGCAGCCGAGAAGTTAACCGGCTGGAACAGGAGCGAGGGTATCGGCAGGCCGCTGAGCGAGATTCTAAGTATCTGCACCGATGACGGCCGGGAAATGTCGGCAAACTTTTTTGAGCAAAATCCCTGCTCCGGGGATGATGGAGCGCCGCGGGGCAATTGTTATCTGCGCAACTCCTCGGGTGCAAAACGATTGGTTGATTTTCACCGCTCGGAGATAACCAGCGACACCGGCGAAAACGTGGGAGTGGTTATCGTATTTAATGACGTTACCGACAGCCGCCGCCTGGAAGAAGAACTTCAGCGTGCCGACAAACTGGATTCGCTGGGCGTGCTGGCAGGGGGAATTGCTCACGATTTCAATAATATCCTGACTTCAGTTTTGGGCAATATCGAATTGGCCAGGATTTATTCCGAAGGCAACGAGAGGGTGGACGAAACCCTGGAGCGCGCCAAGGACTCGTCCCTTTCCGCAAAAGAACTGACCAGCCGTCTGCTGACTTTCAGCAAGGGTGGGGCGCCGCTCAAGCGCAAGCAGGACGTGGCCCCGTTTATCATAGAATCGGTGCGCCTGGCGCTAGCCGGTTCCAACGTGCAGGCGGAACTCGATATTACCGGCGATCTCTGGGAAGTAGAGGTCGATATCGACCAGATCGGCCAGGTGATACGTAACTTGGTGGTTAACGCCGTGCAGGCCATGCCCAAAGGCGGCAGCTTGAAAGTGGCGGCGGCCAATTTGCTGCCCGGTGAGCACAATCAGCCAAACCTGGATGTGCCCTGTATCGTAATCTCTGTCACCGACAGCGGCGAGGGAATCGACAGGGAGTCCGTCTCAAAGATATTCGATCCGTTTTTTACGACCAAGGATAAGAGCAGCGGCCTCGGATTGTCTGTCAACTATTCGATAGTCCAGCGCCACGGCGGGGTAATCGACGTGCAGTCCGAGCCGGGCAGAGGAACAACTTTCAGCGTTTTTCTGCCCGCGTTCCCAGTTCCGGACAGCAAAGCCGGGCCTCGGATTGCCCGCAGGAGCGAGAAGGAACCGGGACTTAAAGTGTTGCTGGTCGATGACGAGGCACCGGTTCGTCAACTGGTGCAAACCCAGATGGAGCTGTTGGGACATCAATGCAAGACAGTTGCTGACGGGGCTCTGGCCCTGGAGCTTTACCAGCGGAAAACGGATGACAGCGCACTGTTCGACCTGGTGATTCTTGACCTGACAATCCCCGGCGGCATGGGCGGGAGTGAGACCCTGGCCGCTCTCAAGGAAATTGAACCGGATATAAACGCCGTTGTTACCTCCGGGTACTCGAAAGACCCGATAATTTCCGACTATTCAAGCCACGGGTTTGCCGGAGCACTGATCAAGCCTTTCGACATCCAGGGGGTGAGCCGGATGCTGAAGACTCTGTTCGGGTCCGTGGAAAACAGGTGAAGTATTTTACTGCCGGTTTATTATTTATGCGGCAAGGCTCTAGTCGAAGCTCTAATCCCGCCAATTTTCTCCAGCCTCTTTAGTTATCATGTTTCAGTAGTGTCCCAACGTAATTATAGTATTAACAATTGGATAGCAGAGTTTATTTTTCAGTTTAGGAATTGTCCTTCTGCAAACGCTTGTAAAATGGGCCTTCTTTCAAAAAGTGACAAACTCAAAATCTGTAGAATTGTGTAGAGCGGTAATTCCAATCGTAGTTCCTTTTTTACGATTGCAATAATAAACGTCATTCCCGTGCAAACGTCATTCCCGTGCAAACGGGAATCCAGGGAAGTTGTGAAAACATGTTTTGTTTATCTTCTTGCAAGTAAAATAATGGGACTCTTTATCCTGGTGTCACAAACTACCGCTTAGTGTAATTTGGATTCCCGCTTTCGCGGGAATGACATCACTCTTACAAAGTGCTTCCCCAATAGGATCGGCCATAATGTAAAACCAATTTCAAGTCGATGCAGGCTTATTACCCGCCTATTGCTTTGTATCTATAATAGTTACAGCGTTCTCTTCGTCAAACGTTGGGACACTACTGATCATGTTTATCGGCCCGCTGACGAAAAAGAGGTATCATTCTGCAATAAGCATAAATCAGGACTGCCGCGGGCTCAGGAGATATCCCTTGCCCAAACAACAGGTTCTCAGGTAATTTGAGATATGAAGCCCGTGGATAATCTGAGCCATCGCCAGGCCGAAGTGTTAGCTGATTCGGGAGAAACGTTCTTTTGAAAATTATTGCGATCACAGAGGGAACAAGAGTCTCGCCAGCAAGCAGGATCAGGGTTTACGAGTTGCTGGACAGGTTGCAAAACGAGCGGCACTTGAGCTATTCGGCTATCAATTATACATCAGCAGGGTATTGCCGCAAGCTGGTCGCTGGCGTAAAAATCGGGATTGCAAGGTCCATCCTTGAGCAGGGGTGGCACCTGCTGGCGCTGCTGTGGCTGGTAAAAACAGCCATCCGGGCCGATATGGTCCTTATTCAGCGGGTCCTGTTGCCTCTCTGGCTGCAGAAGCTGCTGAAAAAAATTAACCAGCGGATTATTTACGATTACGACGATGCGGTTTATTTGCATGGTAAAGCCCGTGAGCGCAGGTTTGCCCACCAGGTGGTCTCAGCCGCGGCGGTAATAGCGGTCAGCGAAGAAGCCGCCCGTCAGGCGCTGCTGCGGGGTGCGGACAGGGAAAAAACAACGGTGATTTACACGCCCGTGGACTGTGCACGTTTCCAGCCGGTTATAAAGCCGGATGACCAGCTATTCACGGTAGGCTGGATTGGCTCCCTTTCGACTTCGTACTACCTTAAAACTATCTGGCCCCAGTTGGCAGAATTCGCCAGGTGCCATGAGAACGCCCGCTTCGTTTTTATCGGCTGTCCGCCTTTCGACACAGGTGCTTTGGCCGCTCGCGTGCGCTTTGTCAGCTGGTCTCCGGAAGCGGAGCAGAAGGAACTGCCGTTACTTGATGTCGGATTAATGCCGCTCGATAATACCGAGTGGGAGAGGGGCAAGGGCGGGTACAAGCTGATCCAGTACATGGCTGCGGGTGTAGCCACTATCTCCAGTCCGGTGGGGGCCAATCTGGAGATTGTTGTCGATGAAGAAACCGGCTTGTTCGCTTCCGATATCGATGATTGGCAAAAATACCTGGAAACTCTGCTGGCCGACAGGCAACTGTGCCGCGCGATGGGCAGGGCCGGTCGCGGGAGGGCCAAATCAATGTTCGATCATTCAGTTGCGGCGGACAAATACCGGGAGATACTGGCAAGGACCATTGAAATGTGAATGACAGTGGCAATTTCTTTTGTATCGGCTGGAGCTGAATTGATTATTTCCTCCCTGGACCCATCCCTTTCCCTTGCCATAAATCGCTCATACATATATTTTTAAGCCCCGGAAAGCTGGTCTGTTAAAGCTTTTTTGCATAAAAAGCAGCATCCCCACTTGATTGCAATCGCATAGTTCTAATTATTACCCAAAGTCTTAGATCACTGGAGGAACCGTGAGTACTATCACCCCCAAAAGTGCAGATAGCTGCAAATACGACATCGTTTCCCTGGGCGAAATCATGCTGCGCCTCGATCCCGGCGACCTTCGTATCCGCACCACCCGTAATTTCCGCGTGTGGGAGGGCGGCGGGGAGTACAACGTGGCCCGCGGCCTTCGCCGCTGTTTCGGCCAGCGTGCCGGGGTGGTCACCGCTATCGCCGACAACGAGGTCGGGCACCTGCTTGAAGACCTGATCCTTCAGGGCGGCGTGGACATGAGCTATGTCAACTGGATGCCGTTCGACGGGATCGGGCGGGATGTGCGCGTGGGACTGAATTTTACCGAGCGCGGATTCGGCGTGCGTGCGGCCCTGGGTTGCAGCGACCGCGCCAAGAGCGGGGCCAGTCAGCTCAAGGCCGGAGATATCGACTGGGAAAAGCTGTTCGGCTCCGATGGGGTGCGCTGGTTCCATACCGGCGGGATTTACGCCGCCCTGAGCGAGACCACCAGCGATGTGATTATCGAGGCCCTGGAATGCGCCAGGAAGCACGGCACGTTGACCAGTTTCGACCTCAATTTCCGGGCCAGCCTCTGGAAGAACGCCGGCGGCACGGAGAAAGCCAAACGGGTCAACCGCAAGATCGCCCCGCTGGTGGATGTGATGATTGGTAACGAAGAGGATTTCACCGCCGCGTTCGGCTACGAGGTCCCCGGAGTGGACAAAGGGCTTTCCAAGCTCGACCCGCAGGGTTTCAAGGCGATGATCTCCAATGTGGTCAAGGATTTCCCCAATTTCAAGGGCGTGGCCACCACTCTGCGTAACGCCAAGACCGCCTCCACCAACGACTGGGGCGCGATTCTCTGGACCGGCGGCGAGTTCCACCAGGCTATTGAGCGCCCCGACCTTGAGATCTACGACCGTGTCGGCGGTGGTGACTCTTTCGCCAGCGGGCTGATCTACGGCTTCCTGGCCGGCAAGACCCCGGCCGAGGCTGTCAACTACGGCGCGGCCCACGGTGCGCTGGCCATGACCACTCCGGGAGATACCACCATGGCCACCCTGGGCGAAGTGGAAAAGGTGATGAAGGGCGGCGGCGCACGGGTCGCCCGCTAAACAGCTAGTTTGATCATTACGCGGGGGCGGGTCCATTACGGACCCGCCCCCGGTTTTCCTCCGGACTTAATATACGGCTTCATGCTGGTAACGATAAAAAATTCGATCCCGGAACAACCATGGACTCAAAAGAGCGCGTAAATCTGGCACTCAGAAGGCAAGCTCCCGACCGAGTGCCGTTCGATCTGAGCTACGGTTTTGTGGGCGAGGCCCAGGCCACGTTCGAGCGCATGAGCGGCAGCACCAACCATTTCGATTATTTTGGCACCGATGTAGAATATTATGAACTGCTCGAACCGGTAAAAGAATTCGATTACGCCGGGACCTACTACGCCAATCGCCTGCCATCCGATAAAGAATATCATTTCGACCGCTACGGGATTCTTCACGAGCATGCCGAGGGTGTCCATTTTACTAAGATGATTCCCCCTCTGTTGGAGCATCAGCACTCGGTGGCGGACGTGCAAAAATTCCCCATGCCGGACTACCGCAACGAAGATATTTACCGGCAGGCCGCGCGGGTTATAGCTGACATAGACAAGCGCGGGCGGGCATCGGCGCTGGCCATGGGCGGAGAGACTATTTTCGAGGTGAGCTGGCCGCTCTACGGAATCGAGGAATTTCTTATCATGCTGCTCACCGAGGTCGAGCTCTGCAACGCCGTGTTCGACCGCTGGCTGGATTGCAGGCTCTGGCAGCTTGAGACATATGCAAAGCACGGCCGCTACGATATCCTCTGGCTGGGCGATGACATAGCCAACCAGCACGCGATGCTGATCCCGCCGGATGTCTGGCGGGCGACTCTGAAACCCCGGATGAAAACAATTATCGAGGCCGCTAAGCATTTCCAGCCCGATGGCCTCGTGTTCTACCACACCGATGGCAACGCCACGGAGGTGATCGAGGACCTGATCGAGATCGGCGTGGATGTGCTCAACCCTGTCCAGCCCGAGTGTGTGGACCCGGCGGAGTACAAAAAGGCCTACGGGAGCAGGCTGGCGTTCTGGGGCACGATTGGTATCCAGCATACTTTGCCGTTCGGCACCCCGCAGGATGTGCGCGATGAAGTGCGTACCCGGATAGAGACAGTGGGCGAGGGCGGCGGGCTGCTGCTTGGCCCGAGCCACGTTATCGAACCCGAAGTGCCCTGGGAGAACGTGCTGGCCCTGGTGGAAGCTGTGAAGGAGTTTGGGGAGTACTAGCGTTGGTTATATCCCAGGTTCCAATGTCTTCAGAAAAACTCAAGAAATCCAGAAAATAATACAAAGGAGGCATAATGATAGCGTTGGAAAGCGTTGCAGAACAGTTTGAAAGAGCTGCCTTCTTCTATAATGTGGGAACGTCGTTTAAAGATCGTATTTATAGGTTCCGTTTTATGATAGCGAGCCTCTATTTTGCACGTTCTATTTGCGAGATAATGCTAGAGTCGGCTAAAAATGGTAATTTGATAATAAGTAAAAGTAGCTTAAAAAAGGAATTAGAAAAATCATTGCCGAGATATAAACTTATCCAACTATTTAGAATACACGATTTCCACCGCTGTGTGGTATTAGAGAGAGAAGGTGTTATACATGTTTCGGGACCAATTCATATCAAAGCTGGAAGACATCCAGCTTCGGTGCAAATGAACCCAGAGGGTGGAATAAAAGTAGAAGAACAAGGAGAATCGAGAGTTAATTTAAATAGACCATTGCAGCAACAAAACGGACGTTTTTGGGATGAGTACAAAAAAGAGTACGTCTTTTTAGATAAAGCACTTGCAGATTATTTGCAGCAGATACCCAAAGCAATAGAATTTTTTAAACAAAATATCAAACCGGAGTTTTTATAAATTAAGAAGAGCCCTTGAGATTGAGTAAGAAAAGTAACATTGAAAAAGGTAACAAGATAATTTGCAGGAATATTGATTCAATAAAAAATCATTTTAGAACAGTAGTTAAAGAACTCTTATATCTTTCGGCATTGAAGAAGTAGCTATTTTATTGTCTCCCCATATATCCCCCCAATCTTCTCAGCTATCCCATCATAAAAATACGGCCCGGCGGCTTCTGTTATTTTGCCCGTGTCCCACTCTTTCGCCAGCGCGCTTTCCAGCGCAGCGGCTAATTTTACTGGCTCCCTCGGCGGTACCAACAGGCCCTGCTCCGGGTCCGTAATAATCTCGCCTATCCCGCCCACTGTGGTCGCCACAACCGGTGTGCCGCACGCCAGCGCCTCAATCACCACGTTGGGCCAGCCCTCGCGCCAGCTCGGCAGGCAGAAAATGTCCGCCGCCCGCATCAACTGCGCAATCCTATTGTGGTCCACCCGGCCCAGAAACTCAAATATTTTACCTATTTCAGCCTGTTCAATCCGGCGCTGCATCTCGGCAAAAAAACCTCCATCGGGTCCGGCGATTTTTACCCGCACGTTATCAGCAGCACCTTTCTTTTCCAGCACGGTAAAAGATTCAACAAGCTCGCCCAGGCCCTTGGTCTCCAGGATATTACCCACATAGAGAATTGTTTTTTTGTCCTGCTCCCAGCCCAGTTTTTCTCGTTCGAGAGTTTTATCTCCGGGGCTGAACAGTTCGCGGTCCACCCCGTTGGGCACCCAGTGTATTTTGCCGGGATCCACCCCAAGCTGCTCTATCTTGCCGCAGAGGTCTTTACTTACGCCAATAGCCGCATCGGCTCCGGCCAGCACTTCCCTTGTTGCCCGGTCTATTTCAGGACTTGCGCAACGAGAAAAATCTTCGAACAGCCAGTTGATATCGGTACCATAGGCGGTAACCACCAACGGGATATTTTGCAGTTTTTTCTTTAGTTCAAGAGCGCAGACACCGAGGTCAAACAGCGTGTGACAGTGAATTAAGTCAAATTTATGCTCGCTGTTGCGGATGAATTTCAGCAGCGCTGATGTTTTGGACTGGATATATCTTTTAGGAAGGTGATTATAGCGGACCGTGTGGTAGGTAATGCAGCCATCCTGCCCGCTACGGGGCCTCGGGAATTTTACCGTCAAACCGCGGAGTTTGTAGATATACTGCAAAAAACCCGGTAAGAACGGTACCAGCACCGGGCAGGCCATCGGATTGCTTTCGGCCACTTTCAGCACCTGACGGTACACGAAAATGTTCTTGTTCTTAAGCCAGGGATCGGGGTGCGTGGGGTCGGGCAGGAAATCGACCAGCAGCAAAACGTTCAAACTCTGTCTGCTTTCGCGGCTGGTATCGCTCACCTGCCCGCCCCCGCTTCAATAGTTAATTCCAGCTCAATCCTCGTGGAACCGGGCGATAGTTGCCTCCGGCACCGGCCGGGTAAACATGCTCACAATCCAGATCGCGGTCAGGTTGACCATAAATCCCCAGAACCCGTAGTGCACTCCCAGCGGGCTGCGGCCAAACATTTCTACCCCGAACCACGCGGGCTGGAAAGTGACCAGCAGCACCAGCATCCCCAGTACGATTCCCCACACAGTGGACGCACGGGTCTGGCCTTTCCACCACAGCGGGCCGATCAGCGAGGGGAACATCTGCATCGATACGGCCATCGAGAGCATCCCGATCTGCACGATCATGCCGATATCCGGCATCAGCGATATCCACAACGCTAATATACTGGCCACAGCTATCACCGAGCGGCCCACCCACACCATCTCACGCTGGCCCGCGCCCTTGTGGATAAAGCGGGTGTAGATGTCCTTGGTCACCAGGGCGCTCATGGCGTGAAGGTTTCCGTTGGCCGTACTCATCGCCGCGGCCATGATCGTGGTCACAAAGAAACTGGCAAGAGCCAGGGGAAGGTAGCTTTCGATTACCCGCAGGTAAACCGTATCCGGTTGAGCAAGCGCCGGGAACAGCACTTTGCCGCCCAGGCCGATAAACGCCGTGCCGAAAAAGTAGCACGCGCTCAGCACCACCGCGAAAATGATCATGCTTCTCCGCAGGGCCGCCGGGTTCTTGGCGCTGTAGTAGCGCATCCACTGGCTCGGCGATGCCATCGTGCCGAAACTGGCCACCAGCACGAACGTAAATATCATCGAGATCGGGAACATTTTGGCCGGGCCGGGGATCGTGATAAATTCTCCCGGCTGCGTGCCGTTCACACTCAGCGCCGCCGCCTGCTCAAACAAGCCGCTGATCCCGCCAAGTTTCCAGAGCACGATAAAGCCGCCCACCAGCATCCCCACTACCAGCAGACCACCCTGGAACACATCGGTCCAGCAGACTGCCCGCATCCCGCCCAGGATCGTGTAGATCATCGTAATCGATGCCAGCAGCAGTGCACCGAACACGTGTGTGCTCAGGCTCAGCGAACCGAACGAAATCCGGCCATCGGCCAGCACGAACCAGCCGCCCTGCACGTTGCTGCTTCCGGTGATCACCTCGAACAGGTAGCCCCCGGCCTTGAACTGCAACACGGCGTAGGGAATAATGTAGATAATGCCCAGCAGGGCCAGCAGCACTCTGAGTGTGTCGCTGTTGTAGTAGTCGGCGATCAGATCGGAGGGTGTGATGTAATTGTTTTTCTTGCCCAGCCGCCACAGCGGACGGCCGATAATCCAGATCAGCGCGCCGCAGATCGGCACGTTGAGCATGAAAAGCACAAAACCGATCCCGCCTTTGTAGAGGAACCCCGGCGCGCCCAGCATTGCGAAACCGCTGAAAAAAGTGGCCATGATAGCCAGCGCTGTTACGACATAACCCTGGCTACGCCCGGAGATGTAGAAGTCGTTGGCTGTTAAGCGCCCGCGCCACCAGGCGAAAATACCGATCCCGAACGAGACCATCAGGTAGATGCCGATAATTATCAGTGGAGTCATTTGGCCTCCCCTGCTGTCGCATCACCGGCGCTGTCCTCAATGTACTCGTCGGGTTCATCTTTCCACAGCTTGAAATAGGCGTAGAGGATGATCCCGATCTGCACGATAGCCCAGAACAGGGCCCAGACGTAGAGCAGCGCCATGCCGCCCACAAGCACCGGCTTATTGACCAGCATCAGCCCCGGGCCGTTACTCATCAGGTAGGAGAGGGCGAACAGTATCAGCAGTCGCCGGAAGATTTTCTTCTTTTCCGCTTTGTCCATAGTCTAACCGCAGCCTGTGAAATATTTAAGAGTATCCGGGTGAGCTAAAGTGACAGCATTGAAGATAAGTGTTCAACCACCAATCGCAAGATTTTTTCCCTTGGGCCGTACGTGGCGCTTTCTTGCCAGCGGGCGCACGATCCAGTATTTTGCAGTATCACATCGTTTATCTTGAACCGGATTTAAAAGAATAATTGTCGATTCAGCGGGGTTGGATGACAAATTTACGGACATTGGCAGTAGTAGGATTGCTGGTTTTTACCGCCTGCGCCCGCATGGGTTCTCCACCGGGAGGCCCCGAGGATGTTCAGCCGCCGCGCGTGGCCGAGGTGACGCCGCACTCCGACAGCGCGAGGGTGCCGCTCAAACCGGAGCTGACACTTACGTTCAGCGAGAAAGTGCGTAAAGAGAAAGCGCAGATGCTGGTGGAACTGAGCCCCGATCCCGGACGGCTCTATTTTGACTGGGATGGCCCGAGGCTTAAGATAACAACCCGGGACAGCCTGAGAGCCGATATCACATACCGCATCCGTGTGCGGCCCGGAGTAATAGACATGCACCGGGTGACAGCCGACAGCTCGTTTGTCAGCTATTTCTCCACCGGAGAGCAATTCGATGCCGGTGAAATAACGGGCACTGTTACCCATGCCGACAGCGGCGTGTTCGGCGCGGTTGTCCGTGCCGCCTGGATGAAAGATACCACCCTTGTCTACAATACTTATACCGACAGCAGCGGAGCATATCGCCTGCCGTACCTCAAAAGTGGCGGTTACTATCTGCTGGCTTTCCGTGACGCCAACCGTAACAGACGATTCGACTACACCCGCGAGCCGGGGGCGACTGCAACCGCCAGCGTGATATTCGATCCCTCGAAAGTGGATTTCGCTATCGAGACCGCCGATACAACCGCGCCGATTTTCCGCTCAGCCGAGGTGGCCGATTCGCTTTCGGTGCGGCTCACGTTCGATGATCCGTTGGACACGCTGCAAATTTTTACAGCGGATTCGTTTTCCCTGAGCACCCCTGACAGCACGGGTACCGCCCTGGCGGTTGACTCGCTGGCTATCGATAAAGCGGACAACAAGCGTATTCTGCTTTATCCGGCGGTAAAACTGGTAGAGGGGCAAAGCTATCGCATAACTGTCCGCTCAGTAAAGAACCGCGCCGGGCTTGTTCTGGCAAGCGCCTCGCGCTCGTTCACGTTTAAACCCGCAAAAAGAGCTGGCGGAGCAGCAGGCGGGCGGCAACGATGATTTTTACCGTAAAAGAAAGATCTGTTTTGCTGAGCCTTGTGCTTGTATTCCTGATGACATCAACCGGCGGGGCAATCGCTGCCGAGGGCTATTTTGCCAATCATAATCAGGTGCGCCAGATTAGGTTTGACCGCGCGGGCAACGCGCTGTGGTATGCCACCGGTGGCGGGCTGGTACGCTACGACATCGGCCTGGATATTTACCGTGTTGTCTCGGTGGGCGAGGGCCTGCCGGCGGTGGATATCACCTCTCTGGCTCTTACCCGCGAGGGAGGAATCCTGGCGGCATCGGCCGAGAACGGTGTGCTCTACCGCGCTCCGGGGGGGCGTTGGCTTGCCAGCGGGGAGTTCGATGGCCTTCCGGGTGAGCGGGTGTTCCATGTGGGCTTAAGCGGGATCAGCGGGGGAGATAGTAATAGTGGCACAGGTGGTTCCGGTAAAAAATTCTGGGCCGGTACCGGCTCCGGGGCGCGCATGATGACAGCCGGGCCGGGTTATATCGAACCGGAGCGGGGTTCCTCGGTTATCCTGCCCACTTCCACGGTCTACGATATCGCCGAGAATATCGATGGTTCGGTGTTTTTCGCTGTGGGGGCGGGTGTCTGGCGGATGGATAAGGACGGTGCTTTTACTCATTTCAGCTCCGCGCAGGGTGCCGGCCCCGCCACGGTTACCGAGGTGGAATCCGACCCATCCGGCAGCGGACTGGTCCTGATTGCCCTGGGCAATATCGTCTCCCGGTTCGATGGCGACCGGTTCAGTATGGTGCCCGGTGCTGTTGCTTCCTCCACTATCACCGATATCAGCGTGGCAAGTGTCGATAACGACGGCCTGGTTGTGTTCGGAGTTACCGCGGGGAAAAATATTTATCGCCTGGATTCCGCTCTGGACTGGCAGCTGTGGCAAACGGCGCAGGACACCCTTGTTTCAGCCGGACCAGTGATTACTCCGGGCGGCCTGCCGGTTGCCGGTTCGCTCAATAGCGGCCTGCTGCTGCCCGGCCCGCAGGGTGGCTTCAGCGCGGTTACTATCGACGGTCCAGTGCAGAACATTATCACCCGCGTGGCGGTTGACAGCCGCGGTACGCTCTGGACCGGCAGTGCCTCGGATGCTGTTATCCGGGGCCGCGCGGGTGTGAGCCGGTTCGATGGCCGGACGTGGACGTTTTTTACCGAACAGAACAGCCCGCTGTTGATGAACATGATCAGCTCGGTCAATGCAGCCCCCGATGGCCGGATGTACCTGGGCACCTGGTTCGGCCCCACGGTTATCGGCAGTGGCGGGTTCAACGTGCTCGATGACGGCGGCACGGGGGACACAGCCGACGACCTCTGGGAAACCTACTCAGCCAACGAGACCGACCTGGCCATGGGCGTAGTGCGCGGCGAGATCGCGTTGGACGCGGACGGGGGGGCCTGGATAGCCAGCCGGATGAACCAGACTCAGCCCGGTGGCCTGGAGTATTTTGACCCGGTGGCCAAAACATTCCGCAGCTATAGCAATTCTCTTTCCGAGCGCGATGTGCACACCGTGGCGGTCGACGGGGCGGGCAATGTCTGGGTGGGTTATGTAAGTAACGGTTTGGCCGTGATCCCCGGCGGGTTCGAGGGGGCGCTGCACGATGTCTCCGCGTTTGTGGCAAATGTGGGTGGGGGCACGGTGGTCGATATCAGCGTTGACCCGGTCAACGGAATCTGGGTCGCCACAACCTCCAAATTGGTGAAAATCAACTACCAGGAAAACGCCGCCGACCAAAGCGGTTACGCATACAGGGAGATGAAACCAGTGGGTTTCGCCGGGCTGGCTGCGCTGGATGTAGAGTTTGAGAGCGACCGCGCCGTGTGGATTGCCACTGCCGACGGAGTCTTCCGCACGGACCTTGGCGGCAACGAATGGCGGGTCTACAACCGGGCCAACAGCGTGCTGGCCACGGGCCGGGTAAACGACCTGGCTGTAGACACAGGCCGGGGAGTGCTCTGGGCCGCCACGGACAAGGGACTCAGCGCCCTGCCGCTGGCTGCAAGAGCAGATGAGAGGGTCTCCGGCAGGAAACTTGAAATCAGTCCGAACCCCTGGTATCCGGACCGTCACGGGCCGCTCACTGTCAGCGGGATGCCGCTCTACAGCACGGTCAGTGTTATCACGGTCAGCGGAGAGAGGGTGCGGCGCTGGAGTGCATCCGCCCAGAGCGGGCGCACGTTTCGCTGGGACGGCCGCAGCGGGGGCGGCGGAAGCGGTAAAGAATGCGCCAGCGGTGTGTACCTGATCCTGGCCGTGGCTCCCGATGGTTCAACTTTCAGCGGCAAGGTCGCCCTTGTACGCTAGACGGCGCTGCGTAACCATACCCGCACAGGGAGATGGCTAAGCGATGGAGATAGCCAGATTTCACCTCGACAGTGTCGACCGTGACAAATGGGCGGAGCTTACCGCCAACTCCCTGTCAACCACACCGTTCTGCCTGCTGGAGTGGCTGGAGCTGCTGGAGCTTGGGTTCCCCGCCTGGCACGTGCATTTTATTGTGGCACAGGATGAGGGCCGCTACCTGGCCGGTATGCCGCTGGTGGTATCTGCTGCCCTGGGTGTGCGCCAGAGCCATTGCCTGGTCCACGGCAGCCCGGCAGGGCCGCTGCTCTTGCCCGGGGCCGATCCCGAACTGGCCTCCACGCTGCTCTCCTGGTGGGCCGACCGTCATTCCGCGGGCTGGCACGCCATGCGTCTCTCGGTCACTTTTGGCAATAACAACCCTCCGGGCCTCGATAGCCTTCGCTCCCGGGATTTCAATATCGAGACGCAGACCGCCTACTGTGTTGCGCTCCAGGGCCGCACTTACGAACAATGGGAAAGTGCCCTGAGCCAGCAGACACGCAACAAGAACCGTCAGGCCCTTGAGCGAGGCGGTACGTTCGAGACTGTGGAGTCGCCATCGCTGGCGACAGAGCTGTCCCGCCTGGCTGGCTTAACAGCGGGCCGTCACGGCCGCGACATAATCCCCTACGGAGAAAAGTTCTTCCGCGCCCTGCTGGATCCAGAGAGGCTGTCGCGCAGTGCGCCCGGACTGGCCCGTGTGGTGATGGTGCGGGTAGAGGGCCGTCCGGCGGCATACAATCTCTGCCTGGTTAACCGGGGCAGGATGTGGCTGATCGATCACGGCGCGGACAGCACCACTTTCTCCGCCCGGCCCAACAACCTGATCTACAGCCGGATTATCCGCGGCGCATTCGAGGAAGGCCTTGCCGAGGTGGACCTGGGGGCCGTACCGGCTGAGGCCGTATCGCTGGCCGGGTTTAAGGAGGGTCTCGATGGCCGCCCCTACCAGCGGCTGAGCGCGGTGCGAAGTAACCTTTCTTTCCGGTTGGCCCAACGGGCGGGGAGTCTGCTCCGGACCGGGCGGTGGAGGAATTAGATGGGCCGCACAAAGGATTCAAACGAGAGTTGGGCGCGTGCGCTGGCCGTGCGCTGGCTGGGCGGGGAGAAATTCCGCTGGGAGTTGTACAGCGCCCATCTATCCACGGCGCTCAATCCGGATAAACCCTGGCTGGACCTGGGCTGCGGCCACAGCGACTTTATCGTGGAGCACGAGGCCAGCCCGGCTGTGGGAGTGGATGCGGTTTGTTGCGGCAGTCCCGCGCCGGGATTTTTTGTCAATGCACGTCTGGAGGCGTTGCCGTTCGCCACTGGTGCCGTCGGAACGTTGAGCCTGAGGTTCGTGCTGGAGCATATCGAGAATCCTGGCCGGCTGTGGAGCGAATGTGCACGTGTGCTCGCCACGGGCGGACAACTGGTGCTGATCACCACCAACAGTGTCAGCCCGGTGGTGGCGCTTGCCGGCTGCGTTCCCCAGCGGCTGAAAGAATGGTTGATCAGGCGCGTGTTCCGGGTGGAGCGGGACGATATTTTCCCGGCATGGCATCGCTGGAACACTCCGCGCCGGGTTGCCGCGCCGCCTGCCGGATTTAGCCTGGAGCGGATAGAATACGTGGAGGCGCTGGACTGGACCCGCAGGCCCGTGTACCTGGTCCAGTTGCTGCTGGCGGTACTTACCCGCCAGGGGCCGCTGCGCTCTTTGCGCAGTAACCTGGTGGCGGTTTACCGACGGGGCGGGGCGGAGACCGGATGAGAACCGCGCTTGTTATCTATAGCTGGCCCCGGCTCTGGTCGATGGGGGCCGGGCGGGGCAGCCCGGATTTTTATCACTCGCTGCTTTCGCTCACCCGCGCGTTTGACCAGGTGCGGGTGATCTGCCCGCGCGATAAAGGTTCGATGATGGCAGCGCAGGTTCCGCCGGGCGTAAAAGTATCCTCGTTCAACTGGCCGCGCCTGCCGCTGATTACGGCCCCGCGTGGCCCCAGGTTAATAAGGGCGGTTATTTTCTGTATCAACTGGCCGTTGCGCCTGCTGAATTTTTTATCGTTCAACTTTTCGGCCCATCGTGCTGCACTTGATCAATGTGCTGCCGCGGGAAAAAAATCGCTGGTGAGCGCCCACGGGTTCATGGGCGCGTGGGCGGCCGCGAGCATTGCCAGACGATTTAGAGTGCCGCTTGCTGTCCGGCTGTTCGGTGTCTCGCTGGGGATCAGGGGTTTTTCGCCGCTCGTGCTGGCTGCTCAGTTCGAGGAGACGGTTGCGTTCAGGGTTGGAGCTGTACGTTGGATAATCACGGACGACGGGTCCGGGGGGCGGCAGGCCGCCGAGGCCCTGGGGGTGAATACGGCGCACGTGTCGATGATCCGCGCGGCGGTTGACAGGCAGGCGGCAGGGCAGGCAGGACAGGCAGGAAAAATTTCCCGCGAGGACTACCGTCATGGACTGGGCCTGGCTCCGGAAACGAAAATCGTGCTGAGAGTCTGCCGCCTCTGGCCCCAGCAGCGTGTGGAACGTCTGATCGAGGCGTTGCCATCGCGGACTGCCGGCGGCGCACCCGTGGCCGCGGTGATAGTGGGCGAGGGCACAGAGCGGGAGCGACTGGAACATCTGGCCACACGGCTGGGCAAAAGCGTGATATTTACCGGCGCTCTTGCCAACAGTGAACTGGCGGTTCACTACCGATGCGCCGATCTTTACGCGGCCACAGCCGACAGGACCAATCTAAGCCAGTCGGTGCTGGAGGCCATGTGCTACGCTTTGCCCGTGCTGGCGCTCGCCACGGGTAGCACTGCCAGCCTGATTACGGACGGGGAGAACGGCAGGCTGGTGGCCCCCGGAAATGTTGCGGAACTGGCGGCTGCGCTGAGTGATCTGTTGGAGAACGACTCGTTGCGCCAGAGGCTGGCAGCCGGCGCTTCTTCCACTGCCGCGACAGAAATACCCGATGTGGAAGGCCGTCTGGCGGCCGAGGCGGAATTGTACAGGGATTTGATTTTAAACGAAAGCTGACGGAGAAAATGGCATGTCACTGGCAGTTGGCAGCGCACGCACTCTGGTGCTGAGATATATCACTCTGGCGGTCCAGGTTCCCACCTCGATCCTGCTCGCCCGTCTGCTGGGCGTGGAGGGCAAAGGCCTTTACACCCTGCTCACGGTGGTCCCGTGGCTGACCGCGTTCGTGTTGCTGATGGGTCAGGACACGGCGCAGGTCTGGCTGCTCAGCAGCCGCCGCAGCAAGCTGGGGCCGGTTCTGAAGTATTGCGCGGCACTGCTGCTGACAGTTTCTCCGTTGGCGCTGGCGGCCTATTTCTGGGTTGTGGCGCCCAGGGTGATGGAGGGAGTGCCGGGGGCGCTGGTGGTAGCCAGTTCGCTGCTTATCCCGCTGGTGGTTACCCGTTATCTGCTGCTGTCGCTGATTCTGGGCTATGAACGTGTTGTGCGGTTCAACTTCTACTATCTTGCATCCAGCCTGCTGATACTGCTGCTGGTTGTTGTGTTGGTGGGAGTGCAGGGCCGCGGGCTTCCCGGTGCGCTGGCAGCTTTTATTGCAGCCCAGGCGGTGGTGATTCCACTGGGAATATGGTGGCTTGCCCGCAGCGCCAGGGAGGATAAAGGCGGTGCGCCTCGCGGAAGCCTGTCTGGGATGGAGCTTGTGCGCCGCAGCCTGGCCTACGGGATCAAGGGCCACCCGGCCGGACTGCTGACCACATTCAACCAGCGATTCGATTTCTTCCTGATGGGCTCTCTCTCCGACCTCTCGCAAGTTGGCCTTTACGCGGTGGCGGTGGCCGTGGCCGAGACGATCTGGCACATTCCCATGTCGATCCATCTCAACCTCTTCCCCCGTATCAGCGCAGAGGGTGGCAGCGAGGGCGCGAGCCGCCTTCCACGGGCATTCCGCATGACTGTCCTGCTTTCCCTGGCTCTGGCCCTGCTGTTGCTTGGTGCCGGACGGATGGCTATCGGGCTGCTGTTCGGTGAGGAGTTCCTGCCATCGTTTATCCCCCTGGTTATCCTGCTGCCCGGTGTGCTGGCTGTGGCCTGCGCCAGTGTGTTCGAGAGCTATTTCGCCGGAATTAACAGGCGGCAGTACCAGAGCTATTCGGCGGGATGCGCGTTTGCGCTGGGTTTGGCGCTGGGCCTGTGGCTGATTCCCCGCTACGGTGCGGCCGGGGCGGCGGCTGCCAGCACGGCCAGCTACACTTTGCAGATGATTATCTCGATTTCGCTGGGCAGCAGAGCCGGGGCCAGGTTCAACCGTGAATATCTGGCGTTTGGAATCGAGGATATCCGTACACTGCTCAGGGTAGCCCGCGAACTTATGGACGGAGGTGGGCGGAAATGAGGCTGCTGGTTCTGGGCAATGCGAGAGTTATTCATACTGTCCGCTGGTGCGAGTGGTTCAGGCGCAAGGGCCACGAAATCCTGCTGGCTACCCTGGAGAAGACTGATCAGCCGTTGCCTTACCAGCGAGAGTTAACAACCGTGCCCGGCCCGGCCTGCATTCGCTATCCGCTGGCGGTGCGTTCACTGGGGGCGACAGTCCGGGAGTTTTCTCCAGAGCTTGTCAACGCCCATTACCTGCCCGGCTACGGCCTGCTGGGGGCGCTTTGCAGGGCAGCGCGTCCATTGGTAACCACGGTCTGGGGTTCCGATGTGCTGCTTAACCCCGGCCGCGGCCCGTTTCATCGCGCCAGGGCCCGCTATGCGATCAGGCACGCCGATCTTCTTACCTGCGACTCCCCGGTACTGACGGATGCTCTTGCATCCCTGGGAGCTAGCCTCGGTAAAATTATCGAGGAACCGATGGGGATTGATCCGGAGTTGTTTTATCCCGGCTCCGGACGCCGTGGCGATAGCGGAGAGCCGCTGCGGATTGTCTCCACCCGCCGTCACGAGCCGCTCTACGGCTTGCCGGTTCTGCTGAGAGCCTTGCGGGAGTTGAGCGGTCAGGGAGTAGTTTTCCGGGCCACGCTGGCAGGCGGAGGCACCCAGAGCAACGCTTTACGCGAGCAATGCCGGCAGCTTGAACTGACGGGCAGCGTGGAGATTCGCGGTGAGCTTCCCCCCCCGGAGCTGGCGGAACTGCTGAGAGAGGCGGATATCTACGTGAGCACTTCGACCTCCGACAGCACATCGGTGTCCCTGCTGGAGGCGATGGCCTGCGGTGCGTTCCCGGTGGTGAGCCATATCCCCGGCAATATGGGCTGGATTGAGCACGGAGCCAACGGGATGCTGTTTCCTCCGGACGACAGCAGGGCACTGGCCGGTTGTATCGGCAGATCAGCGGAAAACACGCAATTGCGTGCAAAAGCGGCAAACGAAAATTGGCAAATAATCAGGGACAGGGCGGTGTGGAGCGATAATATGGAGCGGTTGGAGAAGGCGTTTCTGGAGTTGGTTTAAGCCAGGCGTGGCAGGCAGAACGGGCAGAAACCCGTGCTGCGGTCATAGTCCCAGCAGCGGCTGTAGGCGCCGAACGGAGGCTGTTGGCAGGACACGCAATCGGTGTCGAAATCGCGGCAGAGTTGCTCCAGCTTGTCACGGCTGTCCAGCGGAGCCGTGGCGATTTCAGTTGATGGATAAGGTATCAGGGTTTTCAATTGCACGAGCCCGGTTAAATTACCGATCTATTATTGATATTATAACTCAGCGCCAACAGCGAAAGTTTCAGCCCCGGTAGGGGATCGGGTCCTTGATCCCCGCCTCTTCGAAGGCGCGCAGACGTAGGGCGCAACTGTCGCAGGTCCCGCAGGCCAGGTCCTCGCTTCTGTAGCACGACCAGGTAAGCTGGAACGGCGCGCCGAGTTTGCTGCCCAGCAGGACAATCTCGCTCTTTTTCAGTTCGATCAGCGGGGTGACGATCCTGATCCCGGTTTCGGGTTTAGTCCCCAGTTCGGCCACTTTCTCGAACGCATCGTAGAACACCCGGCGGCAGTCGGGATAGCCGGAGCTGTCCTGCTCCACAGCTCCGATATAAATCGACCCGGCGCCCAGCACCTCGGCCCAGCTCACCGCAACCGCCAGAAAATGGGCATTGCGGAACGGGACGTAACTGGAGGGAATCTCCTCGCTGTCCAGGTCGGCGTCGCTCACCTCGATTGCGCTGTCGGTGAGGCTGGAGCCGCCGATTGTGGCCAGGTGGCGAAGGTCACAGACAAGCCGCCCGCTAGCTTCAAAATGGCTTGCCAGGGCGTGGAAACAATCCCGCTCCACGCTTTCAGTGCGCTGGCCGTAGTCACCGTGAAGGAAGTACACGTTCTCGTGGCCGGCTGCGGCCAGGGCCGCGCAGACACAACTATCCATCCCGCCGCTGAGGCAGACGACAGCTTTTCCGTTACGCTCCCCCAATCCATCTCCTTCAGAGTCGGTTTTAGTAGTCAAGTGGTGTGGTGACACACCCGGATCAGGATTAAATATGCGCGGTGGGACCGGGTAAATCAAGGCGATGCAAACAGCGCGGAAGGTTGACAATAATTGCCGGTATGCAGTAGCTTGATTACAGAGAATTGCTGGAATAATGGAGGCGACGGGGAGGAAAAAATTGTTCAAGCTGGGATTGTGCAGCGTAACGTTCAGAGAGAAATCGGTTGACGAGGTGATTGCTATCTGCAATGATTGCGGCCTGGAGGGGATAGAGTGGGGCGGTGACGGGCATCTGCGGGCCGGTGAAGAGAGAGATAATATTCTGGAGGTCAAGCAAAAATGCCGGGATGCAGGCCTGGCCACGCCGGGTTACGGGAGCTATTTCGACGTGCTGGAGCATGGGCCGGAGCAGTTTGGCCCGGTACTGGAAACAGCCGGGCTGATCGGGGCCGATACTATTCGGGTCTGGCCGGGCTGGGTGCGTCCGGAACAGGTGACTGAAGAGCAGTACATTAAAATAGTGGATACCTCGCGCAATATAGCCGGGCAGGCCGCGCGGCAGGGCATCCGGGTGGCATACGAGTTCCACGACAACACCTGCACCGAGGGCGGTGGCAACGCGATGAAGTTACTCGGGCAGGTGGACCATCCAAACATGCTCAGCTACTACCAGTTGGTCAGGCCCGCGGAAACAGAGTGGAACCTGGCGAATCTGGAGACGGTTTATGGCCGGCTGGCCTATATTCACGTGCAGGCCAACGACGATGAGAATAATTTTCCGTTGGAGGATTACCGTGAGGTGTGGGACCGGATAATCAGCCGCCTCAGGGACAGGGGATACGATGGCTGGCTGCTGTTCGAGTTCAACAGGGATAACAGTGTCAGGCAACTCAAGCTCGATCTGGCGCTGCTAAAGTCATTGATCGATCAATGAAGGCCGCTAATTAAAGCGAGTGAAAGAGAATGAGTGATTCGGCAGCGGTACGGGTGTTTGTGGTGGACGATGAGAACTATCAACTGGTGTGTTACAGGAACGCGCTGGGTGATGCGGAGATTGGGGCGCGCTTTTTCAGCAGCGCGATCCAGGCACTGAAGGCCGCCGGGAAGGATAAACCGGCGCTGGTGCTGACCGATTACACCATGCCTGAGATGAACGGCTTAAAGCTGGCGCGGAAACTGAGCGAGATGAACCCCGCTGTGCACGTGATTATCATGACCGGCCACGTGGGCGAGGTCTACGATAAACTGGTTGCCGGAGCGAAGAGCATGGCCAACGTGGAAGTAGTGGCGAAACCGATCAAGCTTAAAGACCTGCTGGCCAGGATAAACGAGATACTGGAGTGACGGGAGGCGGGGGAAGATTAGCGGCGTGGTATGAAAAACAAAACAGGGAGCACAGTAAAAAATTCCGGCTGGAATTTCCAGCCGGAATTTTAAATATCCTGCAATAACGGCTTAACTGATCGCGGTGATAGCCGCCACGCTGACAATATCCTCCACCGAGCAGCCGCGCGACAAGTCATTTACAGGCCGGGCGATACCCTGGATCACCGGGCCGATCGCCTCGGCCCCGGCCAGGCGTTGTACCAGCTTGTAGCAGATATTCCCGCTGGCCAGGTCGGGGAAGATCAGCACGTTGGCCTTGCCCGCCACGCTGGAGCCGGGTGATTTCTTGGCGCCCACGCTCTGGATCAACGCCGCATCGGCCTGCAACTCTCCATCGATCTGGATATCCGGCCGTTTTTCCTGCACGATTTTTGTGGCGTTGGCCACTTTGTCCACGCTTGGGTGGCTGGCGCTGCCCTTGGTGGAGAAACTGAGCATCGCAACTCTCGGCTCAACCCGCATCATGGTCTTAAAACTGTCGGCCGTGGTGATAGCGATCTCGGCCAACTGGTTCTCATCCGGGTCGGGCACCAGCGCACAGTCGGCAAATACCAGCGCACCGTCCTCGCCCCAACGGGAGTCCGGCAGCACCATCAGGAAGTAACTGCTCACCACCCTGATACCGGGTTTGGTCTTGATAATCTGCAACGCGGGCTTGAGCGTGTTGCCGGTTGTGTTCTCGGCTCCGGCCAGATAGCCGTGGGCCAGGCCTTCCTTGACCATCATCGCCGCATAGTACATCGGGGTTTTGAGTGTCTCGGCCGCCTGCTCTTCTGTCATGCCCTTGTGCCTGCGAAGTTCAAACAGTTTTCCGGCCAGTTCTGTTGCCTGGGCGGTACCCTCTATCGGGACTATCTCCGCCCCGGTGATATCTGCTCCGGCGGTTTCGGCGGCCTGCATGACCTGTGCCTCGTCGCCCAGCAGCACCACTTTGGCTATCCCATCGCTGATAATCTCCTGGGTGGCGCGCAGGGTGCGCTCCTCCAGAGACTCCGGCAGCACCACTTTGTTGCCCGCTTCGCGCGCCGCCGCCTTGAATTTGCCGATAATATCACTCAACGTCACTGCCCTCCTGAAAATATGCTCATGCGGAATTTATTATAATTTGGAATGCACGGGATAAATTAAAGGCTCCCGTCAGCCGGTGATTATCAAGCATGTTTAACTACAACCCGTCCCGCGATATTTCCCCTTAAAATCGCCTGCACCTCCACCTCAAGTGCCTCCAGAGTTACAACACGTACTATAGTATCCAGTCCGGGTATTTTCCAACCTCCGGCCAGACGATTCCAGATTTTTTTCCGTTTGCCAGCCGGACATGCGCTGGAGTCCACCCCGGCCAGGGTTATCCCGCGCAGAATGAACGGGTAGACTGTGGTGTTCAACTCAGCGCCTGCTGCGTTGCCAACCGCGGTCACAATTCCACGGTGCGATAGCTGGCGCAACACGGTTTCCAGCACAGGCCCACCCACTGTGTCCACCGCGGCGGCCCACTTGCGGCAGAGCAGGGGTTTGCCGCTGCTATCCGAGACTTCCTGGCGGCCTTCCACCCTGGCGGCTCCCAACGTGCGCAGCCAATCGTGACAATGATCCTTGCCGGTTACAGCCACCACCCGGTAGCCAAGTTTTGCCAGCAGCGCCACAGCCAGGCAGCCTACTCCGCCGCTGGCCCCTGTTACCAGCACCTCGCCGTCAGCAGGTATTACCCCATGCTCCACAATCCGCTGGGCACACTGGGCGGCGGTGAACCCGGCTGTGCCCAGGGCCATGCTCTCCTTAAGAGTCAGCCCGGAAGGGAGCGGTACTGCCCAGGCCGAAGGCACCCTGATAAATTCACCCCAGCCGCCGGAGGTGTTCTGCCCAAGGTCGTGGCCGGTGACTATTACTTCCTGCTCCGGCATAAAATCAGTTGTATCAGAGTGTACCACAATTCCGGCGGCATCGATACCCGGCGTGTGCGGATAGTTGCGGGTGACTCCACGGTTGCCGGTGGCCGAGAGCGCGTCCTTGTAATTAAGAGAGCTGTAGCGGACACGGACCAGCAGGCCGCCAGCGGGGAGATCGGCCAGGTTTCGGTTCTTAATCCCGTATTGAAATCCGCCATTGCCGGTTTCAGTGATAACCGCCGCGCGGAATTTCTTGTCAGCTGAGATGGTTTGCATTCATAACTCCCGGTTGCTACAATATTTCTTTCGCCGCCTGCCCCAGCCGACGGATTCCTTCTGTGATCTGCTCAATGCTGCTGTTGCTGAACGCGAGGCGAAATTTGTTGCCACCCTGCCCATCGACATGGAACGGCACACCGGTGACAAAGGCCATTTTTTTGGCGATAGCTGCCAGGAACAACTTCTCGCTGTCGGCGCCCCGGGGCAGAGTGACCCAGCTGAAAAAACCGCCGGCAGGGGTGGTCCAGCTAACGCCCTCGGGCATTTCACTTTCCAGGCATTGCAGCATCAGACGGCATTTATCGCCATAGATTTTACGCATCTTTGCCGTGTATGGTTCCACAAATCCCCGCTGAAGATAACTGGCGGCCAGCACCTGGCTGTAGCTGCTGCTGCACGCGTCCTCGCTCTGTTTGGCTGTTTCGCACTTGCCGACCACCTCGGGTGCGCCCAGCATCCAGCCCAGCCTGATACCGGGCGAGAGGATCTTGCTGAACGTGCCCAGCCGGATTACCAGGTTCTCTGTGTCGCGGGCCTTGATACTGCGGTAGTCCTCGTGGGTGCCCTCGAAATAGAGATCGTGGTACGGGTCGTCCTCGATGATTGGCAGGTTATGGCGTGCGCAGATTTCATAGACAGTGTCGCGGCGGCTCTGGCTGAGTGTCATCCCGCCGGGGTTCTGGAACGTGGGGTTGGTGTAAAGAAATTTAGGCTTGCGCCCGGCGGCGGTGAATTCGGCGATCCGCTCATCGAGCGCCTCGGGGATAATCCCATCGCTGTCCATCGCCACTCCCGAGGGCTCCGCTCCGTAGCCGATAAAAACAGCCACCGCGCCGATAAAGGTGGGCACTTCCACCAGGATCGTATCGCCGGGATCGCAAAAAATGCGGGTGACAAGCTGGATAGCCTGCTGCGCACCCGAGGTGGGCAGCACCTGCTGGCCTGTCATATTTATTCCGCTGGACTGTTCGTAGGCGGCTATCTGCTCCACCAGCGGGGGATAACCGCCGGTGGGGCCGTACTGGTAGGCTGCGGCGCGCTCAAGCCCGCTCCATCCGTCCTCTATCTCGCGGATTTCCCTGAAAGGGAAGTTGCTCGCATCCGGCATCCCGCCGGCCATCGAGATAATTTCCGGATCGGCCGCCAGTTTCATCAACTCGCGGATTTTGCTGCTGGTCAGACGGTTGCCGCTCTTGCTGAACACTTCTTTGTAGTCCATGCTAGTTCTCCCTGTTATCGATTACCCGCTCTGCCTTGCCCTCGCTTCTGGCCAGGGTGCGGGGTTCTACCAGCTTGAGCTCTATCGACAGGCCCAGGGTGGACTCGATTGCGCTTTTCAACCTGGCGCGGTGCTCCTGAAACCGGCGCATCTCGTCGTGGAACAGCTCCTGGCTCACCTCCACCCGCACCTCGATCCTGTCCATCTTGTTCACCCGCTCCACGGTGATCAGGTAGTGGGGCAGGACATGGTCGGCATTGAGCAGGACGCTTTCAATCTGGCTGGGGAAGATGTTCACCCCGCGGACAATCAGCATGTCATCGGTGCGGGCGCTCACCTTGGCCATCCTCACGGTGGTGCGGCCGCAGGGGCATGGTGTGTGGTTCAGCGCGGTCAGGTCCTTGGTCCGGTAACGAATCATCGGCAGGGCCTGCTTGGTGAGCGTTGTGATCACCAACTCGCCCGTCTCCGCGGTGGCGGGGTCAATATGGTCCATTGTATCCGGATCGATCAACTCGGGCAGAAAATGGTCCTCCGAGATATGCATCCCGTCCTTGACCACGCATTCGCCGCTGACACCGGGGCCGATAATCTCGCTCAGCCCGTAGTTGTCGGTGGCATGGATTCCGAGGCCGTTTTCGATATGAGAGCGCATCTGCTCGCTCCACGGCTCACCGCCGAACAGGCCCACTTTCAGTTCCAGACTGTCCGGGTCCACTCCCCAGTCGGCCAGCAGGTCCACCAGGTAAAGCGCGTAGCTGGGAGTGCAGACCAGCGCGGATGTGCCGAAATCCTGCATCAGCTTTACCTGCCTTCGGGAGTTGCCGCCGGATGCGGGAACCACACTTGCGCCCACGCGCTCCATGCCGTAGTGCAGCCCGAACCCGCCGGTAAAAAGGCCGTAGCCGAACGCTATCTGCGCGGTGTCGTCGCGGGTAACTCCGGCGGCGGTGATAATACGCGCGCAGAGGTCGCTCCACAGGTTCAGGTCGTCACGGGTGTACCCCACCACGGTCGGATTGCCGGTGGTGCCGCTGGAGGAGTGGATACGCACAATCTCGCTCCGGGGGACAGCGAACATGCCGAACGGGTAGGTCCAGCGAAGGTCTTCCTTGGTGGTGAACGGCAGCTTATGCAAATCGTCGCAGGAGCGGATATCAGCCGGAGTTACGCTCGCTTTTTCCATTTTTTCACGGTAATAAGGCACTCTCTCCCAGACATAACCGATAATATCCACCAGGCGCTTGTCCTGAAGGCTTTGCATTTTCTGGCGGCTTGCCGACTCGAATTCGGGTTGGAAGATATTGCGGGGAAGAGTCTGTTTGCTCATTATGCTCTTTCTTCACTTTTTTATCGTCTACAGAATGATATCAGGGGCTGGAGATTATAAACTGTCGATTACAACGCGGGACCACCCTTAGCTGCTTTCCATGGCCCGGTGCGCCGGGTTGCCATATCCAAAAACGGCGGCACGGAGCTCTCCCCAGGCAGTAAAAATGGGGCGGCCGTACCGCCGCTGAAACAAGATAATCTGGAGTTAGCCGAAAGAGCACGGGCTAGCTTTGTCTGCGCTCGACCACCTCGAATGTTTCGCGTTTCTTGACGATCCGGCCCGAGGGCAGTACTCCGCGCCATGAAGAGCCGGGATAAATAATTGACTTTTTACCGATAATGCTGCCGGGATTCAGTACGCTGTTGCAGCCGATATCGGTGTTGTCCGCAAGGATCGCCCCGAATTTGATCAGGCCGGTATCGATCACGCCGTGCTCGCCTTTGACTTTCACTGTCTCCCAGGTCAGCTTGACATTGCTGATTTTAACTCCCGCTCCCAGGTGCGCTTTGTGCCCCAGTAAGCTGTCACCCACGTAGGCAAAATGCGGCACCTCGCCCTCGTTGTGGATAAAGCACTTCTTGAACTCGCAACTGTTGCCCAGCACCGAGCCGCTGCCGACAATTACATCCTGGCGAATGAACGCGCTGGTGCGAATCTCGCAGTCGCTGCCGATAATGGCCGGACCCAGTATCACCGCGCCGTGCATCACCACGGTGTTGGCCCCGATCTGCACGTCATCGCCGATAAAAGCGTGTGGGCTGATCCTGGCGCTGGGATCAACGCCGGGCTGGATATTGCTTTTGATGAAGCCGCTGATCTTGCCGATACCCTCCCAGACATTCTCGATACCATCGTAGAACTCCGGGAACGGGCAGTGCTGCATGTCAAAAAAAGTTTCAGGCTTGAACATATCAGTCGTCCTCCAGGCCCACCGTGTCCTTGATACCGTTATCCGCAAGAAGTGTAAGTACTTTATCGTGAAGCTCTTCCGTGCAACTGCAAAGCACGTTGTAGCGCCGCTCCACATCGTCATCGAACCGCACCGGGTCTCCCTCGAACGTTGTCACCACGCAACCGGCTTTCTCGGCGACAGCCAGTCCGGGATAGATGTCGTTGTGGGGCTGCTTGTGGCCGAAATAGATATCGATCCGGCCATTGGCCACATCGCAGAACCCGCACGGTCCGCCGTTGGGCAGAATAAACTTGACCTTTGTGAACAGGAACTTGAAAATCTCGGCGGTGGGATAAAGGAACGGCGGTTTCATCATGTAGGTTTCCAGAAACGCTTCCGCCAGCTCGGTTGTGCCGTTGGGTGTTATCTCGCGTCTTTCGCTCACCTTGCCGAACCCGTCAAGCACGCCCTCATATGCCTTCTGTGAGTCGCAGTACTGGACCACGCTGGAGGTGAGATCGGTCACGACCGCGGTCAACGGTTCGGCCACTTCTATTTTATCGGGACGGGTGTAGATCGCCAGGGCGGTATACCAGAAAGCCGGGATATTACGCTTGTAGAGCAGGCTGCCGTCGAACGGGTCGCTGACGAAAAAGATCGGCCTGTCCAGAGCCAGCGGGGGAGCAGTGCGCGGCTCGATTTTCTTGCGGCCGGCTTCCTCGCTGAGCATGATCGCGTCAATCCCGCCTTCGGCCAACTGTTCCACGTAATAATCTTCAATTTCCTTATCAATTCTGAGAGTTTCGGTGTCCCAGTGTCTGAGCGTTCCCGCCTCTCCACTCCTGGTTTCCACAACTTCCGCCCCGGATCGCTGACTGGTACGCCTGACACGGTTCACTGCCTCGCCAGAGATTCTCAGCGCGAACTCTGTCCAGGCAGCGGATGAATCGGCTATCGACATTATCTGACCCCCGTTGTGTCTTAATGTAACTCGATAGATGGTAGGAGTATTGGGAATAATTACATCGAAAATGAATATATCCACTTCGGCCTCTGATCACAAGGGGCAAAACATTAATTATTGCCCTGATCAGAAACTTTCCACCAGCCGGATATGCAGACGGCCATCGCCCGGGCCGCGCTCCGGATTTAGAGCCAGGGCAATTTCCAGCAGCCCCAGCCGGGTGTCCGCCTGGATGCCTGCCCCCAGGCCATGGAAACCGTTTGTCCGCCAGCGGCCGGACTGCATATCGGCCACCCTGGCGGCCGCGAAATCGTAGAAAGCGAACAGGCGGCTGAACTCGCCTGTAAGCAGGCGGTACTCCAGCCCCAGCCAGAGCGCACGCGAGGCCCGTGTGGTTTCCTCCGCGTGGCCGCGTACCCGTGCGCCCCCGGCCAATGTCCCGCCCACCGGAATCCTGGCGTGCCAGGGGATATCCTCCGGAGTACTCTCTGCCCGGCTTACAACACTCACCCCGGCCCGGAACGCGGCAACGTGGGCAGCGGAACCCAGTGGAATGTACGCCTGGGCGCGCACAACGGAGCGGATCTCGCGATGGTTTACACTCTCAATCCTGCGGCGTCCCACCGAGCCCGTGGCTTCGATCAGCGCACCGTTGGACGGGTTTACCGGTGCTGTCAGGCTGCTCCAGGACACCCGGCCGGTGAGCGAGATCAGACGGCTGCTCTCGGCCTCGCTCCAACTCTCGCTGCCGGGACTGGCTCTGCTGTATGCGGCGCCGGCTCCGGCGCTGAACCCGTCGCTCATTGCGCTCTCCAACAGCACTTCCGCTCCTGTCTGGCTGAACAGCGAGTCACGCACCTGCTGAGCAAAAGAAACAATCAGAGCCAACGGGAATCCCGCCAGCCAGGGTTCGCGGTAACTGAGTTCCAAAGATTGCCAGTTGCTTGCCGGACGCTGCCACCTGAAACTGGCACTGCGTGCGCTGCCGAACAGGTTGTTCATCCGCAGGTTGACCAGCCCGGCCAGCCCCCGTCCCTGCGCACCGCCCCCGCCGATAGCCGCCTCGATCCTGATGCCCGGGAATTCCTCCAGCGCCAGATCGATATCCGCCAGCGAACGGGTGCGCCCCCGGGTAACTCTCAGCGAATCAACCCGGCGGAAAAGGCCGCTGGCCGCCAGGCGCTGAGTTGCTTTGGCCAGTTCCCGCTCGCTGTATGGTGCTCCCGATGTAATCCCGGCAATACGATTGAGCACCGTTTCCCTGGTGCGTTTACCCGTTATCCTCACCTCGCCCAGCCGCACGAACAGTCCCCGTTCCACTGTAAATCGCAGGTCCGTACGGCCATCGCTGCCCGTGTCCAGGCCGGTAAGGCGAGCGCTGCAGAACGGGTAGCCACGGCTAGCATGGAAGCGGACAATCCGTTCCAGGGCCGTTGAGATTGCCTGCTCATCCAGCCGGGAGCCGGGGTTAAGCCGCAGCTCTCCAAGCAGACGGGAGCGTTCGGCGGGGTTTGCGCCGGTAACTTCGACAGTCCCTGTCCGCGGTTCAGGATGCACGGCTGTGGAGTCGTCTGCCGCCGCCTGTCCCGTTGCAAAGAACACTGACAGTGCGATCAATATTTTCGGTATCTGTTTTATCATTCTACCAAGGTTAAATCATCCAAAGGTTATATCGGCAAAAAACTAGAAGAAGTATTTTACTTCCGCCCGGCCGTAGTGCATAAAATCATCCAGCAGGTAATTTGACCTGCCGGTGTAGCGGAAATGAATCATCATCCGCTCGCCCGGCTCCACACTGACAGCCGCGCCAATCCTGTAGCTGTTTCCTGGCCGGGCGCTGCCCAGTACCTCCACCAGCATCACCCCCGGCTGGCCTGGGCCGCTCAGGCGGGAGACGCCAAAATTGGCCTCGATCCGTCCCGCGCCGCCCAGGAAGCGGGTCAACGAGCCGCCCGTGCCCAGACGGCTGTAGCTCTCGCGCTCATCCTCCACCCTGAAACGGCCCAGATCGAATTTCGCTCCCGCGCGCCAGTGCTCACCCAGATTTATCATCAGCGAGTTATCTGCGGTAACGCTGCTCACCCGGCTGCGCCCCCCGGAGAGTTGCTCGCGCCTGAGCCGCCCGGCTTCGAGGATGGGCGATAATTCCACGCCATCGGCCAGCGGCACCCTTAGCTGAAGGCGCAGCCTGCGGTCGGCGAACTGTTCGGTACCGGTCTCGAACCTGCGATCCAGACTGGTGTTCCAGATCAGCTCCAGGCGGCTGAAAATGGCCGGTTTTTTCCACTGTACTGTCAAATCGGCGTTGATCCAGGTCTGTGAGAGCAACATACTGGCTTCATCGTTTACCGCCGAGGGCAGCATCATGTACAGCTTCCACTTCTGGCCCAGCGTACTCTCTCGCTCCAGCCGCGCGGTGGCGCTAAGAGCCATCCGGCTGACAGTTGTCCGCGCCGAATCCACCCAGGCGGTAAGGTCCAGGTTCTCTCTGGCGGTAAATTTAAGGCTGGCGGCCTGACGAGGGTCAACCTCGGCGGGCAGGACCTCACGCCGATGAGTGCCCTGCTCGGGCCCCACATAGGTACCGTCATCAAGGTACGCCCCGTCGTCCGGGTAGCGCTCCGGAAGATATACCACCCGGTTGCGAAGGCTGGAGCCGTGGGAAAGTTCGTAGATCAGGTGCGACTGCCAACGCCCGTCGAACCCCCCGCCGAACACCTCGACCCGTCCTGCCGTGGAACTGGTTTTGCCGAGATTCCTTCTCATGTATTGCTGGCGGCGATGGCCCATCCGTCCCCGGACCCTGAGCGCACCGGGCCCGTTCCACGAGCCATTGATCTGGCCCGAGCGGGCGCGGGTACCCGCTTCCCAGGCGGTTTGCCCCGTTGGTTGCTCGTCCGTGTCGCGGCCAAGAAGCAAGAGGCCCAGTCGTAGTTTGGGTGATATTTCCGCGTCCATCCTATGGGTGAGTTCAACGTGACGGCTGCCGGTGATCCCGAACGCCAGGTCGGGTGAGGTCCGCTCCTCGCGCTCAAGCATAAGCGATGGTCTGAAACGGCCAAAATCCAACTTCACCGAGCCGTTGTCACGGTTGCGGTAACCGTGGAACAGTGCTGCCGAGCTGTCATTGGCGATACGCCGGGAACTGATGTCCAGCCGTTTCCACGAAGCCGACACCGCGCCGGAGGGTTTGAACGAAAGTCCCAGATTATGGCGGTTGGCACGCTCTCCCGAGGTGCGGGCCAGTCTTCCCCAGCCGGATTCGATTATTATTCCAGCCGGCAAATTAAGCGACGCCGAGGTTTCTGTGGTGTTTTCTCCCGGCAAGTTACGGGTGTTTGCTCCAGTGGCCAACGGCAGAAGGTGCCAGGCGCGCTCGAAATCCGCCAGGTAGCGCCGCCCGGAAAAAGAGAAATCCCGTTGCAGGCCGCTCTGCCGGGCGGACAAGCTCAGCCGGGCGGGCAGGACCGCCAGCGGCAGGGTGTCCACCGCCAGAGTGAAACTGTGGGCCGAGCGCGCCGGGCTGCCGCCACTTGTATAAAGGTTGAGCGTACGCTTTAGCAGCGCGCCTTCTCCCTTAACGCTAAAGTGGGGGAGCGGGTTGGAGCTGAACGCCAGTCCGGCACGGTCATCTCGTGAGGGCGGGACCACCTCGCCCGCCGGTTCATACTCACCGTTGCCCTGCCCCACCCAAAGGTAGCCGTCTGATGCCGGGTCAAACTGGTAGCTGCCCAGCGGAAGGCCCAGCTGGTTGAAACTGACCATGTAGTCGCCGCTGCCAGCGCCGGTGAATTCAAAATATGGTTGGCCCGCAGAGTCGAAACGCATGTTGTAGGAACCGCGGCCATCGCCCAGGTAACGCACCCCGGGGGTGAGCACACTGTCAAGCGCGGTGCTCGATGAGTCCAGCCAGTCCAGTTCCTCGGGGCTGAACAGGCCGCCGGGCGGGCTGTCCTGAAGGTCGCTCTCGCGGACGAAATAAGCCCGCAGTTGCCCGGCGCTTGAGGAGCTGCTGGCGGTAACATTGTAAAGCGACTTGCGGAACGTGAAGCTGGAGTACTCGAAATCCACCTCGATCCGGCTCTCGATCCCGATCAGGTGCCGCTCGGTGAACGTAAGAGTGCCGCGCGTGTAGTCGATTGTGTAACCCGCGCGCACACCCCGGCTAAGCCGTTGTCCATCGAGCCAGACCCGCTCGGTGCCAGCCAGCACGCGCACGGGTTCAGCCGAGGGTCCGGTGAGCTGGTAGGGCCCCTGACGGCCCTCGACGCCGCCAAAGCGCATGCTGCGAAAAGTCCCGCCGCCCACGGCCGCGCCTGCCGAGAGCTTTACCGGGCCGCGCTCCAGCCGTCCCTGGACCCCGTCCAGTTTACGTTCAATCCTGGCGAATTCATAGCCTGTCAGGCTGAAATCGTAGTCACCCAGGGTGACCCCCGCACCGGGGGCGCTGATGCTGACAGCCACCTCGTCCAGCTCCCTGAGTTCCGCACTACGGCCATCGGAGGAAAGCGGCAGGTCCTGGTCATTGAGCCGGAAGCTGAGTTCCGTATCGCGTCCCAGCTTGCCGCCGATCTGCAACATCAGGTTCTGGTCCAGCGAGGTGCCGGGTGTGCCGCCACCACCGGACACCGAGATGCTCTTGGAGCCTGAGATATCAAACCCCGCCAGCCGGAAACCTTCGCCGGGGGCGCTGCCGCCAAAGTTTTTTACAGGCGAGGCAGTCTGTGAATCCGGCTGAGCCACGGCAAAAAAACTGTCGGGCCGGGGAGGGGGGAATGAGTCGCGAAGGCTGAAAGAGTCGGGCAGGGCCATTTTGGGTCTGTAGCGGTAGCGCGCGACCAGTGTGTCGCAGGGCAGCGGGCCCAGCAACACGATCCGGCCCGGGACATTTTCCAGCAGGTAAAGGGAATCTTTCAGCGGCTGACCCCGGCAGAGCAGTTCCAGGCCGGTGGAGACCACGAACCGATGAGATAGTTGCAGAATTTTTTGCCGGGGGGAGACGAGTAACGTATCAACAACCTCGTCTGACTGCACCGAAGCTGCTAAGACCACCGGTGAGAAATGAATGCCCAACAGCAAAAAAACCGTGGTAAGCCAGCCCGCCGCCCGCCCCCGGCTCATCGCGCCCCGCCTTCGAGCTGTATCCAGTGCACGGCTGGACCTTCACCGCTCAGCACGCTGAACCCGGTTGTGCCGCCACGGATGTCCAGGGGATTATTAATAACGGTGGCCAGTTTTTCCACTTTGCCGCTCCAGACGTCCAGCCGGTAAATGACGCCATCGGAGCCGATAGCCGCCAGCACAGTCCGCTCACTATCACCCGCTGCCGCGGCTGCCAGCAGCTTATCCGGCAGGGCCTGGTCCAGATTCACCCGCCGTCTGCCCCTGCCGGACAGGCTGACCACCGTCAGCCGGGGCTGTTCACTCCAGAGCAGGAACAGGCGCTGCCCCCCCGGCCCTACACAGATAGCGCTGGGTTCGGCGCTGGTGCGGCCCTCGCCCGGCGGGAAATTCCAGAGGGGTTGGCCGGAGTCGTCCAGCAGGTGAACCAGGCCAGATGCGCGGTCGTAAACAATCATCTGTCCGCCTGCTGACAGCTCAAGCAGTCTCGGGTCGGATGCGAAAGATAGATCGACAGCGCCGCGCAACTCACCCCTGTAATCCACCCGCCAGACTTTTCTCGTCCCACGGTCGGTAAGGTAGACAAAGAACCCATCGGGCCTGCTAATCCATGCCGGATCGATAAAGGCCTCTCCCGCCTCGCTCCCATCGATCTGCCACAGCACCTGGCCGGAGGAGGGGTCGATCCGCAGCAGCCGGGCCTCATCGCGCACCAGCACGAACAGCTCACCACGATCGCCCCGGCTTAAAGCGAGCCGTCCGCCGGCCCGGGCCTCATCACCGAGTTGCAACCGTAGTGGCTCCTGGCTCCACAGAGTTGTGGCCGCGGCCAGCAAGAATGCGATCAGCGGAAAATATTTTGAAAGTGTGCGCATGTGTTCAAGCTTGATTTCAGGGGGGGGAATGTCAATGAAAAAGGCCGCCGGCACCGCTGGAGTGGCAAAGCGCTTGACCATGTTTGGCTGTATTGTCTAAATTGATTACCGGCGTAACAGCAGGAAAGTTCAAATATTCGCAATGACAGCTAACTTTTGGAGCAGCGCAAAATGTTAACGATGAAGAATCTTTCATTTTTATTAGGTGCAGGTGCGTCCATACCTGCAGGAATGCCGTCAACAGCGAAAATTACTGAAAGGGTACTAAGCGGAGAAGGAATCAACCGAGGTAGTGCCATGACATACCATGAAATGCCACCGATGTATGGAGGTGTATTCCCAGATGAATACAAGCCAAGAGTATTATCACTAATTACTTTGGTAAAAAGGCACACAGACAATTTTTACAAAATAGAAGAAAGAGAATCAAATTATGAGGATATATACAGTGTGATTCAACAGGCGTACGATAGCGAAATGGGAGAATTCGAGAATCCAGTTGCTCAACCTTTTATAGATATGATCTTAAAAGAATCAGAACATTTGCTAAAAGGGAAAAAAAGAGAAATTAGAGAAAAATGGGAGTTGCATGAGTTATTTAGTGAAGCGTTGAGATATATTTCGGGAGTATTAAGTGCTGAATTGTTTAAAATACAAGCGGACTTGATGTATTTAGAAATTTTAGGTGATTCCATAAATGACGATATTTTTGATTATGTTAATATTTTTACTCTTAACTATGATTTAGTACTGCCTAAGTATCTTGACGAGAAGAAAATATCTTACACTGATGGATTTACCGATGATCGTGAGGGAATGAGATATTATAAACCAGAGATGTGGAATTTAAAGAAATTTAAAACAAAACTTTTTAAGCTTCATGGCTCATTTAATTGGTATGATTTTGAGTATATTGAGAAAGATAGACGAGTCTTTTGTGTTGGGAGTCCTATGAACAATGATCCTCGTCATCAGCAGCGTAAAGGGCAAAGATTAGATTGCAGGTCTGCATTGCCATTATTGCTTGTTGGAACACTAAACAAAGCATTTGAATACACCTCGGGCATATTTCTTGATATGCAGTGTCTGATGAAAAAGAAGCTAAAGTCTTGTGGTGCTCTTGTTGTAAGTGGCTACAGCTTCAATGATAAAATAATTAACAGCAGAATTATTGATTGGTATAACCAGGCAGAGAGTAATAAACTCATGATTGTTCATCCTTGTACCAAAGAATTAATCGCTAACGCAAGACCAGCTGCGCAAAGAATGCTGGGCACATTTAAGGAAAACCCTAATATTGAAATTATTGAGAAAAAAATAGAAGAAGCAACGTGGAAAGAAATAAAGAGAAATATTTTGAAATGATGGAATGATTTAAACAGTTCAACCCAAGCCGGCGAGGAACAATTGAGTGAGAATAACGGCGTAAGCGAGCGACTTGAATTCAGGGGTGGGCCGTTGATGAGCGTGGTCCCGCTGGCGGTGTTTCTGGGTTGGACCATGTATCTGGTGGTGCGCGGTGCGGTGGTGGAAGAGGGGATGATAATAGCCGCGATGGCCGGGATTGCGCTGGGGATGCTGTTCGTGCGCGATCCTGCCGCCTACAGCGAGCGGATATTCAGCCTGATGGCCAACCGGACAGCCAC
>SDBV01000282.1_pt1 | contig 70595 bp, 59 predicted proteins | sample 2277081 | NCBI WGS metagenome assembly SDBV01 (sample SAMN10402039, study PRJNA504765) | marine sediment metagenome | isolation source: marine sediment core GS10_PC15, 223 cmbsf | place: Arctic Ocean: Southern Knipovich Ridge | collected 2010
AAATTTGTCAATAAACTTTCGTAGTTTTTCATAGGGTTATACGGTGTCAGATTCGTTAACCCTATGTTTTTTATTTTTTGGAAATATTACAAATTAAGTTTTCCACAAATTGGGATTGCACCCCTCCTGATTACAGGATTTTCCTGATGCCCCGGGATCTTGAGTCTCTTGCCCGGTACTTGGATCAGTGGTCGGTCTCACCCTGTACATAAAGATACTGATTTTTTCAAATGTGCTCATGCTTCAGCTATCTTACTGTTATGAGTAAACGACTTTTTTGCGTTAGCGCCTTCAATTCCCTTCTAAAAGCAGTAAATCTTTTATATTCAGCATCTATCTCATTTATTAAACGATTACCAGTATGGTCAACTGATTCCTTGGCCTCGGCGCATGCTACCAATAACAAACAAGAACTTTCATATCCTCCCCGAAGTTTATTTTTCAAAATGTGACGAACCCGGTTTACTGCAATATTTTCAGATCTTTTCAACTCCTCTGTTACGTTGACATTCACTATCGCCTCATGGCTGGCTTTCCTGTATATTAAATGTTTTAGATTTTTACTTGCCTCAAAATCATTATTAAAGCAATATTTGTCTAACAGCATCTCAATTATTACGGCTTTCCCCGGTGGTGAAACAGGCACAAATAATAAAGACAGAATAGCAGGTATGTGTCTCTTTTCATTTTGAAAACCAAGAATACTGCCATCATTATATTTCAGAAGACCATTTAAACCATGAAAAATATAATGAGAAACGATATAGGCTGTTTTGGACATATCACTTGAGGCTGTTGAATAGGCGTCAATTGAATCATGAGAGTTGAAATATTTTTCCTTTTTTATCATAACATCTTTTCTGTCTGCTAAAAACAATTCCAATCTGTCTAATTCATCCTTGATTGCATGCTGTGTAATATTTCCCAGGTAGGCATCGAGATTTACAGTTGTAGGGTTACTGTAAAATGCAGAGGAGTAACCTGTAAGCAACAATTCTTGATCTCCCTTTTTTTGCGCAATTGAAATAACATCTTTGCTCAATATTGACCGGGATGCAAATTTTTCCGGGATAAGCTGAATTCCATCCAGGGCAATTTTTAATAATTCATCACTTTTGGCATTCCGTTCTTTTTGTTCACTGAAAAAAGCCAGAAATACGGCCGGAATTTTATTAGCTTTTTCATAAGCGAAACACCTGAGTTCTTCAATGCCACCCTTTACAAATAGAGCATCAACAAGATGTCTGGCATGTTTAGGCTGATTTGAAAGGTGTGAAATATAAGCGTCAGTAAATCCGTCAATTCCTTTTAATTGTTTATTTTCAGCATCAACAATATCGGACAGATAAATTGAACGCTGTTCTTTAAACAAATCAAATATAGCAGTTTGATCGGATCCAGTATTACTAATGTAAAATGTACGCAGAAATTGAATCTTGTGACTGTTGTAATACGACTCACCGAGTGCTTCCTTAAATGAAAAGCCATAAATGAAATATTCTTCATATCCATAGATTTCATCATCGATAATACTAAAAATTGACTGATAGGCTTTCAGGGTAGTTTCAATATCGTCATGGCTATAGAATGATTGCACCGCTTCTAACAAGTCTTCCAACTCTAAAACATATTCCTCAGTTGAGAAGTCGGTATCTTCTTCATAATAATCATAGTTATCTCTGTAATGACGATATTCATTCCTGTGGTACTCCTCATAATCGCGCTCTTCATCATAGAATTCGCCATTTTCCATGCGCTTGATATAGCCTTCAATTCTTTCAAATAAGGCTTCAGGAGTTAGCGCCAGTATGGTTTTTTCAACTGGCGTTTTAAATTTGCCCGAAACTATTTGTTCTACCATTCTAAGAAAATCTAAACGGCTTTCTGTTCTTGTTTCTTCTGCAACAGTATAAATAATATCTTTTAATTTATCAGCAGAGGTATCATCTATCAAATCCTTTAATTTTGCCTTAAACTGGCTTAATGTCGGCTGCTTCATTTTTATACAGATGTCAAGATTAAAAAATCCCATTAAATCGGCCTGGTCACAAGTCTGGTTGAGCATAACGGTGAAAAATTGTGAAATTCTGTCTATAACCTATCCAGATCCTAAGCGAAATCCAGAACACCACAGCGATCACTTGTTTTCCTGTGCGTGGGCAAAAGTTTCGAAGGACCGGCCTTTGCTCTTTTCAAAAAGCAGAGTGCGACAGGGCGTGCTTCTTGAAATGGGCAAATCGATCAGAGAAACTTCTTTTGTAACTTGTAATGCTCACTTATCAACTGTTATGAGAGGGAATTCTAAAACTCAAAGCCTTGATTACTTTCAGTGAGCTCGCAAGCTCGGTTCGCTCCGATAAAAAAGAAATAATCTAAATATATGGGGCCTTTAATGCGTTGACTAACATGTTGATATGCTTTTCAATGTCCTCAATCTCTTCTTGCAGGAATGCATATCTTCCTTCCACCGCATAATCAGAAAGCTCAATGAGCAATTCAATATCCAATTCCGTTGAGATCTGGTTCTCACTCAAAAGATTCGCAAGTTTTTCCAAGTCATGGACTTTGGGATAATCTATCTCATGAAATGCTAATATAGATTTCATGAATTTCTCAGCACATTGATGCAAATGAAAGAGTACTACTTCATAATCAAGCTCTTCATCACCTCTACTGATGTCATCATGAAGGTTGAGTGCAGCTTTCAAATCGACTTTCGCCTTATTAAGTAAGACTTCATAATGCTTCATGAATTCGGCCATAAAATCTTGCCCATTTTATCAATTTCCATATATACAGAACCAGCTTCCTTCCTGTAAAATTCATACTCTTCAACAGTAGGAGTTAGAATATCTTTCGCAATCGTTATTCCTTTCAATAAATACCTGATCTTTCTTTTCTTCACTGATTTTGATATCTGTGAATCTGTAATTATGCAGATATCCAGATCACTATTTCTATCTGGATTCCCGTAAACATAGCTCCCGAACAGAATAATTCTCTCAGGGTTGATTGGCTTTAATCTTGATACTATTTCTTTTTCAATTAAAGAAGAATCCATAATACAACAAAGATACTTAAAACTCTGATATTAAAACCGACTTTGCCCTCACGGCAAACTTGTAGCCCTGCTTCCATAATGCAATCCATTTTCTTATTCAGCCACCAATCATCCTGATATCTGCATGCTGCCAAGGTGAGTGATAGTGATGGAAAAGGCAAAGAGGACCGGTGAGGGAGGGTAAAAAAGAAGGACACCGCCCAGCGAGTGGAAGATGTCCTGTTATGTCGGGGTAGCGGATTACTCAACTGACTCTGTCAGTTTCGTGATCCCGGTGAGGGGGTGGCCTAAAAGACAAACAAGCCTGAGGCTTCGCCTCCTGGTCTTCATTTTCTTGTTCGCTTATGAATGCAAGCATTCAACGCGACCAACAAAACAAAGCCCGGCATTTCATGCCAGGCCTTTTTGTCTTTTGTCGGGGTAGCGGGATTCGAACCCACGACCTCGTCGTCCCGAACGACGCGCGCTACCGGGCTGCGCTATACCCCGATTTGGTGGGCAAAAATACCAAAACTTTATGAATTGTTAAAGTAGTGCTCACATTCGGTCAGCAACTTCTCTGAATCAACCGGCACCACGCCGGCTTTTTCGCATACCTGGCCTCCTGCAAGGTTTGAGATGGCAGCTACTTCCGGAGGATCCAGTCCTGCAATCACACACAGGGCAGCCATACTAAGGTTCTGCTCCTCCATGAGTTCCAGGAAAACTCTTCCACGCTCATCATCCCCGATCACCGAGCAAAGGATGGGGACAGCTCCCATGGCTTTCACATTCAAAGCCACGTTGGCAGCACCGCCCAGCCGGCTCTCTTCAATAACACCTGATACAATGGGGACCGGTGCCTCGGGAGAGACCCTCCCCACATTTCCCCAGAGGTATGTATCGACCATTACATCACCGATGATCAGTAACCTCTGGTTGGTGAACTGATTGAAAAGTGCCCGGAAATCTGTGGTCTCAAACATCTGCTCATTTTAAAATCAGGGCAAAGATAGAATTTTATACTCAAAACGGGTCCACATCAATGGAGATACGGATGGACCTGTACACCTCATTTTTTGATATCTTATCGAGCACCTCTTTTATCAGATTCTTGGCCCTCTCATAGGAAGCTTCACGCTCAATCTTAAGGATGATCTGTTTGATAAAAGCATTGTGTACTTTTCTAACAGGGGGATACTGGGGACCATATACACGGCTGGAGAATATCACTTTCAATTCTTTGCCAGCCAGGTCTGTTGCGCCATCAAGTATGGAAGGGATCTTGTGCCGGAAAGAGATACGGATCATTCTTTTGAAAGGAGGATATCCAAAGAGCTGACGCTCTTCCATCTGTTCTGTAAACAAGCCTTCAAAATCATTGTTAAAAATATACTGGATGACAGGATGCCGTGGATCCATGGTTTGAATAATTACTTTCCCGCGCTTCTTTCGCCTTCCTGCCCTGCCACTCACCTGAGATATCAACTGGTAGCTCCTCTCAAATGCCCTGAAGTCGGGGAAATGCAGCATGCTATCTGCATCCAGCACTCCCACCAGGCTTACATTATCAAAATCCAGTCCCTTTGAAAGCATCTGAGTTCCTATCAATACATCAAGCTGTCCCTCCTGAAAACTTCTGATTACCTTCTCATATCCCCTCACAGACCGGGCTGTGTCTGTATCCAGTCTTCCCACCCGGATACCCTCAAAAACCAGTGCGATCTCATCTTCAATCTTTTCCGTCCCAAACCCTTTCATGGCCATGTTCGTGCTGGCACAGGAAGGACATGTCCGTGGCATGGTCTCCTTATGACCACAATAATGGCACTCCAGTTTGCCACTGTAACGGTGGAAAGTAAGGCTAACATCACACCTTTCACACCTGGGAATATGACTGCATTCATTGCAGACAATATAATTGGAGTATCCCCTCCTGTTCTGGAAAAGAATTACCTGTTGCCCATCTTTCAAAGCTTCTTTGATCCCTTCCACAAGCAGCGGCGTGAAGTGGGATACCATCTGTTTTCGTTTTGTAGCTACCCTTGTATCAGCCAGAACTACCTCAGGAGGTTCCACTTCCCCAAACCGGGAGAGGATAGCTGCAAATCCATATTTACCATTGCGGGCATTGAAGAGGGATTCAAAAGAGGGTGTAGCTGTACCAAGCAGAACCTTTGCATCATGGTAAAGGGCCAGCACCTGGGCTGAATCCCTGGCATGATACCGGGGAGCAGGATCGTGCTGTTTGTATGTAGTTTCATGTTCCTCATCAATGATGACCAGTCCGAGTTTATTAAATGGAAGAAAGATGGCCGAACGAACGCCGATGACCACCGTGTAGGTTTCATCATCAGTCAACCCAAGCAGGTTCCTGTAAACATGCACCCTTTCCGAATCGCTGTAACGTGAATGGTATACCCCTACCTGTTTCCCGAAAACCTGTTTCAGGCGTGCTATGATCTGGGTGGTCAGTGCTATTTCAGGAAGCAGGTAAAGGACCTGGCGATTTTTTTTAAGCATCTCCCTGATCAGATGGATATAGATTTCGGTCTTCCCGCTGGAGGTAACTCCATGCAGCAGGACAGCCTGTAATTTTTTAAACTGTTCCCTGATCTCGCCAATGGCAACAGATTGCTCCCTGTTGAGTTTGAAGGGATTCCTTGAAGGGTTCTGATCCGGTTGTCCCTGATGCCTCAGTTCCTCCCTGTCGATTGGTTCAAAAACTCCTTTTTTTATCAGGGCCCCAAGTGCCCCGGACGCTCCCTGTGTTGTAAGCATCTCCCGTTTCAGTACCTTTACTCCGGGTTCTAAGTCATCAGTCCCTGCAAGCTGAAGGTACCTCTCTATCATTTCTCTTTGCCGTGGAGCCTTTGCCAGTTGATCGAGCAACAGATGAAGTGAATCCTCAGAAGTGTATTCGTTTGCTAACCTGATATAAGTAACGGTCCTGGGACTTGCTACGGAGCGTACAAATTCATTGATCTCGACGGCCCCCATCTCCACAAGCCTCTTCAGGACTACCATTGGGTTTTTTGCAACCCCGGCCATATCCAGGCCACCGAGGGTTATTTCACCCTGGTCTTTCACAACTTCATGCAGAAGCCGTTCATGGCGATCCATTTCACCCTGGTCAGAGTAGCCTGCGTTGACCCTCACCCTTGATTCGCTTTCAGGTCTCATGCCCGATGGCAAAGCCGCCCTCATCACCTCACCCGGATTACACATATAATAAGATGACATCCAGTCCCACAGCTGAAGTTGATGTTGAGTTACCATGGGCCGTTCATCCATCACACCCATGATCTGTTTGGGAGTGAATCCATCCGGGGTGATCGCATGAAGGGAGTGAACAATGGCGCTGTAAACACGCTTCTTACCGAAAGAAACCAGCACACGGCTACCCTTGGATAGTTTATCAGCAAATTCAACGGGCACGCTGTAGGTAAATGTACCCTCCACTGCCAGTGGCAGTATCACCTGTGCATACAAAACCGGACCGGACATCAACGGTAATTTACAAAAAAAGATAGGTGCAAAAAAGGGCTGCTTATATGGAAAGGATCTCCACCATCTGCATCTCTTCGGGATCTACCTTTTTCTTTAACTTGATCACTTTTCTGAAAGGAACATGGACCAGTTCTGAATGATGGAATCCAACCATGACGCTTTTCTGATCATCCATCAGTGCTTCAATGGCCGCATAGCCCAGTTTGCTTGCACTCACCCGGTCGTAAGCCGAGGGCGTGTCTCCCCGCTGAATATGACCCAGTACCGAAACCCTCACATCATAATCCTGGAAATCTTCCTTCACCTTGTCAGCTATGGCAAATGCACCGCCCTCTTCATCGCCTTCAGCCACAATGATGATGTTGCTTGCCTTCCTTCTTTTAAATCCCTTCTCCAGGTATTCCTTCAGGTTTTCCACCTGTCCGACCACCTCCGGAATCAGGATAGCTTCTGCTCCGGCAGCGATCCCGCTGTTTAATGCAATAAACCCTGCATCCCTGCCCATGACCTCGATGAAGAAGAGCCTGTTGTGGCTGCCTGCGGTATCCCTGATCTTATCCACCGCCTCCACCACTGTGTTGAGCGCTGTGTCGTATCCAATGGTATACTCGGTTCCATAAATATCGTTGTCAATAGTGCCCGGAATCCCAATGAAAGGAATATCAAAAAACTCATCACAGAATACCCTTGCACCGGTCAGTGAACCGTCTCCCCCGATCACAACCACAGCGTCAACTCCACCTGCCTTAAGGTTTTCATATGCCTGTTTGCGTCCTTCGAATTCCATAAATTCCTTGCTCCTGGCAGTCTTAAGGATGGTTCCGCCCCTGGCCAGGATATCACTCACACTGTGCGCCTTCAGGTTTATAAAATGATTGTGAATCATGCCATGGTAACCATGCCTGATACCAGTCACCTTAAGTCCGTAATACAGGGCCGTGCGGGTCACTCCCCTGATGGCGGCATTCATACCCGGAGCATCTCCTCCTGAAGTCAGAACACCCACATTTTTAATTTTTCCCATTTTAAACGGTTATTTGATGCCACAATATTAACGAAAAAAGCATTATGATGAGGTTAAATTTTCGACATGCTTTGATACAGATTCAAGCTGACTCCTGGAGGTAGATGTGGCTCCGCTTATTCCAATTGATCCAACACCAGGAAACCAGTCAGGATCAATGTCGGTTTCCCTTGAAATCCAGTGTGTTTTTGGATTGATGGTTTTGCAGAATTCATACAGCATCTTTCCGTTGGAAGAGTGCTTCCCGCTTACAAAAAGGATAAGGTCATGCTTTACTGCAAAGGATGCCAGGCCCGGTTTTCTTTTTTTCATCTGGCCGCAGATGGTGCATTCGGATCGAAAAGAACTCTCTGAGATTCCTTTCAGGTGCCTTCTTAATGCATTCTCAACTTCCCTGAACTGATCAGGATCCATGGTGGTCTGAGAAAAGAGGGTTACTTTTTTCGAGGCATCCACCATTGCAACATCTTTATGCGAACTCACCACCACCGCATCCCCGTTTACCTGTCCAAGCAGACCAATGGTTTCCGGGTGATCGGCCTTACCGAAGATGACCAGTTGTTCGCTGTCATGGTTCATGGATTCATACGCCTGTTTTACCTTTTTCTGCAGCCTGGCAACAATGGGACAGGTACCATCAATTATCTCAATTCCATGGGTTTTTGCCAGTTTGTAGGTGGAAGGAGGTTCGCCATGTGCCCTCAGTAATATTCGTTCCGGCTTTACGGAGGCAAGTTCATGGTAATCCAGGGTCCTTAAACCCAGGGCATACAACCTTTGTACCTCCTGGCTGTTATGGACCATTTCGCCCAGTCCGTAAACTACCTCACCATTTTCAAGGATTGACTCCGCCGTTTTAACGACCTGCTCCACCCCAAAGCAAAATCCGGCCCCCCAATCGATTTCAATGTTAACCATCCAACCCGGTTATTACCCTGTTATAAATATCCTGGAACCATTCCATCTGCTGATCAACTGTCATATCACTGTTATCCAGAATGATGGCATCATCTGCCTGCTTCAGGGGACTGTCCTCCCTGTTTGAATCAATGTGGTCTCTTTTTTCCAGGTTCTGTTTAACCTCTTCAAGGTCCGCCGGCATTCCTTTTTCAATTAACTCCTTATAACGCCTCATGGCACGCACTTTAAGGGTCGCCGTGAGAAAGATCTTCAGCTCCGCATCGGGGAATACCACCGTACCGATATCCCGGCCATCCATGACCACGGCTTTCCCCTGTCCAAGTGTCCGCTGGTATTCCACCATCTTTCTGCGCACTGCAGAGATGGCAGCAATATAGCTTACATGGCCCGACACTTCCATTCCCCTGATCTGGTCTTCTACCATCCGCTGGTTAAGATAGATTTCGGTCCTTTGCTGCCCGGGATTGAATTGAAGGTTAAGTTCAATGCCATCCAGCAAATCCTCCACAAGTTCTGCCGGTGGTGCTTCAGTTGTTTCGAACAAACCCGATTCAATGCATGCCAGGGTAACTGACCTGTACATGGCCCCCGAGTCAATATAAGCATAACCCAATTCCCGGGCAATTCTTTTCGCATAGGTACTCTTCCCGCAGGAGGAGTGTCCGTCAAGTGCTATAATGATATTCCGATGCTTCATGATTGCTATTGCTGCTTTCTGTAAAACTCTGAAAGGTTGGTGGTGAGTGAAAAATGGTTGGTGCCGCCCACAAGATGATAGGAAGCACGTCCAAATGCGATATGAAATTTAGATACTCTTAAGCCAAAACCCCATGAAAAACCAACCGTGCCAGGGCGCGCATTCACCTTCATTTCCTGCCTTCTCTTGTAATTATACCCAAGATCAAAATGGAAATTCTCTCCCAGAAGGAATTCAACCCCGAATACCATGTGCCTCATAAGTTTATCCCCGAAAACATCGAATCCACTCGCCTTTACGTCCTCATTCAATGAATTGAAGTCATTGGAAGCCGTTGTCTCATAAGTAAGGTCCCAACGTTCCAGATGCTGGAATGTAACATTGAAACGAAAAGGTGCGTGAGCCAGCCCCTGGGTGATCCCTGCCTGGATCTCAAAGGGTAGTTTCTCCCTGGTTCCTGTATAAGAGGTGATCTGGGTTCCAATGTTTTTCACAACCAGACCGATGGTGGTCCGTGTTTTCGGATGGTGGTATGTAACCCCGGCATCCAGCGCAATCCCCAGCGAAGTATACTGTTCAAAAGAAGAAAAAATAGGTTTCAGGTTTACTCCGGCCGTGAGAAATGTATCGATGATGGGCCTGGAATAAACCAGGTTCAGTGCATATTCAGAGGCCCTGAATGTGCCCATGGACTGGCCCAGTTCATCTGTCCCGTCAAAGGTCCCGTAATCCACATAGTGTATCCCGGCAGCAAAGTTTCCAATCCCATCAAGGGAGAATCCGTAAGAGGCATATCCATAATTAACCCCGGCAAAATAGTTCACGTAATTCAGGTTAAGATGGTTTTGCATCCCGCTGGTCAAAAGCGAAGGATTATGAAATATCAGGTTAATATCATCATCCAGGATAGATACCACTTCACCACCCAGTGCCGCAACCCTTGCAGAATTAGTCAGGCCGAGAAAACTGTATGTATACTCCCCACCCTTCTGGGCCATCAACATGACCGGCAGCAACAAAATGATTCCGATGATCGCAACACCTCTTCTCATATCTATAATTAACGCCTGAACTGCCATGGATATTATTCCTCCAGCGTTTTTAAAATGATCTCTCCTGCCATTTCCACCCAATTCCTGTATGCACTGTTATCAAATGCCTGCATCTGATGTTGCACCCCGGGCACAAGCTCCCCCACACTGATTCCAATTCCGTTACGTTCCATATCCCGGCTGTTACAGCGCTGTTCAAAATGGTTCCGAACCGGTACCACAACCAGGGGAATGCCCAGGTAAGCGGCTTCGGCCACCGCATCAAATCCTGCTGTGGTGATCATGCCTTTGCAACAGGCCATTTTTTTCCGGAATGTGTCCGCACTGAAAGGATAGAGCTGAATTCCAGGTGGCAGATCAATACCGGGAGAAAGATCTGTAAACACATCTGCTCTAAAATCCGGATCTCTTCTGGAGAGCCTGATAAGATCATACACATACCCCCCCCTTAACAGGTATACCAGGTACCTGTCGCCAGTTTTGTAGTTAATCTCCCTGAATGTCCTGCGGATCAGGGGCGGAATCACTTCAATGGCGGAATCTCCTTCCATTTCCTTAAAAGAGAGCGCCAGAACCCTGTCGCAGGAACGCATGATCATGGTGGTGTGAGTTTTCAGGAGCCATTGATGCCACCTGGATCCCTTATTGCACCTGTATCCATCAAGATGCAGGAAAAAATGATGCCCGACCCCTATCCTTTTGATCTTTCGATCTAATTTTCTCATGGCCAACGCTCCTACCACATCATAGAAATTGAATACAACGTCAGGTTCAATGGCATTGATCTCCCTTTTTATCCGGTTAACCTCACCCATGTAAATCATGGACCGCCCCAGATTGAACAGGATGGTTCGCTCCACATAGATCCCTTTCTTATTGGGAGTGCGTAGAAAACAGGGGCTTAAGAAACAATTCAACTTCCCTCCAAAAGACTCCCAGTAGTACCCGGGCAGGTCCCTGGTGGACCGGCAACCCACAAAAACACCTGCAATGGTATGTCCTGCCTCTTCAAGGTATTCCATCAAAGCTATGGACTGGGACATATGCCCTTTCCCCTCTCCCTGCACAATAAATACACACTTTGCCATGCGATCAGGAATATGTTGGATGTCGGAATGCGTCTTTCTTTACAGACTTCTTCAATCTTATGCCACTTACCTGCGACATCAATAAGCCCATAATGGCTACTAAAATACCCAGTATTTTAAGAACAGGCATGGATTCTTTCAGTAAAAAGAAGGAAAGAATGGCTGCAACCACAGGAACAAGGTTGACAAATATATTGGCCTTTGCCGCTCCCAGTTCCCTGATGCCAATGGTAAACAGGATAAAACAGATCCCTGAACCAACTACACCCAGGTAGACAACAGCCAGCAGGCTGGAGGTCGGTACATGTTGCAACTCCGGGACTGGTAACTCCAGGATCAGGAAAAGTGGAATAAACATGAGAAAACCGTAAAAACTCTGGTAGGCAGTGATGGTAATGGGATTATAATCATCGGTTAGTTTTTTCACCACCATGGTATATCCCACGGCTGATACAACTGCCACAAACATCAAAATGATACCTTTTGGATCTGTCGAAATCCCCTCGCTTTTTGTCAGGATCACCATCAGCACTCCCCCGAAGGAGATGACCAGCCCGATGCGATTCATCAGGGTTAGTCTTTCCCTGAAAAAAAACCAGGCCGCGAACGGAGCAATCAGAGGAATGGTGGAGATGATCACCGCGCCAATGGTGGCCGTCACCATGGTAAGACCATATGCTTCCCCCAGGAAATAAAAGAAAGGCTCGAAGAGCGCCATGAGTAAAAACCATTTCTGATCCTGCTTCCTGATCCGTCCAAGTCTTCTGAAAAGTATGGCAAATCCAAAAAGGAAAAAAATGGATACAAACAGGCGAAAAAAAACGATGGTGATTGGGCGAAATGATTCGTTGGCAATTTTAAAAGCAACGAATGTAACCCCCCAGAAAATCATCGCAAGGATGACACTGAAATATACCCCTGCCCTGGGTGTACTCATCAGGCTGCTTTCAGGCGCTTCAGGTTGGTCTTCTCCAGTTTCTCCCGTGCATATTTGAGCCCGATGGTTATATCTCCGGCATCTTTTTTGGAAGGCGACTCAAACATGGCATCGATCATGATCGCCTCACAGATAGAACGCAGTCCCCTTGCACCGAGCTTGAATTCAATGGCCTTTGTTACTATATAATCCAGCACCTTTTCGTCCCAGGTCAGTTTGATCCCATCCAGTTCAAAAAGCTTTTCATACTGTTTGATGAGTGCATTTCTGGGCTCGGTAAGGATCCTCCGCAGGGCTTTCTTATCCAACGGCTCCAGGTAAGTCAGCACCGGCAGCCGGCCGATGATCTCAGGAATCATTCCAAATGACTTCAGATCCTGGGGCGCCACGTATTGCAAAAGGTTATCCTTGTTGATCCTGTCACCATGCTTGGCTGCATTGTAACCCACCACCTGGGTGTTAAGACGGTTGGCAATTTTGCTTTCAATACCGTCAAATGCCCCGCCACATATGAAAAGAATGTTTTTTGTATTCACCGGTATCATCTTCTGGTCAGGATGCTTGCGACCACCCTGAGGCGGAACATTGATGATGGATCCTTCCAGTAGTTTCAGAAGGCCCTGCTGAACGCCTTCACCCGAAACGTCCCTTGTAATGGATGGATTGTCGCTTTTGCGTGCAATTTTATCTATCTCATCGATAAAAACGATACCCTTTTCAGCCGCTTCCACATTGTAATCGGCCACCTGCAGCAACCGGGTGAGCACACTCTCTATGTCCTCTCCCACATAACCTGCCTCAGTAAGGACGGTGGCATCCACAATGGTAAACGGTACATGCAGCAACCGGGCAATGGTACGGGCAAGAAGTGTTTTCCCGGTTCCGGTTTCACCCACCAGGATGATGTTGGATTTTTCGATTTCCACCTCATCCTTGGTTTCCTTCTGCATCAGCCGCTTATAGTGATTATAAACAGCTACAGAAATGTATTTCTTGGCCTCATCCTGACCGATTACATAGAGATCCATAAAGCTTTTGATCTCCATAGGCTTCAACAGCTTGATCTGATCCATGTCAAACTCGCCATGCACCCCCAATTCCTCCTGTACAATGCTGTATGCCTGTTCGATACAACGGTCACAAATGTGCCCCGATATACCTGCTATCAACAGGTTGGTATCCTTCTTTTCTCTGCCACAAAATGAACAACGGTCCATGGTTATTTCTTTTCTTTGGTCCTGGAAAGTACTTCATCAATCATACCATATTCTTTGGCTTCTGAGGCCGTCATCCAGAAGTCCCTGTCTCCGTCTTTTGCTACCTGTTCGATAGGCTTACCGGAGTGATCTGCAATGATGGCGTAGAGTTCTTGCTTCATTTTGAGAATCTCACGGGTAGTGATCTCAATATCTGAAGCCTGCCCCTGGGTTCCCCCCATGGGCTGGTGAATCATTATCCTGCTGTGTGTGAGTGCAGAGCGTTTTCCTTTGGTTCCGGCAGCCAGCAAAACTGCACCCATGGATGCAGCCATACCCGTACAGATGGTTGCCACATCGCAGGAAGTATATTGCATGGTATCGTATATACCAAGGCCTGCATGCACTCCTCCTCCGGGAGTATTAAAATATACCTGGATATCCTTGTTGGGCTCGGCCGAGTCCAGGTACAACAGCTGCGCCTGGATGATATTTGCCACATAATCGTCAATGGGAGACCCCAGAAAAATGATGCGGTCCATCATCAACCTGGAGAAAACATCCATGGAAACCACATTCAACTTCCGCTCTTCGATAATGGTGGGAGAAATATAATTGTTGTATATTGAGGTGAAACTATCGAGCGTCAAACTGCTGATACCCATATGCCTGATGGCATATTTCCTGAAATCATCCTGCTGGTTCATTATTTTATTATTTGTTATTTTTCGTACAATTTACGGAACTTCTCCGAACTGACCTCCTTATCATCAATTTTGGCGGTCGACTTGATATAGGCAATAAGCTTCTCTTCCCCTTTCTTTTCAAAGATCTTTCTGGATTCTTCGGGTTTGGCCATCATCTCTTTTGCATAATTTTCAAGATAATCATCCGGCACGTTGGAAAGGCCATACTGCATATACTGGTTTAAAGCTATCGCCTTTGCAGTCTCAAGGGCTTCCTGTTCTGAAACAGTAATTTCCTGTTGCTTCAGGAGATGTTCTTTGATCAGCTGCCAGCGAAAATCATCTTCATACTTCTCAAAATCTACATTGATCTGCTCTTCTGTGATGTTCTTATTGGTTTCCACCATCCAGCGTTTCAGGAACTCAACCGGCAGGTCGATTTTTGCCTTTTTGATCATCGTTTCGCGGGTATCGACCATAAATCTATGCTCGCTTTCGCGCTCATAGTTTTGTGCTATCTCTTCGGTTATGCGTTTCATGAAATCCTCTTCAGAGGTGACCTCACCTTCTCCATACACCTTATCAAACAGCTCCTGACCCACAACCGCCTTTTCAAATTTCAGCACCTCACCGATTGTGCATTTAAAAGTACCTTCAAGCAAAGGAATCTCCGACTTGTCAACCTTGAGCAATGATGCAAGTTCGGTATCATTGGGGAAAGCTTTTTTTACATCAAACACAACTTCATCACCTCCCTTTGCTCCACTGAAGAGTATCTTCTGGTCATCATCTTTCATCACATCGAGCGACATAGAAATATCTTCCACCCTGATCCCGTTTTCAACTTCCTGTCCCTCCTTGTCGACCTTCACAAGCAATCCCTTGATCAATTCGTCGTTTCCGGCCTTTTCGACGGCTTTGAATTCGCCATAGCGCTGAAGCAGAGAATCTGCATACTTATCCTGCTGTTTCTTGTCCACCTTAATCTTATAATAAGGAACCTTGTCCTTACCGGTTACCTCCAGGTTCAGCTCAGGGGCCAGGCCCAGGTCAAATTTGAGTTCGAATTCTTTATCGTTCTCAAAATCAACCCTTCTCTCATCATCCTTATGTGGCAGAGGCTCTCCAAGAATCTTCACATTATTGTCTTGCAGGTAACTAAAGAGTGATTCCGAAACGAGCTTGTTGACCTCGTCAACAAGTACGGGTTTATAATACATTTTCCGGATGATTCCCATGGGTACCTTACCCGGCCGGAACCCATCTACCCTGGCCTTCCGTCGGTAATCCTTTAATACATTATTTACTCGCTCTTCATAATCAGCCTGTTCTATCTTTATATTGAGGACCGCATTCAATTTATCAATATTCTCCTGTGAAATGTTCATTCGTAATTATTTCATATGATTAAAAATAAAAGTACAAAAATACAAAAAACCGCGACACAATCGTTATTAAATTCCGATGGCATAGCGGTTTGAAAGTTGTTCGGTGCGGATGAAGGGACTCGAACCCCCACTCCCGAAGGAACTAGATCCTAAGTCTAGCGCGTCTACCAATTCCGCCACATCCGCTTAAAATATCCCGCAAATTTAATCCAATTTTCCGGATTACAAAGATGCATTCAGGTTAACGAAGTTCGAAATTCTGACCCAGGTATACCTTCCGTACCTGCTCATCCTCGGCAAGCTCGGTGGCTGTACCCGCTTTCAGGATAGATCCTTCAAACATCAGGTATGCCCTGTCGGTGATCGCCAGTGTTTCATGCACATTGTGGTCGGTGATCAGGATGCCAATGTTCTTGTCGCGCAACCTGGAAACAATGTTCTGAATATCCTCAACAGCAATGGGATCAACCCCGGCAAATGGTTCATCCAGAAGGATGAAATGAGGGCTCAGGGCCAGGGCCCTGGCAATTTCCGTACGCCGGCGCTCACCTCCTGAAAGTTGAATCCCCAGGCTCTTCCTGATCTTTTGAAGACCAAATTCTATCAGCAGGGATTCAGTCCTGTCGCGCTGTTCTTCACGAGAAAAGCTGGACATCTCCAGGACAGCACGAATGTTATCCTCCACAGTCAGTTTCCTGAATACAGAAGCCTCCTGTGCAAGGTAACCGATACCCATCCGTGCCCGCTTGTAAACAGGTTCTTTTGTGATATTCCGGTCATCGAGCATGATGGTCCCTTCATTGGGGGCTATCAGCCCAACTATCATATAAAAGGTGGTGGTCTTCCCTGCCCCATTGGGTCCTAACAATCCGACAATCTCACCCTGTTCAACATCAACAGATACCAGGTCAACTACCTTCCGGCTTTTATACTTTTTTACCAGATCATGTGTGTGCAGTTTCACCCGTTCAATGATTACTTGTTAGCTTCCATTTCAGCATCCTGCTGGCGTACAATGCGCTTGCTAATGGAAATGCCAATTTCATACAATACCAACAAAGGCATGGCCACCAGTACCTGGCTGAACACATCAGGCGGAGTGATGATCGCCGAAAGGGTAACAATCAGGATCAGAGAGTGCCTGCGGTACTTTTTCAGGAAATCCGGAGTAACCAGTCCAACCTTACTCAGAAAATAGACCAGGATGGGAAGCTGGAATACAATGCCCGCTGCAAGCACCACGGAAGTTACGGTCTGAACATAAGACCTGAGTGTTGGGGCACTGATCACACTCTCACTCACTTTGTAATTTCCCAGGAAATTAACCGACAATGGGGTTATGATAAAATAACCAAAGGCCACACCCAGGATAAAAAGCAGGGAAGTATAAAAAACAGCGCCGGAAGCAGTCCTTTTCTCCTTATCATAAAGAGCAGGTATGATAAACCTCCACAACTCCCAGAAGATGTAGGGAAATGCTATAACGATCCCGGCTATCATTGATACGATGATGTGCATGGAGAACTGCTCTGCCATTTTTACGGTTTGCAGGTCAAACGGATCTGAATTAATGCATAATCTTTTCAGGTTCAGCAGTTCACCCAGCTGGCACAACCACCTGTTGGTGGGAAATCCCGGTTCTTTGGGAGCAAGGATGATCCTATCGAATACAATTTCCTTGAAAACGAAAGCAACCAGCGCAAATATCACAATGGCAGCCAATGACCTTAACAGGTGCCATCGCATTACCTCAAGGTGGTCAAGGAAAGACATCTCCCCTTCAATCTTCTTCGCCATAGTTAATCTGGATAAAGGATGTGCAAATTAACAAAAAAAAAACGTCACACTTGAAACAGAGATCAATTTATATTATCTTTAGTTTTCTCAGTCTTTGCAAGGGGGAGATAATGGAGAATTTTGGAGAGATACTGCACGATAACCTCAAGAAATATTTCGGATTTGACAGTTTCAAGGGCAACCAGGAAGAGATCATTTCCAATGTCCTGAAAGGCAATGATTCATTTGTGCTCATGCCAACTGGCGGAGGCAAATCACTTTGTTACCAACTTCCGGCACTGATAAAAGATGGCACAGCCATCGTGGTCTCTCCGTTGATTGCACTTATGAAGAATCAGGTTGATGCCATGAGGAGTTTCAGCCTTGACGAAGGTGTAGCACACTTCCTCAACTCCTCTCTTACGAAAAGCGCCATTGCCAGGGTCAGAAAAGATGTGCTCGATGGGCGAACCCGGCTCCTTTATGTGGCTCCGGAAAGCCTCACAAAAGAGGAGAATATCGAATTCCTGAAACGTGTAAACATATCGTTTTATGCCATCGATGAGGCCCACTGCATTTCCGAGTGGGGTCACGACTTCAGACCTGAATACCGCAGGATCAGACCGATTGTTAACAAGATAGGATCTGCTCCGATCATTGCCCTTACCGCAACCGCAACCCCCAAGGTTCAGGATGACATCCAGAAAAACCTGGAAATGATAGGTGCCAAAGTCTTCAAATCATCATTCAGAAGGCATAACCTGTATTATGAGATCCGTCCCAAGGTGCATGCTACCAAGGAGATCATCAAGTTTATCCTTGCCAGCAAAGGAAAATCAGGGATCATCTATTGCCTGTCCAGAAAAAAAGTGGAACAACTTGCTGAAACGTTAAAGGTCAACGGCATCAAAGCCCTGCCCTACCACGCCGGCATGGATGCTGCAACGCGCTCCTCCAACCAGGATCAGTTCCTGATGGAGGAGGTGGATGTCATTGTAGCCACCATCGCCTTTGGGATGGGAATAGACAAGCCGGATGTGCGTTTTGTGATCCACTATGATATCCCTAAAAGCCTTGAAGGGTATTACCAGGAAACCGGAAGGGCCGGCCGGGACGGAGGGGAAGGAAAATGCATTACTTTTTACAGCTATAAAGATATCCAGAAACTGGAAAAATTTATGCAGGGCAAACCGGTGGCCGAGCAGGAAATCGGAAAGCAATTGCTGCTTGAAACGGTAGCCTATGCAGAATCGGCTGTGTGCCGGCCTAAGCTGTTGCTGAATTATTTTGGGGAGTTCATGGAAGAGGGGTGCAACAACTGTGATAATTGCTTACATCCCAAAGAAAGATTTGAAGGAAAATCAAACGTGCTGTTAGGTTTGAAGGCTATTCTAGGGGTCAAAGAAAAGTTTAAATCCGAGCATATCGCAAACATCCTTTCAGGAAACGCTAACAGTGCGGTGAAGACATACGAACATCACCACTCCGAGTACTTTGGTGCAGGCAAGGATAAGGAACCCCGGTTCTGGAATGCTGTTCTCAGGCAAACCCTGATAGCCAGACTTATAACAAAGGATATTGAAAATTATGGTTTGTTGAGACTGACCCCTGCCGGTCATGATTATTTAGAGAATCCTTTTTCGATAATGCTGACACAGGATCACGATTTTGACATTGCCCCTGAAGATGGTCTGGCATCAGGCGAAGGAGGAACAGCTGCTGCAGATGAAGAGTTGCTTCATATCCTGAAGGACCTCAGAAAGAAGATGGCGAAAAAGCTGAATCTGCCTCCTTTCATCATTTTCCAGGATCCCTCCCTTGAAGATATGGCCATTCAGTATCCCGTCAAATTGGATGAATTGCAGAATATTGTGGGTGTGGGTACCGGAAAAGCAAAGAAATATGGTACCGAATTTGTAGAAATCATCGGGGAATACGTGGAGGAAAAGGAGATCTTACGGCCACTGGACATGGTGGTCAAATCGGTTGTCAATAAATCCGGTGCGAAGGTCTACATCATTCAGAACATCGACCGTCAGCTCTCCCTTGATGATATTGCAAATGCAAAGAATATGGAACTCATGGATCTCATCGATGAGATTGAGGTCATTGTGAACTCCGGCACCAAATTAAATATAGATTATTACCTGAATGAGATCATGGATGAAGAGAAGCTGGATGAAATATTCGAGTATTTTCGCGAAGCTGAAACAGAATCGATAGACCAGGCTCTGTCCGAACTCGGTGAGGAATACTTCAGCGAAGAAGAAATTCGCCTGGTTCGGATTAAATTTTTCTCCGAGCTTGCCAACTGATATGAAGGAAATTCTTCGCATCCGGGGTTTATCTAAATCCTATAAAAATATACGGGCCATTCAGCATCTGAATCTTGAGATCTTGGAAGGACAGGCATATGGTATCCTTGGGCCCAATGGCAGCGGCAAGACCACAACACTGTCCATTGTAACCGGGATCATCAGGCAGGACAGCGGGCACTTCTGGTGGTTTGGTGAGGAGCCAAATGCCAGCCAGAGGAAATCCATCGGATCCCTGATCGAATCTCCAAACTTCTATCCCTATCTAAGCCTTGAGAAAAACCTCAGGATCGTTTGCGATATCAAAGGCTTGTCCTATGCAGATGTTGACAGGGTGCTGGAAACTGCAAGGCTGTCTGAAAGAAAAAAATCCAAGTTCTCCGCCATGTCCCTGGGAATGAAACAGAGGCTGGGAATAGCTGCGGCCATGCTGGGTGATCCAAAAGTGCTGGTACTGGATGAACCGACAAACGGACTTGATCCGGAAGGCATTGCGGAAGTCAGGGAAATCGTTATTGAACAGGTGGCTATGGGCAAAACACTGATCCTTGCCTCCCATATACTTAATGAGGTTGAAAAAATCTGCAACCATGTGGCCATCCTGAAAAAAGGAAAACTGCTGGCTGCCGGCCCGGTAAAAGAGTTGCTTGCCGAAGATGAGGTTATTGAGGTCTCCTGTGACAATAACGAACTGTTAAGGAAAAAACTGGACGGATCAAAACTGGTAAAGGAGGTTGATGCTGAAAACGGACTGCTGGTACTGACCCTGAATGAAAACATCTCCACATCAGATATAAACAATTTTGCATTCTCAAACCAGCTGGTACTTCGCCACATGGTGAGCCGCAAACGAAGCCTTGAATCACAGTTCCTTGAACTGGTTAAAGAAGAATAGCAAAGTAGCATGCGACGATTACTGCGTATAGAAAGAATCAAGTTGCTGAATTATAATCCCTTCCGGATTACCCTGGCGCTGTATCTTGTTTTCTTTGTCATGGGAATATTGATCTACCCCGCCATCGATAAAGAAATTCCGGTGATCTCCCTGAGCGATCTGTTCCGATTTCCCGATGTATGGCTTTTCCTTACCTGGATCACCGAACCCTACAATGCCATGCTGGCCCTGATCATTATTATGATTACCACCAAGGAGTTTAGTAACCATACTTTTAAGACCCAGGTGGTTTTCGGGCTCAGTCGCACTGAGTTGCTGCTTCAGAAATTGCTGTCCATTGTCGTGTTGTCGTTATTTGCAACACTCCTGGTAGGTCTTACCTCAATGACACTGGGACTCATCTACAGCTACAAGCTGACCTTTAAGATCGCCATGGAGCATACCTGGATCCTGGGAAGATATATGATCGCAGCATTTTCATACATGTCCATGGGACTGCTCATTGCCTTGTTGATCAAAAATACAGCCATGTCGCTCCTCACATTCCTTGCCCTGAGGATTTTTGTGGATCCCGTATTGTTCCTGATCCTGAGAGATTATGAAGTAAAATGGTACCTGCCGTTCCGCACCATCACACGCCTGACACCCCTGCCCAACCTGATTGAGATCTTTCAGAACAAGATGAATAGCAGTGAATCCATTGATGAAGTCGCCCTGGATATCCTACCCAAAGGACTTCCCGCATGGCTTACTATCCTTATGGTTATTGGGTATACGGTTCTGATGATTTTCTTCAGCTACAGGCTTTTGCAAAGAAGAAGGTTCAACTAATGTGAGTGTTTGAGACTCCCTTTTTCTAATGGATCCTGGTATCAGTTTCTCCTTCCCTTCCATCCGGATTGCCCGAAAATCGTACCGGTCAGAACAACCAGGAGAAAAAAATAATAAATGATCGAAACCGGCAGGAACAGCCAGAGGATCCTTCTCTGTCCGGTGTACCCTGTGATGGTATACAGCAACCAAAAATCTGCCAGACCCTTAATAACCAGTGCGGAAAGGAGGCAGGTCCAGAGAGCGGGTGCAACGAACAACAAAATGGGGGATAGCAGCAGCAATGTATTGGTGAAAGCCACCATCACAGCCATTAGCTGGATATCAGCGATACCGTAATTCACCGATTTTGAACCCCATCGAATCCGCTGTCTGATCAAAGAACATACAGATTTGGCCGGGAAAGTTTCCACCATTGCTTCCCGGGCAGTACAACAGGACAATTTCTTTCCCAGTTTCCGTGCACCAATCATTAAAAACATATCATCGCCCGAAGGGGTTGTGCCTGCAGGATCGAATTGGCGGGTTTCAAGAAATAGCTTTTTTGAATAGAGGAGGTTGGCCCCATTGCACATAAGGGGTCTCCTGAAATGAAAAGATCCGGCCCCCGATCCCACCAGGCTGAGCAGGTCCATTGTTTCAAACATCTCAAGGAAACCACCGGTTCCATTTCGGATAGTCACCAGTCCGGACACAAGGTCGGAAGGATGTTCCTTAAGAAAGACCATGTGGGCTTCGATAAAATGCGGACCCAATCTGCAATCGGCATCGGTCTGAAGAACCCATTCAGTCCGGACATGCGAAATGCCATAAGAAAGGGCTTCCTTCTTACCCGATTTACCTGCAGGAAGTTCATGGCAGTAGAAACGTGATTTTTCCAATAATAATGATTCCAGCAGTGCCTTCGAATTATCCTCTGAATGATCATCAATAAAAATGACCTCAAACAGATAACCTGGATATGATTGTTGACTTAGGTCCTGCACCAGGGCTGGCAATCGGGCTTCCTCATTTCTGAATGGAATAACTACGGTGACAGGAACAGGTGCACCCGACTCAACCATGCTGACTGTTTTCAACTGTTTCAGTCCGTGGGTCAAAAAAAGGATTATTGTGGAATAAATAATGACAACCAGGAGCATTATTGATACGGGGAGTATCATATCCGGACTAATCGTGCTGATCAAAAAATGACTGCATCAGTTCAAATAGTTTCCTGAACTGGAGAGGTTTGGTAATGTATGCAGCGAAACCGGCCTCCCTGCAGGCAGCCTCATCTTCGTCAAAGGTATTTGCAGTTGTGGCAATCACTGGCAGATCCGGGCAAATTCGTTTGATCTCTCTGGTGGCTTCAAAACCATTGACCTCTGGTAACTGAAGATCCATCAGGACCAGGTCCAGGTTAGGGTTGCTGCCACACATCTCGATGGCCTGTCGTCCATTGGAGGCATGAATCACTTCGACTTTGACCCGGGACAGTACTGCCAGGATGAGTTTATAAGACATCACATTGTCCTCTACAACCAGTACCACCTTCCCAGTAAAATCAAAATTATATTTTCCTTGTTGACCCATGCCTATCCCATTAATACACCTATGATTGTGGCAGAGAGCAATGAAGCCAGCGTACCGGCAAGCAGAGCACGCATTCCAAATTGGGCAAGCAATACGCGCCTTCCGGGTGCCAGTGCACCTATTCCTCCAATCTGGATCCCAATGGAGGCAAAATTAGCGAATCCGCATAGCATGTACACCGACATCATAATGGATTTAGTATCCGTAAAATCACCTGCAGCCTTCATACCAGAGAGATCAATATATGCCACAAATTCAGTCAGGATCAATTTCTTTCCCAGCAGTGAACCCACCAGGGTAATATCTTCTTTGGCCACCCCTATCAACCACATGAGCGGCGATAAGGTATAACCCAGGATAAACTCCAGACTCAGCTCATCATATTTTCCGTTGGTGATCGAAACAATCTTTTCATTGATGCTTGTCCAGTCCCCGATCTTTATAAAAATAAAATTAATGAAAGCAATGAAAGCAATGAATACGAGCAACATGGCCCCAACATTTACTGCCAGTCTAAGTCCATCTCCTGTTCCGTTTGAAATGGCGTCCAGTGCATTTTTTCCAACATCTCCAGGGGCAACCTCAATCTTTTTATTGATCTTTTCTGTCTGGGGAACAATGATCTTCGATATAACCACCACACCTGGTGCAGCCATTACGGAAGCTGTTAGCAGGTGTTTGGCAAAAATAATCTGCTGTACCGGATCTCCTCCGCCCAGGAAGCCTATATAAGCTGCAAGGACACCCCCTGCGAGGGTTGCCATTCCTCCCGACATTACAAGCAGTATTTCCGAACGGTTCATTTTTTCCAGATAGGGTTTGATCAGAAGTGGCGATTCGGTCTGACCCAGAAAGATGTTCCCTGCCACTGACATGCTCTCAGGTCCCGACAGGCCAAGAGCTCTCGAAAGTGCAAAACCAAGAATCCGGACAAAAAACTGGATGATGCCGAGGTAGAACAGGAGGCTGGTAAATGCAGAAAAGAAAATAATGGTTGGGAGAATGGAAAAGGCAAAGTTCTGGAATGCCGGATCAACCTTTCCAGTCTGGTTGTTTTTCAGAAGAAAGTTAACACCCTCACCGGTGAAGGTCAGTATTTTCACAAATCCTTTTCCAATAACTTCAAAAAACAGTTGAAAAAAGGGTACATATAATATTCCCACTGCCAGCAGCAGCTGAATGGCCAGACCTGTACCCACCATTCTCCAGGAAATGGCTTTTCTGTTGGTGCTGAAGATCCATGCGATAAAGATCAGGACCATCATCCCGAGCAGACCTCTCAACAGGCGTACCAGGTCGAAATTGAAACCAGCTGCCTCCGGCAGAATATTGGACATTGAAACAGGATCGGAAGACGCCTGCTGAACAGCTGCGGCAACAGTATCAATGATCAATGCATCTGCTATCATTTCGACCTTCGGTTAATCTCATCCCTGATTTCCGAGGCCCGTTCATAATCCTCCTTCGAAACCGCATCTGCAAGCAATGATTTAAGCTCCGCCATACTGCTCTCAGCTAAATCCGGATGAATCGTCCTTTTTTTGGACTTTTCGGGTGTGGGAACGATCTCCTTTTTCTCTGGTGCTCCGGCTTTTCCCAAGCCGGCATCTATCTCAAAATCAAGTATAATACCAGCCTTTTCTACAATCTCATCTGTTGTGTAAATAGGACATTTGAATCTTAATGCAAGAGCAATGGCATCTGAAGTCCGTGCATCGAGGGTAATCTGCTGATCCCCGTTATCGCACAGGATATTGGCAAAGAAAACACCATCTTCAAGTTTATGAATATTCACCTCAAGTATCCGGATCCCGTAGGATTCAGAAAAATCCTTAAAAAGGTCATGGGTAAGCGGGCGGGGCGGGGATAATCCTTCCAGTTCTATGGCAATGGCCTGTGCTTCGAAACCTCCGACAATAATAGGGATCCTCCTGTTGCCTTCCTCCTCCGACAAAACCAGTGCGTATGCACCTGATTGCGTCTGGCTGTATGAAATGCCAAGGACATTAAGCTTTATTTTCCCCATACCTCTTTTTTGCACTCTTTAGCCACAAATATAGAAATAACTGCGACATATTCCGAACACCAAATTACTGCTGCTTTTTACCTTCCGGAAGGTTCCTGATCCCTAAAAAATAATTCGCCTAAATCTTTGACAATCATACAAACTTTTCTATCTTTGCGAACCCAAAATTAAGATATTAAGTAAAAAGCATTGTAACAATGTACGCAATTGTTGATATAGCAGGGCAGCAGTTCAAGGTTGAGAAAGATCAAAAACTGTTTGTTCACAGGCTCGAAGGCGAAGAAGGCAATAAGATATCTTTCGATAAGGTATTATTGATTGATAACGGCAGCAAGGTATCAGTTGGTGACCCTGTTGTGAAAGGCGCCGTTGTGGCAGCTAAGATAATCTCACACCTGAAGGGAGACAAAGTGCTGGTATTTAAGAAAAAGAGGCGAAAAGGATATCAGAAACTGAATGGTCACCGCCAGTACCTGACACAGATACAGATTGAGGGCATCACTGAAAAGTCAAAAGCTACTGAGTCAAAAGCAGCCGCGAAAGCTGTTGAGTCAAAAGCAGCCGCGAAAGTAGCTGAATCAAAAGCCGCAGCCGCGAAAAAAGAGATAACGTCTACTAAAACTACAGCCGCTAAACCTGCAGCAGCAAAAGCAACTTCAGCTAAAAAGCCTGCGGCTAAACCTGCAGCAAAGAAGGAGACCGGAGAGGATAAAGCATAGAGTCGAAAGTTACAAGTTAAAAGCATTTAGATATGGCACATAAGAAAGGAGCCGGTAGTTCAAGAAACGGTCGTGAATCAGAAAGTAAACGACTGGGCGTTAAGCTTTATGGTGGCCAGGTTGTAAGAGCCGGCAATATCATCGTACGGCAAAGGGGCACTGTTCACCATCCGGGCAGCAACGTTGGTATGGGAAAAGACCATACATTGTTTGCCATGACAGACGGAATGGTGAAGTTTACGAAGAAAAGGGACAACAAATCCTTTGTCTCCATCGAACCGGTGGAAAACTGACAGATATCTTTTAATAATATTTACCCCATTCACCTGTAATGCACTACCTTTAGTGTGTATTACAGGTTTTTTTATGTTTTCAAAATGTTAACCATCCAATTTATACGTGACAACAGGGACACTGTTGTTGAAAGATTAAAGATCAAGAATTTCAGACAACCGGAGCTTATCGACAATATCATTTCGACGGATGATAAGCGAAGATCTCTTCAGCTTCAGACCAATGGATTGCAGGCTGAAATGAATCAGCTCAGCAAAGAGATTGGCATCCTGTTTAAAAAAGGAGAGCAGGATAAGGCCAACGAAGTTAAAAACCACACCTCTGCTATCAAAAAGGAGCTGGAGATGTTCGGCCAGAAGCTTCAGGAAGCAACCGGAGAACTGAACGGAATGCTGGTGCAGATACCCAATCTTCCACATCCTTCCGTTCCTGCGGGTAACAGTGATACGGATAACAGGGTGATCCGGGAAGGGGGTAAGATACCCGTACTGCATGAAAAAGCAATTCCCCACTGGGAGCTGGGTACAAAATACAACATCATCGATTTTGACCTTGGCGTGAAGATCACCGGAGCAGGCTTTCCTGTTTTCAGAGGCAAAGGAGCCAGGCTCCAGCGGGCGCTGATCTCCTACTTCCTTGACCAGAATACCGGAGCCGGATATGAAGAACTTCTGCCACCGTTGCTGGTTAACGAAGCTTCAGGATTTGGAACAGGACAGCTTCCTGACAAGGAAGGACAGATGTACCATATAACCGGCGATAATCTTTACCTGATCCCCACCGCAGAGGTTCCTGTCACCAATATTTACCGGGATGTGATACTGAAGGCAGAAGATTTACCCATTAAAAATACAGCATACACACCCTGTTTCAGGCGTGAGGCTGGTTCATACGGAAAAGATGTGCGGGGGTTGAACCGCGTGCACCAGTTTGATAAGGTTGAGATCGTACAAATCCAGCATCCGACCGAATCATACACTGCACTTGAAAAGATGGTCAGCCATGTGGAACAGCTGATAATCAACCTGGAGTTACCCTACCGGATCGTGCAGTTGTGTGGCGGTGACCTGAGTTTTACATCTGCCCTGACCTATGATTTTGAAGTATTTGCCGCAGCTCAGAAAAAGTGGCTTGAGGTAAGTTCCGTATCCAATTTTGAATCATACCAGGCCAACAGGTTAAAACTTCGATACCGGGAACCGGCTGAAAAACGGCCACAGTTGGCACATACCCTTAACGGAAGCGCCCTGGCTCTTCCCAGGATTGTTGCTGCCATCCTGGAAAACAACCAGACCCCGGAAGGCATCCTTATTCCCGAAGTGCTGCACTCATATACCGGGTTCGATCAAATATAGCTAAACTCAGGTCTGTTCATGCCCCGGAAATCATCCAGGAAAGCCTTCATATATGCCAGCCTGGCTGTTCTTTGCTGGGCCACCTCTCCCACTGCTTTTAAGCTTGGCCTGAGATACCAGGACAGCTACCAGTTACTCACCGGTGCATCCATTGTATCTTTGCTGGTCCTGGGAGTCATCATCCTGTTTCAGGGTAAATACAGGTTGTTCGCGGAGCTGGGCTGGAAAGACATGGGATTCTCCTTGATAATGGGCCTGCTGAATCCGGTTGCCTATTACCTGATCCTTTTTAAAGCATATTCCATCCTGCCCGCACAGGTGGCCCAGCCTCTGAATATGGTTTGGCCCATCGTGTTGGTGATCATATCCATTCCCATGCTTCGTCAGAGGGTGAGCTGGAAAAGCATTGGAGCCATGTTGATCAGTTTTTCGGGAGTAATACTGGTATCAACACAGGGCGGAACCGCCGGAAAGGATCCGGAAAACAGGCTCGGTATTGTCTTAGCCCTTTCCTCTTCCATTGTCTGGGCCTTTTATTGGATTTATAACCAGAGGGATAGAAAGGATCCTGTGATCAGGCTGTTCCTTAATTTCCTGTTCGCCTCGATATTTTTGATACTGGGAGGGGTACTGAGAGGCCAGGCACTGCCAGGTTCACCTGCAGGATGGTATACAGCTTTTTATGTGGGAGTTTTCGAAATGGGTGTTACATTTGTGTTGTGGTTATTGGCAATGCAGTATGCTCCTACCACCGACCGGATCAGTAACCTGGTTTACGTGGCTCCCTTCCTGAGCCTGCTGATCGTAAACCTGGTGCTGGATGAAAAGATCTTCCACACAACGGTGTATGGAATTATCCTGCTGGTCACAGGAATATTGATCCAAAACATGATTGGCAGGCATGCAAAAGGCACATGACAGAATTATACTTGGAATTGATCCGGGAACCAACCTCATGGGTTTCGGTGTTATCCACAGTACCGGAAAAAACCCCGGCTATGTTACCATGGGGGTTGTTGACCTTAGAAAGTGCGGTGACCATTACATGAAGCTGAGGAAAATCTATGAAAGCACATTGGAACTCATCGGGAAATACCTGCCCGATGAGGTAGCTTTCGAAGCCCCGTTCTATGGAAAAAATGTACAATCCATGCTTAAACTTGGCCGCGCACAGGGAGTGGCTATAGCAGCTGTTCTCGCAAGGGATGTACCTGTATTTGAATATGCTCCCAGGAAAATCAAACTGGCTATAACCAGTGCAGGTGATGCCTCCAAGGAGCAGGTGGCCGGCATGCTGGCAAGGATGTTTCATTTGAAAGAACTCCCAAAAAACCTGGATGCCACCGACGGTCTTGCCGTGGCTGTTTGCCATTTTTACCAGCGGGGATTGGAATCAAGAAAGTCCGGGGCGAAAAGCTGGGAGGATTACGTTCGAAAAAACCCCGGAAAGGTCAAATAAGTTTAGGATACCTTTATTGGATTGCCTCAGAGATGATGTGGGCAGTGGCCTTGAACTCCTCATCGGTAAATGATAGCTTGGGCCTGCTGAATTCTATATCGTGCAAGCCATTGATGGGAACCAGGTGAATATGGGCATGTGGAACTTCAAGGCCCAGGACGGCCACTCCCACCCGCTTGCAATCCATGGTTTTATCGATGGCAAGAGCCACTTTTCTGGCGAAGACCATCATGCCGCCAATCAGATCATCATCCAGGTCAAACAAATAATCCGTTTCTACTTTGGGTACGACCAGCGTATGCCCCTTTGCCAGGGGGTTGATATCCAGGAAGGCGTAATAGTGATCATCTTCGTGGATCCTGTAGGAGGAAATCTCTCCTTCTATGATTCTTGAAAAGATGGTAGCCATGGAAGCATGTTTAGATTGAGATATCAATGATCTCGAATGACATCACACCCGAAGGAACCTTGATATCCACAACATCACCAACTTTCTTGCCGAGCAAACCTTTGGCAATGGGTGTAGTCACGGAGATCTTTCCGCTTTTTATATCAGATTCACTTTCTGAAACAAGCATATATTCAACCTGCTGATTATTGCTTGTGTTTTTAATCTTCACCTTATTAAGGATCTGAACATGGGATGTATCGATCTTCGATTCGTCAATAATACGAGCGCTGGCCACCATCTCCTCAAACCTTGAAATCTTCACTTCCAACATACCCTGTGCTTCCTTGGCTGCATCATATTCCGCATTTTCAGAAAGGTCACCTTTATCCCTGGCTTCAGCAATCTGAAGTGAAATGGCGGGTCTTTCCACAGAGATCAACTGGTCCAGTTCTTTTTTCAAATTGGCCAGTGCATCCTCAGTCATATAAGAAGCTTGTGCCATAACAATAGTCTCCTCGTTAACTAATAAAAACAAAAAGAATTCCGCAAAAAACCGGAACTCTTCCAGATGTAAATTTACAAAAAATTATTAATATTCAATCCTGTTGATGATTGCAGAGTACACAATCGCTGTTCCTGCGTCAAATTCCTTTACCACTTCAAAATAATCAGTTCCTTCCTCGTACTCCTTCTCAATGACCTCCATTTGTTCGGTCATGCGCTCCCCTTCCTGGAAAATGTCAGCGATCGATTGATATTTGGGCTTATTCAATCTTTCATATTGAGCCAAGATTCCATCGGGCTTGCTCACCGTTGCAGGCTCTTCCTTAAAAACTTCAACCGGAAGATCTTCTTCATAATCCCTCAGGTCCGCAACCGCCTGGTTCTCCTGCCCCATGGTAAATGCCTTTTCCAGGTTTTCCAGAAATCCACCACCACCACTGGTTTCTCCGCTTTCAGAACCGGTACTTGCCGGTTTCTTCTTCCTTCCCAGCAAGCCAACGATGACAATCACCAGGGTGATCACGATATACAATATGTTACCTATCTCAAAATCCATTTCTCAAATACTTAATGCAATAATTATTAGTTTAACGAGTTAAAAATACAAAAAATTAGGTGATTTTCTTACTTTTGGATCAGAATGAAAAGTATAAAGCTACTGATAACTGCTGTTTTTTTCTTGCTTCTTCCGGTTTTGATTGCTCCTTCCTGCGATAACAACCAGGAAGAATTGATCCCTTATGTCAGGGTTGACATCTACCTTCTGCTCTATGCTGACCTGGCAGACCTGGGAATAGGAAATTCCAAATTGATACATGGAGGTGTAAACGGAATCGTTCTCTACCGGGAATCGGACCTGGTATTTTACGCTTACGACAGGACCTGCACGCTCTGGCCTGAGCACAATGAAGCAGTGGTGGAAGATTCCACTTTTTTTGGGGTTTTTGAATGTCCCGATTGTGGTTCAACCTATTTAATGATGAATGGAGGTGAACCCAACTCGGGCCCTGCCCAGTTTCCACTGGTACAATACAACACCTCCCTCAGGGGAGATGTTCTGCACATCTATAACTAGGTTATCCGCTCAAGGGTTTTTCAAAACATCGCTGAATTTCTTTGCTTCGCAAATAAATATAGGCTTCTGTTTTGAAAACCTTAAGCGGATGTCGGTGAAACAACCTGGCATTTTTGCAAAGCAATAAGCACGTTGTAAAACGATATCCGCGAAAGGTTTAATAGCGGTAGTGTTCCGGTTTATAGGGCCCCTCCACTTTTATACCTAGATACTCGGCCTGATCATCGGTGAGGGTAGTCAGCTTCACTCCCAGCTGTTCAAGGTGCAGTCGGGCCACCTCTTCATCCAGGTATTTTGGCAGCATATACACATCTATTTTATACTCATTCTTCCACAGATCCAGCTGAGCGAGGGTCTGGTTGGAAAATGAATTACTCATCACGAAAGAGGGATGACCGGTAGCACATCCAAGGTTCACCAGCCTCCCTTCGGCGAGAAGGAATATGGCATGTCCATCCTCATAGAGATATTTATCAACCTGAGGCTTAATATTAATTTTAGTAATTCCGGCCCACTTCTCCATCTGGTCCACCTGGATCTCATTGTCGAAATGACCGATGTTGCATACAATGGACTGGTCCTTCATACTGGCCATGTGTTCAGCAGTAATCACATCCTTGTTGCCAGTGGTGGTGACGAAAATATTTCCTTCTTTAACAGCCTCTTCCATGGTTGTTACCTGGAATCCCTCCATGGAAGCCTGAAGCGCACAAATGGGATCAATTTCAGTTACCAATACCCTGGCTCCGTAGGATTTCATAGAGTGGGCACAACCTTTTCCCACATCACCATATCCGGCTACAACAACCACTTTCCCGGCTATCATCACATCAGTGGCCCGTTTGATCCCGTCGGCCAGTGATTCACGGCAACCATAGAGGTTATCAAATTTCGATTTTGTAACTGAGTCATTCACATTGATGGCCGGAAAGAGTAATTTTCCCTGCTCCATCATCTGGTAGAGGCGATGAACACCGGTGGTGGTCTCTTCCGATACACCCTTGATCTCCGGAACCATTCTGCTCCATTTGCCATGATCTTCCTGCAAAATCCCTTTGAGGGTAGTATAAATTACCTCTTCTTCCCTGCTTGAAGCCTCAACCTCAAGTACTGATGCATCATTCTCGGCTTCGAATCCCTTGTGAACCAGCAATGTGGCATCGCCCCCGTCATCAACAATCAGGTTTGGGCCTTTACCACCGGGAAAGCTCAATGCCTGTGCGGTGCACCACCAGTATTCCTCCAATGTCTCCCCTTTCCAGGCAAAGACCGGGATCCCTGCTGCAGCAATGGCTGCTGCTGCATGATCCTGGGTACTGAATATGTTGCAGCTGGCCCAGCGTACATCTGCTCCAAGTGCTGCAAGGGTTTCAATAAGGACCGCCGTTTGAATGGTCATGTGCAACGAACCCGTGATCCTTGCTCCCTGCAATGGTTTTTCAGTTGTGTATTTTTCCCTGATGGACATCAGGCCGGGCATCTCCTTTTCCGCGATCTCAATCTCTTTCCTTCCAAATTCAGCCAGGCTTAAATCTGCTACTTTATAGGGAAGTGTTTCTTTGTATGTCATTGTTTCCATATCTATTATTTTGGACTGCAAAAGTAAGCTTTTCTTGAAATATATACTAAAGGGCACCTCTAAAGTAGTTTTTGACTGGTCTCTTTATCCCTTTCAAGCTGCCGCCTGAGCTCATCAACTCCACTGAACTTCATCTCGTCCCTGATCCGTTTCACAAAGTGGATCACTATCTGTTCATCATAAAAGTCGCCCGATGCATCAAAGAGATGGGCCTCGATGGTTTTAACTGCCGAAGAGCTGTCAATGGTTGGACGAAAACCGATGTTCAGCATGCCGTTATATAACTTCCCCCGTAATTCGGTCCTGATGGCATAAACTCCATTCATGGGGATCAGCTTATAGGGATCCATCGGATGCACATTGGCAGTAGGAAAACCTATCTTCCTTCCTATGTGATTTCCTTCCACGATGGTACCCGCCAGGTAATAGTGGTATCCCAGCATATTTCTGGCCTGTTCCAGATCCCCTTTCACAATCGATTCCCTGATGGTCGTCGAGCTTATCCGGCCATATTCAGAGCTGAATTCAGATAATTTCTCGATCCTGAACCGATTCAGTGCCGCACATTTTGCCAGTCCTTCCGGATCCCCTTGATGGTCCCTTCCAAACCGGTTGTCATAGCCCACAAGCAATACCTCAACCCCAAGCATATCCACCAGATATTTCTGAACAAATTCACAGGCAGTGTGGGACGCAATCTCTTTATCAAATGGGACAATGATCAACTGATCAATTCCGCTTCGACCCAGCTCCCTGATCTTTTCTTCACGGGCATGCAGCAGTTTAAAACTCTGCAGGCCCCTGTTCAGAATGATCCGGGGATGAGGCCACAGGGTAACCACCACCGACTCACCTCCATGCCTTCTTGCCTGCATCTTGAGTTGGTCCAGTATGAACCTGTGCCCGGTGTGCACACCATCAAAAATTCCAATGGTAATCACCGGCCGGTTCAGAGAAATATTTGCGTTAATTAATCTTACTTGCATAAAAACATGATATATTAAGTGCTCAAAATTAATAAATTTAGGGTGCCGTTATGAAAGATCTCGATCTTATAAAAAATGACCCCTGGCTGGAACCCTACCGGGCAACCATTGAGCAAAGACAGGCAAAGGCCTTCGCGCGGGAAAAATCGATTGCCGGAGAGGGATCCCTGCAATCATTTGCCAGCGGGCATCTCTACTTTGGTCTTCACCGGATCAATAAGGGCTGGATATTGCGTGAGTGGGCCCCCAATGCCACTGCCTTATTCCTGATCGGAACATTCAACGACTGGATAGTGGGTGATGATTACAGTTTCAAGAAGCTTGAACACGGGAACTGGGAGATCAGGCTTTCAGAAGATACAATTTCCCATGGCGACCGCTATAAATTGCTTGTCCGCTGGGAAGGTGGAGAGGGAGAGCGCATTCCTGCCTGGACCACAAGGGTGGTACAGGATCCTGATACAAAAGTATTTGATGCCCAGGCATGGATTCCTGACCAACCCTATCAGTGGAAACATAAACTGCCGGATCTTGATAATTTACAGCCCCTTATATACGAAGCCCACATCGGTATGGCCACGGAAGAACACAGGGTGGGAACTTATTCAGAATTCAGGGAGAAGATACTGCCGCACATTGTACGCGCGGGTTACAACACCCTTCAGATCATGGCCATCCAGGAACATCCCTACTACGGTTCATTTGGATACCACGTTTCTAACTTCTTTGCTCCCAGTTCCAGGTTCGGCACACCGGAAGAGCTGAAGGAACTCATTGATGAGGCACATGGCCAGGGATTGGCAGTAATCATGGATATCGTACATTCCCATGCCGTAAAAAATGAGATGGAAGGCCTCGGGAGGTTCGACGGCGATCCGTGCCAGTTCTTTCACGGGGGACACAGGCGCGAACATACCGCCTGGGATTCACTGTGCTTTGATTACGGTAAAAATGAAGTAACTCATTTCCTGCTTTCAAATGTGAACTACTGGCTCACAGAATTCAAATTTGACGGATTCAGGTTTGATGGCGTTACCAGCATGCTCTATTATGATCATGGACTTGAACGTGATTTCACCAGCTATGATTTCTATTTCGACGGGGGACAGGACGAAGATGCCATTATCTATATGTCACTGGCCAACAAGATGATGCAGGAAATCAGGCTGGGAGCCATCTCCATTGCTGAAGATATGAGCGGTTATCCGGGGCTTGCTGTTCCCTTAGATAAGGGAGGTGTTGGATTTACTTTCCGCCTCTCCATGGGGACACCCGATTACTGGATCAAGACCATCAAAGAACGATCGGACGAACAGTGGAATATGCCTGAGATCTTCCATGAACTGACTTCCAAAAGGGCCGACGAAAAAACATTGGGTTATGCCGAATCCCATGACCAGGCCATGGTGGGGGATAAAACCATCATTTTCCGGTTGATTGACAAAGAGATGTACTGGCACATGAACAAGGGTTCCCAGAACCTGGTAGTGGACAGAGGAATGGCCCTGCATAAAATGATCCGGCTGATCACCGCTGCTACGGCTGGCAATGGATACCTCAATTTTATGGGCAACGAATTCGGGCACCCCGAATGGATCGATTTCCCAAGGGAGGGGAACGACTGGTCCTATCAATATGCGCGGCGCCAGTGGAGCCTGATCGGGAACAAAGAGCTGAGGTATCACTTTCTTTCAGACTTCGACAGGGAGATGATCCACCTGATCAGAGAGTTTGGGATCTACAGCACCCATTGCAACCATGTTAAATCGGACCAGGGCGACCTCATCATAGCTTTCGAACGGCAGGGATTGCTGTTTGTATTTAATTTCCATCCCACACAATCCTATACCGATTACGGCCTTGCCGTGGATGCTGGGAAATATAAAACCCTGCTGTGTACAGATCAGCCTGAATTTGGTGGATTCGGAAGGTACGATGTTGGTGTCATACACCGCTCTGTGGTTGAACATTCCTTCGGATGGAAACAGAATCTGAAACTCTACCTGCCTGCCAGAACAGCTGTTGTGCTGTTGCGACAGGAGATTCCCAGGGTCAGATAACATGGTGCTACCAGAGGCTGTCTGAAAAGAGTCATCCTATCTGTTTTTCTGAGGGATACTTTTTCAAAGAGGTCTTTTGACATCCTCTATATCCAGCGCACAAGAGGAAAATCCATCCTGTGGGGCACCATGTCATGTTTGGGATAGATCCTGAAACCGACATCGAACAATCCGGCTTCGTCCACCTTCTGAACGAAGGTATATTCGGCCACAGATCCCTCACTTTTTGTACATTCAAAGTCAACCGTGCCCCTGAAAACTGATTGCTCATTCCCACTGGCACTGTTGGTCATCACCATCTCTACCCCGATCTCCTCTGAGGACAATCCATCCAGTTCCAGTACCACCCTGCCTGTATATGTTTCTCCAACTATGAACTCTTCCCTGGTTACATCGGGGATATCATATTCCAGTACCTTGATGTTTTTCCAGTGTGTCAGGACTCTGTGTTTCCACCGGGCAAGTTCTTTGGGAACCTTGTAATCCTTTTTCTTCAATTGCAGCGTCCGCTGATACAACTTCATATAAAACCGGTCGATATAATCCCGAATCATTCTGTTCATGGTAAATTCGGGAGCCACATGGGCAATGTTATTCCTGATCATACCCACCCAGTCCTCCGGGATATCATCTTCATTGCGCCGGTAAAATTTTTCAGTTATATCGTTTTCAAGCAGGGTATAAATACGCTCCGCATCCAGCTCATCCTGAAGTTCCTGGTTATCAAAGGAGCGCTCAATTGGCAACGCCCATCCTGCGTCTGAGCGGTACCCTTCAGCCCACCATCCATCCAGCACACTGAAATGCATGGTTCCGTTCATGACCGCCTTCTCTCCACTGGTACCGGAAGCTTCAAGGGGCCGGGTGGGCGTATTAAGCCAGATATCCACGCCCCGTATCAGACGTTTTGCAAGCTGGATATCATAATTCTGAAGGAATACGATTTTTCCAGTAAACTCGGGACGTTTGGAAATTCCCACGATCATTTTGATCATGTCCTGCCCGGGAATATCCCTGGGATGGGCTTTGCCCGCGAAGACAAACTGGACGGGTTTGTCGGGGTTGTTGACTATCCTTGCCAGGCGGTCCAGGTCCCTGAACAACAGGTGTGCACGTTTATACGTTGCAAACCTTCGGGCAAACCCTATGGTCAGTGCATCTTTGTTTAAGGCTGTTGAAATCTCAAGCATCTTTCCGGGGTTGTCCATGACCCTGGTGGATGCCACATTCAACCGCTTCTTGATGTAATTGATGAGCACTTCCCTCTCCTCTGACTTAAGATCCCAGATCTCACGGTCCGGCACCAGTTTGATCCGGTCCCACATCATCCGGTCTTCCTGCCTGGAAAAACAATCCTCTCCAAAGCTCTTTTCATACAATTTTTTCCAATCGGGTCCCAGCCAGGTGGGCAGGTGTACACCATTGGTCACATACCCCACATGCAACTCCTCGGCCAGGTAACCCGGCCAGAGACCTGTGAACATTTCCCGTGAGACCTGTCCATGAAGTTTGCTAACACCATTGACCTCCTGGGACAATTTTACCGCCAGTACACTCATGGAGAATTTCTCATGGATCTGGTTGGGATGGTACCTGCCCAGGTTCATGAACTGGTTCCAGCTGATTTGCAGGCGCTCCGGGTAATGCCCGATATAGATACGAAGCAGATCTTCATCGAATGAATCATGTCCGGCCGGTACCGGTGTATGCGTGGTAAACAAATTGGACGCCCTCACCACTTCCATGGCTTCGGGGAATGTCATGTTTTTATCCTGAATGAATTCCCTCAGTCGTTCCAGACTGGTAAAGGCCGCATGTCCCTCGTTACAATGGTACAGATCGGTGTCCTGACCTATGCTGCGAAGGACCCTGATCCCACCAATACCCAGCAGGATCTCCTGTTTCAACCTGTTTTCGTTATCTCCGCCATACAGGTTGTGGGTAATCCCCCGGTCGCTCTCCTGGTTGGCCTCGTAATCGGTGTCCAGCAAATAGAGAGGAACCCTGCCCACCTGTACATTCCATATCCTGGCATGCAGCGTTCTTCCAGGCATGACGATCTGCACCTCCTTCCAGTTTCCGTGGTCATCCCTGACCGGAGTAACCGGCAACCTTGAAAAATCCTGGGCATCACTGAGGACCACCTGTTCTCCACCGGCAGATATGACCTGCCGGAAATACCCGTACCTGTAAAGCAACCCCACTCCTGTCATGTTGATGTTAAAGTCACTGGCTTCTTTCAGATAATCACCCGCAAGAAGACCCAGTCCCCCGCTGAAAGTCTTCAGCGAGTTGTGCAATCCATATTCCATACTGAAGTAGGATATGGAGGGCATCTCCTTTTTTGGTGGCTCATTCATGTAGGCAGTAAAAGTTCCATATACCTTTCCCAACCTTTCAATGAATTCAACATCTTTTTCAAGTTTCTTTAACGTATCGTAAGGAAGTCTTTCCAGCAGTTCAACGGGGTTCTCGCCCACCTCGGTCCAGAGTTCCGCGTCAATGGAGGCAAACAGATCGATGGCATCCTGGGTCCATGACCACCAGAGGTTGCGGGAAAGTTCTTCCAGCGGTTTAAGCTGCCTGGGGATATTCTGCTGAATCAGCACACGTCTCCAGCGAGGATGAATATCCACCAGTGCCTGTTCAGTCTCCGGAAGCTTTTCAATACGCTCCTTTTCATAGAAGGTGGACTCCTTGCCAGAAGCACTTTCAAGTGCCTTGTCATATGCCTGCCAGTAATGAATGATCAGGTTTTCCCAGAGGGCGATCCTGGATATGGAGAAAGCCCCCTCTCTCTCTTTTTCTCTGGCCCCTTCCTGCAATTTGCAATAATCAAGGATGGCATTACTGATACCTGTAACCACCTCACTGTCATTGTAATCATCCCTGTGTATAACCTTAATTCCTTTTACCTCTTCCTTATACTCGTTGTTAACCCATATACCAAATCCAGTGAGGGTTGTGGTTACGGTGGGAATACTGAAGGCCAGGCTTTCCAGGGGTGTATATCCCCAGGGTTCATAGTAAGACGGGAAGATGGTCAGATCAAGACCGATCAACACATCGTAGTAAGCCAGGTTAAATACGCCATCATTTCCATTCAGGTACGAGGGTACAAATACAACCTTTACCCGGTCGTCTTTACCATTCCCCAATCCGTTGCTTCGAATGCGGTTGAGAATCAGGTCATGTTCGGCATAATGAAGATTGTGGGTAAGGTGTTTCTCTGTTAGCTCCGGGCAGTCCTTCCCGTCGAGCACTTCCAACAGGTCCCTGCGGGGTCCGTAATGATTGGCAGGAATGAGAATGAAAGCCACGGCTGTACCTTTACAATTCTTATTCTTGTTCATCTCCCCGAGGGCATCAATAAACAGATCGATCCCCTTGTTCCTGAATTCATACCTGCCACTGGTCGCCATAAGAAGGGCATCCTCAGGAATGACCTCGCCTGTGAGTGCGGAAGCTACCCTGAGCATTCGCTCTCTGGCAACCTCTCTTTTATGGTCAAAATTCTTTTCCCCGGGTACAAAACCATCCTCGAATCCATTGGGCAGGAGCACATCCACCTCCCTCTCATGAAACTGAAGACACTCCGTAGCGGTCAGTTCGCTCACCGTGGTAAATGCATCCGCATTTTTGCCGGACAATTTTTCAAGGGAGTGTTTTGCAATGACGTTCAACTCCCTGGCTTTCTGGTCACCGTTCAGATGCTCCATGTTGCTGTACAGGGCCTGATTATTCCCGGCTATGGAACGTCCCACAGTGGTAGCATGGGTTGTGAATACTGTTCCAACGCGTGGCTGATGCTTCTCCAGGTACAATAGTCCGGCCCCGGTTTGCCACTCATGGAACTGGGCCACTATGTTCTTATCTTCCAGCTCATAATACCTGGAAAAATTCTCAATGACTTTACCGGCAGCATAGCCAAACAGGGCAGGTTCCACGTAATCCCACTGACCGCTTATGGAATCCAGGTGATAGTTCTCCCACAGGCTTTTAAAGATTTCGTCTTTCTGGTTAAAAAAGGTTGTGAAATCCAGCACCACCGCTATGGGTCTTCCGGTGATCTTCCACCGGCCAATCCTCACCCTGATCCCATCCCTTGCCGCACTTTCTCTCCAATCTGAGAAAAGTCCGTCATCTTCCTCAAACTCGGGGTGCTCCTCGCTCTCCCTCCAAACATCAGGTCCTATGGTTATGTACTGGTCATTCAACTGCTTGACAACCGATATTGCCTTGGTAGAAATAACTGTATGGATCCCTCCGATTTTATTACATACTTCCCAACTAACCTCGAATAAATAATCAGGTCTCCTCATTCTTCTTTTATGTTTCTGAAATGATACGCTACTTTTTTTTCTTCACTGCTGGCTTGCGGGTGGGCTTCTTTTTTGCTGCAAGACGTTTTTCCAGCTTTTCCAGTTTCTCATCCTTCTCCCTGATGATCTTGCTCAATCTGGCTACATTGTCATCCACATCAGCCGCGACGGCTGCATTGACACGGATCTCAAAATCACTCAACACATTCATATAGTTTATAAAAGCATCGTAGGGGGTATCGTACGGATTAAAATAGGAATGAACCTCACCATCGGAGAAGAACTTGGTAGACATGTAGTAGAAATGATCACTTACCTGCAGGTAAGAAAAATCCTGCCTGATGGCATCATCACCTGTGGCATAAACCTTATCGCTCAGCGAATAGAGTTTGTCGAATGCTTCATGCTGCATTTCATTTCCAAGCCATGCCGTCAGGTCTCTCTCCTCATCGGCCCAGGAGATGGGATTGGGCACATTGGCTGCGGCAACCACCTGCAGCTTTTCCACTGCTTCGGAGGGAGTACTGAAGGTATAGTTGGAATTCTTGAAAACACTTTCAGGAAGAGCTCTCAGGAAATCAAAAATCCCGGTCTCTTTCCACTGGTGCTCTCCAAAGGTTTCATAATCCATGAACAGGTTAACGATCTCTTCATTTGCCGGTATCTGGTTCAGCCAATTCACAAATTTATCGGCTGTCAGAGGATATTCCGGCCAACCCTTGTTGGAAAATCTGAAAGCAATGTCATCACTGAGTTTGAAATTCTTAAGCAACAGTTTCAGCCTGGGATTGATGGCATTGCAGTAGAGAAAATTAGGGCTTTTCCATCCCAGAACGTGCTTTGCTCCCTCGGTAAGCATGGCCTTATATCCCATGTCTGCCACCATGGCACCAATGTCATCTGAATATACCAGTTCAGTATTCCGGAATACGGTCGGCTCCTGACCGAAGTTTTCTTTAATCAGGGCCCTGTGGGCCTCAACCTGCCGTTCGAATTCCTCTCTGCCCTTCAACGAGCTGAGCGAATGCGCATATGTTTCAGACAAAAACTCCACCTGTCCCGTTTCAGCCAGCTTTCGGAAACTGTCAAGCACTTCAGGTGCATAGAGCCTGAACTGCTCCATGACTATTCCCGACAGTGAGAATGCAACCTTAAACTGACCCGGGTGTTTGCGGATCAGCTCCAGCATCAATGCATTGGCAGGCAGGTAACATTTTGAAGCCACTTTATGAAGGATGGATTCATTGGAATAATCATCATAATAATAATGATCGTTCCCAATATCAAAGAAACGATACCTTCTGAACCGGAATGGCTGGTGGACCTGGAAATATAAACAAATGGTTCTCATGCGAATTGTTATAGATTTACTGAACAAATTCCTGGTAAACTGAATAGACTTTTTTTCCCGAGTTCTCCCACTTCATATCATTCACTTCCTGAACGCCGTGCTTTTTGAACATCTGTGAGAGGGCTGGATAATTCAACAGGCCATATATGGCATCTGCCAGGGCATCCACATCCCAGAAATCAACCTTGATTGCATACCTTAGAATCTCAGCCACCCCCGACTGGTGAGAGATGATCGAAGGTACATTGGACTGCATCGCTTCCAACGGAGATATGCCAAATGGCTCTGAAACTGAAGGCATTACATATACATCACTGATGGAGAACATGCGAAAGACATCATCGCCCTTCAAAAAACCCGTGTAGTGGAACCTGTCTGAAATGCCCAGCGCAGCTGTCCATTGGATCATTTTTTCCATCAACTCGCCACTCCCGGCCATCACAAACCGCACATTGTCCATTTTCTTCAGAACCTTCTGAGCTGCCTGGACAAAGTACTCCGGTCCTTTTTGCAGGGTGATCCTTCCCAGGAAAGTAACCACCTTGTCATTGATACCCCGCCTTAGCTTCACCTTTTCATGGTCAGGAAGTGGATCCACAGCATTGTAGACGGTTACCACTTTATCGGGATGGATGCCGTATTTTTCAATGACTGTATTCCGGGTCAGGTTACTGACTGCAATGATTTTATCGGCCAGGTGCATCCCCGTCTTTTCAATCTCAAATACAGTGGGATTCACCTTTCCCCCGCTCCTGTCAAAATCTGTTGCATGAACATGGATGACCAGAGGCTTACCGGAAGCCCTCTTTGCTGCGATGCCAGCCGGATAGGTAAGCCAGTCATGGGCATGGATAATATCGAATTCATCTTTCAATGCGATCTCTCCTGCCACAACTGCATAATTGGCAATCTCCTCGTAAAGATCCTTACCGTATTTGCCTGTAAATATGAGTTTACCACCCAGCCTGGTCTCCACAAAACGTTTGCCCTGGTGCTCAACCTTATTCACCAGTTCCTCGTACTCCTCGGGAGTAGTGTAGGGTATAAGGTTGGAATTGATCTCAATATAGGAGAGGTCCTTCAGGTATTGCTGATCCTTCACGCTCCTGATGTCAATGGAAACGTCCCCTGCACCCAGAACACGGATCCTGCTCTGATCCTCATCTCCATATGACTTAGGTACCACAAACAATATATCCATGCCGGGGATGGAGGACATTCCCCGGGTCAACCCATAGCAGGCTGTTCCCAGTCCTCCCGAAATATGTGGTGGAAATTCCCACCCGAACATCAGTACCCTCATACAATCGAGCTATTGAAATATTAATTAAAGCCTTCTATCATTTCACCAATTCTCAGCATAGCGGCAACCCCGGTGGCCTGCGAGATGGCTCCCTTTGGTTCATGGGGAGGATTTCCGTCATAAATCTCAGAGATGCTGCCGATGCCCCTGTCTGACAGTACTTCCTCAAATCCATCAAACAACCTCATGAGCTGGTTCTGTCCTGATTTCTTATGCACATCAATGTATCCTTTTGCAAAATGCTCAAGCAACCACGGCCAGACAGTGCCCTGATGATAAGCCCTGTCGCGAATCTCCTGGTTGCCCTCATAGACACCTTTATAGGCTTCATTCTTGGGCGAAAGACTTCTGAGTCCCCGGGGAGTCAACAACTCGCTTTCCACAACATCAAGGATCGATTTTTTCATTTCAACCGTTAGCGGGGAATGATCAACAGCCACCGCAATTACCTGGCTGGGCCTTACGGAAAAATCCTTAAAAGAGCCATTCACATAATCGGCCAGGTAACCTTTCTCCTCATTCCAGAATTGTTCGATAAATGAATTTTTAATGAGTTCCGGCAGGGTTTTCCATGAATGGCTGAACGCTTTGTCCCCTTGCCTGGCCCAATCGAGTGCCTGACACACAGCATTGTACCACAATGCATTCACTTCCACCGGGGAACCTGCACGGGGAGTGACCGGCTGGCCATCAATCACTGCATCCATCCATGTAAGTGGTTTTCCCTTCTCGGATGCATGGATCAATCCGCTCTCCATCATATGAATGATCCCCAGGCTGCCATCACGGTATGTTTCAAGCACCGACTTAATAGCCTTGCCATATCTTTTCCAGATATCAAATCCCGGGACATATTTTACATATTGCTGAAGGGCCCAGACAAACCACAGCGGGGCATCAACCGAGTTAAACGCAGGCTCGCCCTTGATCACTGTATTGGGAAACAATCCGTTTTTCATGCGGGCCACCATGGAATCCACAACTTCCAGGGCCGTATCCGGATCACCGGTTGTAAGGGTGAGTCCGGGCAATGCCATAAACGTATCCCTGCCCCAGGTTCCGAACCAGGGAAATCCGGCTTTGATCTCCGTACTTCTCTTCCTTCTGACGATAAATTGCTGGGCGGCATTCAGCATACAATTTTTAAAGCTGTCCCTGGGAATCCGCAGGTTGTATTCGGTCGTAAATTTTCGCTTAAGTCCGGCAGGAGCTGCTTCTTCGGTTGATGCGGAGAAAACGATTGATTCTCCCTTTTCAATGGACATCTCAAAATAACCTGGTACATACAGGTCCTCTTTATAATCATACCCCCGCTTTTGCTCTTCCATGTATTCAACATCATAATACCAGTCAGGAACGGGAACAAATTCAGCCGGTTTGGAGCATTGCATATATAGACCCGGATAACCTTCATAAAGCCGTGACATGATCCCGTTACCCACCTCGGTGTACCGGGTTTTCGCGTATAGGTTTGATTGGCTTAATGCATGGTAATTGCGGAATGCAAGAAAAGGCTGCAGCCGAAGCAAAGTATGGGAAGTGGCTTCAAGCAGCGTATATCTGATCAGGACCTGCTCTGCCTTTGACACCAGCAAAATCTCCCTGGACAATACCACACCCCCTACCCGGTAGATCAGGCATGATCCTTTTGTAGCATTATAACCACGTACGTATTTATGCCCTTTGGGAACATAATTATCGCCTTCATACTTATGGATCCCCAGGTTAAATTCCTTGTTATGTTGTATGACCGTTGCATCCAGGGTTGATAAGAGAACATGGTGCTCACCATCCATCTCCTCCAGGGGGCAAACAAGCAGGCCATGGTATTTCCGGGTATTGCACCCGATAATGGTCGTAGAAGCATAAGAACCTGCACGGTTCGATCTGATCAGTTCCCTTGAAAGGGAATATTCCAGGTTAACCAGTTCGGATTTTTCAAACTTCAGGTAACTCATTTACAGGAGAATTAGGTTGTAAAGTACAAAAAAGGAGTGCGAAATTATATACAATTATTCAATTTACCGTTAAATCAATATGAATTTTGCCAAACTAATTACAACATATCGCTTTCTTACTAATTTTACACCCGAAAACCTATTGCAAATGTTTACCAGGATTCTTACCCTTCTGTCAATTGCCGGACTCTTTTTCACAGCTGGCTGTTACCGGAACAATGCGGCTGATCCCGATGGTGGTGTGTCTAAAGAGTATATTGAGATCACCGGTTCACTGAAAGGCGGTGCAGGGAAGAGCGTTGTTCTGGAGGAGATGGGGGCAAGGGAGTTTATCCCCATAGATACGGCAATCTGTGACGATTCAGGAACCTTCTCCATCTCCTTTATCTCTGATGATGTTGCTTTCTATGTCCTCCGCCACGATCAGACCGGGTATGCAACACTGTTGCTGCAACCAGGTGAAACCATTGATTTTTCAGGTATTTTCGGGAAAACTGATCCCTACCAGGTTAGCGGTTCTGAAGGTTCTGAATTGCTCCAGGCCCTCTCGTCAAAACATAAACAAGCACTCAATGCACTGGGAGAAATTGCCAGGAAGAACATGGAACTGGTCACTTCACCAGAATATTCAAGGATGAAACCGGTTCTGGATAGCCGGTTCGACTCCATTACTGCCGGATTTTACGACTATTCTCTCGGGTTTATACATCGAAATGCGGGCTCACTAGTTATCCTTGTGGCCCTTTATAACCTTTATGGACAGGGACTTCCCGTATTTCAACCGGCATCGGATCTCCATGTATACCGCTTTGTGGATTCTGCCTTAATCTCCAGGTACAGTGGTTTCGAAGCGGTGGATCTGTTGCATGCCCAGGTTATGGAGGCGGAGCAATCACTGAAAGAGGAACCATATGTTCCCGGACTGCAGAAAGGTGAGATCGCTCCCGATTTTGTATCTTCACGGCCTGATGGCCGGCAAATGGCGCTTTCGGATCTGAAAGGGAACTATGTATTGTTAAATTTCTGGGCCGGATGGAGCCGGTTGAGTCGGGAAGAGAACAGCGTCCTCAAACAGGCTTATGAGAAATACCACGGGCACCCCTTTAAGATCCTGCAGGTCTCGCTGGATGATGTCAGGGAAGTTTGGATAAAAGCCATCAATGAAGATGACCTGGAATGGGACCAGGTAAGTGACCTCAGACGCTGGGAAAGTATTGTGGCCGATCTTTATCATGTAGATGAAATACCCTCCAGCGTTTTGATTGATCCTGAAGGCAGGATCGTTGAGACAGATCTGCCTGGGGACAAATTACTGGAAAGACTTGAAATAATATTTAGTAAGTGATTATAATGAGGATTCAATACATTTTCATCTCTGTTTTGCTTGTTGCCGGTGTTGCCTGCAGCAGAAACAATGTAAAAATCAATGGTATTGTTGAAGGAGGTGAGGGTTCGCACATCACCTTCGAGAGACTGGATGTAAACCGAACAACGGTGATTGATTCAGTAAAAATAAAACAGGGAGGTGGTTTTTCATTTGTCACAAAGCAGGAAGAACCGGAGTTATACATTCTCAAAAATGAGCAGGGAGGTATCCTTAACCTGCTCCTTTCTCCAGGTGACCAGGTATTCGTTAAAACCACATCGGAATCATTCGGCATCAATTACACAGTGGATGGATCAGCTGAGTCTGAAAATATCAGGCTCCTGGTGGAACATCTGGACAAAACCAGGAGCGAGCTTGACTCGCTTCTGAATCTGGCCGAATCCATTGAAAATCCTGAGAACCCGAAGATGGATATCATCCGCAATGCCTATGCTCAATCGATCATCAGGCAAAAACGTTATACCATCAGTTACCTGGTGCAAAACATGACATCACTATCAAGTGTATATGCCCTCTACCAGAAATTTGATGATGAGAACCCTGTCCTCGGAAATGAAACCGATCTACAGTACTTTATTGTGTTGGCAGATTCTCTTGAGACTGTTTATCCCAATTCGTCACTCACCAAATCACTTCGCGCAGATATTGAAAGAAAACAAGCCCTGTACAGACAGTCAATTCATTTGGATTCATTGTTAAGCATGGCCGGGGATGAGTTAGGATTGCTGGATCTAACCATTCCCGACAGGGACGGCAATGAGATCATTCTATCTTCATTGAAGGAGAAAGTTATCCTGGTTGTCTTCTGGGCTTCGGGCAATGAGGCAAGCATTCAATCGCTGCTGCAATTGCAATCCACTTATGACCGGTATGGTGACGATGGATTTGAGATTTACGCCATTTCATTGGATAACAATAAAATCCGGTGGATGAATGCCATCGATTTCAATGAGTTCAGCTGGATCAATGTTTCAGAACTCTCCTACCCCGACTCAAGGGCAACTGTTCTGTACAATGTGACCGGACTACCCTCAACCTTCCTGATCAACAGGGAGGGCGATATAGTGGCCAAGAACCTGTATGGAAAAACCCTGGAAACCTGGCTGGACAATCTCCTGTAGATCAACTATGCCGGAAAGAACCCGTATATATTTTGCGTCTGACCTCCACCTGGGTATGCATCCCCTGGAGGAGAGCCGTCGTCGCGAACAGTTTTTTATTCAATGGCTGGATGAAATCCGGGAAGATGCCAAAGAATTATGGTTACTGGGCGATGTATTTGATTACTGGTTTGAATATAAGAAAGTGGTGCCAAGGGGATTCACCAGGTTCCTGGGGAAACTGGCCACATTGAGTGATGAAGGAGTGGATATCCATCTGTTTCCCGGTAACCACGACGTATGGATCTTCAACTACCTGCCACAGGAGATCGGACTCAGGGTGCATCGAAAGCCATTGACAAGATCCTGGAACAACCACCTCTTCCTGCTTGGCCATGGAGATGGCTTATACCGGGGCGATTGTCTTTACAGAATACTTCAGGCAATTTTTAAGAACCGGTTATTGCAATGGCTTTTTGCCCGGTTCCATCCCAACGGATCAATAGCTTTTGCACACTGGTGGTCCAGGAAAAGCCGGATGAGCAAGGAATCCATAGGTGCTTTCAAAGGAGCGGAAAAAGAGCACCAGGTTCAATTTGCCATGCAAAAACTAAAGGAGGATCCAGCCATTGAATTTTTTATTTTCGGTCACCGCCACGTCCCATACGATATCCGGATAGGAGAACATAGCCGGGTGATCTGTCTGGGCGACTGGATCGGCAATTTCACTTACGCAATGTTTGACGGGGAGGAGGTTCAACTCAAGAAATTCTTCAACGACCGGGGCGAAATCATCAAATTATAACATCTGCAGCATATTCATCTCGCACTGAAATTCTTTCTCCCGGATCCGCCACCCCAATAGGTCACTTTTTCTGAGGGATGTTTTATAAGCAACCTGGCATTTTTGCAAAGCAACAAGCACGTTGCGGTAAAATATCCCAAAGAAAAAGGCCGCCTCAATTTGTTTTGAGACGGCCTTCAGTTTCTGTAATTAAGATCTTTGGAGGATCCAGTATGCTTTAGCTGAATAATCCAATGGTGACCGTAAGTCCTGCCATTACAACAGACACCATGGTCATCAGTTTGATCAGGATGTTCAGTGAAGGGCCTGAAGTGTCCTTGAACGGATCGCCAACGGTATCACCCACAACACCAGCTTTATGTGCTTCACTTCCTTTCCCACCGTAGTTGCCCTTTTCAATGAATTTCTTCGCATTGTCCCAGGCACCTCCGGCATTGTTAAGCATAACGGCAAGGGTAAAACCGGTGGTGAGTCCGCCAACCAGCAGGCCAACTACCCCGGCAACACCAAATATCATTCCGATAGCCACAGGAACCAGGATGGCAAGCAATGACGGAAGGATCATCTCACGCTGTGCACCTTTGGTAGATATCTCCACACATTTGGCATACTCAGGAGTTGCTGTCCCTTCCAGAATTCCGGGAATTTCACGGAACTGCCTGCGCACTTCTTCTACCATAGCACTGGCGGCGCGGCCCACCGCTTTCATGGTCATTGCACAAAATACAAATGACATCATGGCACCCAAGAAGATACCTCCAAGCAAGATGGGATTGAAAATGGAGAGGTCATAGGCACTCACAAAATCGTGAATAGTAGCAGTGCTTAACTGAACAGCATTGAGTCCATCCGCCGCTGCAGGAGCATGGTCTGTATAGAACAATGTCTCTCCTACCTGTTTGAACCCTTCCACGCTTTTATCTGCAATTTTTCCCAGCCAGAGCCTTACCTCTTCCATATAGGCTGCAAGGAGTGCCATGGCAGTCAGCGCAGCTGAACCGATGGCAAATCCCTTACCGGTGGCAGCAGTGGTATTTCCAAGCATATCCAGCGCATCGGTCCTTTCGCGCACCTCTGCCGGAAGCTGTGCCATCTCTGCATTTCCACCTGCGTTATCGGCAATGGGTCCGAATGCATCCGTTGCCAGGGTGATTCCCAGTGTAGAGAGCATGCCTACTGCAGCAAAACCAATTCCGTAAACACCATTTGCAAATTCCTGGAATCCGCCTGAGAATCCATAAGCGGCAATGATCGCTAAAACGATTGTGAGAACAGGTATCCAGGTAGAATACATGCCTATTGCAATACCATCAATGATGGTGGTGGCAGCTCCCTGCTGTGTCTGAGCTGCAATTCCCCTGGTTGGCTTATATTCATCCGAGGTAAAGTACTCTGTTCCCTGTCCGATCACAACACCGGCTACTAAACCGGCAACCACAGCGCCGAAAATACCCCAGCTAACCCAACCGGCAGAAGCCATGAGAGCCATGGCACCGAGTATAAGGATCGAACTGCCTCCTGTTCCCAGTAACAGTGCATTGAGAAGGTTCTTTTGTGTAGCCGACTCTTTGGCCCGCACCATAAAGATTCCTGCAATGGAGAGGATGATACCAATACCGGCAACAATCATCGGAGCTACTATAGCCATCACCTGTTGGCCACCTGTGAGTCCGGGTAGAGCGGCTCCAAGAGCAGCGGTAGCCAGAATGGAACCACAATAAGATTCGTAAAGGTCTGCACCCATTCCAGCCACATCACCAACATTATCACCAACGTTATCGGCTATGGTAGCCGGATTGCGCGGATCATCTTCGGGAATTCCGGCTTCAATTTTACCAACCAGGTCGGCACCCACGTCAGCAGCTTTGGTAAAAATACCACCACCCACACGTGCAAACAGCGCCTGGGTGGAAGCTCCCATCCCAAATGTCAGCATGGTAGCAGTGATCTCAACAAGTTTCTGCTTTTCAGTGGTTCCTTCATGTACAAACGTGAGCCCCGCCCAGGATAATCCAGTCTCCATATGTTCAGGTGTAAAAACTACTTCATGCAGGATCCAGAACCAGCCGGTAATGTCCAGCAGGCCAAAACCAACTACAACCAAACCCATCACGGCACCACTGCGGAATGCAACCTGCAGGCCCCTGTTCAGGGATACGGATGCGCCCTGTGCAGTCCTGGCAGAAGCAAATGTTGCCGACTTCATACCCAGGAACCCGCAGAGTCCGGAGAAGAACCCCCCAGTTAGAAATGCCACCGGTACAAAAGGATTCTGAACACCCATGTAGGCCAGGAAAATCAGAATAATCAGCAATGCACCAAAAACCATTCCCACAACCCTGTACTGGCGTGTGATATAAGCCATCGCGCCTTCACGTACATACTGTGCAATCTCTTTCATGCGGTCGGTTCCCTCGGAATTCTTCATCATGTTTTTAAAGAAATACCAAGCGAACCCAAGGGCTACCAATGCAGCAAGCGGAAGCACCCAGAAAAGTCCAAATATTATACTCATAACTCTATATTTTAGGTGTTTAGTTTAAAACAGGACCAAAGATATAGAATTTGATTTTAAAATGACTTTAAATTAATTGAAGTTATTTATAAATTGACATTGGCTGTAATTGCTGCTATATTTGTAATAACATAAAAGCAATACCATGAAACGATTTGCCCAGTCTGTCGCCATTATAGCGATTTCAGTTTTTACCGGGACCGAGATGTCCGCACAGTGTGAACCAGATACAGCCAATTGCAAAGATACAGGTGATCCGGGTCAGATCTGTCCCCGTACCCTTCCTGAAGCCACAGTGAATATCACCTATGATCAGGTGATCACTGTGATCCCTCCCGGATCGGCAGCAATCAATAATATTCCCATTGAGATTGTTTACATTGAAATAGACTCTGTGCTAAACCTGCCTCCGGGAATTGATTATTACCCCAATGCCTTACAGTTTTATCCGGACACGGCTTACTGTATCCAGATCACGGGCAATCCAACTGAAGCAGGAGAATTCCAGCTTGCGATCTATGTTTCACCATTTATTGATATTTTTGGAACAATCACCAAGGGCCCGCCGGTAGTAGACGATACGTCGGTGGTCATGGTGGTTCATGGCCCTTCAGGATTTGATCCGTATCAGGTCCGGGAATTTCAGGTGCTTCAGAATATTCCAAATCCATTTTCTGAGGTCACCCGCATCGGGTTCTTTACCCCTTTCGATGACAGGATTGAACTGAAGGTTTACAATATCCTGGGCGAGTTGATGCACCAGGAGAATCAGGGAGCCCCTCCGGGTGAACACTTTTTCGAATTTGATGGAGGTGACTTGCTCCCCGGCACCTATTTTTACAGGGTAAATAACAGTTCCACTTTTTTTACCGGGAAATTTATTAAAACGAAATAGGGTGCTAATTTAGCACACAGGCAGGAACAATTCTGTTAGAAGGTTATCTTCAATTGCAGTGTTATATTGCGCGGAGAACCGATATCACCGGGCCTGCCAAGGTATTCAATATTCATTGCATTCCGGAGGATTGTATTGACCCTGAACGATTCGGTGATATTCCATCCCAGTCTGAAGTCCACCAGGATATAACCTGTTGAATGCTCAAACCAGTAATCGGGAAATCCGGGTTGAAGCAGGTTCCCGATGAACGGGTCGATGAAAACCTCATCCACATTGATCATCCTTGAATTGTATTGCAGGTTGACTCCTGCAAACATCTTCCAGATCTCCATCTCCAGGTCAGCTTTGACAAGGTGACGCCGCCGGTATTTGAGAATGTATGCCTCGTCCTCACCCTTTCCTTCCTCTGCAATAATCTGGGGATCGACCGGATTCATGTAGGTATAGCCTCCCGTGATCTGCAGATTGACCGGACCTGCCCGGCCGGTGCCGTTTACTGAAAATTCCGCACCGGTGATCCTGGCCGTACCAATATTGAGCGCTTTAAAACCAATGTCATCGATGGAAGGGATATCAGTAGGGTTGGGAGGATATGCTCCAAATGTATACTCGATCATATTTGAGTATTCCGTCCAGAACAGGGCCAGATCGGTAAATCCCATCCAATTCCCAACGGTGAATCCCTGCTTCAAACCAATCTCAGCACTCCACCCCTTCTCAGATTCCAGGTCAGGATTCGGAAAAATCTTCAGTCCTCCGACATTGGCGTCTGCAAATTTTTCGGCCACAGAAGGAAAACGGTAACCCTGTCCGAACGAAGCCCTCAGGAAAGCAGCTTTCCATGCCTGGAAATTCAGTCCGGCGCGCACCACCGGTAACGAATAGTAAATGTCTCCATTCAGGGTATTTAGCTCCCACCGCACGCCGGTGGAAACCTTGAGTCGCTTAAATGCATTGGCATCCAATTGAGAGTAGACTGCTGTATTGGAACCCATGTGATTCTCATACAGGTTGGCCAGAACCGTGTTGCGCGCAAAGGAGAGACCACTGGTCCAGTTGGTTCTGTATCCGAACTTCTTCAGATATCTGTACTCTCCATACCACAGTTTTGTAAAGCTGCTTTTATTAAAATCCAGGGTAGCGTTTCCCACACTGTAAAGCCTGGTTTTCAAAGAGTGTTTGTTACCCCCAGGAGTAAGATATTCCACGTAGGGATCGATGTTATACCTGTGACCTGTAAGTGGGGCGATCGTTTCAGGATTCTGCCTATAGGCTCCGGAATCGGCATCCTGCCAGAGAAGAAAATCAGATTGGTCAATATACATGGCACTTGTGGAGATCCCCACAGTGAGTCCCTGAACCTTTTTAAAACGATATCTCAAAGCCAGGTTTCCCCTGATCCTGTGTTCATAATCATATTCGCGGTAACCATCATCCTTAAAATAATTTCCACCCACAGAAAGGTCCAGGTTCCCGATCTTCCGCAAATGCGAAAAAGACCCTCCCATAAAAAGTGGTTGCCGGTCCCACCAGATCAACTCTCTCCTCCCGGGATTCATAAAGGCTCCTCCAAACAGGGTCACTTCAGTCGTTGGATCATTTCCAGGGAACCGGGTGCGAAGGTTGATGACCCCATTGAGTGCGGATGAGCCATGAAGTACAGAAGCGGCCCCTTTGATCACCTCAACCTGGTTCAGGTTCTCCACCGGCATGTAGTTCCATTTGATGTCTCCTGCATCACCCGAGATCATGGGAAGATCATCCACCAGCATCAATACCCGGCTTCCGACTCCATAACTGAATCCACTGCCCCCCCTGATGCTGGGTTGTCCGTCAAGGATACTGATCCCCGAGGTCTTTTCCAGGATCATGTCCAGGGAGGTAATGTTTTGATTGGACAGCTGGTGTGGTTTCAACACCTCCATCGAAACAGTTACATCCGAAAGTTTCTGCTCATATTTTCCAGCACTCACAACCACCTCATCCAGTAACCTGCTTGTTACCGTCATTGCAACTTCAACCCTGATGGTTTCCCCTGCGGAGATCATGACTTCCTTCTTCACTACCTTGTACCCCACATAATAGAACTCGATGATGTGGCCCCCCGGAGTGAGTGTCAGAGAAAATTCCCCATCCTGACCGGAAATGGTTCCGGACCGGCGGTCGGCACTAATGTTCACTGCAACCATAGGATCGCCACTCCCGGCATCACGCACCGTACCAATGACCTTTACAACGTCCTGGCCGGCAAGGGATACTCCTATCAGAATCAGTAAAAATGGAAGCAACTTCTTCATAAAAACCTGACAAATATCTCAGAATCCGTCAAATGTTTATATTTATACGACTAAAATACCCTTTTTAATTTAAATACTGACCACTATGCTACTTCATCAACAGTTCGTTAGGATGGCAAAAAAGTATTCAAAGAAGCTTGCCATCAAAGACAAAACCACCGGGAGTAATGTCACTTATGGCAGGGCCCTCATCGGAGCGCTTATTCTTTCTAAGAAATTCAAGAAATACGATGAAGGATACATTGGCATTATGATCCCTACATCAGCCGGATGTGCCCTGGCCTCAGTGGGAGCACTGATGAGCGGCAGGGTCCCGGTAATGATCAACTATTCAACAGGTGCTGAACAAAATGCAAAATACGCCCAGGAGAAATGTAATTTCAAAACGATCATCGCCTCCAGGTCTTTACTCGAAAAGATCAACTGTCCGGTCATTGACGGAATGATCATGATCGAAGACATTATGAAAAGCATCAGTACAGGCGAGAAACTGAAAGCGGCATTAACAACAAAACTTCCCGTCTCCATGATCCTCAACAGCATCCATAAAGGAGAGGAAGATGATAATATGGCCATTCTGTTTACCAGTGGAAGTGAAAAGGATCCCAAAGCGGTACAACTAACTCATCGGAATATTGCGTCAAACATCAAGAGTTTCTGTGACCACGTGCATATAAGCGACTCTGATATCCTGCTGGCCAATCTGGTCTTTTTTCACATATTCGGACTGACTGTCAACCTATGGGTCACCTTTTTCAAGGGAATGACCATGGTCACTTATGCCAATCCAACTGATTTCCAAACCATCAGCAATATTGCCAAAGAAGAGAGACCTACAATTATGGTTGGTACGCCCAGTTTTTTCTGGGGGTACCTCCAAAAATCGGAACCCGGTGATTATAAATCGCTGCGTCTCATGGTTGCCGGTGCAGATAAGTGTCCGGATGCATTGCGGGAAGGCTTCATGAAAAAGCATGGGGTAACCCTGCTTGAAGGATACGGAGCCACTGAAACCTCTCCGGTGATATCGGTCAATTCTCTTGAATTCAACCGGCCTGGCAGCACAGGGAAAGTATTATCCGGGGTAAGTGTAAAAATCAAACACCTGGAGACAGGAGCAGAATGTAAAACAGGAGAAGTGGGAAAGATCATGGTGAAAGGAGATCTGATCATGAAAGGCTACCTGGGAGATCCGGAACAAACTGCAGAGAGCATTGTTGATGGATGGTACAATACCGGCGACATGGGTTATCTTGACGAGGATGGATACCTCTGGCACTCCGGCAGGTTCAAGCGATTTGTAAAGATCGGCGGAGAGATGGTTTCCCTGGTCAGGGTCGAAAATGTGATGGAGCAATTCCTTCCGGAAGGAGTTGCCTGCTGCATTGTAGAGATCCCTGATGAAATGAAAGGGGCCACCATCGTCGCAGCTGTCACCAAAGAAATTAATAAGATCGCCATCCTCCGGAAAATGGGAAAGGAACTGCCCAATATTTCACTGCCCAGGCAATTCTTTGTCATAGAAGATCTGCCCATGATGGGAACGGGAAAGATCGATTTCCGCAAAGTAACGGCGATGGTGAATGATATGTCAAAAAATCCGGATGCAAACTGATCCTTTCCATGGTTGACTTTGCGTGGATTCCGGAGCACACCCGGTTTATCCTTGCAGTTATCTGGAGTGTGGCAGGATTTGCCTTTTATTTTTTCCTGTCACGGAATGATTCCCTGCCCCGCAAATTCTGGAAAATTAATCCAGGTCTGGATATCCACATCAAGCAGGTGCTGCTTCAACGAACCTGGGGTCTGCTTTTTCTGGGCATCCTTCCTGCGGGCCTTATCCTGCTTCAATTCAAAGATTCCCTCTCGGATTATGGTCTGGGGTTTTCATTCCAGGTGCCTCCGCCCTGGTGGAGCTTCCTGCTCATTCCGGCGATCCTTGTGGCAGGATATTTTAGCGCTTCAACACCCGGGAACCTGGCACTTTACCCACAGATGAGGATCAACAAATGGACACCAGGTATCCTGGCATTCAGTGGATTCAGCTGGATTGTTTTTCTGATCGCTTATGAATTCCTTTTCAGGGGATTCCTGCTCTACGCCACCCTTACGGTGATGGAACCCTGGACAGCCATTGCCTTAAACTGTACCCTGTATGCTTTTGCCCATTTTAATAAAGGGCCCGGCGAGACCTTCGGCGCTATCCCTCTGGGGATACTGCTATGCTACCTTACCCTTGTCACAGGCAACATCTGGAGTGCGGTGGTCATGCATTCTGTGATGGCATTGTCCAATGAGTGGTTTTCTCTGAAAGCACACCCGGAAATGGGTTTAGTAAGGAAGGGGTGGAAAGAATAAAAAAAGGACTTCTGGCTTGCAACTTTTAACGTGATGAAGGTATTTGTTTCAGGAGCAACAGGATTTATCGGGATCCAGCTGGTTAAACGGCTTGCAGGTATGGGGATCACCATACATGCGCTCTACCGTTCCGATTCAAAAGCTGATCTGATCAGGATAGAGGGTGTGAAGCTATTCAAAGGAGATATCCTGGACGAAACCTCCCTGTTAAAGGCCATGGAAGGATGTGATGCAGCTTACCATACCGCAGCATTCGCAGGGGTCTGGTCAAAGGATCCCGGTAAGGTATACCAGCTCAATGTGGATGGTGCCCTGAACGTGGTCAGGGCAGCTGAAAAATGTGGCATCAGGAGGCTGGTGGTTACATCCACAGCAGGGATACTGGGTCCGGCAGAAAAGGAGGCAGTGGATGAAAACAGTCCGCCTCCCACTGTCTTTTTCACAACCTATGAAGAGTCCAAATTCCAACTGGAGAAAAAGCTTCTGGGACGCACCAAGGCCAATCCCGAAGTCGTTGTAGTTAATCCCACCAGGGTATACGGACCCGGCTATATGAGTGAGTCGAACGGGGTGACCAGAATGATCAAACAGTACATTGAGGGCAAGTGGAGGTTCATTCCTGGAAACGGCGAAAACTCAGGTAATTATGTTTTTGTTGAAGATGTGGTTACAGGTCACCTGCTGGCCATGGAGAAGGGCAATCCCGGGGAGAGATATGTGCTGGGAGGTGAGAATATTTCCTACAAACAGCTTTTTCAATACACCAGTGAAGTAAGCGGTATTCAAAAACGATTGTTCAAAATACCCTTATGGGTCATGCTCACTGCTGCCAGCCTGATGCAGTTCATGTCAAAACTAACCGGACGACCGCCCATGATAGTCCCCAGCCTGGTACGAAAATTCAACCACAACTGGATGGTCTCTTCGAAAAAGGCAATTCGGGAGCTCGGATATCAGCCAATAAATGCAAAAGAGGGCATAGAGAAAACTGTTGATTGGATAAGATCAACCAGCTAATTTGCTTCAGGAATTTAAGATTTTGTTATTTTGGAAAACCAAACCAACCAATCATGTTAAAAAACTTTTCAATTTCCTTGGGACTGATACTGGTTTTTGTAATGCTGATATCCTGTAACAACGCAAGAAAATCTGATGAAAAACTAAACCCGGTTGAAGAAACGAAACAGGAGTATCAGAAAACCGGATCGGTAGATCGATTCAGTGATGCTCTGGATATGATTGTTGCACCGGGAGAGCGCCCGGAAATTATTGCCGAAGGATTCGAATGGTCGGAGGGGCCGCTATGGCTACCTGACCAGCAGATGGTTATCTTCTCCGATATCCCGAACAACTCCATTTTCCAGTGGTCGGAAAAGGAGGGCCTCAAGTTGTACCTGAAGCCTTCCGGGTATACTGATACCATTCCAAGGGGCGGAGAAACAGGATCAAACGGTCTTTTGCTCGATCAGCAAGGGAATCTGATCCTGTGTCAGCACGGAGATCGCAGGATGGCCCGGATGATGGCACCGGTGGGTAAACCCGAGGCTGACTTTGCAACCATAACCGGCAGGTGGGAAGGCAAACGGTTTAACTCCCCGAACGATGCTGTGTTCAGTAAAAACGGCGATCTTTATTTTACCGATCCCGCATACGGAATGGAATTTCGTTATGACGATCCAAATAGGGAAATGGACTTTACAGGTGTATTCATGTATGATACTGACGGGGAAATAACATTGCTTACAGACCAGTTGCCGGCCCCCAACGGCATAGGGTTGTCGCCCGATGAAAGCCGGTTGTATGTAGCAAACTCGGGCGGAGGTGAACGCTCCATCTGGATGGTATATGGGTTTGCTGAAGATGGATCCCTCACACAAGGATCTGTTTTTCATGATGCCAGTGTGGCTTCAGACACCCTGAAGGGAGCCCCGGATGGACTGGTTGTTCGGGAAGATGGCATTATCTTCGCCACCGGTCCGGGAGGGGTTTGGATTTTCAACCCTGAAGGGGACCACCTGGGAATAGTCAGAACCGGTCAGGCCACTTCAAACTGCACCCTGGGTTCCGGGGGCAAATACCTTTATATGACTGCCGATATGTACCTGATGCGCATCAGATTGCTCCAGACCAGGCGCTAAACTGATGGCAGAGTCCAGGGCTTCCGGTATTCCGGAAGCAGGTAAGTGTCAGCTTCCTGATCATTGATAAATTTACTCTTATCCGCATTCCAGTACAACCTTTTCCCGGTCTTGTAAGCCACATTCCCAAGATGACAGGTTCTGGCAACCCCGGCAGCGATCTCAATGGGACAATTCAACTTAGCCCCTGTCTTGATGGCATCAATAAAATTAACCATGTGGTTCTCAAGTCCTTTGCCATCTCCCCTGATCAGATCCACCTTCTCCAGGGTTGGGTTTCCTCCTTTGGGTTCAGGGATCACTTCCCATCCTTCCCGGTCCACCACCAGTGTACCATCATTGCCCACAAAACCCACGCCATGTGATCTGCCATAATACCCGCCATCGATTCCGATCCCATGGTCCCAGAGCATGGTGAAATCATCAAATTCATAAATAGCCTGCAATGTATCGGGTGTTTCACAGGCATCGTCAGGATAGGCAAATTTACCACCCATGGCCATCACAGATTTGGGAGCATACTGTTGCATCCCATACAGGGCATAATCGACAATATGAACTCCCCAGTCGGTCATCATACCCCCTGCATAGTCCCAGAACCAGCGGAAGGTAAAATGGAACCTGCTTTTATTAAACGGCCTCCGGGGTGCCGGGCCCAACCAGAAATCGTAATCCACTCCATCCGGAACAGGGGAGTCAGCAACAACCGGAACAGAACCCATCCAACCCTGGTAAGACCAGGCCCTGACTGTGCGGATCTTTCCCAATTTACCTGTATGTACATAAGCAATTGCATCCTGCCAGTGCTTGTCACTGCGCTGCCATTGTCCGATCTGAACCACATTGTCATACCTGGCTGCTGCACGTTCCATGATGTTGCACTCCCCAATGGAATTGGCCAGCGGCTTTTCACAATAGATATGATATCCCTCCTGGGCCGCATATACAAAAGGTATCGTGTGCCAGTGATCGGGAGTTCCTATAATAATTATATCCAATCCTTTGTGCTCCAGCAGGTCCCGAAAATCCTTATACCCTTTTGGGGCTTTCCCCTGTATCTTTTTCACATCCCCGATCCTCTCCTGCAAAACATTGTCGTCCACATCACACAGGGCTCCGCATTCGGTGTTTGGTTGATTCAGAAATGCCTTCAGGTCGGCAAATCCCATTCCTTTTACACCGATCACCCCGCAGACCAGTTTTTCATTGGCCCCCAGAATGCCAGCCTGTATAATGGGAAATGTTGAAGTGATACCAATTGCTGCTGTTACTGCAGCAGATCTCTTAATAAAAACTCTTCTGTTCGTATTCATATAAAGGAATTATCAGTTTGTATAAGTAATCAATTCTATCATTTGATTCATTAAAGGGCACCTCTAAATATACCTAAATTTATAATAAACATTCTTACCTTGCGTCAATTTTTCAAGGACTTTGATGAACAGTTCTCGCTCTAAAATAACGGGGATACTGCTGGCTGGGGGAATGAGCAGAAGGATGGGTCGGGAGAAAGGGATCTTAAAAATTGGCGGTCGCTTTCTGTACCAGTATCCCTTAAGGATTCTCGAAGCTCTTTGCGATGAGATTCTGATCAGCACCTGTACAAACTTCTCCACTCCGTTGGCTTATCCCGCGGTCTGCGATGAAATCACAGGTATCGGACCCATGGGAGGTATCTATACATGTCTGAAAAAATCTTCCAATGACCTGAATATCGTCCTGTCTTATGATATGCCCCTGGTAAATGAAGGATTGCTGGAACATCTGATTCATGAGAGCCCGTCACATGATATTGTTATACCTGCATTGCAGGACAACAAATCCGAACCTCTCTGTGGTATTTACAGGCAAAGTGTGACGGATGTATTCAGGGATTTGATTGGGAAAAAGATGTATGCCGTACACAGGGCCCTTCCGCTGGTAAACAGCAGAACCGTCCTGATTGATGACCGGATGCCCTTCTATCACCCCGACATTTTTTTGAATATCAACCAGGAAAGTGATCTTAAAAGGCTGCCGGCAACATTTGAGAATGAAACGAATATGAATTTTAACGAGTGACATCTAATCCGGATAACATATGGTTGAAGGCTGCCGTGGCGGGTGGACTCTGGGCCAGTTTTGAGATCATTGTCGGAAGCCTGCTCCATAACCTGCACCTGCCGTTTTCCGGAACAATCCTGGCCACATTTTCAGTCATTATAATGATCTCCTTCCTCCAGGTATGGAACATCAAAGGACTCATTTGGCGGGCAGGTATCATCTGCGGTCTCATGAAATCGCTTTCGCCCAGCGCGGTTATCCTCGGACCCATGACAGGGATCATGATGGAAGCTGTGATCATGGACCTGGTGATTTACCTGCTTGGTAAAAATATGATCGGATACCTTCTGGCCGGGATAGGAGCCCTTCTCAGCACCATAGTGCACAAGCTTGCCAGTCTGTTTATCCTGTATGGTACTGACCTTATCAACATCTACGTGAATCTGTTCGAATTCCTGAAAAAGCAGTTGCACCTGGAAGATGCCAGTCCAAAGGATCTGATCACAGGAATCATACTCATCTATATCTTGCTGGGAATTACCGCAGCCACTGCCGGATATTTCCTCGGAAAATATGCCCTTCGGTCAAAGAAGAACAAAGCCGCACTCCCGCAACCCACCGATCCCTATGCTTCCTCCTGGAAGAACACGGATCCTGATCAACCTTTCAGAATCATTCTATTGTTTGTGCACATTCTTATGATCCCTGCCATGCTTCTTTTGATCAACCGGTATGGACTTAAACCTGTATCGCTCATCCCGGCCGGTGGCTATATACTTTTCCTGCTGCTTTACTATAAAAGGATCCTGGGGCGTCTGAAGAAGCCCTTCTTCTGGAGTCAGCTCATTCTCATGACAGTCATTGCGGGTATTTTCTGGAACCCACCCGATGTAACTCAGTTCAAGATGGAAAACGGATTCCTGATAGGGCTTGAGATGAGTCTCCGGGCCGTGTTGATCGTTTCAGCATTTTCCGCACTTTCTGTGGAAATCAGAAATCCACGGATAACGGATTCATTGATGAATCTGGGCTTTGGCAATGCGTACGCTGCCATCTCCCTTTCATTTAATTCCCTTCCGGTCATGCTGGACCGATCTGCCGATCTTAAATCATTCATTAAAAAACCATTGCAATCTTTCACTGACATGATCTATGAAGCTGAATTGTGGTTGCAATGCTATCAAACACACCTTCAAAAATAATTTAACCTTATTCTAAATAGTCTTATTTCCCTGTTTACTAGTTCTTTACGACATATCGATATATTTACATAAGTCCGGCGATGGAGTTGCGGCGTTATTGAGCAATCAAAATGCTTAATTTTTATTTTTATTTGCAGAAATCATCGCATCAACAAATAGTTCCTATCAATGACAAGTCGAAGGGATTTTATAAGAATTTCCGGATTGGGAATGGGTGGATTGGCCATGGGCGCTTCCGGATACGGCATAGTTAACAACCTGGCCGCATCCCCGCTTAAAGGTTCGGAATTAACCATTGACACCTCACGGACACCCACCTATTGTGAGATCTGTTTCTGGAAGTGTGCCGGATGGGTCTATAAAAACGATGAGGGTAAAATCTGGAAAGTTATCGGGAACGATGAAGACTAGCATAGCAACGGGCGGTTTTGTCCCCGTGGCACAGGTGGACCTGGAATGTACTACGATGAGGATCGGCTGAAAACCCCTTTGATCAGAACCGAAGAGCGAGGGAAGCAGGTATTCAGGGAAGCCAGCTGGGATCGTGGGGACGAAGGGGAGGATTTTACAACCCGGAAAAGGTGGAGGTCCCTTCCTGGCCGCATCCCCCGTATCCCACTCCGCAAAGAAGCTGGAAAGATGCATATCCGGACCAGTACAACCTTGCGTATGAAACCCTTGCATCGGGCATCTGTGATGCCACCATTCCCACGATCAGCGCAGCTTGTAATTTCAAAGGCTGGATCGTCAACGGAACGAACCTGCTGAAAACCCTGCCCGATTCCAGTAAAACCATTGAAGCCATCCGGAACCTGGAATTGCTGGTTGTGATCGACACCATGCCCATGGCAATCACCGGATGGGCCGACGTGGTACTGCCGGAGTGCACCTACCTGGAAAGGTACGACACCATCAGGGACAGTGCACACCGGAAACCAGCCATTGCCCTGAGAATGCCAGCTGCAGAACCGATGTATGATTCAAAACCAGCCTACTGGATGGCCAAGGAACTTTCCAAACGGCTCGGACTGGAAGATTACTTCAGCTGGAATTCCATCGAGGAGATGCTCGACTGGCAATTCAAACAGGTGGGCACTTCCCTGGAAGAGATGAAACGGATCGGGGTTAAAACATTTGAACGCTCCTATGATGACCTCTATTTTCAAGAGGGAGAGAACAGGGAATTCTACACCAATACAGGGAAGATCGAATTGTACAGTACCGCACTTGCAGCTGAAGGATTTGATCCGCTCCCCGTCTTTACACCCCATGAAGAACCCCCCGAAGGATTTTATCGTTTGAACTACGGCCGGGCCCCGGCACATACATTTGGCCGGACTGCCAACAATGCTCTTTTAAAAGATCTCATGGAAGAGAACACGGTCTGGATCAATCCGAAAGTGGCCGGTATCTGGGGGATTGAGAACGGACAGTATATATATCTTGAAAACCAGGACGGAGTAAGGTCTTCCTTCCCCATAAGGGCAAGGGTTACTGAGCGGATCCGATGGGATAGTGTCTATATGGTACACGGTTTCGGGCACACCAATAAGCGACTTTCACGGGCTTATGGCAAAGGAGCAAGTGATTCAGAATTGATTACAAAAGTCCTTATGGATCCGATCATGGGAGGTACAGGAATGAGGGGCAATTTTGTCACCTTCAAGTTTGAACCAGCAAAAACCGAAGTCGAGTCATGAGATACGCAATGGCCATTGATACCAGGAAATGTGTTGGCTGCAGCGATTGCGTTGTTGCATGTCAGACCGAAAACAATGTACCCATCGGCTACTGCCGGGACTGGGTGGTTGAAGTCACCGACGGTACTTACCCGCAGCTTGAAATAGAGATCCGGTCTGAGCGGTGCAACCAGTGCGACAATTCTCCCCTGTCATTTATCTGGTCGGCCATCCATATCAGGGAGATCTTTCCAAGGTGGAACTGGAAGTTTAAGATCCTTATCATCCTGAATGAATTCTTCACAAAGTATAAATTGCCCATCGCATGGGTCATGACAGTTTCATCCGTCATCCTGGGGGTTTATACCGGCATCCTGTTCTCGGCTTTTAATGCACGGCCGCTCTGGAATACATCCATCCTGGGGCTCCTCTTTCTTGCCTCAGGATTGTCGGCAGGTGCTGCAGTCACTATGCTATTTTCAAAAAACCATCTTGAACGAACCATTTTTTCTAAGATCGACATCACCATCATCGTGATCGAACTGTTCCTGATCGTCCATATGTTCATGGGATTCCTGGCAAGCACACAGGTCCAGATCAAAGCAGCCAAGCTTTTCCTTGGAGGCCCGTACACCGCCTCTTTCTGGATCTTCGTGGTCATCCTTGGAATGATCATTCCGGTTATCCTGGAAATCCTGGAACTTAAAAAATATAAAATACCCGTTTTGATACCTGCCACTTTAGTCCTGTTTGGAAGCCTGATGCTCAGGTTTTTAATTTCCTATGCCGGTCAGGAAAGCAGGTGGCTCTATTAAGTAATCCATCAATGATCCAACAATGAACCGAAAATGATAATAATTATCACATGAACACATCTCAACAAGTAACCAAAACAAAAACCAGGTACATCAATCCTTACCTGGGAGGCGTATTGCTCGGATTGGTCCTGATTGCGGCCAATTTCATCTCCGGAAGGGGACTGGGTGCCAGTGGGGCGGCCAAAAGCGCCATTGTCGCAGCAGTTGAAACCGTTACTCCGAAGCATGCTGAGAACGCTGCCTTCTACAAGGAATACACTGCATCCCATCCTGAAAGTCCCATGAAATCATGGCTGGTTTTCCAGATGCTCGGTGTGATCGCAGGAGCTTTTCTATCCGGGTCAGTTTTTAACCGCCTGAAATTCAAAGTCGAACATTCCCCAAAAATTACCTCCAGGAAAAGGATCATTTTTGCTATTCTGGGAGGCATCCTGTTTGGATTTGGATCCCAGCTGGGAAGAGGCTGTACCAGTGGCTCTGCATTGAGCGGTATGGCTGTATTATCCCTGGGCGGATTTATCTCCATGGCCTTTATTTTCGGAACAGCCTTCGCCCTGGCTTATTTTTTCAGAAAAAACTGGATTTAATTTAACAAAACACCAATTTATTTCTTGCTTTCCTCATCGGGATGGGATTCGGCTTCGTACTGGAAAGCAGTGGTTTCTCCTCCAGCAGAAAACTCGCCGGCATGTTCTATGGCTATGATACTGTCGTTTTGAAAGTATTCTTTACAGCTGCGATAACCGCAATGCTGGGATTGCTGTTCTTAAGCCTCTTCAACTGGATTGACCTGGATATGGTTTACATCAATCCAACTTACCTCTACTCTACCATTGCCGGAGGGATTATTATGGGCGCCGGATTCATCATCGGCGGTTTTTGTCCGGGTACCAGTTTCTGTGCTGCCTCCATCGGTAAAATCGATGCCATATTTTTCATCGCCGGGATGTTCCTGGGTGTATTTATCTTTGCAGAAGGCTATCCACTCTGGGAAGGATTTTATAAAGCAAAATTTATGGGGATCCCCACCCTCAGTCAGGCACTCGGATTAAAGGATGGCATTGTTGTCCTGGGTATTATCCTGGTTGCTCTGGGAATGTTCTGGGTTGGTGAATGGGCCGAGAAGAAATTCCCCCGTGAGGAGTATTAATAATTGTGAAAACAATTTCCCGGCACACCGGTTTATTAACTGATAGCTTATCACATACAAATTGAAAATATAACCTGATAAAACGAACATGAAACCAAGACTGTATTTAGCACTTATCATCATCCCACTGGCAATGATCATGGCTGCCATTCCACAGAATACCACCCATCCCTACAAACTCACTCCCAATGAATTACTGGAACACGTGAACAGCGGAATGCAATATTTTTCGCCAGATGAAATTGCCGATATGATCATCAGCAAGGATCCCTCACTGTTGCTGATCGATGTACGCGGAGAGGATGAATATGAGAAGTTCCACCTGCCTGGCGCTATTAATATTCCCCTCTCCTCATTGCTGGAAGATCAGTGGAAAGAGTACCTGCACCAGGACATCAGGCTCAATGTATATTATTCCAACAGCACAGTCAATGCCAACCAGGCATGGATGCTAACCAGGCATGGATGCTAACCAGGCAGCTGGGCTATGAAAACAACTATGTATTGCAGGGAGGACTCAACTACTGGGTAGAGTCCATCATAAATCCCACACCACCAGAAGCAACCAGTCCCAACGAGGAGATTGCCAAATACAACTTCCGAAAAGGCGCAGGCATGGCCCTGGGTGGAGGAGCGGCCGTGGATATGTCCGCCTCGAGTCAATCCGCCCCGGCATTACCCAGGATCACACCACGGCCCCAGAAAAAAAGGGTTCAGGGAGGTTGTTAAGTTCCTGTTATATCACTCAGTTTTTACAATCTTACTCAGGCCTCTGACCTGATCTGATTCGTACCAGTGAAGTACATATATACCCCGATTCAAATGTTGAATATCTATCCTGTAGATCTGGTAACCAGGTGGTACTTGTTCAGTTAAAACCACCTTTCCGTTCATATCCAATAACACAATCCTGCCCCTGCTTTCAGATGGAGTTTCCAGGTTTACATAAAACCAGTTTTTAGCCGGATTGGGATAAGTTTGAACTGTTCCAGGTCTCACAGGTAATCTATTAATTCCGCTTGACACATCATAGAATTCAATTGCTGACTGAAGAATCCGGCTTGAATTTCGATCCTGGATAAAAGCAACAACTGCAAGTTCTCTGGTATCTTCCACATATTCTTTGTATATCCAGGTATTGGTCCGGGTATCACTCTTCCCTTCATACCAATCATTTCCAAGCAATTTCCCTGCTGGAGTAGGTAACATATCCAACACAACATTCCTGAACAGCGTATCACCATTACCTCCCGTATATGCAGTTACGGATGACTCTATTACAACCATATATAGCTGAATATTCTCTTCATATTGATCGGTCCTGCAAATAACATTTGTTGTTGCCTCAAGACTTCCGTCCATCCAGTTAACAGAAAGATCAATATCAAATTCAGGAATCTCCAGGGAACCCAAACGAATATGCTTCACATCGGGTGTGTTCATCTGGTCTGAAAAATTATATCGTTGTTTGGCCGAAAATCCACCATTCAATACTGCATAGGGTACCATTGGTTTTCCATAAAAGAAAGACCTGGTGGAAGGGGGATCTGGATTGTTTTCATTTAATCGATCGATTCCGGGATAACTCGTATGATACTGTATATCAATCAAACCTTCTGACTGCTCCAGGCCAATTAAATCAACCACATCATCCGCAATTCTGGAAGCAGCATCTGATGAATTCGTGAAATATTCAAGGAGTGAACGCTTTGTACGTTCGGTGATGATTACATTGTCAAAAGCAAATCCCTGGTTACCAATACCCTGCTTTCCGTTTGTAGCAATGATAATCCTGAAAGTAACATTTTGATTTCCAGATACTTCATTTAAATCATGACTGGCCCTGATCCATTCTTTGTCCGGACTAAATACCTCCAGGCCCCAACCAACATCACTGTCACCGGGCTTATTTAAAATTTCACTCATATTATACCAGCCTATTCCTGATGTATACTCCCCGACCGTTTTCCATCCTTCCTCAATAATATCCTGATACTGAAGCACCGCTCCATTCAGATTCGGAACAAAACTCCGCATAATGTCCATTTGAATCAACGGTCGTTCAATCCCGGTAAGATCAAAACAGGGGCTTTGTATCCAGGAATTTTCACTGTGATCAATTACATCACCTGGCAGCTGTGTAAACCAGGCTTTATCATCCGGCACCTGTGTAAAACCATTAAAATCCGGGACATCCCAAATCCAGCTTTCCACCTGATCTTCTGAATGGATGGTCCACGCTCCCATCGTTTCATCAAATCTCTCATGGTATCCGGCCTTATCCATCTGAATTGTGGGTCTCATCTTCAAATTCTTTTCGACTGCGTCTGTACAACCATCTGTATTTATGACGCGGAGTTCAATCCTGTAATCTTTTAATTCTGCAAACTGGAAGGATATTGTATCTGTCAAGGATGCAGAGCCAACTTCGCCAAGGATATCTCCAGCACTGTTTTTGAAAGTCCAGAATAAGGAAACAATTTCTGATGTCCTGTAGGCTGATCTATTCAAGAATTTCACGCCAGATTCATCCATAAAACAATCGTTCATCCAGGTAAAGTCAGCCCTGGGCTGTTCCCCCAATACAGTATCAAGTTCGTATGTTATCACGCAACCTTCAAAGGTGTTCGCTGTCAGGCTAATATTTCTCTCACCTGGTATGTAGTAGAAATGTTCCGGGTCAACAAGTTCACTGAAGTTATCCACTCCACTGGCAGGATCATCAAAGTTCCAGGACCATGTTTCAACGAAAAGCTTTCCGCCAGTCAGATTATTGAATACAACTTTGCCCCCTCCATCCGGGATACAGGCAGTACTGAGGGTAAAATAAACATCAGGAGCATATAAGATCAGTATAGATTTTTGTACACTTGCAACACAGCCTTTATCAGATCTGGCCGTACATGTTATGGTAATCTCTCCAGGTTCAATCTTACCTGGATCAAAAATAAAACCAGTGGATGTGCTGGTAACACCAGGACCTTCAAATATTACATTTTCTATGTCTGCCTTAAGTTCAAACGGGGCCACATTCTGACAATATGCTGGTTCATTCAGGTTTAGTATCACCGGTTCAGAAATTGATTCCAATTCAAATTCCTTCCAGAGATAGAGGGTCACTTGATCGAAGTAACGGTATTCAATGGTATACACTCCCGAGCTGAGCAATGCAGGCTCAATAACAGCACTGTTGTTCCCCTGATCGGTAAGTCCGGCCACAGATTGAGAATAGGAATTCAATAACCTGAATGATCCATTTACCCCTGCAACATTTGATGCATTCACCGTAAATGGGCCATCATTGTCACACACAAGATCAGAAGGTATAGAGATGCCGCCCTGTGCACCCAGAACAAATACCAGTGCACTGGCCACACTTATACATCCGTTTGTATTGGTAAATGTGTAATAGATTTGATGCGGTGAATTAACCGTATCTGCCACACCCGGATAAAAATATCCTGTAGAACTGGTCACACCCGGTCCTGAGAATACTCCTCCAGGCACATTTGCATCCAGTTTAAACGGATCTGCTTCCACACTGTATCCTGATGCAAGATTGATGATCTCAACATAGGTCTTTTGAAAGACTGTAACCTGGACATCACCACTTCCAGCATTATTAACTCCATTGATATCCCTGACCGATGGAATGCTATAGGTGGTAGTCTGGTCCGGAATGACATTCAGTGTATAATTATCCGATACAATATCTTTAAAAGTGGTCGTACCCGTTCCATCAAACAAATCAAAACTCCATGGGCCCCTGCCCTGAAAGAATATTGAAAGCTCAGCCGCCTGCTCTTCACAGATTTCCGGAGTTCCAGCGATTACTGCAGTGGGCAGCTCGGTATAGATCTCCAGGTTGTTGGTTTCAACCTTCAAATATGGCTCGCTGTTGTTTCCAGCCGGATCTTTCATTACCATCCTTACCTGAAGATTTCCCGGAGCAACTTCACCATCACTGGCTGCCACTACGTACGACAATTCATACAGGCCACCAGTACGTTCCCTGAATGAAACCCGGGAAGAGCTTAGCGGAATCCCGTTTATAATGGTTCCCGATCCTGCTGAGTATCCCACCCAATCTGCAGTAATAGCCACCCGTACTGCACCTCCAACACCGACCTCATCAGATGAGACCTCCATTCGGGTTACAACAGGAGGATGGGCATCTATTGAAAGTTGCGATGCATTGGTTACCGTTGAAAAAGGTAATCCAATATTGCCGGATGGTTTCACTAAAATGGCTGAAGTGTTTAGCTCTCCGGGGCCTACATCATTGTTGCCTTCCTCTACAGTATATCTGATTCTGTATTTACCACCCCCCAGTTCACTGAAGCTCACGTTTGACTCAGATACAAGGATTCCATTGATATTTGAAGAGGGATGAATGGAATAAATCAATCCGTCAGCAATGATGTTCAAAATAACCACGTCACCAATCTTCTTCACACCCGTTTCAACACTCATGGATTGTATGACAGGGATCTCAGCATCAAGAAGATCATTATTCTGGATAATTGGAATATTATAAGGCAAACTCTGAATGGTCCCATCGGTTATAACAAGGTTCGAGACCGGAATAGCCTGGTTAGCCGGGTAACTATTTCCACCTTCTGCTATCACAAAATTGGCAAGGCAAGTAGTGGCATTAATTCGCCAGAAGCCATAAAGGGGATATCCACCCACACTGCCTGAAACAAAGGCATAAGGCATTTCTGCGTCATTTATAACTGTGATGGTTGCCGAGATAACATCTCCAATTTTCATGGTGGCATTTGGAATTGTCACATTTAATACCTCCACAATTTTTAGGAAGGTCGCTCTCAGGGTAGCATCGCCAGTTGAGAGCGTCACCACGGTACTTGTTGAAGATGGATCATCAACCACGACTGTCCCTGCTTCGGTGATCCATCCATTGAAGCTGTAACCATCTGGCACAGATACCGAAATATCCTGGCTAACACCGTGTTGAACGGTGATCGGGGATGGCGGAACAAACACTGCTCCTGCAGTGCCATCGGTAAATAGTATCAAGTGATAGTTCTTCAGCTCCATATTCGCTTTTAAGGTGACATCCCCGTTGGTAAGTGTTACCGTGGTAGTAGGTGAAATGGCATTGGATATGGTGACGGAACCTACTGAAATGGTCCAATTTACAAAGTTATACCCTTCTGGAATGGTCACTGAAATAGGCTGGGCGATCCCCTGGACTACAACAATCGGTGCAGGCGGTGTTAATACAGCCCCTGCTATGTCGGTCTCCAATGTTAAAGTATAAATCCTTACAAAATTAGCCCTCAAAGTGGCATCTTCTGTTGAAAGGGTTACTGTAGTGGACAGGGAACTTGCGTCTGCGATAGTCGCCTCTCCGGCCGTTACTGTCCAGTCAACAAACTGGTAACCCTCCGGTAGTGTGGCCGAGATCACCTGGGGGACTCCCTCAAAGACAACCACTGTTCCGGTGGGAGACAGAATCGCTTCAGGAGCAGAGGCTGTCATGGTAAGGGTATAAACCTTATCAAAATTGGCCAAGACAGTAGCAGGCCCCGAGGTTGCTGTTACTGAAGTGCTTGCAGTGTTTGGATCATCAATGGTGACAGTGCCGTTGGTGGCAGTCCAGTTCTTGAACAAGTACCCCGAAGGAGTCGTTACCGATATGAGCTGGGCCACACCATGGGTAACCGTAACAGGAGAGGGTGGGGAGAAGGTTGCTGATGAGGCTCCTGGTGGACTGGCAACCAGTGTAAGCTGAAACTCCTCCAGGAATACGGCAGTTACACCCTTGTCCGCATTCATCAGGATCGAGGATGGTGTCACTGTTCCGGGTTCATCACCCGTCCACTCCGAAAACACCCACCCGGTTGCAGGGGTGGCAATAAGATCAAC
>SDBV01000283.1_pt1 | contig 70510 bp, 86 predicted proteins | sample 2277081 | NCBI WGS metagenome assembly SDBV01 (sample SAMN10402039, study PRJNA504765) | marine sediment metagenome | isolation source: marine sediment core GS10_PC15, 223 cmbsf | place: Arctic Ocean: Southern Knipovich Ridge | collected 2010
AGAAGCCAAGATTTAATTTTTGAATGTTTTTCTGAGGGACATTCTATAGAGGATTTAGAAAATTGTGTTGAAGAGGAGCATTCTCCTAGTTTTTTAGATTATTCGGGATTAATTATTTATTTTTTAATTGGTGTATATTGGTTGTTTATCTTGGTGCTATCAATACAATTACATAAAAAAGATTTAACAAAAATAGTTGATGTAGTGGTTATTGCATTAATTTCTCCTCTTGCATTTATATTTTATTTAACAAACTTGAGAAAATCTTTAAAGAAGTATGAACTTTCTAATGTGGGTTAGATTTTTTATATATTTTGTTATTCAATAATTTTATAAAGAATTTTACATTATTCTTTTATATGGGTGATTTTGAAGAGAGATTAAAAGAACAAGAAAGTTCTCAAGAAGGAACAGGAGCAATTGAATCTGCTCCAGAACCGGGCGACTTTGAGATTGAGAAAGTAAAAGCAAGCGGGTTGAAAAAAATTGTAGTTTCTACAGGAATTATTTTTGCTTTTTTGGTAATTGTGATGGTTGTTATTACTTCTGGAGTGTTTGGGTCCGATAAAATCTCTGAAAAACAATTAATTGTTGGTGCTGCACTTACAATGGAAGAAAATAAATCATTGAAAATTGAAATAGGAGAAGAAGAACATGAAATTGAAGTTCAAATTGTTGGAGAGGATTGGGTTGAAATTGTTGTTAGAAGCAATCCAATGAAATTTAGATTAAATGTTAATGAAGTTATAGAACTGGATTTAAATAATGATGGAACAAGTGACATAAGAATTAAATTGTTTAAGATTCAAGAGGGGAACGCAGTGATTGCTGTTAAAAGAATTGATAAACAAGCTTGTGTTGAAGATTGGGTTTGTGAAGATTGGGGTGGATGTGCTAATGGAAAAAGAATTAAAGAGTGTTTTGATGTAAATGATTGTGGAAGTGAGTTTTTTATTCCATTGCATGAACAAAAATGTGTTGGAAACAACCCTGTTGAGGTAAATGAATCTTTGAAAGAAGTTAAAGGTATGGATGATGTTATTAGGGTTAAAGAAGTAGACTTTTCAGATAATGTGGATATTAAAAGCAATATGCAAAATAATGAAACTCAAGTTAATGAAACTGAATTAAATGAAGAAGATAATAATGATTCAGTTAATAATATTAGTTTGGAGCGTGTGAATGATACAGATGATGAATTGAATAACCAAAATACTTCCGTTATGAATGACACGCTTTCTAAAAATGAATCTAATATTACTATTGAGTTTGTGAATAGTGGTAATTCTTAACAATTTTATAAAACCATACAAAAGTTTTTATAGTTCTTGATTTTATTTTCTTTTATGGGAATAAAAGACATGAAGATTTTTTCAAGAAAACAAATAAAGGAATTGGAAAAACATTTTACAGAAAAACAAATCCCAAAATTAAAATATGGGATGTTTCATACTTTGTTTGGGGATACTGAAGGGGTTTCAATTGTTATGAATCAAATTGAAGAGGTTTTGAAAAATCATTTAAAAGTTCCTAAAAGAAATATTTATTATTTAATTGGAAAATCTAAAATAAAAAATTCCAGAATTACTCAAAATGAACTTCTTTGGAATCATCATCCTGATAATCTATTGATGAGAAAACAGTATTCTATTGGTTATGGGGGTGGGAGTAGTGAGAGGATTGAGTTGGCAATAAGTAAAGCTAAAAGAGTTATTGCTGAATGGATTAAGAAAACAAAAATAGATGTTTTAATTGCTCATAACACCTCACATCCTGTTAATTTTGTTGCTTCTGTTGCATTAAGTAGATATTATCAAGATTGTGTTAAAGCAGGTAAAAAAACCCCAAAATATATTCTTTGGTGGCATGATTCTCATTTAGAAAGAGCCGAGTTTTTACATCCTGCTAAGGATACTGAAAATTATTTATTGCAAGGAGTTCCTGGAAAATTTGTAGAATATACCTTGTTCATTAATAGTTTACAATTTAAAGATGCTAAAAAATATTTTAAAAAAATTGATTCAAGAAGTTTAGGTTTTTACAAAGATATGATGGCTAATCACGATGTGATGTATAATACAACAGATACATTCATAAATAATTTTAAAGATTTAAAGAGCAGTAAGTTTAGTGATAGAGTTGAACAATTTATAGTTGATTTTAAAGTTAAAGAATTATTTAAGAAAGAAAAAGTTTCAATGGATGATGTTTTATTTTGTTTGCAACATACTAGGGTTGTTGGGAGAAAAAGAATTGATTTTGCTTTAAAATATGCATATGAATTATTGAGTGAATTAAAGAAAAAAGGAATTTATAAATCAATTTATTTTTTAGTCTCTGGTCAAGATCCAGATAAAATGAGGCTTAAATTAATTAAATTGCATAAACAACTTGGTAAAGAATATGGAATTGATAAATTATTTTTAGTTTTTGCAGAAGATTATTGTGATAAAACACATTTGACTTTTGAAGAGTATCCTAAGATATTTGCAAAATTAGGAGCAATATCTACTTATTTTAGTGATGTAGAAGGATTTGGGAATAATTTGTTAGAAGTATTAGCCTCTGGATTAATTCCTGCTATTTACACTTACCCAGTATATAAGAAAGATATTGCAAAATATAAATTTAAAGTAATTGATTTTGATAAATTTGAACTTGATCCAGAAAAAATTCAAGAAACAATAAAAGTTTTGAAAAGTGATGCAATGAAGAGAAAATGGATTAATACTAATCTAGAAATTTTAAGAAAACATTTTCCTCATAGCACAATGGCTGTCAAATTAAAACAAGCCATAACTGCAAAGCGAACACATGTTTGAGATGAAAGAGACTTGTAATCTTTTTTTAAGAAATATGAATGGAGAATATTTGTTTCAACTGAGAGATAATCATGTTTCTGATGGGGGGAAGTGGAGTCTTTTTGGTGGAGGGATTGAACCTGGAGAAACTCCTGAAGAAGGAGTTAAAAGAGAAGTAAAAGAAGAAATAAATTTTGACCTCAAAGATGCTAAATTGATTTTGGAATATACAAACTCTTTAGGAAGTCATGCTTATTTATTTTTTTCAATAATTGACAAAGATATAAATGAATTGACTTTAAAAGAAGGAAAAGATTTTGGGTTTTTTTCTATTGAGGATTCTAAGAATATTGGTTGTTCTGAGATAGTTAAGAAATATTTGCCTATTGTAGAAGAATATTTTCAGTCCACTTTTAAGAATTAAAAACTAATAGTCCCCCCACCTAAAACTTTATCTTTTTTGTATATAACAATTGCTTGTCCTTCACTTACACCGGTTATTGGTTTATTTAATGTTATTGTAAATTTATTTTTTTGTTTATTGTATTGTATTTTACTTGGAAGTAATTCCCCCACATTACGTATTCTAGAAAAAATCCTTTTTGTATTTTTTTTGAATTCTTCTTTGTTTTCAGAAATTAAATGAAATTCTTTTAAGATTATTTCTTTTCTGAAATTAAGAGGATGGTTTTTTGGAGCTGCAATTATTGTATTTGTTTTTGGGTTTTTCCTTGCAACATACCATCTTTCAAGTCGTTCTTGTTTGGGTTTATTTTTGTTTGGCATTGATTGTCTATTTAATTCAAATCCATATCTTGGTCCTAAACGTTGACCTATTGTATAATAATAAATCCCATCATGTTCTCCAATCACATTTCCTTTTGGATCTAATATTTTTCCTTTTTTTGGTTTAATTTTTTTCTGAAGAAAATCTTTAAGATTTACTTTTCCAACAAAGCAAATTCCTACTGTTCCTTTTTTATCATGATTTATGAAGTTATTTTTTTTTGCAATTTCTCTAACTTTTTGTTTTGATAATTCTCCAATTGGAAATAATGTGTGTTTTAGTTCTGATTGTTTTATTTTGTAAAGAAAATATGATTGGTCTTTTGATTCATCTTTTCCTCTGAATAGTTCATATTTGTTTGTTTTAGTATTTTTTTTAACACGTGCATAATGTCCTGTTGCTACAAGATTAATGTTTCTTTTTTTTGCTTCTTTGATTAATAGGGGAAATTTTATTTTTTGATTACAATCAATATCTGGGTTTGGAGTAATTCCTTTTTTGTATTTTTCAAACATTTTATCTATAACCTCTGAACGGTATTGTTTTTCAAAATCAAGTGTTATGAATGGTATTTTTAATTTTGCAGATATTTTTATTGCAAAATCTCTTTCATTTCTCCAGGCGCATCTTCCTGTAATTGGGTCTTTTGTATCAGACCAATTTTTCATAAAAGCACCAATAACTTCATATCCTTGTTTCTTTAATAAAAGAGCAGCCACACTAGAATCTACCCCCCCTGACATTGCAAGTAAAACCTTTTCTCTATTATTTTCCATGATAATTAAAAATAGAGTAATTTTATAAATTCTTCTTTGTATACTTTTTCATGGAAAATAGGGGGAATTTTATGAATATTAATCATAAAAGAAATATTAATGCTAAACATCCTGCTAGAAAATTGTTTTTAATTTTATTTTCTTTTTCCCTTTTCTTTGTTTTGGGAACTATTTTTATTTCATATTCTTTTAATACAACTCATATTTCTCAAAGAGATTTATACAAGGGAGAGGATTTTAATCTTAATGATAATGATTCTTTAACTCTTAGATTTGAGAAAGAAAGACACAAAATTAATGTAACTATTTTTGGTTCTAATTCTATTGATATTACTGTTTATAGTGAGCCTGTTACAAAACATATTAAAATTAATGAAACTGTTTTTTTTGATTTAAATAATGATAGTAAAAATGATTTGAGAGTCTGGTTAATTGAGATTGTTAATTATAATGCTATTGTAGAATTTAAGAGGGTTGATGATTTTTATTGTAAGCCCGAATGGACTTGTAGTAAATGGGGAGGGTGTATTGATGGTTTAAGAAAGAGAAATTGTGAAGATGTCAAAAGATGTGGAAAACCAGAAACTATTCCTGATTTGGAAAAATTTTGTTCTAGTGTTTTAGAAGATAGTAATGAAAGTAATCAAAAAGAGATAGATGAAACATCTGAAACAGAAAGTTCTAATCTTTCTTCTTTATCAGATTCTCCTAAAGAAGGAGAATTAACTTGTTTAGAAAATAGTGGAAATCCTTGTTCTGATCTTCAAGAATGTCAGGGGGATTGGATAATTTCTTCTGATTCTTTAAGGTGTTGTTTTGGAGATTGTTATTTTCCTAATATTGATTTGGAAGGTTCAATTATTTGTGATAGAGATATTACTTCTTTTAGACTTGCAGTATATAATTGCACACCTTTTACTATGGATTGTATAGAAAATATATTGGTTCCTGAATTGGGAATTATTCAAAGATTTGAGAGTGTACTTAAAATTCATAAATATTCTCCCGGAAATAATTGTTTATTTGAGTATAGTTACGGAGATGTTTTTATGAATTACACTTATGAAAAATACAATGAATTATTTGATGAAGGTAAAACAATTGTTCAGATAGACTTTGAACTTGGAAGTTTAAGAACAGATTTTACCAACAAATTTCAAGATAAGACCATGACTTGTGAATATCCTCAAAATGAATTCTTAAGTTTTGCAAGGAATTGGGAAGATGGAAAAACTGAATGGAGTAGAGATGTTCTTGGAAAATACGAATGTACTGGTAATTTAACAGGGTTGTAAGATTAATTTAGTGTAGGATTTTTTGGTTGTTCCTCTGAGAAAATCACTGTTGAGTTTGTTATTTTAGGCATAATTTCTTTTTGTTTTTCTAGTTCTTTTTTTGAATGTTTGATTATTATGGAATTAGTCCAAGTTCCAAGTCCCCCATAAAGAATTCCCGCAGAACCAAAGATTGTAGAAAAGAGGTCTAATTTTTGCCAAAGATTCTCAGGAGGTTCATTAAGATTTACTTCCCCAAAGATGGCCCTTACCCCTAAATAAGTTAAACATCCCAATCCAAAAAAAAGATACTTTTTTGATTTTTTATTTTCAGCTTTATAATTATAGTAATCTCTAGTGCTTTCTTCTAATTTGCTATTCATTTTATATTGGTTTGTATCACCTCAAAAAGAAAAACGACCCTGGTAGGACTCGAACCTACGACTTCACGGTAACTGCTTATTTATTTAAGGATTATTAATAAATTTTTAACAGCCGTGCGCTCTAAACCGACTGAGCTACAAGGTCATGTATTTTTTAGAAAGAATTCTTATTTAAAGGTTTTTATTCTTGTTTTAGCCCTAAATCTTCTACTGGTCTTGGTCTTACTTTCTCTAAATGAGCATATACATTAGATTGTTTAGACCCTTTGATTATTGATATTAATGATTCTTGAACTGCTTCTATTGCTTCTGGTCTTCCAATTATTCCAATATGGTTTTCGTTTATTTCAATAAAAGACTCTGTTAAATCTGAAAGTGTTTTAAGTGTTTTACCTGCTTTGCCAATAATCCTTCCTCTTATTCTTTCTAAGTCTTTTCTCTTTGTGTGGTCTTTAATATTTAGTATTTCAAACATTAAATCTTCTTTTTTTATTTGTAATGCTTTATAGATTGTAAATCCAAAATTTATAGCATCAATTACTTTTTCTGCAACATATTCTTGCTCAGGAGTTCCTTCCACATAAACTTCTTTCCCTCTATTTGTTATAGTTACTTCTAGGACTTTTAATAATTTATTCTTATTCTTTATTATTCTTGGTAGTTTTTCACAAAGTATTTTTTTCATTTTGTATATTATTTAGGAATAAGGCGTTTTAATAAGTTTATGTATTTGGGGTTGTTAGGTTAGAGGGTTATCCTGTTTATTTTTAAATTATCTAGTAAAGAGGAGATTTTCTAGTGAAAATCTTTTATGGCAAGTTAATATATTATTTTATTCAAGGATTGAATTTTTTTAGTTTATTAAATAATAAGATTAAAATTATGCATTATCACAACCAACATATGTTTCCCAGATTTCATAATTATCACTAGCTTGTATATCTGTTGAAGATGTGACAAATCTTACATGACTTAGATTATAAACTTCTGGTATTACAGGTATTACATATTCTCTTATTTGTAGACATCTTAATTCAGAACTTCCTGGGAATCTTGCATAATAATTAGTGTAATCAACACCTGATTTTGGAAGGTCTGGACTATCAAAGTAAATTCCAATTGTTATTGGCCATATAGAGAATACTGTTCCATTATTTAGATATTGCTCTGATAAACATTGACCTTCTGCATTACACCATTCTCCTATAGATACATTGCAACCAGGAGGGCAACTTTCTGAACATGTTGGGTCTGGTCCACAAACTCTTCCAGTACAATTAGCAACACAGGTTTCATTATTACATAATCCATCATCACACCATTCTCCTGCTTGGATATCACAACTTCCACAACTAGTTTCACATCCTGCTAAATCTAATCCACACTCTCTTCCTTCACAATCTGGAATGCAAGAAACAACACACACTCCTGCATCACAATAATATCCGTTTTCACATTCAGAACAATCTCCACATCCATTTGGAGAAGACCCACACATTATTCCTTGACAATCTTGTTCTAATGTTAATGTTCCTGCGCAAGTTTCATTACATCCTCCTAAACAAATTTCACCAATACAAACAGTTGAAGCACATGAACAATCATTTGTACAAGGAAGATCTACACAAATTCCATTTTCACAAAAAGGATTTGCTGGAAGACATGTTCCACAACCTACCCCACACCCATTTGGAACAGGGCCACATTCAAATAATCCACAATTAGGAGAACATTCTTCATCATCATCTCCCCCTCCCCCCTGAGTAACATAATAAACATCTGTGACACTTCCAATAATTAATCCTCCTGTATCTGATTCAAATATTGGATATATTGATACACTTTCAATAAGTCCTGAATAACTTAAAATGAATGTTTTTATTCCTAATGGATCTAAACCTATATTCAATCTTTCAAATTCATAACTTTGTTGCCCATCAAAAACAATAAATTTTAAACCCTTTAAATCTCCTTCTCCCGGATTTCTTTTAATTTTTATATCTAATGTATCGTTTGTTATTCTTAATGATTGAACTTTTAAATCAATTGTTAGTCCTGATAAACTTATTTTTTCTGAGTTTTCTTGAAGGACATTTCTAACAGTAAACCAAACAATTGATCCTGCAATTAAAACTATTAGAATTATTAATACAGAAGCAATTATTGTTGACAAACCCCTCTTTTTCATTAAAATTAATATGAAAGTAGAGTTAATAAAAGTTTGTGGTTATGTTTATCTTGGGAGTTTTATTATGTAGTAAAGAAGGAATAGTTGAAACAGTCCTTCTCAACACAGTTAGTAGAACTGAAGGAAGATTTTAAGAAAATTTTTTTTGGTTTGTTTAATGAGATTATTAAGAATTAAGTGTAGAGTGTTGTACTTATTTAGATTTGGTTAGAATTCTTCATCTTCTGTTTCTAAATACCCATTTTTCTTCAGCCATTCAATTTGATTATGAGGATATTTGAATAAAACATCTCCTTTTTCATTGTCAAGTTCCCAAGGTTCAATAATTACTGTATCTCCTGGTCTTAACCATAATTTTCTTTTTAATCTTCCAGGAACTCTGCAAACACGTGATTTTCCATCTAAACAATTTATACGCATTTTATTTCCCCCAAGTCTTTCTTCAAGTATTCCTATTACTTCTTTACCTCTTGGTAACTTTGCACGTGTTACTTTAGGTGCATCAGGTACAAATTGTTTATTTTTCTTCTTTGGATTTTTATAATATGCCATTATTATGAATAAAGATTTAGGTTTATAAGAGTTTAGATTTGGAAAGAAATTATTTCTTCACTGATTTTTTATACCCCAAGATAATCATGCAAGCTATTAAATAAGATAAGATTAAACCCCCTATTAAAACTAACCAGTGTATGTTAAATATATGGTCAAAGGGGGCATTTATGAGATATTGAAGTATTGAGCCATTTGCATCAGAATCGCAAGGAGTTGTTATGCATCTTATTCCAGTATCATAATTAATGAATGGAACAAATAGAATTACTAATACTAAAGCAATAATGATTTTTGCTAGTGTTGGTTTAAAAAATTCTTTTATGTTTCCCATTTTATTATTCACATAAGCACCAAAGCAAACGGTATGTTGTCAATTGTATTAATTCCTTCTTTTGTAATTATTCCCACTTTAAGTGCTAAATCAGTAGATTTTTTACCTATAATATTAAATGTAGCATCTTCTGCAGACATATTAATAAGAAGATTTTCTGCTTGTTCCGGGGTAAGTTTTTTATCTTTAAAGAAAGATTCTTTCACATCTAATTGGAATTTTCCTTCTTCAAATTTCTTTCCAATTAGTTCTTTATCGCAAATACCTATTACCTCTCTGTAGGATTTGTGTATTTTCGCAAGCATGATTAAAAGTATAATCAAAAATTTAAAAATGTTTTTATTTGTTTTTAGCTGCAAAGTCCTTTCCAACAACTCTCCAACATTCGTGGGGTCCTGAATTTGACTTAGTAACAGCGAAAAATCGTGTAGTCTCTTTACCAGTGTTCTTGTTCTTGCTTGTCTTCTCTACAATTTTGTATTCTGTAGCTTTGAACTTCTCTTTAGACTTCACATCAAAAAATGATAACTCTTCTTTTGCCATTTTAAATCTCCTTTTTTATTATTTAATGAAATTCTTATGAATTTCTTAATTTATACAGGGAATTTTGTTTTATAAACATTTAGATGGGTGTTTTTTGTGTAAAAAAAGTGAATTTGTGTGTAAAATTAAATTTTTTCTCTAATTGAGTGTTTTGCTCCACAAGCAAGGCAATGTAAGAAGCTCATTCTGCCTTCTTTAATTATTTGTGTATCTGGTTTTCCACACTCTTTACATAGGACAAATTCTTTTGCATATTGTTCTATTTTAGGGTTTATTTTTGAACTTGATATTTTTTTATTCAAGATTAGTCTGTCCTTATCTTGAACACTTTGTGCTGCAAGTTCTTTTGATAAGAATTTTTGTAAATGTTCTGGTGTTCTACGTAGATGTGCTGCAATTTGAGAGAAATTTGTTAGGATTGTTTTTTTACCTTCAAAATGCCCTTCAATTTTAGGGATTTCAAAACGCTCTCCATTTCCACCTAAGTGCTTTACTTTTCCATAAGCTTCATCCAATAGTTTTTCATAGTCATTCATTAAAATTAGAGAAATAATTTGTTTATAAGGTTTTAGTTTATTTCTTATAATTCTTCAAAGCTCGCTTAACATTCTTAAGAAGTTGATCCATTGAATCGTCTAATTGTTGTTTGTTTTTTGTTCCTGTACAAACAAGTTTTCCGTTACTGAATAAAAGGAAAGTTGCAGTAGGGTCGACTAATTTGTAAACTAAACCTGGAAATTGTTCTGGTTCGTATTCTGTGTTTTCCATTTCTAATGCTAAAAAGTTTAAGTTAAGTTTTAAGTTAATTGTTCCAGAAGCAACAATATTTTGAACTGTAATTTTAGGTTTTGTTGTAACATTTACATTTATTTTCCTTAGTTGTTTTATTACAGCGTCGATTACTTGTCTTACTTGTGCAGTTGATTTTGTACCTGTACAAACGAGATTTCCAGATGAAAAGACTAAAACAGCTGATTTTGGTTCTTTTACTCTTAAAACTAAGCCAGGGAAAGTTTCTGGATTATATTCAGTATTAGGTTGGGTTCTTGCAAGTTTTGTTAAAGGTACTGGTTTACCTAAAGAAGCAGTTGCTACAATATTTTGTACTTTATATGATGATTCTTTCTTTTTCTCTGCCATTTTACTTATATTTATGTTTATAAAGGGGATTATCTCTTTATAAAGGCTTCGAAGCTGTTTTAAAACATATTTAAAGGTGTTTTTTAAATATTAAGCAAGTTTTATAAAATATCTTTGTGTTTGTTAATTGTAAAAATGGATGTGATAACAATACTCATTGTAATTGGTCTGGTTCTACTTTCTGGATTATTTTCTGGATTAACATTGGGTTTACTTGGGTTAAATAAAAGTGATCTTGAAAGAAAAATAAAAGCAGGAAATAAGAACGCTAAAAAGGTTTATACTATTAGAAAGAGAGGAAATTTATTGCTTTGCACATTATTACTTGGAAATGTTTTGGTTAATTCTATTTTAGCAGTGTTTATGGGTCAATTATCTACAGGAGTTATTGCTGTTGTTGTATCCACTGGATTAATTGTTATTTTTGGGGAGATTTTACCTCAAGCAACAATTTCAAGGTATGCCTTAATTGTTGGAGCAAAAACAGTTTGGATTGTTCATATTTTTAGAGTATTATTATTCCCTATTTGTTTTCCAATTGCAAAGTTTTTAGATTGGATTCTTGGAGAAGAAATGCCTACTATTTGGTCGCGTAGGGAACTTGAAGAAATAATTAAAACTCATGAAGGTTCAGGACATTCTAATCTTGATGCAGATGAAGAAAGAATAATTTTAGGTGCAATGAATTTTTCAGGTAAATTTGTAGAAGAAATTATGACTCCTAAATCTGTTATTTTTATGTTGGAAGTAGGAGATGTTTTAGATAAATCTTTATTGAATAAAATAAAGAATACTGGGTTTACACGTATACCCGTCTTTAAAAAACATGATGATGATATTGTGGGTGTTTTATATGTTAAAGATTTAATAGGAATAAATCCAGGAATTAAAGCAGGAGTTATTTGTAGAAAAAAAAATATTCTTAGGGTTTCTACTAAAGATAATTTAGATAATTTATTGAATACTTTCATAAGAAGAAAAGTTCACATTGCTTTTGTTTATGATGAATTTAAGGTTCTTCATGGAATTGTTACTTTAGAAGATGTTGTTGAAGAAATTCTTCAGAAAGAAATTGTTGATGAACAAGATACTGTTACTGATATGAGAAAAGAAGCGAGGAAGAAAAAGTAATTAACCCCGAAACCTCCTAACAATATATTCTACTAATTCACTTCCTTCTATTTTCATACTTGAAGGACCTACTCTTAAGTAAAATTCTTCTTGTTGGGGGTTCATTTTTAGGAAAACAGGTTTAGATGATTTTTTACATATAACTTCTACTATTGTTCTATTTCCCACTTTAATTGTTCCAAAATCCACTAAATGAATATGGCGTTTTCCTATTTTTTCTTTTACTAAGTTTGTTAAGTGAAGTAAGAATTTATCTGTGTTTGGAAATTTATCTTCTTCAATACCTAAGACTTTTTTATCATCTGTGACTCCCAGGAATAAACTTCCCCCACGAGAATTCATAAATGCTACCATTGTTTTAAGAGCAGAATGTTCAATTTTTCTGTCAATTTCATTTGTGTAAATATTCGTTCTTAATGTTGATTTAAATTCAAGTTTTTCACTTTCTGGTTTTTTTATTGTTTCAAGTATTTCTTTTTCAAAATCCTCTTTTCTTTTGAAGAGTGTTGGGTTATTGTCTGTAAACCCTTTTGCTATTTTTCTCAATATACCTTTTTTATATTTCATATAAGCATAACCAAGTATTGAAGATATTAAAGCACCCAAAATAACAAAAGTCATTGTTTGCATTGAGTAAGCATAAAGAGTAGGTGAAATTTCATGACCAAGTGCTAATTTTAAATAATATTTTAATAACTCTATCCCAAATCCTAATGTAACAGCAAAGTTAAATGAGAATAAAATTATTAAGAAATAGTTTTTCTTTATTTGGTTGCTTGAATATAAAATTGCTAAAATCATAAACCCAATTAATGCAATTGCTATGCCAAAAACTATTGGGGTTATTACTCCTGATATTTTTCCCATAAATATTGTTGAGAAAACAAAAATTAAAAGTAGCCATTCAAATTTTGGAGGGAATTTTACTTCATATTTTTTAGTTATTTGAGGAACAAACATTAAAACAAGCAAAAAAACATTTGTTGAAACTAAATGCCATAAGCCGTTGTAAATTCCATTAATTATTGAGATTATTAAAATTAACTTTATTGATAGGGATAAATAGTCTGTTGTTTTTACCATGGATTATTCAGATTCTTGAGATTTATATTATTTTATGTTCTGGAGAATTTTATTCTCCATGGTAGTTAATCGTTATTTCGTCTCCTGCTTTTATTTTCTTTATTGCTCTTATAATTAAAACATCTTGATTTGTGTGGACTAAAATTCTTGCATTTGGATTGCCACTATCGTTGTATAGGGATCCGTATCCTGTTGCAATTCCTAGGTATTTGTTTGGATAATGTTAGTAGTAGTAATCTTTGAGCTTTGTATCTTTTAATAATTCATGATCTTTTTCAGGAAGAGGTATCATATGACATTTTTCTATTATCTCTTTTAATTCAAAATCTCTTTTTGCAAAAACTCCTCTTCCTATTTCATCATTTACTGTTTTTATTTCTAAGTTTTCCATACAATTTGCTTGTTTAAAGGGTTTTTAGTTTTTATTGTGGGAAAGTTTAAATACTACTTAGTATTACTTAGTATTACAATGGAAAATATTAGTTTGAAGATTGAGCCTAATTTTTTGAATGCTATTCTTAAAGTCATGAAGAAGCATAATTATATGACAAAGGCAGAATTTATTAGGGAAGCACTTAGAGATAAGATAAGAGAATTAGAAGAGAAAGAGATTCTTAATGATAAGGAATTGATGTCTCAGATTAAGGAAAGTGAGAAAAATATTAAAAAAGGCAAAGCTAAAGAGTTTAAGTATTAGTCTTTGTATATCTTATGAGTGCCAATAGCTTCCAAGATTATTAATTTCCTTTTTTCATTTATTATATATATTGTCCTTATATTTGAACCTAGCCAACAAGCCCATTTTCCTTTTAATTTTCCGTGGAGAGAATGAGCTCCATTAGCTCTTCTTGGATTTTCTTTTAATTTACCTAATTTGGTTTTTATTTCTGGTCTTAATTTAATGTATTTTTTTAGAATTTTTTCTGTTTTAGAATTTGCTGTAAAAAGCTTATACATTTTTATTGTGGTTTAAGGGAATTTAAAATCACTAGAGGATGAACTATCATCTTTAATATCTTCATAATCTTGAGGGGGTTGTTGAAGTCTTTTATTTTCTTTGAATTCTTGAAAATCTTCATTTTTATGTTCTGGAACATATGTTTGTTGAGTCTCATCTGGAAGTTCGTGTTCTTCTTGTTCGTCATCTGGATGAGGATTATGGGTGTCTTCTTGGATTTTACGATGTCTTCTTGGACTTTTTAAACTTAACATTAAAATTAAACCCAGTAAAAGTGCTAAAACCCCTAATAAAAGCCATAACCAAAATTTATTCTCTCTTTCACATGATTGGAATGTGTCTGGCTTATTCGCCTCTGAATTACAATTGTTTGAATCTTCGCAAATTCTTATTTTTTCTTCTTCTTTTGGACATTTTTCTGGTTCCCAATTATCACATTCCCAATTTGGAATACAAATTACTGGACATTCTTTATATTTTTCAGGCATTCCAGTTACATCTCCACAATTGTTTGAATCTTCACAAGTTCTGTATCCACACACATTTTCCATATCTGTCCATAAATCACAATTCCAATTTGGAATGCAGGCTTCTTCTTGTTCAATAAATTCTAAAACAGCTGAATGTTCTAACCCCATAACAAAGAAAGTATTGTTTATTATTTCACAAGTGAATCCTTCTAGCGTCCCAGGACAATCTAATAAATATTCATCTGAAGCATCACAATCTTCACTTATTTCACTTATTGAATTAATTTCAGCATTTTTAATACAAACTGAATCTGATTCAGGATTTAATTTGTCTATTGTAACATTTTTTGATTCATTTATTCCGTTTATTATTATGTAACCTAATTCATCTGTTTTAATTTGCTTTCTTAAAACTATTTTTGTATAGTCAAAGATTCCTACAAGTCCTATATCGAAGATTTCTATCGCTCCCATACTTTGACTGAAGTTTATTTCTGTTTGAACAATCTGTTTATTTCCTTGAAGGATTTCTACTTTTTGAAATCCTAAGGAGCCTCCATCTGGACCTAACATTTGAGACCATAAGAAGTCAGTCACGATTAACTCTGAATCATTTATTTTTATTTTTATATTTTTAATTGTTGTATTTATAAAAGAAGTCCAGTTTTCAAATTCCTTTGAAACAAATTTTGCTTGTCCAAGATCAGCACTTGCTAAATATATATAGTTAGTAAGACTAAAATCTTTAACAACAACTCCTCCAGAAGTTAAATCTCCATTAGGGTTAATCGATTGTCCAAAGACTGTTAAATTTCCCATTGTTTTATTTTCATAAGCATAATATGCAGCTCTTTGGAGTTCTTGGTCTAATTCCCAATTAGATAAATTGTTTTTAAAAATAGATTCAAAATTTGATTTTGCTTGCTCAGGAGTTGTTATATTTCTAGGGAATAAATCTTCTTCATTTATATAAAGAAAGTAATACAAAGCATCTTCTGGAAGATTTTCTAAAAATAATGTAAAGTTTTCTATTTTTTCTTGTTTGAAATTTGATTCACTAGCTGTTATAAACTCGTTGTTTCCTGGAAAGAAAATCTCTGATCTTCTTAATGTCCTAACTTTTGTTCCTGTTACTTGGTATATTTCATATTCAGGACAACCAGTTATTTGAAATATTCCATTTGTTTGGTTTAATATTTCGTATGCTCTAGAAGGTATTTTTATAATTAAGTTGTCTGAGCTTCCTTTAAACACAAACTCCCATATTTCCTTTATACTTTCTTCTGAACAATCTGAAGGTGTTGGAGGTTCTTCAACAACTTTTCCTGTTAAAGGGATATTAATTATGAAAAATAGAAATAAGAAACCAACAACTATTGCAGGAATTATATAATTGTTTAGCCCTCTTTTCATCTATTTATCAGGAAATAATAATTTAAAAGTTTATGCATAATTTCTATCCATAAGCCCAATTCCTTTTTTGGTTCTTAAAGTCCTTTTCAACTTCATTTAAGTCTGCTATTTCTGAAATTGGTTTATCTTCTCGGAGTGCTGTAATTCTTGGAAAACGCAAAGCCCAACCAGAATTGTAGTTTGGAGAGTGTTGAATTTCTTGATAGGTTACTGCTACAATTACTTTTGGTTTGATTTTAACTTCACGTCCTTTTTCAGATGTTACTAATGGCTTTAGTAATTCATTTAATTTATCAAAAGTTACTTCTTCTGTATTTTCTGATTCCTTTCGTTCGCTTCCTTTTTTACTAGCGGACGATTGAGAAGTCACACTAGACTTCTCTTTTATTCCTGTTCCTACTTTACCTATTTCTAAAAATTCACGTGGTTTTTTCCCTCTGCATGAAAGAATAAAACTAGAAATCCAACCGCTTCTTTTTCCTGTTCCATATTCTCCACCAGTAATAACTAAATCTAAATCACGTTCTTCTGGTTTAACTTTTAGCATATGACCTACTCTAGAGCCTGGTTGGTACTTTGTACTAAGATTTTTCATCATTATTCCTTCTTGATTGTCATGTAGGGCTTTTTTATAGAAAACCTCGGCTTTTTTTTCATCAGAGGTTATTATTTGTTTTGAATATATTATCTTGTATTTATGAGGGATTATTATTTTACGAACTATTTCAGAACGTTTTTTGAATGGTTCATTAAGAAGTGATTTTCCTTTGTAATATAAAATATCGAAAACATTAATTTCTATGGGTAGTTCTTTTTGCATTTTTTCAATGTCATATTTTCTACGGATTCTTTGAGAGATTGCTTGGAAAGGTGTATACTCTTTTGTTTTTTTATCATAACCAACTGCTTCACAATCTAATATGAATGAATCTCCTTTAACATATTTTTCAATAAATTCTTTAACTTCTGGAAATTGTTTTGTAACATTTTCTAAACGTCTTGTAAATAATGCAAATTTGTTTTTTTCTTTGTGGATTATTAATCTGAAACCATCGTATTTGTATTCTATTGCACAGGGTTTCCCAACTGCTTTAAATCCCTCTTCAATGCTTTTTACTTTTTGTGCTAGCATTGCTTTTATTGGTTTTCCAACTTCCAGAGATATTTTGGCTAGGTCTTTTAAGCTCTTTTTTTTACAAGAATCAAACACCCTTGCAAGATCATTCGATTTATCTATTGCTTCCTGAATTTTTACTGAGATTATTTTTTTATCTTCTTTAGGAAAGAATGCTAAAGCAAGAGCATCTCTTATTGTTGATTCTTTAATTCCTATTCTTAAATCTCCAATTGCTGTTCTTGTTATGTATAGTGATTCAAGGGAAGATGAAGAAGTGAGGAGTTCTGTTATTAATGAAACTTTTTTATTTACTGTTCCATGTCCTTCAAGTTCTGGAAGTTTTCTTAGGTTTTCAATAACTTTTTTTGTTGTTATGACTTGCGAAGATAATGTAATTTGTTTTTTTGATTTTGTTAATTCTTCTGCAACTTTTCCTAAATCTCCTATTTTTCTCCACCCTTGTAGCACTTTTTTTGGATCTGTACCTGTTGCTCTTGCAATTGCTTTTATTGCAAGTTGATTTGAAACTCCTATTTTTCTTTCATCATATTCTGGGTAAATATCTCCTTCTAATAAATACATCACATCCCTATCTGATTCAGAAATATCTTTTAAAAATTCAGCAAGAATTTCTGTTTTCTTCAAACGTTTTGTTGTTGAAGAAACTTCTTGATATAGTTTAGCAAGCTTTTCGTATAACATTTTATTATTAGGAAGAAGGTGTTTTTATGGGTTTTGTATTGTTTTATGTTTATTGAGAGGAAAGATTATCCCGTAAATAGGATGAGCTCTGCCCTAATTTAATTTATTAGTTAATTGTTGGAGTTGATAATTTTTTTGTAGAATTTACCTTATTTTCTTTTCATTAATTTTTGATTTCTTTCTTTTCTTTTCTGTTTGTGTAAATCATCTTTTTTTCTGATGAATAATCTTTCAAGCAAGAAAAGGATTCCAATTAAGATTAAAGGCAATGAGATTAATAAGAAAATAAGCCAATTGCTATACGTCTTGAAAATTAATGTAAATCCGAAACCTAACACTAAGAATATTATTGCTGCTGTAAGTGGTTTTCTCCAAGTGAATATTAATATTAATCCCAAGATTAGGGTGGGCATTAAATGAACAAACCAAGGCAAGGTAAAAACTGATTCATCAAATGCGAAAATTGTTATGAAAATTATGTAGAGAATTGCAAGTATTCTTGGAATCCAAGGAATTATTTTTTTCCAATTTATCTTTTTTAATTTATCTAAGATTGATTTCTTTTTGGGTTTATGTTTCACTCTTTTTACTTTCATGTATTATTTAGGAATGATTTATTTTTAAAGTTAATTATTTAGAATAATTTTACTCTTTTTTCCAAAGTCCATGTAAATTACAATATTCTCTCGCACTTACTGGTTCAAATGGAAACTCTGCTTCTGGTTTGTCTCCTGGTTTTAGGAAAACTTTCATAATCTCTCCTGATTGTGAAGTTGCTTCAATCCATTCAATGTAATGAGTATCTTGCATTGGGTGTTCTACACTACCCACTTTTACTTTTTTCCCCTCAATTACTGGAACATGTTTTTCTTGAGCAGCATCTGTTGTGTTTTCTTCTTGAAGTTGCATTGGTTGTCCACAGCAAACTAATTGTCCTGCGCCTTCATGTACTACTTCAACAATGTTCCCACATACTTGGCATTTGTAGATTTCATTTCTTTTTATCATTTTAATAATTCTCAGCTAGGATTTCATAGTAGGATTGAGAGTGTTTACAAGCTGGGCATTCATCAGGAGCTTCATCTCCTTCATGAACATAACCACAATTTCTACATTTCCACATTACTGGTTCATCTTTTTTGAATACTTTTTTGTTTTCCACGTTGAGAATTAATTTTCTATATCTTTTTTCGTGTTGTTTTTCAACTTCTGCAATTTCTGTAAATGATTCTGCAACATCTTTGAATCCTTCTTCTTGTGCTATTTTTGCAGATTCTGGATAAAGTATTGAGTGTTCTTCTTTTTCACCTTCTGCAGCAGCAAGTAAGTTTTCTTTTGTTTTTCCAATAACACCCGCAGGATATCTAGCTGTTATTTCAACTGGCATTCCTTCCGAATGTTTTAAATGTTTAAAGAAAATTTCTGCATGTTCTTTTTCATTGTCTGCTGTTTCTTGAAAGATTGCAGCTATTTGTTCGTAACCTTCTTTTTTAGCAACAGATGCAAAATAAGTATAACGATTTCTTGCTTGGCTTTCACCTGCAAATGCTTTTAACAAGTTTTGTTCTGTTTTAGACCCCTTTAATTTTGTCATAATAAATTTTAGATTAAGATATTTATAAGTGTTTGCAACTACTGATGGATTAGAGGTTTATTTCCCACGTCTCTTACCAGCTCTCACACTAGGTCTAACCTTAGAAGTAGGGTGTTTGTTTCTTAAACCACGAGATTTTTTACCAGCACTTGTTAATCCTCTAAGTACTCTTTTTTTGTTAGAACCATCTGTAATCCATTTCATTTTTTTATCATTCTTTATTTCTGGTTTGCTTGGGTCTACACAGATTACTTCATAAAAATAATGCACTCCGTCTTTTCCTACTAAATATGAATTTAATATTTCTAGATTTTTGTGTTTGTTTTGTACTCTAATTTCTGCAATCCATCTGTAAGACATTTTTAGTGTTTTTCTAGCATGAAGTCTTTTTGATCTACGTCCTTTGTTTGGTCTTGGTCTTTTATGTCCACCACGCTTTAATCTTACTCTAATAACTACAAATCCTTTTTTTGCTTTATATCCTAAGCTTCTTGCTCTATCTATTCTTAATGGTTTATCAACTTTAACTTGAACAGGGTCTTTTCTCCATTCAATCATTCTTTCTTTAAGTGTTTTCGAGTCTGGTTTCTTCCAAGCCTCACCTACATAATGATACATTCCTTTAACACTTTTTTTAGGTTCAGTGCTTTTCTTTTCTGTCTTTTTAACAGTTTTTTTCTCTGCCATGGTTATTTTAGAAATAATTGGTTTAAAAGGCTTTAGGTTGGTGTTTTTAATGTTTCACTTTAGAATGTTAAGAACTTTTTATTAACTTTTATTCTTTATTTTGTCATGGCTAAAATAATTCTTCCAGAGGATATTACTCCTGAACTTGTAGAAGAAACTGGTTGGCACATAGGAGATGGGAGTATGAATTTTTATGAAAATCAAGGGAAATTAAGAGGAATCTATCAATTAAGAGGGCATATTGAAGATGATGTAAAACATTATGTTGAAAGGGTAAAACCTATTTTTAGGTTTCTTTATGGGATTAATATTAGTTTAAGGGAGATGCCTTCTGCCAGAGTTTTTGGATTTCAAATTTGGAATGATGATTTAGTTTTATTTAAACAGAAATTAGGGCTTCCAGCTGGGAAAAAATTTGAGTTGGAAATCCCTAAAGTATTTTTAGAACAAGAGGACTTGAAAAAGGCTGTTTTAAGAGGTATTTTTGATACAGATGGATGTGTTTATTTGCAGACGAAAAATAATAAGTTATATCCAAGAATAGAAATATCTACAATTTCTTTTAATTTGTCTGAAGATTTGCTTGAAGTTTTTAAGTCTCTTGGATTTAGAACAACGAGAAATTCTTTTATTATAAAGGGAGAATTTAATCGAAAAAGATCCTATACAGTAGCAATTAGGGGTGTTGAAATGTTTCACAAGTTCATGAATGATGTTTCTCCTAAAAATCCCAAACATATTGAAAAATATAGGAATTTTTTGAATTCACAAAACTTATAAAGAGAATAAATCTTGATTTTTAATATGAGGCTATAGCTCAGTCTGGTTAGAGTACTGCTCTGATATTTGTTAACATTTCGTGAGAAAAGTTGATGGTTAGATAGGCAGGGGTCCACGGTTCAAATCCGTGTAGCCTCATTCTTTTTTTTTCAATGAGTCGTTTTAATTCTCTTTTAACTCTAGAACTAATTTTCCATTTGATAATCCGTATTTTAATATTGGAAGTCCAATTGGGATTATTTTTTCATAAGCATTTTTCTTTGAAACAGCTTTGATTTCAATACTATTTTCCATTTGAGATATTGAAATATCTTTTATTGATTCAACACCTGGAACTTCTATTTCATAAACAACTTTATTTGAAAATCTTCTAACGTTTGTTTCTGGTTGTTTTTTTGGAAGTTTTTGAAAATTTTCTTTTGCTTGACTGTTAAATCTAAGTGTTTGATTTCTTAAATTATTATTTGGGTTACTAATTTTATTGATTTCTTGTTTTGTTAATACTCCTTTATTTTGAAAATTTTGATTTGGTTTTTTAGTTACTTTTATCTTGTCTGCAGGTATTTTTTTCCCGTTTATGTATAATTCAAAATTTGTTCTGTTTACTGGTTGGTTATTTTGATTAAAATTCTGGTTTTGATTTTGAAAATTATTTTGCTCTTTCATTGATTTTTGCATTTCTTTTTCAAGCATTTTCATTGCATTATTTAGCATACTATTCATCATTTTTCCTCCGAACATTCCTCCGAACATATTTCCCATAATATCTTGTATTTCATTTGGATTTTGTTCAACATAATCATTTTGACCGAGCATTCCATAACTTTCTTCATTTTGCCTTTTTGCTAAATTAAATCCACAGCTAGGACAAAAAGAATGTTTCTCATTAATCTTTTCATTACACTTTGGGCAATTTTTTTTCTTAAACATGATTTAATAACTAAGAGTCTATGTTTAAATAACTTTTCGTTACAATAATGCTTAAATATTTGAGGGGGTTTGGGTTTTTATGGGAAAACAAGTTGGAAAACGTAATTTTGCATATAGAGCTAAGAGACATATAAGATTTAATTTTGAGAGGTCTTCTGAAAATATGGTTATGGATTCTCCTGAACAAGACACAACGATGTATAAGAATCATATAATTATTGTGGATAAATCTAAATCTTTTAGAAAAAATGTTTTAAATAAAATTGCAGAGCATTTGAATAATCTTGGAGGGAGTATGATTGATTCTAGGAATGTGGAAGGGATAGTCAAGGGCGGAGAGAATGAATACACTTTTGTTACATGGGACTCTCGTGTTCCTTTGAAAAAAAGTTACCTTTTTGGGATGTTTCCTGAAATGCCTATTAGAAGGGATAAAAGAATTTATGAAAGAAAAGTTTTGAATTTAGAAGATTCTGTTCAAGATGTTCTTTATGGTCCTAATGATTAAGTTTTTATATTGCACTTGTTTCTGAATTATATATTGAGGTAAAAGAGGATGATTGAGGATTTTGCGCGTTTTAAAAAAGATTTTAGCGAAGCTTCTAAACTTGGGAAAGGCATTAAAGTTCCAAAATATGATAAAATAATTTTTTGTGGAATTGGTGGGAGTGCATTGCCTGGAGATGTTATTGAGAATTTAGATTTGGGAATTCCTGTTTTTACAACACGCCAAAAATTGCCTAGAATTGCAGACGAGAGAACATTATGTTTTATTGTGAGTTATTCTGGAAATACAAAAGAAACTTGGAATTTGTATAAACATGCTAAGGCAAAAAAGTGTAAAATTATATTAATTACTTCTGGGGGGAAATTAGGAAAACAAAAAGAGAAAAAAATAATTGTTCCTTCTGGTTATTTGCCTCGTGAAGCTTTCTTATGGTTGTTACTTCCTGTTTTGAATATTCTTAATATTCATTACAGTCAAAAAATTTCTATTAATATGAATAAGATTAAAAAAATGGCAAGTGTTTTGGAAAATAGGTCTCCTTTGATTTATGCAAGTTCAGAACATTTAGGATTTTTAGCTTATAGATGGGAAACTTTTTTCCAAGAAAATTCAAAGGTAATTGCTCAATCAGGTTTTTTTCCTGAATTAAATCATAATGAAATTGAATCTAAATTTGATTCTCGAGTTTTTGAAGGCATTTTATTATATGATAAAAAAGAAAAAGGAATTTCTAATTTTAAGAAACTTGTAGAGATTGATTTTATGGATGTACAATTAAAAGGAAAAACTTTTGTTGATAAAATAATTTATGGGTTATACTTTGGATTTTTGTTGAGTTTTTATTTAGCTAAAGAAATGGAAGTTGATTATAGAAAAATTGAGAGGATTAAGAAATTAAAGAGGATGAGTAGATGAATTATTTAGTTTTAGATGTTGGTGGAACCAATACAAGGTTTGCTTTTTTTAGGGATAAAAAATTAATTCAAAAATCAAAATATAAAACAATAAAAGATAATCGGCTATTGATTTTTCTAGCTAGTGAAATTTCTTCAATTCAAAAAAAGTTTAATGTTAAGAAGTTTGATGGAATTTGTATTTCTGCTCCTGGTTTTTTAGAACCTAATAAATTTAAAATGACTGCTCCCACAAACATTCCAAAGATTAAAAATTTAGATTTAAGTATGTTGAAAAAATTTACAAAAAAACTTATTTTAGTTAATGATGGTGATTGCGCTGTTATTGGTGCATTCTCTCTTGAAAAGAAAGATAAGAGTGTTAAGAATATTGCTTGTTTAACACTTGGAACTGGATTTGGATGTGGTTTGATTTTGAATAAAGAATTGTACAAAGGAAGAAATGTTGGGAGTGAGTTTGGACATACCACAATTAATATGAATGGTAAAAAAGATATGAGTGGAAATTATGGGTGCATTGAAAATTATGTTTCAATTAGGGGGCTTAAAAATATTGCAAGAAAAAAAGGTTTGGAGGGGGGAATTAGGGATTTGATTAAACTATGTGAAAAAGGAAATAAAAAAGCACTAAGTGTATATGATGAATTTTCAAAATATGTTGCAACTTCTATTGTCAATATAGCTAATACTTTAGACTTGGACACGATTTACTTAACAGGAGGATTATTGCATGGTAAGAAATTCTTTTTTAATGATTCTGTTCAAGATGCAAAATCTCGTATGTTTAAAGGAATTAACCCTAAGATAAAAGCTACTAAAGAGAATCTTTCTATTTTGGGTGGTTTGGAATTGTTGAGAAATGGTTAGTTTTTTATACTTCTTCAATTATTGAGTTTTATGGCCAAAAATAAATTTTACATTACAACAACAATTCCATATGCTAATGCAGAACCTCACATAGGTTTTGCTTTGGAAATAATACAAGCAGATGTTTTAGCTAGATGGAACAAACAAAAAGGAAAAGATGTTTTCTTTTTAACAGGTACTGATGAACATGGACATAAAAACTATAAGATGGCAAAAGAAGCAGGTCTTGAAACACAAAAGTTTGTTGATAAAAATTCTCTTTCTTTCAAGAAGCTTACAAAGGCATTGAATATTTCAAATGATTATTTTATTAGGACAACTGATGAAAAAGTGCATTGGCCAGGAGTTATTGAGTTATGGAAAAAATTAGTCCAGAAAGGAGATATTTATAAGAAAAAATATAAGGGGAATTACTGTGTGGGTTGTGAGAGATTTATTACTGATAAGGATTTAGTTGAGGCAGCATGTCCTAATCATCCTAATTTAGAAGTTGAAAAAATTTCAGAAGAAAATTATTTTTTTAAGTTAAGTAAGTATTCAGATAAAATAATTGATTTGATTAAAACAGATAAACTTAAAATTTCTCCTGAGAAATGGAAAAATGATTTTTTGTCTTTAGTTAAAGATGGTTTGGCGGATGTTAGTTTTTCTAGAGAGAAAAAACATCTTCCTTGGGGAATTCCTGTTCCTGGTGATGATAACCAAGTTATTTATGTTTGGGGTGATGCTCTTCCAAATTATCTTACTGGAATTGGATTTCCAGATGAAAAGTATAAAAAATATTGGCCTGCTGATATCCATCTTGTGGGCAAGGATATGTTAAGATTTCATACTGGTATTTGGCCTGGAATGTTGTTGAGTGCTGGATTGCCACTTCCAAAAGAAGTTATTGTCCATGGATTTTTAGTTGTTGATGGTAAAAAAATGAGTAAGAGTTTGGGAAATGTTGTTTCTCCTTTAGAACTTAGAAAGAAATATTCTGCTGATGCTATAAGATATTATTTAATGAGAAATGTTCCTTTTGGAGATGATGGTGATTTTTCAGAGAAAGGACTTGTTGATAGATATAATGGAGAATTAGCAAATAAACTTGGGAATTTAGTTTCACGTGTTTCTGGGCTGATTGAGAAAAATGGAGTTGAAAAATGTGAAAATCAATTAATTAAGAAACTTAGTTTGAGAAGAATTGAAAAACATTTTGAAGAATTTGAATTTGATAAGGTTTTGAATGAAATCTTCGCATTTATTGATACTTGTAATGAATATGTTCAAGCAAAAAAACCATGGGAAACAAAAGATAAGAAAGTTCTCTGGGAATTGAAAGAAAGTATTTTAGAGATTTCAAGATTGCTTTGGCCATTCATACCTAAAAGTTCAGAGAAAATAACTAAGCAGTTCAGGGGCAAAAATATTAAAAAAGAAAACATTCTTTTTGAAAAGATTTAATCTGTTATGTAAAAATATGCCATTGAGGTTGGAGTATGTTCTTGGGCATTAAAAGACATTGCTACTTGTATTTTGTATTTTCCTGTTTCTGTTCCATTATTTATTGGCCAAGTATAATTTATCTCACTGCTAGGTATATTGTAAGTTTCTTGAGGGTTTATGTTCACGTAGTATGTTTTGGTATCCAATATTTCACTACAAGTGTTTGTGCCTTCTGTGCACTTCCTCAGACTTATTTCAACTCTTCCATTTTCTATTATTGCGTCTTCATTTTCTATTGTTCCTCTAAGTTCTACATAATTGCCAGCACTTTTACTGTAATTTAAGTTATTATCAAATTCATAGGAATAATCATTATCTTCTAAGATTAGGATTTCATCATCATATTCAATATATACATGAAATTGTTCCCTTTCATTTATTTCTAGGAGTGTTATTGAATATTCTCCATTTGAATCAGTTGTATTTTCACCTGAAATTGAATTATCTGAATTATTTACTATAACTTTCACACCTATTATTGGGGTTCCATCTGTTTGTTGGGCAATTCCCCGAACTACTGGTGGTTCTGATGGTTGAAAGAGATTAAAGGGGAGATTCACCACATATTCTTCCCCGGGATTTAAGTACATTTTTCCATAAGAATCCATAATAAGATATCCACTTATTAAAGTTAAATTAACAGATAAGATTAGAATTACAGATAACGCAAGAAATAATTTGAGTTTTTTGTTTTTAATCATTGTAGCCTCTTTTTATATTATTTTAATAAATTTTAAACTGTTTATTAATTTTTTTGAATATAGAGAGTAATTAATTAATTAATTAATTTTATCCCTTTTTCTTAAAAATTAACTCAAATATTGAAGGAGTGTCTTTTCTAGAATCATATTCAACATCAAGCATTCTTGCTGCAATTTCCTTATAAGCTCGTGCTGGTTTTGATTTTGGTAATGTATGTACTGCAGGACCTTTTAAGCTAAGTGCTCTTTGAATATCAATATGCTCTGGAATCATTCCTAAAACAGGGGTTTCAAGCATTTCTTTAACTGATTCTGGTTGCATTTCTAATTTATTATTCCTAACTCTAGTCATAATGATTCCTGTTACGGGGGTTTTCATTTCTTCTGCAATTTTAACTGTTTTTAGAGCATCTGTGATTGCAGGAAGCTCCGGATTTGTTACAATAATTATTTCATCTGCAAGATCAATTGCAGCTGTTGCTTCTGGTCCTAATCCAGCTGAACTATCAACAATGATATATTCTGCTAATTTGCTTAAATCTTCTTTAAGGTCTTTTAATTTTTCAAGTTTTACTCTTTTTAGTTCTTTAATTGAAAGCGAAGAAGGCATTATTTTCATTCCTGATTCATGTTCATAAACTGCTTCATGTAAATCTGCTTTTTTCAGTAAAACATGGTTTAAATTAATTGGAACTTCTGGAGAATTCATGTGTATTCCTACATTTGGAGTAGAAAGATTAGCATCTAGAACTAAAACGTCACCTCCAAGGTAATTAATAGCAGCACCTAAGTTAACTGCTGTGGTTGTTTTTCCTACGCCTCCTTTTCCTGAGGTTATTACAATTATTTTTCCCATCTTAATTTTTCTATCAGAACTTGCCCTTTAAGGGATTCTAAGATAGAAGGAATTGTTTCACATCACTTATAAACTTTTCTAAGAGTTCTGCGTAGATTTTTAACTGTTCAAGGTTGACGTTTATTTCTTCACCTTTGTAGAAAATTCTAAAAGTTACATTTTTTCTAAATTCCCCAATTCTTTCTGTTCTTAAACCTTCTAATTTTTTGAGCATTTCATAAAATTCAATAACTTGGAGAGTATTTTCATTCTTTTTGAATATTTTTCTTATTTGTTCAATTTTTCCAACAGGATTTGCAGCTATAGCAGTAATTTTCTTTTTCTTTTTAGCATGAATTAGCATACTTTCAAAACTAGTTTCAATCATTCTTCGCCATCTTAGTAATAGATTTCTAATTACGTCACACGTTTTTGTGTATTTCAAACTTACGTACAACAAGTGGTCTGCGCTTATTTTTTCTTGTATGATATCTTCCATAGCAGTGGCTCTCTATAACGTTTTAGAATTAAGATTTAAGAAGGGTGTGGAGTTTATATACTTTTTGCTGTTCTATAGGGGTGAAAGTTATTTTCAATATTTTTAGAATATTGTTGAATATTTTTTAATTTGTTTGTTGAGAGGGGTTATTGGTAAATAAATGAGGAGATTTTGAAGGAAAAATCTTTTTTGGTCGAGATAATTTTTATTGTGTTAAGATGGGAGGGTTTTCAGAATTTAATCATTGTTAATTTTTGAACGAACTTTTTCTAAAATAACTTTTCCCAACCTTAAGAATTCTTTTGCAGATTCAAAATTTACAACTAAATGGGAGTTGGTTTCTGATAAAATAACTACATTTTCTCCTCTAATGAATTCCATTGGGGATTTTTCATGACTTTCTACTATTTTAAAGAGTTCTTCTATTTTTTTAATCTCAGAAGTTGTAATATTGTAGCGTGAAGCACACTTTTTCTTGAAGGTTTCAAAATTATCTTTTGGGTTTTTGTAGAGTTTTATTCGTTTATACAAGTATTCATTTTGTAAAACAGCATTTAATGCTTTAGAAATTGCACTTTTTATTTCAGGTAGGATTTTTACAAGAAGTTTTTGGTCTTTTAACAGAGTATAAGATACATAAATTAAATGGTCAGACGTTTTTAAGAGTCTTTCAGCTTCATCTAGATTTTCAAAATATCTCATACCTTCCCCCTATAAAATGCAGGGAAACAGGGTTAATATGGATTTTGGTTTTAGAGTGGTTATAATCTTAGGTTGTTTCTTTCTGGGGTGTATCTTGAAATTAGGGGATAGTGTCTTGGTTCTCCAGAATATTGATCATTAATTATTTCTTGAAAAGATTCTTCTCTTGCTTTTTTGGCTTCTATTTCTTTCACGTTTTTTTCTAAACCCACTATAGTTATTGTGTTCCAATTCATTGAATCTATGTTTGTTGGAATGTAGTGCTTATGTATGTTTGAAGGAATCATAGAAATATTAAATTGTTGAAATATATAAATATTTATTCACTTAACTCTAGAATACTTTCTGCTAAATCACCTGTTTTTTCAAGTGATTCTTTGGCTTGTTCTTCTGAAACACCTGTTTTTTCAACAATCGCTTTAATATCTTCTTCTGAAATAGAAACTTCTGCTTGTTCTTCATGAATCATTCCTGCAATTTGAAATGTTTCTTGGCCTTGCATTTTTATCTTTTGCACAGAAGGTTCTGTAATTATTGTTTTAGAACCATCTATTTTCTCAATTATAACTTTTTCAGCAGGAACATCTTCTTGGGAAATTCCCATCTTTTTCATCATTCCTTGCATTTGTTTGGGGTTAACTCCTGGAATCATTTTTTTATTAAATTATTTAGATTTGTATAACTAAAGGAAGGGCAATTCTCATTCCTATAATCAAAATTATGAATGCTACTACATGAATTGGTTTTAAATTGATGTAGCTTTCAAACTCATCACTGTAACGCATTAATCCTCCAAATCCTCCTGGAAGATTTATCTTATTGTCTTTTGCCATGATTTAAGTAGAAATTGTTGGTATTTAAAGTTTTTGAGGGGGGTTGTGGGGGGAAAGCTAAACAATAGTTTTTAAAAGTTTCTTGGCATGGTTTTTTTAATGAAATTAAAAGATATTAAAAATTGGGGTCCTGAATTGGAAAAACCAATTGTTGACAAATGGAAAAAAGAAGAAAAGTTTAGATTAAAACCTAAATCAAATAAGAAAATTTATTCAATAGACACTCCGCCCCCATATGTTAATGCACCTATCCACATTGGTCAGGCAGTTACTTATTGTTATATGGATTTCTTTGCACGATTTAAGAGAATGAAAGGATTTGATGTTCTTTTTCCATTGGGTTTAGATAGGAATGGTTTGCCTATTGAAATGGCTGCCGAGAAAAAGTTTAATGTTAATCCATTCAGAGATGGAAGAGATAAATTTATTGAAGCTTGTCACAAATTACTTCAACAAACTTCAACTGAGACTGAAGATACTTTTGCTAAACTTGGGATTTCTTTTACTTCATACAAAGAAGGAAATCATATTGGAGCAGTGTATAAAACAGATAAAGAACCTTACAGAAAATTAACTCAACAAACTTTTTTAGATTTGTTTAAACGTGGGTTAATTTATGAAGACAAAAGAATAAACAATTGGGATCCAAAACTTCAAACAACAATTGCCGATTCAGAAATTGAGTATAAAGAACTTGGAAGTGAATTCACTTATATTACTTGGAAAATTAAAGAGACTGGACAGGATATGATTATTGGGACTACAAGACCTGAATTAATAAGCACATGCGGGATGGTTATTTTTAATCCAGAAGATAAGAGATATAAGAAAATAGATGGCATGACTGCTATTTCACCTATTTTTGAAAAAGAAGTTAAGATTCAAGCTCATCCAATGGCTAAAATGGATAAGGGAACTGGTTTAGCAATGATGTGTTCTGCTGGAGATTTAAGTGATATTCAGTTTTTTAGAGAAATGAAAATTAAACCAACGATTGCAATTAATAAAGATGGTAAAATGAACGAAATTGCAGGACCATTGAATGGATTAAAAGTAAAGGATGCTCGTGAGAAAATTCTTTCTTTGTTAAAAGAAAAGAAGTTAATTGTTAAGCAAGAAAAAATTGTTCATAGAACTCCTGTTTCAGAAAGGTCTGGTGCTGAAATTGAATTTATTGGGATGCCTGAGTATTACTTAAAGCAAATTGATTCAAAGAGTGCTATAAAAAACATTTCTCAAAGAATAAAGTTTTTCCCTCCTACTGCTAGAAAGATTCTAGATGATTGGATTAAATCTGTGTCTATTGATTGGCCAATTTCAAGAAGAAGATTTTATGCTACTCCAATTCCTTTATGGACAGCTGAAATAAATAAGAAAAAAGCATATGCTCTTGCTGAAGAAGGGAAATATTCTGAACCTTGGAAAGAAAAACCTAAGAGTAAGTATGAAGTTTATCAAGAAGGTAAGAAGATTGGGCAGATTAAAGATTTTAAGAATGTTAAATGGAAAGGAGAAGAAAGAGTTTTAGATACTTGGATGGATTCTTCTATTTCAGAATTACATTTATTAAAATATAAAGAAGATGAAGAATTTTTTAAGAGGGCTTATCCTTGCTCATTAAGACCTCAAGGAAAAGAAATAATTAGAACTTGGCTTTATTATACTTTACTTCGTGGATATTTAGAAACAGGAATTGCATGTTTTGAAGATGTTTGGATTCACCAGCATATTACAGATTCTAAGGGCTATAAAATGTCTAAGAGTAAAGGAAATATTATTGATCCCCAAAAATTACTTAAGAATTATGGAGGAGAGGCAATTAGATTTTGGGCAGCAACAGAAGGAGATTTGGCAAAACAAGATTTAAGATGTTCAGAAGATAGAATAAGAGGAGAAATGAAAACTTTGAATAAATTACTTAACATTTCTAAATTTGTAATGTTGTTTGAAAGACCAAAGAAAAAACCAATTCTTTCTGCTCTTGATGAACTCTTTGTAGATTATATTGAAGACTTTACTAAGAAAACAGAAGAGAGTTATGGAAAGTATGATTTCTACCATCCTGCTATTGGACTAAGAAGATTTCTTTGGGATGTTTTTGCTTCACATTATATTGAAATGGTTAAATCTCGTGCTTATAATCAAGAAGGTAAATTTAAGAAAGAAGAATCTGATTCTGCTAAGTGGACTTTGTATTATTTGCTTGAAAGATTGTTGTTGTTAGCTTACCCAATAATTCCTCAAATTACTTCAACTATTGCAGATGAATTAAAAATTGATTGTTTTCATTATGATTGGCCTAAAATTAAAATTGGAAAAAGTGATTTAAAAAAGGTTGATAAAATAATGGAATTTAACTCTTGGGTTTGGAAACAAAAGAAAGACAAGAAAGTTAGTTTAAAGAGTCCTGTTGAAATAGATAATGTTCCATTGGAGATTAAACTTTATGAAAAAGATTTAATTGCGTGTCATAAGTTAGTTGTTAAGTAGTTCTACGCAGATTTTTGATAATTTCGTTTAAATAATAATAATCCTTTTTTTCCCTCATAAGGATATCTTGCTATTGAATCGAAAATAACAGGTAAATTAGAAACATCTTCTTTGGTTGAATAAAGAACACTATAATCAATATTATTACTTTTTAAGAAATCTTCCGCTTCTTTTGAAAGTTCTGAATCATCTCTTATTAGTTTAACTGATAATCTCTCTATCATTAAATATTTAATTTATTTTTATTTAATAATTTATCCGTGTTGGATTATGCATTTTAACTAATTTTATAAACTCGATATAATTTGTTTTAATATGATAGCTGAAAGACAAGAAGTTGAAGATTTAGTTGAAGAACTTAAAGAATATAAAGGAAGACACACGGAATTTATTACTGTTTATGTTCCTGCTGGATATGATACAAATAATGTTCAAAGGCAATTAGAAGCTGAAAAATCTACTGCTAAGAATATTAAATCTACTGGAACCCGTAAAAATGTTACAGAAGCTCTTGAAAAAATTATCCGTTATTTAAAAGAGTTTAAAGGAGCTACTGAAAATGGGATTGGTGTTTTTTGTGGAAATGTTGCAAAAGTAGAGGGGCAAGATGATTTACGGCTTTGGAGTATTGAACCTACTCAACCATTAAAAATTAGATTGTATAGGTGTGATAAAGAATTTGTTTTAGACCCTCTTGAAGAACAATTAGAAGTTGATGAAATTTATGCTTTATTAGTGATGGATAGGAAAGAAGCAACAATAGGTTTTCTTGAAGGTAAAAGAATTGAAGTTGTTCATCATATGACTTCTGGGGTTCCAAGCAAGGTTAGGGCTGGAGGTCAATCAAGTCAAAGATTTCATAGAATTACAGAGGGATTAACAAGGGATTTTTATAAGAGGATTGCAGATGAAATGAAAACTGCCTTTTTTGAAAACAAAAAATTAAAAGGGATTATTGTTGGAGGACCAATTCCAACAAAAGATGAATTTTTAGATAATGAATATTTAACAGACCAATTACAAAAAAAAGTTATAGGAAGGTTGGACATTGGAGATACTGATGAAGCTGGATTGAAAGAACTTGTTGAAAAAGCTCAAGACCTTTTAGCCTCACAAGAAATAATTAAAGAAAAGAAATTACTTGAAAAGTTTTTTGAAACTTTGGGGGAAAGACCGGACTTTGCTGTTTACAAATTAGAAGATATTGAAAAAGCAATTGAATATGGGGCTGTTGGAACTTTATATTTATCAAAAGATCTTGAAAAAGAATTAATTAAGAAATTTAAAATTAAAGCTGAAAATATTGGGGCGGATGTTGAAATTATTTCTACTGAAACAGATGAAGGAAAACAATTCCAACAATTATCTGGAATGGGGGCTTTGTTGAGGTTTAAGTATTGATTTTCCATAGTCCTCGCTTCGCTGCGGATACAAATCCACGCAGTGATTTGCATAAGGATAAACAATTCCAACAATTATCTGGAATGGGGGCTTTGTTGAGGTTTAAGTACTAGTCCTAGGCTTAATTCATTACTTCCTATTTGTTTTATGAGATTGCATTTTGCTTGGATAAATAATAATAATGCTTCTGGAATTATTGGAATTTCTTTTTTAGCACTTAAATAAAATCCTGTTTTATTTAGATGGTCTGGAAATCCATTTGGAGGACCTGAGATTTCTTGTGTTTTGTTTACTATTCCTACACCCCAATCTAAAATTAAAGGATATTCAACTCCAAATCCAAAAGTTGAACCTTTTATTTGTTTTTCAGAGTTAGAGGAGCAATCCCCCTTGTAAATATTCACAAAGCTTGTTGCTTTGAAATTTGAGTTAGGAATTTTAAAATTTATATTTAATTCTCCCCCGTATTGGATGGGAAAATGATTTCTTAAATAGGAATCTTGAGGTGTAATCAATGAAATCCCTGTTCCATATTCCAAATTACCATTTAAATTATTTTTAATGACTTCTTTTGCATAGATTTCTTTATAATTTTCTTTTAAATCATGGGATTGAACTAATTGGCTTAATGGGGGGATTTGTTTTGGTGTTTCTGAAGATTGTCCATTAAGTAAAAATGGGGCTAAAACTAGAGCAGAAGTAATGCCGAATTTTTTTAGTTTCCTAGCTAAATTCATTGAGTTGTTTATGCTTTTTTCCTATATAAGGGTTGTTATTGTTGGCATTTTTGATTAATTTATTGGTTTATTATCTAGTAAAGTAAGAGATTTTTGAAGAAAAATATTTTTGGTTGAGTTAATTTTTATCTGGGTTGTATGAGAATATATGGGGGGACCTATAGAGGGGGGTGATTAAATTAATTTTATAAACTAAGGTGTGTTTTGAATAAGAATGGTAACGTCAAGCCTAACAATTGATGAAATTGATGAAGCAAAAGAGCGTGAGGATCTCCGTATTTTAGAGGCTGTATTTTTTGTTTCAGGTAGATTTCTGAATATACAAGAATTGATTTCTCTTAGTGATTTAAATCCAATTGTAATTAAGGATTTAATTGAAAAACTAAAAGAGAAATATGATTCAGAAGATTCTGCTCTTGAAATTGTTGAAAAAAATGGGGTTTGGAAAATGGATGTTAAACCTGATTATGAACATTTAGTCAATAAACTTGCAACAGGAAGTTCTGAATTTACAAAAGCAGAACAAGAGACCCTTGCAATTGTTGCATTTAAGCAACCAATTAAGCAATCAGTTATGGTTAAGATTAGAGGTAATAAAGCTTATGAACATATTAAAAAATTTGCAGGTTTGGGATTAATTAAAAAGAAGAGAATGGGACACACCCATGAATTAAGTCTAAGTGATGATTTTTATGATTATTTTAATATTTCCGAGAGTGATAGAGAAAATGTTCCTGAGATTAATGAGAAAGTGAAACAACAAATAGAAACTGCCGAAGCAGAAGTTACTGAAGAAGAGAAAACAGTCCGTCTCGACACCGTCAGTCGAACTGAACAACAAATAGAAACTGCCGAAGCAGAAGTTACTGAAGAGGAAGGAATAGTTGAAAATGAAACACCAGAAGAAATTGTTAAAGATGTGGTTGAGAAAGTAGTTGAAGATACTGCAAAAGAAATAATTGATGAAGAAGAGGAATCTGTTGTTGAAGATATTATTGAGGAAACATCTGGAGAAAGTAAAACAACAAAAGAAGAAACAGCACCCCTCGATACCGACAAAAATCGAGTCGGTGATGCTGAAGAAATAATAGAAGAGGTTGCTGAAGAGGAAGCTGTTACTTCAGAACTATTTAATAAAATTGAAGAAATTGCAGGGGAACCCTCTAAAAAAAATCCTATTCCATAAAAAAATAAATTCTAATTTTTAAGGTGTTCCTGGAACATTTCCAATCATTGTAGATCCTTGCCCAGTGTATTTTTTTAATGACTTTCTTAAGTTAACTAGGTAAAATATTGGGGCTAAAGGCGGTATTATTGCTATAATAATTACATCTATTATTTTTGTTAATTCTTCTTTATGTAATTTTATTGATAAAATCAATATGAATAACCAATATACAAAGGCTAATAAGTAAACAATTAATTTACCTATTGCTAAAGGAGTAAATATAGGAATCATTGATCCATTTTCAACAAAATTATTCATAACTAGTTTTGATGCAATATAATAAATAACAGCTATCAATACTATATGGGTTATTGTGTAAATATCATAGAACTTTGTTGATTTCATTTTTAAGGCGTTCCTGGAACATTTCCAATTGATTTTTTTATTCTATTTGCTCCGCTTTCTGAATATTCTTTAAGCGGCTTTCTTAATAGTAAGATGTAAATTATTGGAATAAAAGGAATGAAGATTGCTGATAAAATAACTTCAAGTATTATTACCATTCCATTTTCATATAAGTTTATTGCTAAGATTAACATAAATATCCAGTAAATAAATACAATTGCTCCTATTGCTAATTGAAGAATTAATAAAGCATTTGTTATATTCCCTAATCCTCCTTCAAGAACATGAGATAAACTAACACTTGAGGTTAATATTGAAAGAGCTATAACTAATACAAAACTTATTCCTGTAAATAAGTCATAAAACCCCCTTTTTAACATATTATTTAATGGAAATTTTTGTTTATATTTCTTTCTACTGGTTTTTTTCTAGCACAAATATCTTTAAAAGAAGAGCTTATCTTTGAAGTAAAAGAATGAATCATAAAAGGAGAATAAAAAGATAAAATGGAACCAATTACTGTAATTTATTTGGTGTATTCGTTTATAGCGTTTTACTTCTTGTTTTTATTCATATTAATTTATATTCAAAATAAGAAAGAAATTTTTACTTATCCAAAACCTAAGAAAGATTATTCATTGAGCATTGTTATTCCTTGTTATAATGAAGGAGGTACTATTGAAGAGACAATTAAGAGTGTTTTGAATGCTGGTTATAAAAATTTGAAAAAGGTTATTGTTGTTGATGATTGTTCTAAGGATAATTCTTATGAAATAATTAAAAGATTTGCTAAAAAATATCCTCGTGTCGTGGTTACTCAAACCCCAAAAAATACAGGCTGTGCTGCAGGCTCAAAAAATCATGGGGCAAAATTTGTCGATACAGAATTGATTGGGTTTAGTGATGGAGATTCTTTTATTGAAGTTGGTTCAATTGATAAAATGGTTGGGTTTTTTAATGATCCCCAAGTTGCTTGTGTAACTGCTTCTGTTCTTGTTCAGAATAGGAAGAAGTTTATTGAAAAGTTACAATCAATTGAATATAAGATAATTAAGTTTTCACGTAAACTATTGGAGTTTGTTGATTCAATTTATGTAACTCCTGGTCCTTTAGGTATTTTTAGAAAAAGTGCATTTGATAAAATTGGAGGGTTTGATGAATCAAATTTAACAGAGGATATTGAAATTACTTGGCATTTTCAAGCAGAGGGATATAAAGTTAAAATGGGGGTTTCTGCTCGTGCGTATACTGTTGCCCCTTCAAAAATAAAGTCTTGGATTGCTCAGAGAAATAGATGGAATATGGGAGGTTTACAAACTATATTCAAATATTGGAAGACTTGGTTTAGAAAAGGAATGTTGGGAAATTTTATATTGCCTTTCTTTGTTTTATCATGGGTTTTAGGTTTATTTGGATTGACTGTCTTAGTTTATAGGTTGGTTAGGAATATTGTCTTAAGATTTTTGTCAACTAGTTATTCTGTCCAAGCACAGACAGCTGTATTTAGATTTAATGATATTAACTTAACGCCTCATGTTTTATTATTTTTTGGATTAACTTTATTTGCTTTGGGACTTTGGTTCACAATAGTGGCTTTGATTAATATGAAAGAATCTAGAAAGAAGAGAGAAAATTTCTTTACAGTAGGTTTTTATATGATCTTTTATTTGTTGATGTATCCGATAATTTTAATAATATCTGGTTACAAGTTTGTGAGAGGACATAAAAAATGGTAGCATTTTTAAATAACAAGAAAAGGGTTTTTTGGGAAGCTTTGTTTTTAACATTAGTTGTATTTTTATTTGGGATGTTGCTGGGGGTTGCATTTGAATCTAGCAAGTTAGCAGATATTAATGATTATTATATTCGTTCAGAAACTTCTGTAATGGATGCTTTTGCGTTAAGTGCTTTTGTAGACATTGATTCTAGTAGCTGCGAAGCTTTGAGACAATCAAATTTAGATTTTGCAGATAATATTTATGAAGAAGCTATTTTATTGGAAGAATATGAAGCAGCAGGAAAGATTACAGAGAGTATGAAATTCATGCATAAAAAATATGATGTTTTAAGGGCATTTCTATGGATTAATACTATGAAGACGGTTGAAAAATGTGGAAGAGAATATAACACAGTTGTTTATCTTTATGTATCGGAGTCAGGGGATTTAACTAAGAAGGCAACTCAAAATGTTTGGTCTAAGGTTCTTTATGATTTAAAGCAAGAACAAGGAGAAAATGTTTTACTTATTCCTTTGGCAGTTGATAAGGATTTAGTTTCCTTAGAATCTGTATTAAAAAATTATGATATTTCTGAATATCCTGCGGTAATTATTAATGAAGAATTTGTTTTAACTGAATTAAGCTCTGTTGAAGAGATAAAGCAATACTTGAATTAGGAATTTCTTTAGAAAGAAATTAAGGCAAAATTTGAATTAGAGAATTTCTTTAAAAAGAAATTAAAGCAACACTTGAATTAGTATTGTTTTATAACAATAATCAATAAAAAGGAATTCTTCATCATTTTTTAATGGTTGAATGTATAAAGTGTGAAATAAGTGATGAAAAAGCATTGCTTTTTGATGCTATTTCTAAAGAAGGGATTGTTAAGATTTGCAGGAGATGTAATCTTGAAGAAGAATTACCTTTGATTACCCATGTTAAAAAAGAAGATGGAATTGAACGTGAAAGAAATGTTTATAATAGATTATCAAAGTATTCTGGAATTGATCCCAAAGAACATAGAAAAAAGTTTTCAGAAAAAGGAATAAGAAAAGAAGAAGCCTTCAAAGCTGAAAATAAAAGATTAAAAGATATTGTTGATGAAAATTATAAAAAGAAACTTCCAGAAGAAAAACCTAAAAGAGATGATTTAATATATAATTTTCATTGGGTAATCATGAGGGAACGTAGGAGAAAAAAATTAACTCAAAGTCAATTAGCTCATGAACTTCAAGAATCTGAAAGTGCAATTAAAATGATTGAGCAAGGATATGTTCCTGAAGAAGGAGGAAATAGATTAATTTTAAAATTAGAGGGCTTCCTTAAAATAAACATTTCAAAAAAACCAGTTGCTGTTTCAGATGAAACCCGTTATAGGGAAATAGATCCCACTAAAATTCAAATTGAGAGAGATTTTAAGGAAAATACTAATTTTGATGAAATTACAACAAAGCACTTAACAATTTCTGATTTAAAGAAAATGAAACAAGAACAAGGAAGAGGGGTTTCTAAGTCAGTTTCAACTAGCTTAGATACAGAAAAATTTCCAGATCCTTTTTCAAATGGAGAGAATGATAAAAAGAAAAAGTGGTGGAAAAAGAATAAGACAGAAGAAGATACAGATTTAAGCCCTGAAGAAATTGAGAGAATTATTTATGGGGAAGATTGATTATATTTTTTATAGGATTCTAGGAATTTTATTTTTTTAGGTAGATTATTAATAAGTAAATAAGGAGATTCTTGAAGAAGAATCTTTTCTAGATATGATAATATTTATTAAATTTGGACAACCGAATACTTTAAAAACTAATTTTATTCTAAATTATTATGGATTTGAAAATTTTAAAGAATGAGAAGGAAGAAATTCAAGTAGAAATTGAGAGTATTACTTTAGTCGAAGTTCTTAGGGTTTACTTAAATGAGAATTCCGATGTTAGTTTTGTAGCTTGGAAAAGAGAGCATCCAACTAAGAATCCTGTATTGAAAGTTAATGGTAAAAATCCTAAAAAAGCAATAAAAGATGCGATTTCTGTAGTTGTAAAAGAACTTGATAAATTAGAGAAGAATTTTGCTAGTTTGAAGTAATTTTATTACAATAATCCTTATTAATGATGTAATCTCTGAAAAATAATGGTAAGAGTTGGAGGAATTGTTATTCAAAATAAACATGTCTTGATGGTTACTGTAAATGGATATGATATTTTCCCTGGGGGTAAGAAAGATTATTTTAAAGAATCTGATGAAGAGTGTTTGAAAAGAGAATTTAGAGAAGAACTTTCTGGAACAGAAATTTTTGTTGGAGATTTATTTAAGAAGACCAGTGGAATTGATCCTTTATCTGGAAAAAGAATTTATTCCACACTTTATTTTTGTTATCATCTTGATGGGGTAGGTAATCCTTCTGCTGAAGTAACCCATAAAAAATTTGTTAATAGCAAAGACATTTCTAATTTGAATTTAACTGAAACTTCTGAAAAGAATTTACGATCTTTAATAAAACATGATTTAATTGATTAAAATGAATTACAATAAAGTTGAAAAAATATCTACAGGAAGTTATGATTTTAATAAATGGCTTTATGGTGGATATGAGTCTGACATTATTACTATGATTGCGGGCAGTCCTGGTAGTGGAAAAACCAACCTTGCTATACTTACTGCTTGTAGTCAAGCAAAGAAAGGAAACAAAGTTATTTTTGTTGATACAGAAGGAGGGTTTTCTATTGAGAGAGTTAAACAAATTGTTGGTAAAGAAAATTTAGATGAAATTTTAAGCAATATTTTAATATTAAATTGTACAAATTTTGAAGAGCAGAAGAGAGCTTTTGTAAAGTTGTTAGGACAGGTTAAAAAAGAACAGAAAATTGGATTGATTATTGTTGATGGGATGGCAATGCTTTATAGATTAGAGTTAGGTGATGCTGTGAAATCAGGAGAAGATGAAAGGATAAAAGAAGTTAATAGGGAAGTTGCAAAACAAATGAGAACCCTTGCCGAATTATCTAGAAAAGAAAACATACCAGTTATTATTACTAATCAGGTTTATTCTGAATTTCTTTCTGAAGAAGATTTAAAGAAAAATGTTGAAAAGAAAACAATGATTGTTGGAGGGGATTTATTTAAATATTGGAGTAAATGCATTATTGAATTGAAAAATGATAATGGTAAGAAAAAAGCAATTTTGCTTAAGCATAGGAGTTTGCCTGAAAAAGAATTAGGGTTTGTAATTAAGAATGAAGGAATCTATAAGAGAGGGTTATTTTAATTCTTCAAGTAGTTACAAATTAATTTAAAGAAGTCAACTTATATTATTTGGTAAAGAAGAGGAAAAAATGTCTAGTAATATGAAATTTGAAGCTGTTAAAAAAGTTGCTGATATTAATTTTAAGGTAAAAGATTTGAGTAAAATATCTAAAGTAGATACAATAAGTCCGCCTAGTGTATTCGTGGGGAGTAAATTGAAGTATCCTTTAGTTAATGTGGGGATATTAAGTCCTTTGGAAAGACAAGAAGAAGCTTGGATTTATGATGCTCCTAAACAATGGGCAGAAGATGAATTTGATATAAAAGATGTTGTAAAATTGAGAAATAGTTTACTTAATTCAAGATTTCAAACAAAAGTTCAAGATGTTCGATTAAATAAAAAATTTGTTGAACTTGCAAAAAGTTTAGCTATTTCTTCTAAGCAAGTTGATGTTGAGATTGAGTTGAAAGACAGGGTAGTTATTGGGAGGGATAAAGACCGCGTGTTAACTCCTCATGGAATGAAAGGACAGCTTAAAAGAGCTGAAATTACTGGAAATGTTAAGGTTGAAAGAAGTGTTGATAAAGTTATTAATGATGACATAAAAGCAGCACAAGGAATGGAGATTTTGTATAAAAAAGATATAGATGAATATTCTCTTAGCAAGATTTTGAGTGTTGGAGTGATGGGAATGAAAAAAGATAAAAAATTAGTTCCAACAAGATGGAGTATTACTGCAACAGATGATACAATTGGGAAACATTTACTTAAAAGAGTTAAAGAATACAAGTGGATTGAGAATCATGAATTATTTTTTGGAGAATTTATGGGAAATCAATATATGTTGATGTTATTTCCTAATAATTGGAGTTATGAATTGCTTGAGATGTATCTTCCTGGAAGTTCTTGGAATCCAGGGACAGAGATTAAAGCATCTACTGATATTGAGAGTTTTTCTGGAAGAAAATCTTATGCATTTAATACAGCAGGAGGATATTATGCAGCTAGACTTCCTATTTTAGAATATTTAAATTCAATTCAGAGACAAGCAAGTGTAATTGTATTAAGAATTGAAACCCCTACTTATTGGGCTGCTTTGGGGGTGTGGGTAGTTAGGGAGAGTGTTAGAAAAGCCCTGCAAAATAAAATGGTTTTCAATACTCGGGAAGAACTTATTGAAAGTGTAAAGAAAATTGGCCAAATAAAATATAAATTTGATTTTACAGACATAATTCATCAGAGTAAGTTGTTAAGGGATTTAAAAGCTAAGAGAAGTCTGAGGGAGTGGTTTTAGGCCCTTTTCCTTTTTTTGAGAACTTCTTTTATATAATCTTTTTCTGTAATCACTTCTAAATTATCTAATGAGTAATTTTCATTTGGATAATTTCTTTCCATATATTTTAATGCAGCTTCTTTCATAGAAACTTTTTGATTTCCATCATAAAATGTTTTATCTTTTTTACAATATTGGAAGAAAGGATGAACCATTCCTTCTTTTTGATTAGGTGTTTTTATTAATAAACTTATTTCTTCAAGAAATTCCTCTTTGTGTTCTGGGCAATTTTTCATAGTATGATAATATGATGTGTTAGACATACATTCAATTAATATATTTTATTTATAATAATTATTGTACTTCAGAGTTATATTTAAATAATATAAAACCCTATATGTTTTATGATATGGGTGATATTTGCTGTTGCAGCTTTAATAATAATTTTACTTGTTTTTGCCCTTATATTTAGAGATAAAAATCACAAAACAGATTATCATGCATTTTTTATTATGGGGGTTATTTGGGTTGGAGCAGGAATCCCTCTAATGGTTTCTGCAAATAGCTCTGTTTTATTTATTCTGGGTTTGGTGTTTATGGCAATGGGGCTTGTACACCAAAAAGAATGGAAGAAGAATATTAAAGATAGAAAAAATCACTGGAAGAAATTATCTAAGAAAGAAAAGAAAAAGCTTATGTTATTTAGATGGATTATGCTTGCTTTACTTCTTTTAGGGGTTATTGTTTTAGCAATTACTTATTTTGCTGCTAAGGGCGTATAAAAATATTAATAAAAAAATAAAAATAAATTTTTTGAAACTAGGGACTAATTAAAATCTTCTGTTGTTGTCTCTTCGTGGTCCTCTGTTGCTATTAAAATCTCTTCGTGGTGGCCTGTCTTCTTGTGGCTTAGCTTCTGAAACTTTTAATTCACGACCTTCAACATCTTTTCCATTCATTTCTTCAATTGCTTTTTTAGCAACTGCTTCGTCTTCAATTGTTACGAATCCGAATCCTTTAGAACGTTTTGAAAATTTGTCAATTATTAGTGTAACTTCTTGTGTTTCGAATGATGCAAAAAGTTCTTTGAATTTTGCTTCATCAACACTGAAAGGTAAATTTCCTACATATAACTTCATCTTATTTATCCTCCTTACATTTATCTGAATTTGAATCTAACTAATAATAGAAATAGACTAACTTCTCTAACGTACTAACTCCTGGATATATTTAACTAACATGAAATAATGTATTTTCAGGGTATTTTAAAGGTTTGGGTTTATGTTTTGGGGTGTTTTTTGGTGGATTTGTAGAGAAATATTGTTGAGGGTTATTATAGGCAAATAGAGAGATTCTAATGAGAATCTTTTCTGATAAAGTTAATTTTATTTTTTAATTGTTCTTTTTATTAATTATTTCTTAGGTTCTTCCTCTTTCTTCAAATTTTCAGCATTTTCATCTCTCCTTTTAACCCAATCTGCATTTGTAGGACAAGCAGGATTCCAACAGAAAATCCAAGGCTTTTTACCTCTGCTTAATCTCATAAGCATAGGGTAATTACATTCTTCACATGTTTTTTCTGTTTTCTTTATTTGTCCATTTGGAGGGAGGGTGTATGTGTTAGTACAATCTGGGTATGCATTACATGAAACAAAGAATCTCCCATTCTTTTTTGAATAATTTATCATTAATTTTCCTTTGTTACACTTAGGACATTTTATTAGTTGGTTTTCTACTTTTTGCTTTTCTCTAAATTTAATATTAGCATCTATTAATTCAGAACCTATTTTTTCTTTACTTTTTTCAAGGTCTTTTGCTATTTTTGTTATTGTTTCTTTTGCTCTTTCAATTATTTTATCTTCTTCTTTTTCTTGTTTTGTTTTACTTTTCTCAGAAGTTATTTTTTCCATTTCATTTTCAAAATCTCTTGTTAGTTCTTCATCAATAATTATTGGAGAATATTTTTCCATTGTTTCAATTAGTGAAATTCCTAAATCTGTTGCTTTTATTGATTGTCCTTCAATATAACCTCTATCATATAATGTTTCAAGAATGTTTGAACGAGTTGCTTTTGTTCCTAAATTTCTTTTTTCCATTTCAGAAACTATCGAAGCAGGTGAAAACCTTTTTGGGGGTTGGGTTTCTTTTTCATCTGTTCTCATATCTAAGATTTCTTTTTCCCCATCAACATCTGGTATTTTTTCTTCTTTTATTTTACTTGGATAAATTTCCATCCATGCTTTGTGCTTTATTACTTGCCCTTTTAATCCAAATTTTAAATTATCAACTTCTGCTGAAATTGTTTTATGATCAATAATTGCATCTTCACAAAATAAACTTAAGAATCTTTTAACAATTAATTTGTATATTTTATCATCATCTCCTGAAAGAACTTGTTTATTTCCAGTTGGATAAATAGAGGGGTGTGCTGGGTCTGTTTTAGTTCCCTCTACTGGTTTATCTCTTTTGATTAATTTTTCAACTTTGTATTCTCTTGCAAGTTTTTTTAATATTTCTTTATATCCAATTTCTTCTGGTAATTTTTGAGATGATGTTCTTGGATAGGAAATTAAACCAGCCAAGTAAAGTGATTGAGCAGATCTTAAGGTATTTGAAGGAGTAATTCCATGGAATTTGTAAGCTTCTGTTTGTAGTATTGTTAAATTAAATGGGGGGTTTGGAGGAAGAACCTCTGAACGGTTTTTTGTTAAGCATTTTGCTTGTTTTCCAACTAAATTATTAAATTTCTTTAAATCTTTTTTATCAAAGATATCTTTGTTGTGTTTTAACCATAATTCAAATGGGTTTTCTTTTATTTTTATAAAAATTTGCCAATATGGTTTTGATTTGAATTTTTGAATTTCTTTTTCTTTTTTAACAATCATGTTTAGTGCAGGTCCTTGCACACGACCTATTGACATTAATTTAAATTTTCCAGTTGTTTTTATTGCATTCATTAATGCTCTAGATAAATTAATTCCATAAAACCAATCTAAGTAATGTCTTGTTTCACCTGCAATTGCTTGTCCCCAATTAATTGTTTTTGATTTTTTTTCATAAGCTTTATCTAATTCCTTCTGGGTGAGGGTTGAGAATTTCATTCTTGATGCATCTTTTTGATTACAGATATATTTCATTACATTTGCACCAATTACTTCACCTTCAACATCATAATCAGTTGCTATTGTTATTGAACCTGCTTCTTTTGTAAGTTTAAGAATAGTATCATAATATCTTTTTGTGAAATCTTTTTTTCTTGCTATAAAATTTGGTATCCACATAATATCAAATGTAGGTATTTGGGTTCCTTGGCTTTTTTGTTTTAATGTGAATAAGTGACCTACTGCACATGCAACAACAATGTTGGCACCTTCTCTTTTAACTTCATAGTACGGAACTTTGTTTATGTTTTTTTGAACTGCATCTCCTAATGCATTTGCGATTTTAAGTGCTGCTTGTGGTTTTTCAGTAATTATTAATTCATATCCTCCTTCGCGAAGCTTTGTTTTTGGGGGTGAATATTCTTTTGCTTTTTTAGATTTCTTAACTTTCTTTTTTATTACTGTAAAGGATTCTATTTTTTCAAGTTCTTTTTTAGTTGGTTTTTTTGATTTTTTTGTAATGGTTATTTTTTTTACAACCTCTTTTTTCGGGAGTTTAACCTTTTTTTCAACTGTTTCTATTAACTTTTCAGGCATTCTCTCTTTGACAGGTTTTTCTGTGGTTGTTTTTACATTAGAAGCATCTATTTTTATTCCAGATTCTACTGCTTTTTCTTCAGGTGTTTTTTCTGGTTTTTTAGGTGGCATAGTTTATTTTCTATATTTTAGTATAAAATAGAGTATAATTGAAGTATTTATTATTTTTGGGTTTATGGTGTTACAAGATAATTATTTTTATAAAGTAATTTTGGGTGTTTTTTGTTATGGGTAATACTGTTGAAGCTTATTTGATTAATGATAGGGGACTTTCTTTTGTTACCCCTGGTAATTCTTTCGCTAAAGTTTACATTCCTGTGGTTCCTGGTTTAAAGGATAAGGGGATTTTAGCTGGAAATTTTGATAGGGATAATTTAGAAAGTATTCGTACAGATTCTTATTTTTACCTTGAAGTTGAAGGTGAAAGATATAAAGAATTGCAGAAAAGAATCCAAAGAAGGGGATTTATTCAAAAATTTGAAGTTGGAGAGGAAAGATTGAAATCTTTAATGAAAAATGGAAAGCTTCTTGGGAAGTCAGATGGTTCTTATTATACTGATCTTTGTTGTATAATAGAACATTGTTTAAAGAAATAATTAAATCTCAAAAATTTTAGCTTTTCTACTAACGTGAAATACTTTTGTTTTACCTATTTTTTCTTGAAGCCCACCTGCTTGATGAATGTGTCCTGAGATTAAGATGTCTGGTTTAAATTCTTTGACTGCTTTTTTTAGTGCTTCACTTCCTTGAAATCCTAGTCTCTGGGCTTTACTCCCTTCGTGATGGGTGTGAGCAACCATTATTTTTTTGTCAAGGTTTTTTATTTTTGAATGTCCTTGTTTTAGCTTTTCAAATAATTCTGGTTCATCAATCCAGAATGGGCCTGATGAAGGGTCATACCCCACTCCAAATATTCCTAAGTTCCCTTTTTGAATAGAATATCCATGAATGTTTGTTGTTCCTTTGTATGCGCTGGCAATACTGCTAATTGTTTGACTTGGTTCATGGTTCCCAGGGACCAAGAGTACCTCTTTGCCTGCATCTTCAAATGGTTTTACAATGTTTTTAACTTCTGCATCAAACCAAGTTAAATCTCCTGCAATTATTACAATATCCACATTTTCTTCTTTAGCTTGTTTAGCTAATTTTTTTGCAAGACTAGAATCTCCATGAAGATCTGCTACTGCCATTATTTTGGTTTTCTTTTTCATGTTTGTAGAAATAGTTTGGGGTTAATAAGATTTTTTATTTGCTTAACTACTAGAATATATAGATTCTAAAGCATCTTTCTAAATATGCATTTTTTCACTGAAACTTTGTAGTGAATATATAGGTTCCAAAACATTTAAAAGAACAACATTATCAGAATATATACATTAAACTAAACACATCCAAAATGAAAGACAATTTTGATATCTTTTTCCGAAGAAAGCCGGCATTAATGCTCGTGTCTTTGAAAAAGAATACAAGGATGAGGTATGGTAGTATCTTGGCTAAGGAAGTAGATTGTACTTATAGCCATGCAGTAAAAATACTGCAAACATTGGAAGAACTAAAGTTAGTTGACTTTGAAAAAAAGGGGCGTATTAAGGTGATAAAGTTAACTAAGAAGGGTACTGAGGTTGCTGATGCAATTGAAAATATCCAAAAGTTGATCAAATAGATTACTATTGATGCCCCTGAACGGAACTGCGGTGAAACGTAGTTCAGAGAAGAGGAATGTAAATTTGCAAGTTTGTAAAAGTGTAAATTTGTAATTTTGTTGTTCTGAAAGATTTTTAAACGTATTTTTATTGAAATTAACATGACATATACTGGAATAAAATTTCCTCCATTAACTCCAGAGGAAATTGAAGAAAAATATAAAGAAACACAAGAAGAAATGAAAGAAGTTCTTGTTTGGAAGAAAGAAGAGGAAGAAAGACTTGAAAAAGGAAAAACACCTCAAGCAAAGAGTGCTGCAAAGAGAGCACTTCCAAAGGCTTCTAGAAGAATTGATACTGTTAATGGAAACTTGCTTTACTGGAAATTAAGAAAGCAAGGAAAAAGCCATTTTCATGCCAGTCTTGAAAGAAATGAATATTGGGACAAATTGAAAAATCCTAAATCAAAGAAAAAAGAAGAAAGGTATGATGATTAAGAAGTTTTTTAAATGAATTAAATCTATTTTCATTAATGGCTCTGTAGCTCAGTCTGGTCAGAGCACTGGACTCTTATGCTGAAAACCAGTTTTCGCGTTCTCCGCGAATCTGATTCACGAAGAAATCCAGGTGTCGAGGGTTCAAATCCCTTCAGGGCCATCCCAAATTCAATTTATGTGTTCTCGGCGTGTGCTTTGACTCCCAAATAGAGAGTTATTCCTTTTCCAAAAATTATAAATAGCAGTGCTTCTAGAATTTATTATGGCAGAAGTTAAAGTTTTAGTTCCAGGGTATACAAATGAAGATTCAGCAGAAGCTGGAGAAGAAGAAAAAACATGTGCAACTATAACTTTAGTAAGAGATAAAGATATTGTAATGGTTATAGACCCAGGAGTTTTAGAAAGCCAACAAATACTTGTAGATGCTTTAGAAAAAGAAGGATTAAGTGTTGATGATGTAAATGTTGTTTGTTTAACTCATTCCCATATAGACCATTTTAGGAATATAGGGATGTTTCCAGAAGCAAAAACACTTGAGTTTTATGGATTATGGGATAAAAATACAGTTGATGATTGGAAAGAGCAATTTACAGATGATATTAAAATTATTAAAACACCAGGTCATAATACTACTTCATTAACTTTATTGATTAAAACAGACAAAGGGATTGTAGCTATTTGTGGAGATGTTTTTTGGAAAGAGAATTTACCTGAAAAAGATGAATATGCAGATGAACCAGAAAAATTAAAGACAAGCAGGGAAAAAGTTATTGAGTTAGCAGATTATATTGTTCCAGGTCATGCAGATATGTATAAAGTTAAAAAGTAACTCCCTCCCACCTAATTTAACATCCAACTGAGACACTTTCTTCCTATGCCCGGCGTGGGCGTTACCACTTCTATTAAACGCCCAAACAGAACGTTAATTTTAAATATATTAATCTTTATATTTAGTAATAAAATATAAGATATTTTTTGCAATTAATTTGAGTTCTTTTTCTTTATAAAATCAGCAAACTCTTTTGAAGTCATCTTCCTTACTTTATAATCTTCTTTTGTTGTCTTTCTTTTAATTTCGTTTTTTAGCATTATTTGATTTAATTTCTGCTGCATCTTTGCACTTTTTTTATCTTCATAAAATCTTCTTGTAAAGGAATCATGTCCAAATTTTAATTCTCCTCTTATATTTAATAATTTAAACATTATCAAAACCAAAATTGTAGTAAAGATTATTATAATTAAAGCTATTATTAAGACAGCAATAAAAATTAAGAAAATACTTTTAGTCAAATCTCCTTGTAATAATATCTGAGAGGTTTCTCCTACCCCAGAAATAGCAGTTTGTTCGAGTCCTGCTTCTTTTGAAAATGAGTCTTTAACAAAAGAATATCCATAAAAAATTCCTACCCCAAGTCCAAAGATAACTAATAGTATAAAAATCCATGCAAAAACTTTCTTTATCATGCCTTCAAAATCAGATTTATGATTTTTATGAGGGTGATAATGGTGGTGTTCTTTTTTTCTTTTTTTCAAAAGAAGACCTATAAAACTTATTATTCCTATTAAGATTACTATTTCAACAAATATAAATGCCCAATTTCTATCAGGACTAAATGGATTAAATTCATTAATATCGGGACTTTGTCTTGGTTCTCCTTCATCTATTGCTCCACCAGTTATTCCAGGCCCTCTTTCTTTTTTAGGAGTTGTTCCTCCAGAGCTTCCTCCCCCTGAACTATCTTCAACAACAGTAGTGATTGAAGCAGTAAATGTATCATAAAAGCTATCTCTTCTACTTCCTAAATTATAATAATCTGCATGACATTGTAAAACATACTGTGTTCCATCACTGAATGTTGATGGAATTGCAAAAGTCCTGCTCATAGAAAGAGCATTTCGCGTAATCATTTGATTAAAATTAACAGAACTATATGTTGAAATCCCGTCAGAAATATGGCATGTAAAATCTACTTCTTTTTGAACTGTTTGCGAATCTTCAACATACGCATTTATTATGCATGCGATATTATTTCCGATTTGCCCTGAACTAGGACAATCAACATCTAAATGAAATGTTCCTGTTTTATTTTCAATACCTTCTAAAGCATCTGCTTGCCTGTACTCTGATTCATTTATTCCTTCTAAGGCACTTGTACTTCTTTTCTCAAAATCTTCAAATTCAATAGTTATGTTATACCAACCTGTAGGAGAAATGTCTTGATTTGGAATTTCTATTTCTAAATGTCCGTCTTCTAGGAATTTTAAATTATGACTTACTTGTTGAGTCGCATTCCAAATAATTATTTCTTTTATTTGTCTTATTTCTAAAAAAGAGGAAAAAGATATTTGTGGAAGGCTTCTAGTTGTTTTTGGGTCGAAAGATTCTCCTTTTAAGCTATTAAGAAAAATATCTATTTTTCCTGTACCAATTCCATTCCAATCTGCATATGCTGAATCACTTAGATTTATTACTGCTAAAAATTTATTTGTTGCTATCTCTGCCCAGTCTGTGGGAAGATTAATGGTATCACTTGTTATGTTGAAAGCCGCGCTGGTCGAGGGATATCCTTTTATGTTTTTGTTGTCTTCATTTACAATCCATGTAGTAGTAGTTGCATAACATTCACTAGATTTTCCTTCTAGATGTCTTATTTCTGGAATCACAAATTCTTTACATTGCATTTGAGTTGTGTTGGCACTTATTCCTCTTTCATCGTAATCCAGACCATCTGTGATTATTAGACTCCTATCTAAATCATTATTGTTGTCTGTTTCTGAACTACATCTTATCTGATGAAAAATGTGTATTGTCGACCTAGTTGTTCTAGTATTAGTCACATTTGAACAAATGAAAATTGTTTGTCTTGGCATATATGATGATTTATCTACTACAGTGTTAACCGTCAACCATGAATCCATAGTAAATGGAAGTTGAGCTTCTCCATGTTTAAAAGAGCCTATTCTATTTCCACTAACCCCTTCATTACAGACTCCCATTTCACTAGATGTTATACCAGTAGTATTAAAACACGTGCAAGCCAGGTCCCATTTGTAGGTCTTTCCTTCTTCTACAAAATTCTCATCAAAAAATAAACTGTACAATACTTTTCCATCGCCTTGTGATGGGACTGGTATTTTCCCTCCAGCAGGGGCGAGCGGTAAATCATTTTCATCAACTATATCTATAATACATTGTGCGTTTGAAACAGCATCTCCACTACTGTCTGTCAATTTAAAATCTAATGCACCAAATCTTCCAACTAAAAATGAAGAAGACATAACTATATCTGTTATTATTAAATTACCTTCTCCAGCAACTAAGACTGTTAAACTACTTGTATCTTCTAGATCTGTTAAAGTAAGAGTTACGTTAAGAACATCCCCATAGGTTGCCACATATCCAGAAGGTATTGTGAAGATTTCAGAAAAAAGTGCGTTTAATACTGAGGGGGTTGTTCCAGTATCAGATTCAAGAACAAAGCCAGATGAATTTGTCCAGTTTATTGTGTAAGCTTGATTTTTCTCATTTCCTGTACCACATATCCCATCCACTTCTGCCAGTTCTCCTTCCACATGTGACACTGAATCTAATGTTAGGGTACAAGTCGCAGAAACTAAGTTAACTAAAAATAGACTCATAATCAACAAAATAATTAATTTACTTTTCATTTTTTATATCCTTTCCAATAATTTAATTTAGCTTTACCAATAGGCCTTATTCTTATCTGCTCTGCACCTTTTAATTCTGCAAGAGCAACAGCTACTGTATTTCTAGATATTTTTAATTTTTTAGAAATCTCAATTATTGTAAGTCCGTCTGAGTTTTTTTTAAGAAGTTCTGCTACTAACTCTTTTTTTGTTTTCATTGTGCATTAACGCTAAGTTTTAAAAGTAATCTTTAATAATCATTGTTAACGCATAAAGATTTATAAATGTTTCTAATCAAAATTGATGTGTGTGTCTAAAAGAGATTTGTTATATTGGGAGCGTATAAAAACTGCTGCTGAGATAAAATCTAGAATAGAAGTGCTTGAAGAATAAGATTCTAGCAACATTTAAATAACTAAACTATCTAATTATTTTAATAAAAAAGAAGGGCGTTACCATATCTATCTGTCGCCTGGCGGGGGCGTATCTTTCTATTCAACTCCCAGATAGGGTGTTATTTATTCTTTAAATAAAATATAATAATAACTTTTTATTAATTATCTTCAGGGCCATTTTTATTTCACTTCTCTGCATGCTTCCACATTAACTCAAAGAATTGTTTGTATGCCTTTGAAGCTGATTTTTCTCTTATAATAATTCCTATTGGTTGAATTGTCCAAATGATTATAATTATTTTGTCTTCAAAGACAAAAGTTTCTGTTAGGTTGTCAAATTGTTTTTCTAAGAATTTTATTGTTGTTTCTGGAAATATTTTTGTGATGACTTTTGACCAAGATCTTAATTCTTCATTAAATATCATTCTTCTTTTTATCTTGTTTTCTTTTGCTCTTTGATTATAGTTTTTCCAGTAGGTTTCTCCAAGTATATCTATTGATTGTTGTGGGGCGCCAAATACATCATATTTCTCCACGTTGAGGGTTTCCTTTAAAACTGATTTTACACCACCAATCCCTAAATAGGTTTCAACAGCATAAGAATTATCTTGGTGATCTTGCATTTTTCTTAAAGAAGGGAGCATTTTCTCAATATTTGCTTTTTTCTCTGCTATTAATTCAATTAATGATTCTGGTTCTTTTGCTTGGAAATATTTTGTTTTATTTGTAACTGTATATTTCACAAGACCTTTTTTCATTAATCTATCAAGTGCTTCATAAACCCTAGATCTATGCAAGTCTACATTTTTTGTTAATTCTCCTGCTGTTAAAGAACCTGCCCTAGATAAAACAAAGTAAATTTTTGCTTCATTGCTTGTTAATCCTAATTCTTCTAATGCCTGCAAATCCATGAATTAATGTGGTTTCTAAATGTTATAAATGTTGTCCTTTTTAGGGCGACACTGATTAATATATTCCTAAGTTGTTATTCTATCATGGTAACAAAGAATACACCCCAAGAAAAATACTCTGCTGCAAAGGAGTTTTATAGATTAGATGAAGAATCACAAGGACAAAAGAACTATGCAGAGAAAATTCTCTTAGAAAACCTTGTTAGGGATAGCTTTGACTCTATTCTTGAAGTTGGATGTGGAAATGGTCATTTTTTAGAGAATTTTCCTTCCTATAAAAGAAAAGGAATTGAATTATCTCAAGAAATGATAAATTCTTCTGGAGCTCTGGAGAAATATATTGTTCAAGGAGATATTACAAATTCTTTAATTTATAACGGGATTGCAAATGAAAAATTTGATAGAATTGTTTCACATTACGTATTTACAGAGATAGATAAGAAAGGGTTGGAAAAATCATTTAGAAATATTAAAAATATGTTAAATCCCTCAGGAAAGTTTATTTTTACTATTACTGATCCTAGAACAAGACACTTGATGGAATTTGATGGATATAAACTTGATTTTGGGAAAGAAGAATATGATTATAATAAAGAAGATATTCCGTTTACAGTTTTATTGAAAGGGGGAAAGGAATATGTGGATGTGGGAATTAGAGATTTTCATAATCCTATTGAAGTTTATGATTCTCTTTTAAATTCTGCAGGATTTAAATCAATTCAAAGAGTTGATATAAAGAGACCTCAAGACAAGGATAATTTTGCTGTTTTGTATGAGGTTGAGAATTAATCTTTGTTTATATGATTGTAATGGAGCACCAAGTTTATATATTTTTCCCATGCTTTTCGACGATAAAAAAGGTTTTTAAATAAAAAATGGTTTATTTATATATGAAAGACACTAAACATCCAAAATACTCTAATGGGGAATTTGTTAAAGATTTATGGTATTTTTTTAAAAAATATAAGGTAAAGTTTTTTGCTTTGACATTTTTCTTAATTATTGTTACACTTTTGGGGTTGGTAGAGCCAATAATTCTTGCTAAAATTATTGACTTTTTTACTGGAGATTATGAATCTCTAAGGGAGTTTTATATTTTATTGGGAGCTTTACTTGGAATAGGAATTCTTTCTGCTATATTGAGACTTAGATCAAAATATCATTTTGGACTATTTTCAAACCATCTTATAAAAGATTTTAAGATGGAATCTTTTCAGAGAATTTTACAAGGAGATTTAGTCTGGCATGATAAGGAAAATACTGGAAATAAAATGCAGAAGGTTTTGGGTGGAGAAAAAGCATTAAAAGACTTTTCTAGTTTTTATACTCAGGAGGGAATAAAATTAGTTACCACAATCTTGGGGGTTTTAGTTATTTTTTCTTTTCTTGATTTAAAATACACTGCATTAGCAATTCTCTTTATGGTTGTTTACTTATTTGTTGAGTTTAAATTAAATAGAAAGGTAGCTAAAAAGACTCTCGAAGTTAAAATTGCTCAAGAGAAAACCTCTGGAAAAACTTTCGAATTCTCTTCCAATATAAATACTGTAAAATCTTTAGGAATTGAAAGTTCCTTGAGTAAGGAGATAAACAAAAATGAAGAAGAAGTTTTATCTTTAAAGAATCAAAGAAGAAGTAGAAATAATAGAAAATGGATTTATGTTCAAATAATAGCTGTAATTTTCTATAGCTTATTCATTTTATTAGTTGGAAGGGATGTGATTGCAGGATTATTGACTGTTGGTTCAATTGTTATTTATGTTGATTATGTTTCTAAACTAAGAAACAATTTAAATTTAGTTTCTAGAGAGGTTGATAAGTTAACGGGTATTAAATACGGTATTTATAGAACAATGCAAATGTATAAGGAACTTCCAGAAATAAAAGAAGAGGGAGCAAAAAAACTTAAGAAATGGGAAGAAATTAATGTTAAAGATGTTAGTTTTAATTATAAGGATGAAGGGGTTTTAGAAAATTTTAGTTTGAATATTAAAAATGGAGAAAAAATAGGTATTGTTGGAAAATCTGGAAGTGGGAAATCTACTTTGTTTAAATTGCTCTTAAAATTATATTTACCAAAGAAAGGAATGATTTATTTTGATAATAGGCCAATAACTTCCATAAAAAAAGAATCTGTTTTGGATAAGATATCTATTGTTCCTCAAGAAACAGAAGTATTTAATTTAAGTTTAAAGGATAATATTTTACTTGCTGGAAAGGGGAAAAAGAATATGTTCCTTTATAAAAATGCATTAGTTGCAAGCCAGTTATCAAAAGTTGTTTCTAAATTAAAGTATAAAGATAATTCTTTGATAGGTGAAAAAGGAGTTAGGTTGTCTGGAGGAGAAAAACAAAGAGTAGGTATTGCAAGGGCTATTTACAAGAATAGCGATATAATTATTTTTGATGAATCCACTTCTAATTTAGATTATGAAACTGAAAAAGAAATTCAAAAGTCAATAGATAGGATAAAAGGAAAAACATTGATTGTTTCTGCTCACAGACTGTCAACACTTCAAAATATGGATAAGATAATCTTTTTAGAAAAAGGAAAAGTTGTTGAAGAAGGAACTTATGAAGAACTTTTGAAGAATAAAGGGAAATTCTATAATTTATGGAAGCAGCAGAATAAGGAGGTTAAGGGATGAAACTCTCCAATAAAATCTATATAATTGGAACAATGGGTTCTGGTAAAACAACTCTTGCTAAGGAACTTTCTGAAAGATTAAATCTTAAAGAATATTCTCTAGATGACATTTACTATGCAAAAAAATATGATGAAAAAAGAAAACATGGTTTGCGAGCAAAAAAGCTAAAAGAATTACTAAAAAAGAAAAAATGGATAATTGAAGGAGCATTTAATAATTGGACAGAAGATATTTTTAAGAAAGCAGATTTAGTTATTTGGTTGGATTTACATCCTCATTTTCTTGTAGGGCATCTTTTGAAGAGATTTTTTAAAAGAGAAGATGATAAAGCCAAGATGAAGAATCTTAAAGGATCTATGAAGTATGCTATTAATTATAGAAAAGGAAGTAAGAAATTTATTTGGCATAAAACAATGATTGAAAAACATAAACCTCATTTAGTACATATTAAAACTAAGAAACAATTGAGGAAATTTTTGAGGGATTTAAAATGAAAGAAGAAAGTTCCAAGAAATTATATGATGGATTTGAAGGAAAAGAATTAAGTGATATTTGGAAAAGAAATAAGTTTGAGGAAGGGGCTGTAGAATTTCAATTGGATATTGTACGTAAAGGTAAACAAGCTCTGAAAATTACAATCAATAAAGGAGATAAAAGTGAAATAGGAAATAAATCCTCTAAAACAAGTGAGAGAGACGAATTATTGGAAAAAAAGAGGTATGGCCCTTTAGAAGATAAAAGTTATAGTTATTCTTTTAGTATCTATATTCCTGAAGATTTTCCTATTGTTTCAACAAGATTAGTTTTAGCCCAATGGAAGCAACATGATGAAAATGATAAAGCAAAAATTACTAATCCGGTTCTAGCTTTAAGATATCAAAAAGGAGAGTTATTTGTAACTTTACAAACAACAGAAGAGAGAATACTTTTGTTTAAGACAATAGAAGAAATAAAAGGGAAGTGGATAGATTTTACATTTGAAGTAAATTTTACAAGAAAAAAATTAGGATTTATAAAAATCTTTATGAATAAAAAACAAATTGTAAATTATAAGGGCATAACTGCGCTTTCTGAGATATATGGTTATTCAGAACCAAGTAAGTTCTATTTTAAAATGGGTCTTTATAGAGATATGATGGATGAACCAATGAGTATTTACATTGATGAATTTCGTAAGAAGGTGTTGAAAAAATGAAACCAAGACTTATTATATTAAGAGGAAAACCTGCAGCTGGAAAATCAACAGCATATGCTACTCTTAGAAAACATAAAAAAATGAAAGATTTTGTTTTTGTAGATCATTGTGCTTTCAAGACAGAATTGGGAAAAGAAGGAGGAAAGAAAAAATTGTTTTCTGAATTGAAAAAAGTAATGCCTTCTGGAAAAGATATTCTTATTGAAGAAATGTCTAAACAAAGTATTATGAAAAATATTTCAAAAGAAGTTAAAAAATATAATTATAAATTTGTTGTTTTTCAATTTGAAATCTCCTTAAAAAAATCAAAGAAAAGAGATGTTCATAGAGTTTTGAGTAAAGGACATGATAGGAAGTTTATCTTAGATAATATAGAAGATTTACATAAAATGCATGAAGAAAAATTTGATCATGGGGGAATTTTGATTGATACTAATAAATTAAATAAAAGGCAAGTTGTTAGGTTTATTATTAAGAATTTAACTAAAACTCTTCGAAGGGTAAATAAGGATTAATAGCTTTTTCTAGTTGAGGATAAGTCCAAGCTTTTTGAAATTCTCTTTGAGTCATATCTTTAAATTCAGGGTGTTCTTGAAGAACTCTTTCTTTATTATCTCTCACATCTAAACTAATTAATTTTTTACCTCTTAAATTATGTTTTTCCTTTAAAGCTGGATGATGTTTTTTTCTAGCAAAAATAATAATATTTGCCCATTCAACATCTTCTTTTTTTAATGGGTTGGAAGTGTAGTGTTCATATTCTCTAGGAATAATTCCTCCATATCTTGTTTCATATCCTTTTTTTCTTAGATACTCTGCAAGATATTTACTTCTATTAATTCCCATTGAGCATACACAAAGAATTTTTGGTTTTTGTTGAGTGTTCATTTTCCCTCCAACTCCTTAACCAAAGCTTTAGTTACATCAACTGTCCATTTCATCATACCATATTTTTTATCTTGCCCCTTTTTCATTTCCATATACATCCACCAGAATACAGTGCAATTAGATCTAATCATCAAAGGGATTATGAATGATTTTTCTTTTTTTGTTAGTTTTACATATTTTTCATATTCTTTTAAGAAAATGTTTAGTCGTTTTTTGTCCAAACCTTTTCTACTAACAGCACTTAATCTTAAAGTATAGGAAACATCTTCAATTCTTGGGGCGATTTTTAGACCATCAAAATCAATTATTCCGGTAAGTTTATCTCCTTTGAATAAGACATTTTTAGCATGAATATCTCCATGAGCAGCAATCATATTTGATCGGAAATCTATTTTGTTTAGTTTGTTAACTAGGTTATTAAAAAATTCAAAATTCTCTTTTACAAGTTTATCTGTTTTATCTGGGTTTTTTATTTTTGACAGTCTTTTTTCAATTTCTTCATATTTCTGAATAAACCAACCCATAGTAAAATCTCCTTTTCTTATTTCTATTTTTAAATCTTTAATGGTTTTATAATAAGTTGCAACAGCTTTAGCAACTTCTTTTAGCTGAGCATCATTCAGCCTCCTTGGATTTTTTCCTTCTATGTATTTGTAGATAGAATAGTATTTTTCATTTGATTTTGAAAGGTATTTTTCATTTTTATTTTGTAATGGAACCGAAATTTCATATGGGAAATTTTTTTTGTGCAAATGAAGTAAGACATTTTCTTCTAATTTTGTTAAATTCTTTTTCCATGCATTCATATCCATTCCAATAAATCTTATAACATAAACTCCTTTGTCTGTAGTTAATTTATAATTTGAATTTAGAAGGCCTTCTTCGAACAATTTAATTGATATTACTTTTCCTAATCCATAATAATTAGATATCTTTTGAGCTTCTGCTTTTGTTAGCTTATGTATTTTTAGTGCCATTTACTTCATCCCCCAAAAAGTGTCAAAGTATTTTTTGTTTGTGTCTGTAATTTCTTTACTTGTGATTTTAATGATTGTAATAGGATCTGTGAAAATGAATTGTGCTGTTACATTTCCATAAATTATTGTAGGTGTTGGGGGGATAAGGTTTTTGTCTAGGGCTTTATATTGTCCTAGTTTTATTTTTTTAATTGGTTCTCCTTTGGGATAGATTACTTTTTCTTTTATGTTTCTTCCTTCAAGATATTCAAGAAATTCTTTTACAGCAGGAGTGTATTGTTTGTCTGATATGAAGGGGGCAATGTTCCCGAATGAATAATGCATTTCATGTAAGTTTATTATTTCAAGAAAAATGGTACGTAGGCCTTTTACTCCTTTAAGGATTTCAACTTTTGTTTCTGATTTTATTTCTTTTAGGGATTTTAATTCAGGAATAATCTTTCCAAATTCTTGGTTTTTTTGTTCTAAATCCTTCAGTATTAGTTCTGGGTTTGTTGCAAGATAGTATTTCTTATTGTTTTCTTCAAAATAACTTGCCCAACCCCTTTGAATGAGCCTTTCCAATACATCATAGATTGTTCTACGTTCTATAGACGTTTTTTTCATTAAATCTGCTATACTTGCTTTTTCTGATTTTAATAAGGATAAGTATATTTCTGAGTCTTTTTCACTAAATCCTACTTGTAATAGTTGTTCTTTCATGGTTTTATTTAAGAGATTATTATTTATAAAAGTATGGGAAATTATCTCCCACACATCTTTAAGTATATCTTGTTGTTTGGATAATTAAGATGAAACGTCTATGCAGATAGATGTAAGGAGGAAAAAATAAAATGAAAGATAACATAGAAACAAAAGCAATTCCAGTTGATGGAAAAACTCTAGGAAGAGAAATATTTGGAAACTTAAAAGTTGGAGACAAAGTTCATTGGGAAACTCATAATGGAGTGGACAAGTATGATGGATTAATTATTGAAAAAGATTCAAATTATCTTTTTGCTGTGTCTAGAAGATACGTAAAAGAAGAACCAGAAGGACATTATTTCATGGGACTCCCAGGAAAAGTAAAACTTCGTTATGGAAATTCAATACGTGAAAAATGCTTTGAACTTAATGAAGAGGATAAGATAAGGTATTGGGGGGAAACAAGGAATGTTTACTTTGAGGAAAATCCTCCTACTTTTAAGGCCCATAATAAATATCCATTTTACGACATGATACTTAAAGAAGTAGGACTTTAATAAATAATTATTTAATATATTTTTATTTTCCAAAGTTGCGGAAAACTGCGACAAATTTAATCTTTTTGAATTGTTTGAAAATACCTCTAACAAGTTTATTAAAAGTCACGAGGATATTTTTAAAAACAAAACCATTAAGTGATGCTCCCGCTCCGAGAACACACATAAATTAAATTTGGGATGGCCCTGAAGGGATTTGAACCCTCGACACCTGGATTAAGAGTCCAGTGCTCTGACCAGACTGAGCTACAGAGCCATCATCTATAATATTCTAGAGAAATAGTTTGTTTAAAAGTTTAATGTATTTAATTATTTTAAGAAATAACTACCTATACTCTCTCCAAATATATAATCATTAAATTTTATATATACACGTTTTATTTAGGATTAGCAATATGGTATAAAAAATGTTATATGTTTGTATTTTATTAATTCCTTTGATAAAAATTCAATTCTTCAAGATTAATTTCTTTTGATTCATCTTCTAGAGTTTTAAAATATACAGAATAATTATTTTTTGAATCAAGAGATTTAAAAATTTCCTCTTTTAATATTTTTAAATAATTGTTTGGGATTTCTTTTGGAATTGAATCATTTATTGCTAGGGATAATTTTTGAATAAGAGGGCTTTTTTTTGAATGCTCTTCATATTCATTATTTTTTCTTTTCTTATATTCCTTTATTTTTCTCTTTATTCCTGGAGAAAAAATAAATTTTTTCTTCTCCCCTATAAGACCAAAATATTCGCAAACTTCAAGAATATTTTCTACATCGCCTCTTTCAAGATAGAACTCTAATGCTGTTTCTGGAAGAGAAAACTCTTTAGCTTTTTTTAACATTAAACTCTCTATGCCAACCATTTTCTCTGCTGTTTTTTTATAAAAATTTAATGCTAATTTATGCAAACCATTATCTTCAGCACATTCTGCTGCAGAATAATAATCTCCAACAAAATCTCCATCTTTTTCATGATATTCTAATGCTTTTTTAATAAGACCATTTTTTTCAGCTAAATTTGTAGCAGAAACATAACCTTGATATTTTATAGAAGGCGAATAAGATTTTGATTGTTTTTCTCCAAGTTTTCCATAAAGAATCATGGCATTCCTAATATATCCAATTTCTTCTGCTAGATTCGCGGCAGATTCATAATCTCCTGCTTTTTCATACTTTTTGATTTGCTTCTTTTTTCTTAAAAGTTCTTTTTTTTCTTTTTTCATTTTTTGTTTGTGTTTTTTATTTATCGTTTTCTCGAGGTTTTGTTGTAGATAATAAATCAGAGTAACTCTCATTTTGTTTTATCTTAAAAAATTAATGAAATAAAGCTATTTCTAATTTATACCTTACATATAAGGTATTATGCAAAGATTTATAATTGTAGAATTATTGTTTATTTTATGTGGATTGCAAAATTTAAGAACTGGCATAAGACCTGTTTAATTAGGCCTTTATGTGTGAAATATAAAGTAACAGACTATGTTTATTTGTTAAATCATTGGTATAAGGGGAAAACAATTTACTATACAGAACTGCACATATTGGAAGGGAGTGAGAAAAATGTTGATAAGTTTATTAAGGAGTTTCAAAAAGATAAAACAATAAAGAAGTTTGAAGTTGATGGAAATCAAATTTTTACACTAAACGCCTTAAAAGGAGATGGAGTTACTACTTACTCTTCTGTATTTGATACAAAATTAATTTATATTAAACCAGTTGTTCAGAGAATTGATGGATTTGAAGATTGGGAAGTTGCTTCTTGGGACAAACAAACCTTAATGGATATTATGAAGATTCCTGATTTTAATATGGAATTAGTTTATGTTAAAGAAGTAAAAGGAGCTAATTTATTTTTACCACAAATACAACCAAACTTATCTGAAAAGCAAAGAGAATCTTTGAATGTTGCAATAAAAAATGGATATTATAATTTTCCCAGAGAAACAGATTTAAATGAATTGTCTGAAGTTGCAAAGGTTTCTAAACAAACCTTTCAAGAAAATCTTAGAAAAGCAGAGAACAAACTAATTCCTTTCTTAGTTGATAATTTAAAATAAAACGCCCAGAGCAGGACTCAAACCTATAATTAAAAACCCGACTATATTCTCTAATCTCTCAGCGGTACTCTCTCCAAGTATGCTCACAATGGAGACATTTAAAGAACTTAGTCTCAGCTTCATCACCTGCTCTTGTTTGAATTGTCCAGAAATATGCTTTGTCATGTCCACATTTTTTACACTTTTCATTAACTATTGGTAATGTGTTTGTGTCTTTCTTTATGACTGCAATTTCTTTCTTTGCTTCAACTTTTTCAGAAGTCTTAAGTTTGGGTTTTTCTTTAGTAGAATAATTACATCTTGCGCATCCGTAATTTTTTCTTTTTTCTATTAAAACAGCACCACATTTAGGACAAAATTCCATTGTAGTTTTTATATTATATTATTTAAAAATCTTCCTGTTTTGTTATTTATATTGAACTGGATATTATTGAGGGTCATTTAAGAGAGTTAGCTTTTTGGTTTGTTAATTTATATTGTTTTTTTATTTTACCAGGTTGGTTATTAAGGGATTAGAAGGATATTCTTAGAGAATATTTTTTATATTGGTATTTGAGGGGACTATTAGGATAAGTAAAGCGTTAGCGTGTTTATGGTTGAGTTAATTATTTTTTAGAATTATCTCTCGTTACATCCACCCCTATCACTTACAGATCTTTTATACTCAAAAAATACTAATTTCCCCCAACCAATGTAAGGAGCTATTCTTGCTGTTGCTTTCCCTACTATTTGGTCTTCTGAGATGTTCTTTTCAATAATTAGTTGCCCATTATTATTGTCCCCAATTGTAGAAAATATGTATTTTTCTGTTATTTTATCCTGCTCTGAACTGATAATTCTATGGATTATGGGATTTCTTTCATTTCCATTAAAAATTATTACATCCCCTATTTCTAGTTTTTCTGGTTTAGTTCCTACAATGAATAATATGTCTCCTTTTGTAAATCCGTTTTTGAATTTTGAATTTTTAAAAGTATTCATTGTGATATCAAATTCAGAGTATTTATCTTGATGTCTGAACCACCAATCATCAAACTCACTGAAGAGATTTCCTTGATGATACATTGAACATGATTCAACTATTGCAAGTGGAAGTGTTGTACCTGTTGTTAAATTTAATAGGGGGAAAAACATGAATTTAATTACAATGAATATGAAAAGTAATGAAAGTATCCATCCTCTAAATGAATCATCTTTCCATACAATGAACCAGAATTTTTGCATAAACTCTACAAATTTATTGGGGTGGTGAATTTCTTCTAATCTGGGTTTTCTCTTTTTAGAATCTGTATTAATTTTAACTTTTTTCACACTCGTTTTCATAAATTGTTATAGGTGTGAAGGTTTTTAAGTTATTTGGAAAAGATATTTTAGGGAACATGAATCTTTATTAATTACTCTCTTTGTTTTTTATAATGCCTATAAAATATAGTTTGCCTAGCTCAGAAAAAGTGTTGGTTGAAAATGGAAATGTTAATGAAAGTGTTCTTTTGAGTTTAATTAAAGAAGCTTATGATGAGGAAGGATTGTATGCAGAATGTCATATAAAAAGAAAAATGGAAAATGGAGAATTTTCTTATATTCCTTACAAAGAACTTTGGGATGGACTTAGGAGTTTAACTGGACGTGAAGAGTTTCATCCTTATGATAATAAGAAGCATCCTTTTTCTTTGGGATCTGCCTTTGCATTGAAAAAACGTTATGAAGAAGAAATGGATTTTCTTGATGCAACTTCACAGGTTAGTGTAGGGGATTTCAGTAGGGGAAAGATTCCATTTAGTTGGTTGGAAGCAGAATCTTTGTTTGTAGAACCCAAAGAGGATGCAAAATATTTTTCTGGCCACCAAAAAATGGTTAAGAGAAAACCTGGAGGGTCAAAGAAAGTTAATGATGTTTCTAGAGGAATTGAACAATCTGGAAAAAACCTAATAAGAAAGGTTTCTATTGATTTTAAAGAAGATACTAAGAAAAAAAATAAACTTGGAAAAAAAAGAAATTCTGATGTGTACTACTATGGACATGGATTTGCTCCAAGAAATAACAATCGTTTTGAATAGATAAATTTTTAAATTGGAAATTTCTGTATGAGGCATGAGAATAAAAATAGGAAAAACATTTGAATTAAGGGCTTCAAACGAGGTTCTATGGGATGAAAGAGGAAGCTGGGATAATAAGCAAGTTCATGAAGAAATATTGGAAGAATCTCTTGATTTAGATGATAAAGAAGAAGTAAGGGTTTCTTACCTAAATATTGATGAAAAATATGGTCTAGTTAAAGAGAGTAAACCAAAAGAGGTTGGAGAAATAAGAAAAAATTATTTTTGGCTTTATGATGAGCGTTATTCCCCGGTAGTTCAAAACATTTAAATAGTATATACACTCTTGTATACACATTAAGTATATCATTCATATGTATACTTAACCTCTTTTCAACCCGGAGCCGATCAAGTAATTTGTTCGGCCTCATGTTTACTAAAAAAAAAGATAAATAAAAAAAGAAAATTAAAATGCCAAAAGATATATTTGATCAAAAAATTCTATGTGAAAAATGCGATGATGTTATGCAGAAAGCGAATTTTCAAAAAAATGGTTTTGTATTTAGAGCAATGACTTGTTCAAATGGAACTTGCACTCATAAAATTATTCATCCTCTAGATGAGCAAGAATACAATAGATTTATTAACCTAAAAAATAAGGATTTTAGAGTTAAGATGCGGTTAGTCGGGAATAGCTATGCCGTATCAATTCCAAAAGAAATTGTTTCATTTATGAGCGAACAAGAGAAGATAATGGATGAAATGGTTAAATTGTGTTTTGAGGATTTTGGAAAAATAAGTTTAAATTTTGGAGTAATAGAAAATGAACGATAAAAATAAAGAAACAAGGTCAATCCAGTTGAAAGTTGTTGAAGCATTGCAAGATGATGCTTACAAAGGAATCGCAAGAATAGATTTTAATTTAATGAGAAATTTAGATTTGCGTAGGGGAGATGTTATTTTAATTAAAGGAGGAAGGGAAACGGTTGCAATAGTGGATAAGGCTTACCCTGCAGATGTTGGTGAAGGAATAATTAGAATAGATGGAATTTTAAGAAGAAATTCTAAAACAGGTATTGGAGACGTTGTGAGTATTTCTAAAGTTGAAGTTAGAGAGGCAAAAAAGGTTATGATTGCACCTGCCCAAAAGGGAGTTATGGTTCAAGGAGATCCTGAAAGCCTCAGGAGAGGATTATTAGGAAGAAGTGTCCTTAAAGGGGATGTTGTTGTTTTAGGAGGGGTTGAGAGAAGAAGAGATTTGATGGGTGAAGAATTGGGTGGTTTAGATGATATATTCGGTAATTTAAATGAAATTTTTGGAGGTATGGGGTTTGGAAACTTAGGAGGAAGCGTATCTCAACTTCGTTTTTTAGTTGTTAATACGAATCCAAACCAACCAGTCATAATTACCGAAAATACTGAAGTTGTCTTAAGTCCAAAGGCAGTAGATGTCAGTGAAGAAAGTCTTTCAGGGATAACCTATGAAGACATTGGGGGATTAAATGAAGAGGTGAAAAAGATAAGGGAAATGGTAGAAATACCTATGAAGAAACCTGAGATTTTTCAAAGGCTTGGTATTGATCCTCCAAAGGGTGTCCTATTACATGGGCCTCCAGGAACGGGAAAGACATTACTTGCTAAGGCAGTTGCTAATGAAACAGATGCACATTTTATTTTATTAAATGGGCCTGAAATCATGAGTAAATTTTACGGTGAGTCAGAAAAGAAAATCCGTGATATTTTTGATGAAGCGGAAAAAACAGCTCCAGCTATTATATTTATTGACGAGATTGATGCTATTGCACCAAAGCGTGAAGATGTCAGTGGAGAGGTCGAGAGAAGAGTTGTTTCACAGATGTTAACAATGATGGATGGTCTTAAGTCTAGGGGAAAAGTCATTGTTATCGGAGCAACTAACAGGGTTAATGCAATCGATCCTGCATTAAGAAGGCCAGGAAGATTTGACAGAGAAATAGAGGTTGGAGTTCCAAGCAAAGAAGGAAGATTACAAGTTCTTAAGATTCATACTAGGGGAATGCCTTTAACAAAAAAAGTTGATTTAGATGAACTTGCGAGAAAGACTCATGGATTTGTTGGGGCGGATTTGGAATCTTTAGCAAAAGAAGCTGCTATGAATGTTTTAAGAAAATATTTACCAGAGATTAAGATGGATGAGGATGAGCAAATTCCTCAAGAAATTTTAGAGAAATTAATTATTAGTCAGGAAGATTTTGAAGATGCTTTAAAGGTTGTAAGACCAAGTGCAATGCGTGAAGTGCTTGTTGAAACACCAAATATTGGATGGGATGATGTTGGAGGATTAGAAGGAATTAAACAAGACTTGAAAGAAGCAGTTGAATGGCCAATGAAACATCCTGAAAGTTTTAAACGTTTAGGGATTAAACCTCCTAAAGGGATTTTATTATATGGGCCTCCTGGAACAGGTAAAACATTACTTGCTAAAGCAGTTGCAAAAGAATCAGAAGCCAATTTTATACAAGTAAAGGGACCATCATTATTGAGTATGTGGGTAGGGAAATCGGAAGAAGGAATGAGAAAAATATTTGAAAGAGCAAGACAAGTTGCTCCTTGTATTATTTTCTTTGATGAAATTGATGCTCTTGCAGGTAAAAGGGGAAATGAAACAGGAACAAAAGTTACTGAACGTGTGTTAAATCAAATGCTTGCTGAAATGGATGGTTTAGAAGATATGAATGATGTTTTAGTTGTTGGAGCAACTAATAGACCGGATATGTTAGATAGTGCTTTGTTAAGACCTGGGAGATTTGATAAGATTTTATTAGTTGGTTCGCCTGGTGAGGAAGGACGTGAGAACATTTTGAAGATACATACTAAAGATATGCCTATTAAGGATAAGGAGAAAGTAATAAAATCCTTTTCTAAGTTAACTGATGGATATACTGGTGCTGATTTAGAATCATTTGTAAGAGAAGCAGGATTAATTTCACTTCGTGAAAATATTGAATCTAAAGAAGTCACTAAGAAACATTTTGATGAGGCATTTAGAAAGATTAAACCGAGTGTTACAAAATCAACATTAGAAGTTTACAAGAAAGTTGAGGAAAACTTCTTGAAATCTGCCAAGGCTGCATTGCCTGAAAGTGGTGGATATTTGGGGTAGGATTTTTTATTTGTTTTGAAGAGATTTACTTGAATTGATTGTTAATAATATCATAGGGTGACTTTTGAAGAAAAGTCTTTTTGGTTGTGTTAATTTTTTTAGATCTTTGTTTGAGAGAATTAAATAGTAATAACTTCAAAAATTCTTGAAGTATTCGCGCCATTTATAAATATCTTTTTCTTATGTTTTTCATGGTTAATAAAAACAAATCAGGAAAGAAAGGAATTGTTTTACCAATAGTTGCTTCTATAGTTGTTATATTATTAATAGTTTTATTAGTTGTTTACTCTAATCAAACTTCAAATCCTGTGATTAAAAAGGAAACAGAAATAGCAAATACTTTTGAATCAATAGATGATATGAAAACTTTTATTGAAAAAAATTCTATTGATGGAGGACGTAATTGGGGTATTATGGAAATGGCTACTACTGGAACAACATCTAGCGCACCTAAAGCAGCTGATTCTTTATCGGGAGGAGCAAGTGATTATTCTACTACAAATATTCAAGTTGAAGGGGTTGATGAAGCAGATATATTAAAGAATGATGGTAAATATATTTATGTTGTATCTGGAAACAAAGTAGTTATTGTAGAAGCTTATCCTGCAGATGATATGGAAGTTTTATCTGAAATTGAAATTGAAAATGGTTCTATTGGAGAAATTTTTTTAAATGAAGATAAATTAATTGTGTTTGCAACTGAATATACTTATGTTCCTTATTCAAGAATTGCATGTTATGGATGTATTATGCCTCCTATAGAATATAGAGAGCCAAGAACTTTTGTTCATGTTTATGATATTAAAGATAGAACAGACCCTGAATTAGACAGTGAGTTTTCAGTTACTGGTAATTATTTTAGTTCTAGAATGATTGGAGATTATGTTTATGTTATAACAAATCAATATATACAAAAAGATGTTGTTTTGCCTTCTATTGAAGAAGGAGAAGAGGTAAGAGTTATTGAGCCTACTGATATTTATTACAGTGATATTAAAGATTATAATTTTCAATACACTATTATTCTTGCTTTAAATGTTGATACAGGTGAAACAAGTGAGAAAGCAGTTATAACAGGAAGTTCTCAAAATATGTATGTTTCACAAAAAAATATTTACACTACTATGACTAAATATCGGTCATGGTATGGAGAATTAGCAGATGGAGAATATAATACTGAAAAAACAATAATTAATAAGATTTCAATAGATAAAGAGGATATTGAGTTTGTTTCTAGTGGAGAAGTTCCAGGACATATTCTTAATCAATTTTCAATGGATGAACATGAAGGCAATTTTAGAATAGCTACAACTGTTGGACAAGTTTGGAACAGTGGAGAGCTTTCACAAAATAATGTTTATGTTCTTGATGAAGACCTTGACATAATAGGGGAATTAGAAGGTCTTGCTCCTGGTGAAAAAATATATTCAGTTAGATTTATGGGGATAGAGGATATGTTGTGACTTTTAAGAAAGTTGATCCTTTATTTGTTATTGATTTATCTGATCCTGAAAATCCTAATGTTTTAGGTAAATTAAAAATTCCTGGTTACTCTGATTATTTACATCCCTATGATGAAAACCACATAATTGGAATTGGTAAGGATACAGTAGAAGCAGAAGATTCATTAAAAGAAGGAAGAAATTTAGATTTTGCTTGGTATCAAGGTGTTAAGATGGCTATCTTTGATGTTTCTGATGTAGAGAATCCAATTGAATTACACAAAGTTATTATTGGAGACAGAGGGACTCAATCAGAAGCATTACATAATCATAAAGCATTCTTATTTGATAGGGAAAAAGAGTTATTAGTTTTACCAATCACTCTTGCGGAAATACCTGAAGAAAGAAAAAATCAAGAAGTAAGTTGGGGAGGAGTTCCATATGGAGATTATACTTTCCAAGGTGCTTATGTATATAATATTAATTTAAAAGATGGTTTTGAATTAAGAGGAAGGGTAACTCATTATGAACCAGAAGAAGTTGCCCAAAAGAGTGGATATTATTTTAGTGGAGATAGAAATGTTCAAAGAGCTCTTTATATGGGGGATGTTTTATACACTTTCTCTCAAAAAATCATAAAAGCAAATGTTTAGATGATTTAGATGAAATTAACTTTGTAAACCTTCCTTATGAGTCTAATAGAGGCTACCCAGAGATATATTATTAATATTGGCAATCCTTATTAATACTCAAAGTATTTTTAATTATGCTCAAAAGAAAAGAAAAATTTGCTCAAGATATTTATGGATATTGTGATAAGAATGTAGGTTGTGAAGTTTTATCTATTGTTTTTGCTAATTTTTATCCTGACACAGGTAAAAGAAATAAAACTTCTCTTGCTAGACATACAAGTAAAATTGTTAATGAATTAGTTTGGGAAGGAATTTTAACTGAAGTTAAAAAAGACTCACATTTAGATACTCCTCATGGGCTTTACAAAATTCTTGAACATGAAAGATTAATTGATGAACCTGGTTTTGGAAATGGTAAAGAAGGAGAAGTAATAAAAGACCCTTATAATTTTGATTCTACTCAAGATTAAGAATATTATTGTCCCTTTAGAATGGTTACACATGGAAAGGTTTATAAAATAAAACATCCTGGGAGATACATGAAAGAAGAAATATTAAAACAGAAGTTAAATGAAGAAGGTTTTAGTAATTTTAAGAGATTTGATGGTTCTTTATTTGTTTATAGTGCCTTTAATAATCAATATAACAAAAAAAGAATTTTAAAAGCTCCGGGTTACAGTGACCAAGAACTTGGTTTATTTAAGAAAGAAGTAAAAGGCTTGAAAAGACTTAATGGGCTTGAGGGAATAACTTCAATTGTGAATGAAATTAATCTTAAAGATTCTGGAATAGATTCTAATTTGCCTAAACATGAACAAATTGATCCATACGTTTTGGTAAAAGAATATGCAAAGGGAAATGATTTTTCTGGGCAATATCTCAATACAGAAGAGCAGCAGAAAGTAATTGATTTAGTTGAAAATATTCATGATGCTAAATTTGTGGATTTAGATATAGGAAGAAATAATTTTATTTATTTTCCTGGAAAGGGATTGACTTTTGTTGATATTTTTAATCAAGATACTTTAGATATTGCAAACATTTCGGACTCAAGGGAAATTGATAGATTAAAGAAAGCAGATTTAGAATCTTTGAATAGTTTATTTGAATTGCTTAATTAATTTATTTTTGTAGTTATTATTTTTTCATCTTCTGTTAAAAGTATTGTATGTTCTGCTTGCGAAATAACTGAGTTTGTTGTTTCTACGAGTTGTTTGTAATGATGTATATTATGGTTTTGTTCTAATTGTTTTAATGCTAGAATTGCTTTTGTTCCAAATTCTTTAACTAACCAACGTGAACAAAAAGGTAGGGCGTTGTAGTTTTCAATAATGTATTCAAGAACTTCACGAGCTAGTGGTGTTCTCGGGAGTTTATCATCAATTAACATGTAAATTCCAGAAGGTCCTTTGTCGTGTATTTTTCCTGAACCTGTTGAAAGAGTTGCAAATGGTTCTATTGCATAAAGTCCTGAACTTATTACTTTATTTGAATTGTCTTTAAAATTTGGAATACTTAATCCTGCGTGTAAATCATATTGTTTTATTTCATGTCCTGATAAATTAATTATTGGTTGGAATCCTTTTTCTTCAATTGCTGTTTGGATTGCTTGTCCTACTTCAGAAGTTGTTTTTCCAATTTTTATTGTTTTAATTGCACTTTCTAAAGCATCTTGAGCTGCTTGAATTAGGTTTTTGTTTTCAATCGAATTATCTAAATCTACTGAAAAAGCATTATCTGAAATATATCCATCTATGTGCACTCCAAAATCAATTTTAAGTAATCCATGAGCTTTTCTTTCATCATTATAACTTGGAGTATAATGAGCTGCAACTTCATTTATTGAAGTATTTGTTGGAAAAGCTGGTTTTCCTCCTAGTTCAATTATTTTTTTCTCTATTTCATTTGCAATTTCAAGTAAGGGTTTATTTTTTTTTACAATTTTTTTTGCAAATTCTCTTACTTCTGCTGCAATTTTTCCTGCTTGTAATATTTTTTCTTTATTCATAATTTTAGGATAGAATTAATGTTTATAGT
>SDBV01000284.1_pt1 | contig 70475 bp, 59 predicted proteins | sample 2277081 | NCBI WGS metagenome assembly SDBV01 (sample SAMN10402039, study PRJNA504765) | marine sediment metagenome | isolation source: marine sediment core GS10_PC15, 223 cmbsf | place: Arctic Ocean: Southern Knipovich Ridge | collected 2010
GCGGACCGTGTTTCCAAGGCGCCGGTCCGTGTCACCTGAGATCACAGATTATGTTTCGGAACGAGCTGGAAGTGTAACCCAAGCTCCCGGTCTAAAGTGTTACCCAAGAAACCGGTTGCACAGCCCGCCGAACCGACCGCACCTGCCTAGCGAGCCGCTTCAAAATCAACTCAACCGATCCCGACCCCCCTCGCGAGGCAGTTTGAAATCACTTCAACCAATCCGCACCCCCCTCGCGAGGCACTTTTAGGCAACTGAACCAATCCCGACCCCCCTCGCGAGGCGTTTTTAAGCAACTGAACCAATCCCGACCCCCCTCGCGAGGCACTTTTGGGCAACTGAACCAATCCGCACCCCCCTCGCGAGGCACTTTCAATTGGTTTGGGACAATCCCGACTCCCGCGGAAGTATCTATTATTACATGTTAAAGACGGCCGCCATCATCTTCCCCTTCCCCTCGCAGGGGAAGGCCGGGATGGGGTTCCCCGGGCACCCCGCCGGCTACATTGGAGCTGTAATTTCTAGTAGTAGTCGACTGTAATGCTTCGGAGACAGACTGTCGGAACATCGGTGGTATCCACCACCATGAGATCTTCGAAAAGCACACCAACCCCCTCGGTCCATTCATCGTACCCCCCTGTAAGAATCGGTCGATACTCCACATGGGCTCTGCCGTCGGGCCAGTAGTAAAGATCCGCCTCGGACACATCAATAGGATTACCGCAAAAATACTCCCCTCCCCCGGCCACTCCGACAATGCTCTGAGAGGTGTAATCCACTTCGGGCAGCCCCGCGTCGTCTCCAATGGCCGCTTCCAGCGCGGTGTGACCATCCGGCCCTACGATTTTGAAAAAGTACGCGGCGCCGCCATCTTCGCAAATAATCTCGGGAGAAGCGTCGCAGAAGTCTATATACCAATACCACCACAATCCGGGGATCATGGCGAGACCCGCATCGCCCGGGCTCACCTCACCGAGTACATCGCACTGTCCGAAGTCGTCGTAACTGGACCAGGGGCCGCATGAGGGTTCTGTCTCCGTGTCCGTGTCGGTATCCGTGTCGGTGTCCGTGTCCGCGTCCGTATCCGTGTCTGTATCGGTCGTCCCACTGTCGATACCGCTGTCTATGCCCTGCGTGTCGTTCGAGCAACCGAAAGACGCCGCCAGCGCCAGACCCAGTAGTAGGGGCGCATCTATGTATGCGCCCTTAAATTCCGTATTCATCCTGGCCCACCTCCATCTATCGGAACGATCATACCATCTTTGGAGGACGTTTATCCGCCTTCGCAGACTACGGCGGGATCTTGGACCTTGGAGGATGTTTGTCCTGCTTCGCTCGCAAGCGAGCTTCGCAGGATGATCGGGACGTCCCATATATTCCGTCGCGAGCTTGCCGAAGAACGCGCGTTTGGATAGCATTGATTCCCCATGGGATTGGACTGTCCCGGCAACGGGAACCGGAGGTATACGCGACGATGAATGTAGTATGTCCAGGCTGCCAGAATTCTTACAAACTGGATGAACGACGCATTCCGGAAAACGGCCAGCGAATGCGCTGTCCCAAATGCTCGTGCTCGTTCAAAGTAAACCGTGACGGCACGACGGCGGAGAGCAGAGACTCGTTATCACCCCGAAACAGCGCCACCTCCGTATTACCGAAGAAACCAGACCGATCGAGCATAGTTTCCAAGTCCGAGGCGGAGGACTCGATTTCTTCCAGTCTCCCGGCCGTCCTGGGCGGCCATGCGGATCTACCCGCTCCAAAGGCGGCGGACGATTCCTTCTCCTTCGGGGACATTGACCTTCCGACCCCGGCGGGCGTGGATCTACCCGCTCCAAAGGCGGCGGACGACCCCTTCTCCTTCGGGGACATTGACCTTCCGACCCCGGCGGGCGTGGATCTACCCGCTCCAAAGGCGACGGATGACTTCTTCGGGGACATCGATTTGCCCGGCCCGATGGCCGGCCCCCAGGGCGACATTCCGACTCCGGATCCGATGGATCCGTTCGGCGAGATTGACCTGCCGACTCCATCGGGCGCAGTCGATCTGCCCGGCCCGGCGAACGGTGTCACCGATCTGCCCTCCCCAAGCGAGGTGATCGCGGACCTCCCCGAGCCGACGGAAGGCATCACCGGCCTCCCCTCGCCCTCGCCCCATGTGGAGCGCGTGGCGGCGAGCGGCTCTACCGATTTCGGACAGATCGATCTGGGCGACGAACCACGGGTCGACGATTCTCAAAACGATGTAGGCGGAGAGTTCGACGCGTTCGGTATGTCTACCAAGGGTTCAAATGCGGTTTCGGATACCATCGACCTTGCAGAAAGCCCGCATGAGCGCATCACCAGGGGGTCCGTCATAGACGAAGCTCCCGACGAAACCGGCGATCCCTCCCAGCAAAAGGGAGGGGCAAAGTTCGAGGGACGCCGCCGTTACGAACGACAGAGCAAACGGGGCAAGATCGCCCTTCTCGTGGTCGTCATGCTGCTGGGAATGGGCGGCGCCGGACTCCATTTCACACCACTGGGCTCCTTTGGCGTCAACGCCATCGCAAAGATGTTGCCGAGTGCCGCCTCTGGACAAATAATGGCGCGGCTGACGGACAAGATCGACAGGCGCCTGCGCGATGACACCCTTGCCGACCTCGACAAGGCCCTTGATGACTTGCGAATCGCGCGCGTGGAGCTGCCGGACAACGAAGACCTCAAGCTTATAAGTATCCTTGTGCACAACACCCATCAGATCCGTTTCGGCGTTGACCAGAATCACCACAAGGCGGCCACCAGGCTTCTCGGAAAGATCAACCTGGACAAATCGGACTCGCCTTATGCGGCCCTCGCGATCACTTCCATGGACCTCATCGCGCTCAAGATTCCCAAGGTGATACAATCCTGCAAGAAAAAGAAGAGGATCGATTCCAACATGCTCGCGCTCCTTGTCGAGGCCCACCTTTACGAGGGCGACTTCGCCGGGGCCCTCGAAAAGGCCAAGCACCTGTTGAAGAAGGAGGCGTCCGCCCGGGCCGGTTACCTGGTGACTCGAAGCCTGATTGGCCTCGGCAGGATCGCCGACGCGAAGACCAGCCTCGAGAAGCAGGTGAAATCCCATCGCAAGCACACGGACTCGAAGCTCGCCCTGGCTACCGTTCTGATCGAGGAAAAAGATCGCGACACAGCGAGGATCACCGACCTGTTGACCGGTGTCCACGAGTTGAGTCTCAATACCGTCACGGATATCCAGCGAGCGCGCGCTCACAGCCTTCTGGGACGACTGCACCTCATTGATCGGGAGGACGTCCGGGCGACCGGTGAGTTCGATATCGCGGAGGCCCTCAACCCCAAGGACGTGGTACTGCTGGTCGGGCGCGGCTTGCTGGCGTTGCAACGCGACGATCTACCCGGGGCCTCCTCCTACTTCACCAAGGCCAGATCCGAGGATCCGAGCGATCTGCGGGCCCGGCTCGGCCAGGTTGACACCATGATACGCCAGGATCTCCTCGCGGACGCCAAGGCGCTCCTCGTCGAGCTACTGCCCGACCACCCGAGCAACTCCATGATCCATCACCTCATGGGGCGGGTCGAAATGGCGCTCAAGAACAACCCGAGCGCCGAGAAGGAATTCGGAACGGCCATCGCCCTCGACAAGACCTTCATCGAGCCCTACGTGGGCCTCTCGCAGCTTCTTATGAAGACCGGGCGCGACGCGGAGGCCATAAGGACCCTGGACGAGGCATCCAGTGTCATCCCCGACTCGGCCCTCGTCAAGCTTGCCCTGGCTGAAGGATACGCCGGCCGGGGAGACTTCCCGACCGCAATTGTTTCCCTCAGCGAAGCGTTGACCCTGGAGCCCGACAATATCCGGGCGCACTTCAGGATGGCTCAAATGTACCGAAAGATGGGGGCCAACGATGACGCGAGTGCCGCGCTCGACGAGGTGGCCGCCCGGAGCAAGAATTATCCGGGGCTCGCCCTCGAACTGGGACTTCTCATGGAGATCTCCGGCAATGTTGCCGAAGCGCTCGCCTCATACGAGAAAGCGCTTGCCGCCAACCCTGATGACGTCGGCGCAAAGATACACGTGGCCGCGGCCTCCCACCTTAGCGGAAACACAGAGCGCGCCAGGAAACTGATCGGCGAGGCGCTCGCGGCCGATCCCAGGTCAGCGGAAGCCAATTTCTACATGGGCGAAATCCTCCGCTCGCGGGACAACGCGGGCGAGGCGTCGTCATACCTCAAGACGGCCATGGAACTCGAAGAACAGAATCCGCTCTATCATCTGCGGTACGGCATGGTCCTGATGGCGTTGAGGGACATGCCCTCGGCCTTCAAGGAACTCAACCGCGCCATGGAACTCGATCCCGATATACCCGAGGTATACCTACGCATCGGCGAGGCGAAGCTGCGCTCCGGGGCCGCCAGGGACTCCATCAGGATACTCGACAAGGCTCTCAAGCTGGACCCGAAGTTGGCCGAAGCCTACGGGTTCATCGGAGAGGCGTTCGAGGAGCTGGCGGATCTGGGCTCGGCCATGTCCTATTATCAGCGGGCCATCTCGGAAATCCCCGACGATGCCAGAATGCACTTCAAGCTGGCTCTCGCCCGGCTGAGGATCGGCGGCAACAGGACAGCCATCAAGCACCTTTCGACGGCCGTGAAGCTCACCGAAAACGTCGAGAATCAACCCCCATGGCTGCCTGAAGCGCTTTACCGCCTCGGACTCGCACAGCTCGCCACGGGCCAGCGCGCCGCCGCTATCACTTCCTTCAAGAAGTACCTGGAGATCGCGCCCGCCGGAGCTATCGACCGGGCGGAGGTGGAAGCCCAGCTTGAGCAACTCGAGAACTGAGTATGATGAAGACACGCGATTTCCGAAGCGATACCATGACTCTGCCGACCGCCGAGATGCGCGACGCCATGCGCGACGCCCGGGTGGGCGACGACGTGGTGGACGAGGATCCGACCGTCAACCGGCTTCAGGAGATGTCGGCCGAGATCCTCGGACTGGAAGCGGCTCTCTTCGTACCAAGCGGCACGTTCGGCAACCAGTGCGCCATAGGAGTGCACACCGGGCCCGGCGACGAGGTTATCGTGGCCGAGACGACCCACGTGATCGACCACGAGGCAGGCGCCTCCTCCGCTCTTTGGGGCGCCCACATGAGGACCGTGGCCCCTCGGAACACAAGATATCTCTCCCGCGTTGACATCCTGCCACGTTTGAGAACCCTGGAGGACGTCCATCACCCCGGGACCGGCCTCATCATCCTGGAAAACGCCCTGGCCGATGGAACCGTCATGCCCCTGGGCGAAATGAAGAAGATCCGGAACCTGGCCGACGTGCACGGCATTCCGATCCACCTCGACGGGGCGCGAATCTTCAACGCGGCGCTGGCCATGGACGTCAAGCCCTCCGAGATAGCGAAGCAGGTCGACAGTGTCATGTTCTGCCTCTCCAAGGGGCTCGGCGCGCCCGTCGGAAGCATCCTGGCCGGCTCGGCTGCGTTCATCCGCGCCGCAAAATGGAAGCGCAAGCAGATGGGTGGCGGCATGCGACAGGCGGGGGTAATCGCCGCACCGGGGATCATCGCCATCACGGACGGTGTCGCCCGATTGAAGGAGGATCACGACAACGCGAAGCTCCTGGCAAAACTCTTGGCGCCGATACCGCAGATGATCGTGGATCCCGATTCGGTGCAGACGAACATGGTCTTTTGCAAGATCCACGAAAACGGCGAGAAGACCTTGCAAGGACTGACAGATCACCTCAACTCAAACGGTTTCAACGTGTACGACCCGGGCTGGTGGGGGCAGCGGTTCGTCACCTGCTCCCGCGTCGACGAGGAAGATACAAGGGCATTTGCCGCGGCCATAAAAGACTACCTGTCGGAATAACCCGCCCGTTCAGGGGAAGGAATCGACTGTCATCCCCAGAACAGAAAAAGCAATGTTCCTATGATAACGACAGTTCCGGCGGCCAGGCCCAGTACCAGACGCGGTGAGGAGGCTCTCATCCGTTCGAAGACCCTTTTGCCCATTCGCTTCACGCGTTGAACACGGCGGATGTGCGCGCGGTTGATCTCAGACCGCGTCGCGTCGACGGAAAGGTCGAGGGCCTCCTCGTACAGACCGCCGCTTACTTGGGCGAGTATTTTCGTGACTTCAGATGGTGTCATCCACTCAAGTCATCCTCGCTACTTTTATCAACTGCTCCATGTACCTTCTGAATTCATCTCGCGTTATCTGCCTGATACCGGGTTGCTGCAACGTATCGAGAAGTTCCTTTGTCTAGTTGACGGTCATGGCGTAGAGGGTCGATCGGTTGCCCATTATCAGCATGAATCCTCCGTAACCGCTGGGTCTGGCGAAGAACCCGGTCTTGGGATCGAGCCGCTGGAGCACCTTGCCCGTTGCCGTGGAGACCACGAAGAGCCCGACCTCGCTGTCCGAGATGAGGAGCAGGTCCTCGTGAACCAGCGGATCCTGCATAACCCCCACTCCGAAATTGCTGGTCCAGTGTACCTTGCCCGTGCCCGGAGCCACCGCCACGAGCCCCACTCCGGTGCGCACCGCGAAGGCCATGCCGTTCGCCTTCGCGAGTCCGGTCACCCGGTTCAGATCGGGCCGGGTCCACATAATGTTGCCGTTGATCGCGCTGAGACCGAACAGCCCACCGTCGACGGAGGCCGCCACGATCGTACCGTCGATTATGACCGGCGTGGCGTCAGCGTCGATCAGGTTGACCTCGCCGCCCTTTGACGCGGCTACAATCTCGGAGGCCAGATCCGCCGACCAGATTTCCGCACCGGATACCGGATCCAGCGCGGAGATCGTACCGTCCGCGAATGCCGCGATCAGCCGATTCCCATCGAATGATATGTCCGCATATCCCGAGGCTGAAAAACCCTCCATCGGGGGCTTCCTGAATCGCCAGACGATCTCTCCGCCCAGGGGGTCCACGGCCAACACGGTGTTGTCCGCGTTGGCGAAGTACAGGGTGTCCTTATGAATCGAGATGGTTCGCTGGATCTCCGAGCCGGTGTTGACGGACCACAGCTTGCGCCCGGATCGGGCGTGGAGAGCGTACATATTTCCGTCGTCGGCTCCGAAGTACACCCTCTTGCGTTGTGAGTCGTAGAGCGGAGTGGATCCGACGGGATCCATGAGCCCGAAGCGCCAGATCGTGTCTCCACTGGCCATGTCCAGGCAGTAGAGACCACCTGTGGCGGCGCCCACGAAGACACGCTGCTTGTCGGTGTCGAACCCTGCGGCGGTTGTCTCGACGGGGTTGAACCGATCGTTCTCTTCCACCATCTGCGGGATCTGGAAGTTGGGATAGCCCGGCGCCAGGTTCTTGATCCACCTCAGGTGAAGCACATGACTCCCCGCGCTGGAGGTCCAGTCGGGATCGACGAACGGCAGGCTGCCGCACGCCCACTGGGTGAGCACAACGAGAATGGCGACAAGCAGGGCTGGGCCGCGTTTCACTTGAGATCGCCTCCCACCGCCGCCTGTGTCTGCATGAGTTGTTGGAGCATGGCCGGGTCGAAATCTCCAAAGCCGCCGCCGGGGATACTCGGGACGTCGGCCTTGGGGTTGATCTGGAGAAGTCGTTCCCTGGCCTGGATGAAAAGGTAGTCCAGCCTGTCGAACCGGCCGTCGTCCTTGAAGGCCGAGATCACTTCCTGGTACATTGCCCCGGCTCTGTTCCTGTCACCCATCTGCTCCGAGGTACGCCCGAGGTGGTACTTGCCCATCAGCGAGATCCGACCCTGATCCGACTCGCTCATCTCCTTGAATCTCTTGCGCGCCTCCTCGAGCTTGCCGGCGCCCTCGAGCGCCAGCCCGAGACCCTCGAGCGCGTTCGATCGCAACCATTCCGTATCGGGGCTCATGGCTGCAAGGAACTCCTCGTACGCGTCGACAGCCTTATCATAGTATCCCATATCGAAGTTTGCGCCTGCTTCGCCCAGCTTCGCGATCATTCCGATGGGAGAACCGGATTGCTGTTTGGAGGTCTCCTCGAAGAGCTTGAGGGACTCGGTGGCGCGCGCCTCCCTGGTATAGAATGACAGTTCGTCGTCGTCATTGACTTCGGCCGGGTTCTCCTGGTCCTCCGGCGCTTTCACGACCGGTGCCATGGATGCCTCCAGGCCTTTCTCGATGGAAGCCGAGGCCTCGGCGGCCGACGCCTCGCGTATGTCGTTGACGATGATTCCGACGATCGCCGCAACCAGCACCACCGCCAGGAGCACGCCGATATGCTTTCGCCGGTCCACCGCCCAGTCGAGCACGGACATGGATCTTGCGACGAATTCGTCTTTCGAGGGATCGAGTTCGTCTTTTTTACTCTTTTTGATGAAGATCTTCTTGAGTGCCACTTGGAAACCTGTTCCTTTGTCAAAATCTTTTCATTAAGGGCGTCGTGCATAACACGACGGTGGGGGACTATATTCCGGGGTTGAAACGGGTGTCAATGGCAAGTGGGGATGATCATTCCAGCAGATTGCGGCCGATGACGATGCGCTGAACCTGGTTGGTTCCCTCGTAGATCCTGGTGACGCGCACGTCGCGATAGTAGCGCTCAACCGAGTATTCCTTGACGTATCCGTAGCCGCCGTGGACCTGGACGGCGTTGTCGCACACGCGGTTGGCCGCCTCCGTTGTCCAGGTTTTCGCCATGGATGCCTCCTGGGTGAACGGCCTGGCAACCTCCTTGAGCCACGCGGCGCGCATGGTCAGGTGTTGTGCGGCCTTTAGATCGGTCTCGTTGTCCGCGAGCATCCACTGGATCGCCTGGAAATCGCCGATGGGACGACCGAACTGCCGGCGCTCCTTCGCGTATTCCACCGCCGCTTCCTGGGCGGCCAAACCGATGCCGAGAGCCTGGCTCGCGATGCCGATGCGACCGCCGTCCAGGGCCATCATGGCCACCTTGAAGCCCTCGTTTTCCACGCCGAGCAGCGCGCTCGAAGGTACCTCGCATTCCTCGAAGAGCACCGGGACCGTATTGGACGCCCGCAGCCCCATCTTGTCCTCTTTCTTGCCGGGCTTGAGGCCGGGATTGTCACCCTCCACCAGAAAACAGGAGATCCCCTGTGTGCCCTTGCCGCCGGTACGCGCCCACACCACGTGAACCCCGGCGTAGGTTCCCGACGTTATCCACATCTTCTCGCCGTCCAGGATCCACTTGTCCCCAATCTTTTTTGCGGTGACCTTCATGGCGCCGGGATCGGAGCCCGCTCCGGCCTCGGACAGGCAAAACGCTCCGGCCAGGTATTCACCCGATGTGATCCTGGGGCAGTATTTTTCCCGCTGTTCCGCAGTGCCGAATTTGTCGATCACCTCGCAGACCATGTTGGTCACGGACATGGTGACCGCGCAGGATGCACACCCCTTTGCGATCTCGGTAATGGCCAGGGAGAGGGCTACCGTGCCGCACTGCGCGCCGCCGAGATCCTCTGGAATGTTGACGCCCATCAGCCCCAACTCGGCCATCTGCTTGATGGCGTCCACCGGGAACTGCGCCGTCTGATCCCACTCCCCGGCGTTGGGGTTAAGCTCGTTCTTTGCAAAGTCCCGAGCCATGTCTCGGATGAGCACCTGTTCTTCGGAGAGTGAGAATTCCATGACTTGCAGTTTTACATCAACCGGGGTTGTGCGCCATGAGTAAAATCAGCCGTGTGACGGCCCCGTGTCAAAGCCGGCCTCCATCATCTTCCCCTTCCCCTCGCAGGGGAAGGCCGGGATGGGGTCTCCAATGCCTTTCGCACGAACAATGACTCCAGGGATTCGTCGCCGGTCTCACCGCCCACGAGATCGTCGAGGAATCCCTCCGCCACTTTGACGCCCTTATTGAGGATGACGACCCTCTTGCAGAGCCGCTCCACGTCCGACAGGATGTGCGACGAGAACAGGATGGTGGTGCCCTTCTCGTTGAGATCCGCGAGCAGATCCGCCACGAACTTGCGACCGATGGGATCGAGACCGCCCATGGGCTCGTCGAGGACGAGCAGTTCGGGCTCGGAGATCATCGCCTGGGCCAGTCCCACGCGCTGCAGCATGCCCTTGGAGAACTTCCTCAGGGGGCGGGAGGCGGCGTCCTCTAAACCCACGAGATCGATCAATCGGTTTCTTCGCTCGCGGATGTCCTTCTTTTTCATGCCGCTTAAGTTCCCGTAGAAATCCAGCAACTCCCTGGGGGTGAGGTACTCGTGAAAATAGGGGTTCTCCGGAAGGAAACCCACCTTCGCGCGCGCTGCGGGCTTGCGCCCGTCGAGTCCGAAGATGCGCACATTGCCCTTGGAGGGTTTGATGAGGCCCATCATGACCTTCAACGTGGTAGTCTTTCCGGCCCCGTTGGGGCCGAGCAGCCCGAAGATCTCGCCTCTCTCCACTTCGAAGCTCACCCCCCGTACAGCGTCCACGCGCTTTCTAAAAAACCCCGTGTGGAAGGTCTTGTGAAGATTGGAGATTTCTACGACAGGTGCGCGTTCGTTCATTTGACAGGACTCTCCGTTTTCAGCCAATCGTGCACCAGTTCCACCGTGTAGTCCACGTCTGCGTCCTCGAGATCCTCGTGCATGGGCAGCGCTATTCCGAGGTTGTGAAGCCGCGCGGCGACCGGTGTCCCGGAGTCGTCGATGTTCAGCCTCTTTGCGAGCCGGGGTAGTGATCCGAGACAGTAACTGGCCACCTGAGCCTCGACCCCCTCGTGCGCGAGCGCCAAGATGAGCGCGGCTCGATCGACGCCCGTCGGGAGAGTTGCTGCGAGGGTCTGATTGTTCAACTTGGTGTTGTCGGGGCTGTCCTGGAGATCCAGATCCAAGGCGTGGTACCGACGGGCAAGCACGCGACGGCGCTCCACGATAACTTCGATCCGATCAAGCTGACAAAGCCCTATAGCGGCTCCGATCTCGGACGGGCGGAGGTTCAGACCGAGGGAGAGGAACCCGCCGTCCTCCATTCCGATGTTGCGAAAGCGGCGGACCCTCGCGGCCATGGTGTCGTCGTCCGTGAGCACCGCGCCGCCCTCGCCGGTGGTGATCACCTTTCTGGGATGAAAGCTGAAGGTGGCTGCTTTTCCAAAGGAGCCGCACGGCCGGTCTTCGAGGGTAGATCCCAGGGAGCAGGCGGCATCCACCAGAACCGGGATACCTCGCTCATGCAGCATGTCCTCGATGTGGATTACCGGGGACGGCACGCCGAACTGATCTATCGCGACCACCAGTGAAACATCATCGTCGAGGACAGGCCCGAGGGTGTCGGGGGAGATGTTGTACGTTGACGGATCCACGTCACAGACTCGAACCTCCGCGCCCAGGAAGGCCGCCACGATCGCCGGCGCCGGAAACGTGAAGGCCGGAACGACGACCACCGAACCGGGGCCCACATCCATTGATTCCATTGCCGCCAGGAGAGCGGCTGTCCCCGAGGAGACGGCCACCGCGTGGGCACGTCCCGTGAACGAGGCCAGCCGACCCTCGAACTCCTCGACGCGGGGTCCCGCAATGAGGCGACCCGAGCGCAGCACCTGGAGCACGGCGTCCTCCTCGGGTTTCCCCACGCAGGGATCGGCCAGCTTGATTCGCGTTCCTTCGCCCATAGAACAGCTTTCATTCAATGCAGCTATCCTATCATCTCGACGCGGCACAAACCCTACTTATTTGTCAGTGGATCAAGGAGAAAGGTGTGCGATCAGTCTTCGATCACCATGAGGACCTGATTGCCTTCGACAGTGTCTCCTTCGGCAATCTTGATATCCAGGACGGTACCATCCTCCGGGGACACAACGGGCATCTCGACTTTCATAGCCTCGAGCATGACGACGGGATCGTCCTCGAAAACCTCCTGGCCTTTTTCAACCAGAATCTTGACGACCTTGCCGACCATGGGAGCAACTATTTCAATTGCCATGACCTTCTCCTTTATATTTTCAGCGTATGCCAAAAAAACGATTTCCGAGACCCTCTCTACCAGGGATGTAGCAATTCTTCAAGGAACCTCGACCCCGCAACCCATCCCCTGGCCCCTTCCCGATACGGGAAGGGGAACAGCTATACCCTACTCCCCCTTTCCTCGCAGGAAAGGGGGTCGGGGGGATAGGTGGTCACTCCCACACTCCCGCTACCGGTGTCTTGCACGCCGGGCACTTGCCGCCGCTGATTCGATTGGCCGATATCCTGTAGCCGCTTCGTCGGATGAGGATCTCGTTGCATTGATGGCAGTACGTGTTCTCCCCCGGATGGCCCGGGACATTTCCCGCGTAGGCGTGGTGTATCCCCGCGTTCAGGGCGATCTTCCGGGCACGCTCCAGGGTCTTGACCGGGGTGGGGGGCAGGTTCTGGATCTTGTACATGGGATGGAACCGGGTGAAGTGAATGGGCACGTCGGGCCCGAGCTTCTGCACGATCCAGCGGGACATGGCCTCCAGTTCCTTTGTATCGTCGTTGAGGGTGGGGATGACCAGCATCACCAGCTCCAGCCATACGCCGGCCTCGCGGATCCTCACCAGGGTATCGAGCACGGGCCTCAGGTGGGCGGAGCACACGTCCTTGTAAAACGACTCGCTGAAGGCCTTGAAATCTACCTTGATGGCGTCCATGTGCCTCATGAGCTCCGCGAGGGGCTTTTCGTTGATGTAGCCGTTGGAGATCATTACACGGCCGATCCCCGAGCCCTCGGCCGCCAGACAGATATCGCGCATGTACTCGTAGAAGATGACCGGCTCGGAGTAGGTGAAGGCGATGGCGCGCGAGCCCAGGCGTGAGGCGTGCCGGACGATCTCTTCGGGCGTGACGATCTTGGAGGAAACCTGCTCGGGTCGAAACTGGCTTATCTCCCAGTTCTGGCAGAACCTGCACTCGATATTGCACCCGGCGGTGGCCAGGGAGAAGGCCTTGACGCCGGGCCTGTAATGGAAGAGGGGCTTCTTCTCTATGGGATCGTTGTGCATTGCGCACGGTCGAGAGTGGACCAGCATGTAGTAGATGCCGCCACGATTCTCGCGAACACCGCAGGTTCCCCGCTCCATGTCGGCGACAACACATTCCCGGGGGCACAGAGTACATTTGATTCGCCTCTCCTTCGCGTCTTCGAAATACATGGCCTTGTGGAGGGTTTCTTCGTCAGCGGACGCGAGCCTCGCCGCTACGAATGGGCACGCCGCCGCGCTGCAGGCCAGAAGGCGAATCAGATCTCGTCGGTTCAGGTCCATGGTCGAGTTACCCCTCGTTCAGGCGTATCTTATCTATTCTGTGCTCCCCGAGGCCCCGTGCGGACGCGGTCTCGAGCCATTTCGGCGGGCGTTTTGATTCCTTCAGGGTGGCCATCCCGTGTTTAGATCGCTCCTCCTCGATGAGTTTTTTCGCGACGGCGTCGAGCGCCACGGGATCCGCTCCGGCGATGACCGCGCCGGGGCGCCACTGATGTGAAGCGACCCTGGCCGGGCCGCCGTGGTACTGGGCCGTCAGAGCATCCGCCAGGACGAGGCGGAGCCTGTCCTTGACGTACGGGTGCGCGTTCACATCCGCGACAAAGGGGTCGCAGTTGTTGTCGTGGTAGCGGTTGGGGTTGTGAATGGCCCCGTACATGTTCTTCATGCCGCACCCCACACCCGAGAGATCGTGATCCTTGAGCACCGGCACGTTGATGAGCGCGCTTGCGCGGTGGGCCAGAACGCGGCTCCACAGACTGCCCACCTCACCCGATGTCACGATCTTATTCTCGAAGCCCCCCTCGTCGTTTCCGTAACAAAGCGGCGCCGTGTCGGAGTAGCGGTTGAGCTTGAATCCGACCCTTTCGAGCTCGGCGGAGGAACGCTCCCATATGATGATATCACGGTGTTGGATTCCGATGGAACGCAGTCCCATGACCAGCGCGTTGACGACGCTCACGGAAGAGGACATGCCCGGGCCGGCCAGGCAGTTCACCTTGATGGCCACCACATCCTTCGGTTCGAACAGGGCCGCGAAGGCCTCCCTGGGATCTTTCACGTCGACCAGGGCGGTTACCGCGTTGTTGACCAGCGCGCGAACACGGGCGTCGTCGTGACCGTTCTTTGCGAACACTCCCGGATCCGCGCGGTAGGCTATGATCGGGTTTTGACCCAGTCCGGGCCGGGCTGCCGGGGCCATGGCTTCATCGGACGGAGCATCCGGTGTCTTTCGCGGGGTGGAGCAGGCGGCGCCGATCCCGACAAACCCGGAAATGCCGACCCCGGCGGCGCAAAGACAGGAGGCATGCAGGAAATCCCGTCGGGTGCTTCCCGGTCCCCGACGCGATCGGTCACGATGATTTCCCATATGTCTATTATTTGACGAAGAACCCACCCATAGCAACCGGCTATTGAAGAATTCCGAGTTACCGGGTGCCTATGTCAGCGTGGGGGCTCCCAGCAAGGTTTCGTCGTGTGAGTCGAGGATTTCCAGCGCGCCTTCTCGTCCCCTGTCGATGGCCGCCCCGGCGCGATCGAGGGAGAATGGTCCGAGCCAGACGCGCTCGGGGGCCAGCACCATCACTCTCTTGCCGGCGTCCCTCAACAACCGGACGGATGCCCGATCGCGTGCGAGGCGCTCGTCGGGAGGGGTGTCGGCGAAGAGGGAAGGGAGCGACGGCAGGAAGGAGAAGATGCCGGTCTTTTTATTCTCGCGCGAACCCTTAAAGCGGCCTCCATCATCTTCCCCTTCCCCTCGCAGGGGAAGGCCGGGATGGGGTTTCCTGGGCGCCATGTAGGAAACGATCACCACGTCAACATCAGAATCCAGGAAGAACGGTACCAGCGGTGTCTTCTCGGCGAACCCGCCGTCCCAGTAGCTGCGCCCGCCGATCTCCACCGGCGAGAAGAGGTACGGCACGGCGCAGGAGGCCCGGACCGCCGGAATGAGCGGTCCGCTGTCCAGGTGACGCGTGCGGCCCTCCTCGATATCGTAGGCATTGACCGACAGTGGGATATCGCAATCCTCAAAACGGTGGACCGCCAGCGCGCTCGACAGCACGGAGGCGAACCTGTGACCGGCCAGCAGACCGAAACCATTACGTGCCCAGGGCCAGTGTGCGTCCCAGAAGTCGGAGCGCTTCACGGCCAGGAGAACTTCGGCGATCCGCTCAGGGGAAGATCCCGACGCGTACATTGCCGCAACGAGGGCGCCGGCGCTGGCGCCGGAGATCCGCGCCGGTCGGATCCCCCGTTGATGCAAGGCCGTCAATACTCCCGTGTGATGGTAGAAGCCAAAGAACCCGGAGGCCAGGGCCAGCCCCACGCGTTTCTCCCGGATCTGATCGGCGAAGGTGGTTGAAGACATATCTGAATTTATTTCGCTTCCACGTGGATCTCGGCGGAGCCCATGTTTCCCGCTCGATCATAAGCCCTCACCGCGATGGCGTGCGGGCCCGGTTCGAGACTCGAAGTGAGCGCGAAGTCGAACTCCTCGATAATCTCATCGAATATGCCGTCCACACAAAAAATCGGCATCCACGGCCCGCCGTCCACCGAGAAATCGAGTGCGCTGATGGCCGAGAAGCTGTCCCTTGCCTTTCCTTTTACCTTGCCGGCGGCGAAAGCGAGCGCGGTTACGGCGGGTTGGTGATTGTCCACGAGCACCGGCACGGAAATGTATTCATCAGACAGGGCCTCGGACGGGTCGTTACTCGGAGAGTCGTCCGCCAGGAGTTTGATCCGGTATCGTCCCTCCGGGACCGATTCCGTGTTCCAGGTGTAGTTCTTATCGGTGAGCACGAAATCATCCTTGAGGATCGGTCGCCATACCTTGCGGCCCACCGCGCGATACCACAGCCGGTAGCGCAGTTTGTCGTCGTCCGGGTTGTCCACCTTCCAGTTGAGCTTGAGATCGGCGCGCCGTTTTTTTGACTCGACGCGCGCGACTATCGTTCGTTTGCTGGGCTCGAGGATATCCTTCTTCGTGGACTTGCTCGGGGATTTCTTACCGGCCTTGAAGAACGGCGAATCCGGGTTGACCTCGGTAATGACTGCCCGCCTGTTGATCGGCGCGAACGAGAGCTCCACGCTCCGCAGGACGGCATTCTTGTCCTTTTCAAAAGAGAACCTGAGCTGAAGGTATCGGGCCCGCTTGCTCGGGACGACGCCGCCGTTCTTGAGGTCCTTCGACCAGTCACTCCAGCTCCTGTCCGGCGCCAGGGTGTTGCCGCAGCGAGACTGAACCCTCAACTTGCCATGGCCGAACCAGCGCAGGCGACCCCACAGGGCGATGGTCCCGGCGTCGAGGGGCGGCGAGAGGTAGTGCGCCTCGGAAGGGCGAGGGGCGCTGATGGTGTAGGCCGCGCCGGCATCTCCGGTGGCGGCGAAGACCAGCTCGTCGCCGCGCGTCAGGAGGACCATCACCTGGCGCTCATCCAGATCCAGCTCCGTTCGCGTGAGCCGGTCCTCGTCCACGGAAACGATCTTCCCCCCGGTGGCGAGCCCCGCATGGATCCTGGATTTCCCGTCGACCGCAAGGGACACCACGTGGGCCTTTTTGCGGCTCCAGAGTTTCTCCATCGCGCCGTTATCGTGCAGGCGGTACAGCTCGCCGTCGCCTTCCCGGAGAGTCTCGGCGGTGGACAGCTTGATGAGGGTGGACCCGATGGAAGGGGTGGTGATCTTCGGCTTGGTCGGTATGGCGGGGGGAGTCTTGAACTTGTTGACCGCCACCACGATGTCGCCCTTTCCATGAACGATCGCCTTGACCTCGGTGGCGTCGAAATCCGCCAGCGCGGACGAGCGTCCCGGTCCCGTGATCTCGAGCAGGAGGGCGCCGGGGCTGGTTCCCGCAAGGAGGCGTTTCTTGCCGGCGTCGACGAGACACATTATGTGCTCCTCGTCCGTGTCCATGTAGACGGAGGCTCTTGCATCCCGACCCAACGCGAAGACCTGTCCTTCCGGGCCCGTGCCGGCGTAGAGCACCTTGCCCTGTTTTTCGAATGCGAGCGCCCACACGTGCTTGACATCACCGGGCAGGGTTGCCCACTTCGATGCCTTGACGGGTTTGCCCGTGACGATCTTCGACGGTCTGGGGATCTTCCAGATCACCGCGTCCGGCAACGCCGCCGCGTAGAGATCGCCTCGCTTGTCGAGGGCGAGGGATGTGACGACCAGCTGATCCGTTGTGGCGATCAGGGTCGCCTTGCCCGCCCTTACCCGGAAGATCTTGCCGTCGTACCCGGTGCCCAGGTAGATGACTCCCGCCTTACCTTTCACCGCGCTCCAGACGAGTCCGACGTCGTCGAGATCCAACCTGGAGGCCATCGCGCCGACGGTAACCTCACCGCGACTGGAAACGGTGGTCTGTTTCAGCTCGCCCTTGTCCAGCTCCGCGAACCCGGCCAGCTCCCATATGCGGGTTTCACCGGAGTGTGCGGCGAAAGAATTGGCCAGGATCGTCAGGAGCCCCACGAGTGCCATGGATCGTCGCAGGGTTGCGCCGAGGGTGGAATGTGGGATGAATCTGTCGAAGCTCATCTGTTCCTCCGGCTTCCAACTGTAATAGTGATGGTCTCCTTGCCCGCGACAAGGTGAGAAGTCGGGCACACCTCTGTGAGTGCGGTGCGATGGGTTGTGAGCTGCTCCACCCCGACCGACGGCTTGAGCGCCGACACCGCCGAGTTCGGGAGCTGTTCCAGCACGTGTCCCCGCAGGGAGACCCCTTCTCCCGGGATGTTAACGCTGACGACGATGGATTGGGGTGGATAGAAACGCTCAACGTTCTTGATCATATCGTCCAGGTTCTGGGGCGTGGGCATCACCGGTGTCATGGAGTCGCCGCCCCCCACTTGAATCTGTATCCTCGCGCCTTGCGAGGTCTCGGGGATCCTGATAGGTATGGTCACGATCCGTTCGTCGCCCCCGTAAGCGCGAAGGCGCACGTGCAGATTAATGACGTCGCCGGGGGCGGGGTTCTGGGCGGTGATATACGCGGCGACGATGGTGGAATGCTCCAGGCCGTAGCGGAGCTGCACGTCGAACTCGAGCGCCTCGATGGTCGCGTCCTCGAACGGGTTCGCGAGTATCGCCGCGACGATGCCGGACGGTCGGAAGTACCTGGTGAGAGAAGCCAGCCCTCTCCTGGAGATGGCCGCGTCGTGAAGCTTGACCGGATCCCGGCCGGATACCGTTATGCGCCCTGTGATCTCCGCGGTCACGTCCGTCGCGTCCGAAGCCGCGTTCTGGATGATGTTGACGAGCACGGCGTGCAGGAATCTGGCCGTGAGAAGGCGGTGAGAGATCATCTCCACCCGGTACTTTTCTTTTCTGCCGCTCCTCGAGTCCTTCAACTCGAACGTCACCGGGATCATCGGCGCGCGGCGGTCGGTCCGGGCGACGACGCATGCCTGGCGATCCTGCACCAGCGCTCCTATCTCGCCCAGGGGGCTGCCAAGCTTGTTCGATCTGTTCAGGGAGGCGATCACGGCGTGGATGCGCCCGGTGGATACGGGCAGGAGCCCCTGGCCCATGTTGAACATTGGGTGGCCGAAGGCGAGCACGTTCTCGTCGCGCACGGCCGTCACCGTCCCGATCCCCGTGGCGCTCATATCGCCGCGAACCAGTTGCACCCCGATGGTGCCGCCCGGGACGAATTTGCCGGGATCGTTCGCGTCCTTCCCCCCTGCGCCGCCCATCATCGGAACCATTCCGAAAGAAGAAAGGGTTTCCTCGATCATACCCATCGCCGAGCCGGCGAAACCAGAAAGGGTTATGGGTGTGCGGGCGGGCGCGAGCAGGTTGTCGTTGCCCGGGCGAAAGGAGGCATGGAAACCGATCGGTGCGATGGGGGCCTGGCGAGCCATGTCGGAAACGAAAGGCAAGAGAGCCCGGGCAAGGCGCATGGGAACGGACGGCCTGTCCTTGCGGATCTTCCTCTTGAGCACGTCGAGCATGTTGTCGATGGGCGTGACACCGGCGATCGGTTCCTTCTGGAAACGCCATGCGTAGGCCAGGGCGCCGGCCAGGCGTCCGTCGATGTAGATCGGAGATCCGCTCATGCCGCCGATGACGCCGGCCCTGTCGGTGACCGGATGGGAGATCCGGACAAGGATGATGTCCTGGCGGAGAAAGAACTTGGGGACCACGCCCACAACCTCCACCTGGAATTTCTCGGGCTCGGTGCCCTCGAACACGGTCAGCCCGTAACCCTTCATGCCCTTTTCGATCTCGTCGACAGGGATGGTTCGCAGGTCACCGTGGGCAACATGGCAGGTAACTATGATCATTGTCGCGGCGATGATGCCTATATGGATCTTGACGCGTTTCAACTTACCTTTTTTTCTTCTTGCCCAGCTCCGGAAGGGCGTTGATGTGCTGTTGTACCTTGGTCGCGTCGCTCGGGCGATCGAGTTCCTTGTAAAGATCGTGCGCTTTTTGAAACAGCGTGCGCGCCCTTCTGTATCGTTTGTCTCGTTCCGCCAATGTGGCGAGCTTGTGCAGGGCGCGAACCTCCCCGTCCTTGTTACCGCTTTTTTTGAAGATCGCCAGCGCCTTTTCCAGGCTTCTCCTGCACTGGGACGTATCACCCATGTGGTCCTCCACATCGGAGAGCAGGACGAGCGCATCCGCCTGTGCTATTCGGTCCTTCGCCTGGGCATAAATCCTTACTGCTTCGAGGAAGGCCTCGAATGCCTCGTCGTGTTTGACCTGGCGGAAGGCGAGTCGCCCGGAGCGAATGAGGAATGCGCCTTTCAGATTGACGTCATCGATTTTGGATAGAAGCACCTCGGCTTCGGCAAGGTCGCGGCTCGCCGCAGCGTAGTCTCCGAGGATCTCTTCGAGCTGGCACTGAGCCAGGTGAACCTCGAAGCGCCCCACCGGGTCCCCGTGCACCCGGAAGATGGCCATGGCGTCGGCGTAGTTGCGTCTCGCGACCACCTCGTCATCCTGATCACGCAGCAGATTCCCCTTTTGCAACAGGAACCGAGCCCGCATTGTCTCGAACTCGTATCCGGCGGCGCTTGTCTTCTCCACACCGATTCCGATCACGCGATTAGCCAGGGGCCAATCGCGATCTTTCAGCGCGGCCGAAATGTCCGCCTCCAGGGCGTCGAGCTCGTGCTGAAGTTTCTCGGCGGATTCCTTCTTCGCCCGTTTGTCCGACGCGGACGAACCGGTTCCATCGGTGTCGCCCGAGCCTGCCGGATCCACGGGATCGCCCGAGCACCTGGCGACAAGCAGCGCCAACGCCAGAATGGGCAACATTCCGATCAAGGTTTTACGGTGGTTCATCCAGGCCGCCCTTTCGCAGCCATCATACCCTTGTATCCTGCTAATATTCAACGAGTTTCCGGCTTTCCGGTCAGAAGCTCCAGGATCCGGCGGCGCCGACCATCGGCGAACGAATGGCCTGGTCGCCTTGCGGGTTGCCCGATGGGGGAATGAAAAACAGAACCAATCCCGTTCCCGCGATGACCCCTCCGGACATCATCAGGGCCCATGCGACCGGCTCCTGTGGCGATGGTTCTCCGTTGATCCGGATAACGGCGATACCTGCACCGAGGACGGCAAGACCCGTGCCGACGAGGGTCCAGGCGGCACCGTCCCGATACCACACCCCTTGGTCCTCACCTTTGGCCGCGTGATCGCGCGCGGGGTCGGGGGCGCTCAGGGAAGCCCCGAGTGATCCGACCCCATCCAGGTCTTTCCCCGAGGTCTTGTTCTTTCGGATCAGGCCCTGTCGTTCCGGATCCACGAGCCAGGCTTCAAGTGAATCGGGACGTCCCACCACCGCGACCAACCGTGGCCAACCGCCGGCTTGCGCTATCTCGATCAGATCCCGGGCCATGTCTTCATCATCGACTTCCATTTGAAAATTGATCACCAAGTCATCTTTGTCATCCACTATCTCGGAATGTGTGAGGAGAATGGGGCGCCAGGGCACCGGTTTGTCTCCTATCTCCACCGACACGATAGGCGAGAGCTTTCCGTGGCATTTGGCCAAAAGGGTGCGATGCCCGAACAGAACGTCCGTGAGTTTATCGCCCGGTTGTCGGATGGAGCGTCCGTCCACCTGGAGATCGCAGTCCGGTGGCCCCTCGAAGTGGATCGTGCCGCGACTCCAGTCTGTGTGATCTTTCAAATCCAGGAACTGATCACGCAACCATGGCGGAAAATCGGCCGCGCCGGGCTCGAGGTCGGGGAAACGAGAGGCGGCGCTCTTAAGCAGGCTGTCTGCCAGATCGGGGTTGGACGAGCGGGCGATGACCGCCAAGTAGAGAGAGGTTTCAAAAAGGACGACCCTGAGTTCCGGTTCCAGGGACAGCATCGCCGGCCATTTTTCCAGCGTTGAGTCGATGGAGTCGAGTTTCTTCCGTGCGGTCTCGTGATCACCGGAAAAAAAGAGATCCTTGGCCTCTTCGAAATCCGAGACCACATCTCGCCGCGAGGGTGTCCCCCGGAGATTCGCGAGCCCGATCCTGCTTCGGATCTTTGCGCCCCTGGTCACCGGCGCGTCGATGTTGGCGATCACCGCCTCGATCTCCGCGTTCTTCGGCAGGTGCCCGGCGTTCACTATGACCACCGGAACAGCCGGGTCCGCGGGAGACGGCTCGGCGGCGTCGGTGGTCGAGGCGACGATCGGCATCCAGAGAAGAAGTGTCAGGCTAGCTGCGATCTTCATCGGTTTCCTCCTCCTGCCGGTTTCGAGATGTCGCGATTGCGGCTACCAGCCCCACGATGAATGCAACGGCACCGACGCTCACCAGAGCCCATCCGACGGGCGCTCCGTTGTGAAGCTTTTCACAATCCCCGTCCTGGTCGACGAGTTCGGTGGCACAGTCTCCGTCCATCGCCAGGAATGCTCCGCCCGCTGCGGCAACAGCGGCTCCGAGGCCCGCTATCACAACCGAGATCCGCAATCTGGTGCGGTCTTTGGGAACCCGCCCCAACTCCGCAAACCCGCTTGTCGGCGCGGGCTCATCCGCCATCGAGATCGGCGCCTCCGTTCCCCCGGCCGCGGCGGCCAGACGCGCTCCCATTGAATGAGCGGTCGACAGCACCTCTTCGTCCGTGCACAACATGCACACCAGGTTCAAGGACTCGTCCTTGTCCCCGATTCGAAGGCTACCGGTCAATGCGGTGGTCGCGCCGTGGTGCTCGATTTCCAGCCGGGCGTTCGCAGATGCGCCCAACCTGAAAGCGCTCACTATTTCGTCGTCGCGCTTATCAGGCGCATCCCCGCGTGCGACGGAAGGTATGGCCAGCAATGCGGCGATCAAGATCAAGACAGCAGCCGCCATGGGCGCCAATTTTGTGCATGACTCACGCAGTGAAACCTTCATCCGTTCAACTCCTCTTGTCAGAGTGCATGTTCCCCAAGTGGCTTTTTGCCCCCTTCACCCCATGTAATCGGTCAAAAAGATAAAAAGTTGCAAAGAAAATAAGTTTTTTGCATAAAAAAGCTGGCCGCCATCATATTCCCCTTCCCCTCGCAGGGGAAGCCTGCCCGCCACCTGCCTCGCCCTGAACAACCACCATCGGGGCGAAACCATGTTTTCGCCCTGATCGCCGGAGCAGGACAGACGTCAAACGCCGGTTTTTGATCGTAGGGCGTGGGTTAATCCCGCGCCGCCTGATCTCGTCATCGTGCCATCCTGCATAGCTCGCTTGCGAGCGACGCAGGACAAACCAAAACGAGTGACGCAGGACAGACGTCAATCCGTTGTGAATATCCCTGGGTCTGTTGGGGGGTGTTGGGGTGTTGGGGGTCTGGCACTGACACTTGACACATAGGTCTCTCCGCCTGGGAAACCTGGGGTTAGAAACCCCAGGCTATATTCCCCCGCCGCTTTGCGGCGAAGATTAACGGCCGTGGGTGAACCACGGCCCTACGATCAAAAACGACTACCCTTTTTTCATAACATATTTCCGCGCGCAACGCGGGCACTGGATACTCAGTTCCTTCTCGTCTCCCCACAACTCTGCTCGCTCGGCGTCGGGAAGCGCGTTGATCATGTCCTGGATCATCCCGTCGTCACAACGGCACTCGTAGAACAGGAGAACCTCCTGCAACGCCATGAACTCGCCGCTTCGTGCCTTCTGACAACACAGGCGGATCATCTCCTCGTCCCCAAGATCGGCCACACGATCGAAGTCGCCTTCGGGTAACGCCTGGACCAGCACTCCGCTCCCGTCCGGACCGAGTGCTATCCGAGTCCGGACCTGCTCTACCTGTTCGAAATATCGCTGCACCGCAGCCACCGGATCTTCGTTGTTCGGGGAGTAATGACTCTCCATGAGAGGACCGCCGGCCTTCTGTCGCTGGAGATGGACCGAGCCCTTTTTCCGCGGGGCCTCCTGCACCGTCCCGCAGATCATGCCCTCCGGCTCCACACCGCAGAAGAAACCGTGGGGCGAGCCCGACAGCGTCAGTGTCCAGCCCCAGGACTCCCTTTGCGCGAGGGACACCGCCGCGAGGCAGGCGGCGGCCATGATCCGCTCGAGAGTTTCTCTTTCGTTACCCTCCACCTCGGGGATCCCGTGTCGCTCCTCGTAGAGTCGTTTACTGACTACCACCTCGGGAAAATCACCGAGCACGACGAGCAGGTTTGATTCCTCCCACAGGTACCGGCGGTATTTCCCCAGATGGAGAGTGATGTTCGGATCCACATCGTCCTCCTCAAGAAACAGGGTTTGCACCAAGTGGATGGTGTTATCAAGGATCTACGAAAAAGGTTCAATAACAATCCGTTGTGGTCGGCCCATCGCTGTTTTTTAAAGGGTTCGCGCAAGAATAAGTTCCCAGATTTACGGCGTCGAGTCGCCCGTCCGGCAAGGCACGACGACGAAGGACTGGCAGCGCCAATTCGAGGAGGAGTAACGCCGCCAGGCGGGATGGATCGGCGGTGTAAAATGGGAAGTTGTTTTTGCACGAGCCCTAAAATCAGTTGTGACTCCGAACAACAGAAGGTAGATCACAGGAATGATTGCGGCGTTCAGGATTCTCGCGGGCGTGGCCCTCTTCAGACTGAAAAAAATGGAGATGGCCAACATGTTCGCGGCGGCGGCCATCATGCTCGCCCTTCGCCTGTCGTGGCTCGACATGGGGATCCGGTTCGGCTTCGGAATACTGCTGAACCTGCTCGCCTATCTCACCAACGATTACTGCGACGTGGATCAGGATCTGTCATCACCCAACAAGGACCACGCAAAAGCGCGCTACCTCAAGGCTCACATGGGCTCTGCCCTGGGCGCCCAGATTGCTCTCGCGGCCTTCCTGGCGGTCACGGCCTGGGCCTGGAGCCCGGGCCTGCTCGTGGCGCTCACGGCGGGAGCGGGGATCTGCTGGATATACTCCTTCAAGCTCAAACGAATTCCGTACGTGGACGTGCTCGCGATGATCTCATGGGGCGTGGCGATGCCTCTGGTTGGATTTCCTCTGGATCACACACTCGGATGGATCCTGGTAGGACAGCTCGCCCTCTTCTCCGCCTGTTTCGAATCGATCCAGGTGATCCGCGATCACGACGAGGACGCTGCCTCGGGAATCAGAACAACCGCCGTGCGGCTGGGCGTACCGGCAACCAAGATCATGCTCCGGGGATTCATGGTGCTGAGCGCCGCCTACGCCACATTGCTCATCAACCGCTGGATCGGACTCGCCTTGCTTGCGTCGCTTGCGATCCCGTTGAAAAAAGAAACCGCCGACATCTTCTGGAATAAGCAGCGAGCCGTCATGGGCACTGCCTGGCTGGCAATGATCGGCTGGATCTTCTGGCACGGATCTTCAAACGGCTGGCTCGCCAAGATCGACGCGGGCTCGGTCATCGCGGCGATGGAATGGATCAGGTAGGGTTGTTTTTTTTGCCGGCATGGTTTTGACGGGTGATGCTTGCGCGCCGGGCTTCATGACTGTATAAGCACGCAAAATCTGGTGTCCCGATGAACGAAGCCGGCACCTGGAGGAAGAAATGGCCAAAGCAGACAAAATGACCCGAGGTGTGAGTTCCAAGGTCCAGCGTGGCGGCGGCACGGAAATCAATCTGCCTCCGGGAGTCCACTCCATCGATAGCCACGGGAATATATTCGCCTCCCTGCCGGAGATCGCCCGCGTAACGCCAAAGTTTTTCACCTTCGAGCAGATCAAGACGGCATTCGAAGCCGGCCGTTTGAAAGCTCTTTCCGACGACGACATGAAGGCTCTCGAAGGTCTGGTCTCCCGCAAGTAGAGAAACTGCGGTGGACCGATATTCCGCCGGGCTACCCTTGCCGCTGCCGCGTGTTTCATTGCGATCTGGATGCAGCCTCTATGGAGAGCATCACCGAATACGGGGAGCTGATGTCGAGCCTGTCGCGCTATGTAGCCCAGCCGGGTTGAAATCCGTGGACCAGGCGGTAGGTATCGACCTGGTTTCTGCCGGGCCGCAGGATATCAGTGACCGCCGAGGTCCTCACCCTGATTTCGAACGACGTGAATTCAAGAGGATATCCGACGTATATCGTGCCTGCGGGAATAGCGACCATGTCCAGCCCAACCGCCCGGTGCCCCGCCATCCAGGCAGAGCTTGAGCGATCCCTCACGGCGACACAGACGCCCGATCGGGTATGGTACTCTCGATTCCTGGTAATGAAACAGGTGTGAACTCTTCTATCCGGCCCTTCGTACAGCATGTTCGCCTCCCCAATGCCTGTGTAGGTCTATTTCCTACATACCCAATATACGGCGCTGCCGGGAGTGCGGTCAAAAATACTACCCTGTTTTTTTTCTTTTGATTTCGCTGGAAAATGAATCTCACTTGAATATTTGGCGTGAATCATGTCAAAAGTCAGTCGATATCAAACAGGAGGCCGTTATGAAGAATCTTGTTCTCGGGTTCGCCCTGGTTTTTGCAATGGCATTCGCCACCACGGCAAACGCTCAATACACCGATGACACCGGGGGATCCTATGTAGACACGTCCGGTACGGGGGACACCACGGGAGACGAACAGGGAGGATATTACGATCCGTCTTATCAGGATCCTGGCCAGGGGTACGGCGCCCAGCCCCAACCACAACCACAGCCACAACCCCAGCCGGCTCCGGTAACCGCGAAAGCATCCACCGACAACGCCGCAGACGGCGAAGAAGACCTGACGGGGTTCGAGCTCGGAATCAACTGGGCGGGCGGCAGCAAGGTAGCCATCCAGCCCGGCGTCATGCTCGGCAGGTTCGGTATATACCTCTTCATGGGCATGAACATGTACAAAGATCACGGGGAAGCGACCACCGATGACACCGAGTTTGCAGCCTGGGACACTCCGGGCGTAGGCGCGGCCCACCATCCTGGCGAGGGGGATTACGACGAGGAAGTCATCATCGAAACCATGGAGTTCCATTACGATGTCGGTCTCGCCGCCCGTTTTTACCTGCTCGAAGAGCTGAAGGCCCAATCACCAAACCTCTATCTGGAGATCGGAGCGGGATGGCGCGACGCGTACTACAAGTATGATATCGACTGGAATTACACCGGCGACGAGGACGCCTTCGAGGTTACACACGGTGATTTGAACGGCGATGGAGACGTGGACGACGAAGACATCAAGGCCCTCGAATACGACCGCAACAAGACCTGGAACCGCGTCGCCAAAGATCTCACCAAGGACGCACGGCAGAAGGCCCAGGGGATGTGGGCGCGCGTAGGCCTCGGCGGCGAGTACGTCTTCGTCGGAGGTTTCGGCGTGGCGGGCGAGGTCGGTCTGGACCTGTTCTGGAACACCCCGTGGGAGGAGAAGGCGCCCTTCGGTTACGATGACGACCCCGATCTGGATGAATTTGATTATGAATACGAAGATGTCACGTACCACGGTTGGGCCATCGACTTCGGTCTGTACTGGAACATAGCCTTACGATATCACTTCTAGACTCGTACCCGCCTCTGGCCAGACGGGCGGTCACCCAGGACCGCCCCTACTACTTTTCAAGTTTGATGTTGGAGGTCTGCACCTGCTCGCGGTTGATGCGCATCTCGACCGGCTGGTATTTCTTCTTGGAGAGAATCAATTGTATCTCGTAGTGCCCGGTCTCCAGAATCAGGGGACTGCAGGTCTTGCCCTTTCCGGGAACATCCTTTTCTTTGGTTTTTGAAATAACGGTGAAGGACGTGGCGACACAACGCTTGACGTTCTTTCCGCGGTAGGTGTTGAGCGTTATCTGGCCCGCGGGGAAGATCTCGTCCAGGGTCATCTTCTCGTCCGCAACCTCCACATTCTCCACAAGGTACTTGGGCTTGCCGAAAACCAGCGGCGTCTCGAACTCGATGCTGTATATTCCCTGGTTCAGCTCGATCTCCTCACCGAGCTTTCCGTTCTTGATTATCACGGCGCCCGAGCTGTCGAGGAGGCGGTACGAGCCCTCGGGATTCTTCTCGTTGACGACCTTGAGGTTGACGGTCAACTTGGTCGGACCGGTATAGGCCTCTTCCACACTCTCAGTGTCTCCTTCCTCCTCTTCTTCCACCTCGACGTCACCGACCAGGGCGGCTATGGGATCGTAGTCCTCGTCGTCAGCCGTCTGGGCAACAGGCTCGGCACCGCCACAGGCAAGATGCGAAACGGCGAGTAGAAACGCCAGGTGGCAAACAAAAAATCCGCGTGTTTCTTTCATGGTAGTTTTGTCCTTCCTTGATGTCGAGAGCCGATCTTTCCTGATCCGGCTCCCCTGTTTGGGAAGTTCGATTCTACCACAGGATTTCCCTGAAAGAAGCTCCTGATATCCTGCGGCTTTGGATTTGACGCGCCCTGATATAGAATACCGTGGTTTCATTGAAGCGAGGAGCACATGGATCCGCACAAAGCCAGGGAAATCATCGAAACCTGGACCAGAGAGCAGTTTGGAAAACTCCTCGAGGTGCGGGAGGTGAATGTCATCCGACGCGCCGCCGGTCGTGTCTGGTCGGGGAAACTCTACTGTATAATGAAGGAGGGAGAAATCCTGGTCGGCACCGTGGGCATTGACGAGCACGGAAAACTGATCAAGGCGGTCGACGCGGATGACCTCGCGAACACCCTTGCGGAGGTTCGACTATCCGAGAGTCGTGCTTCCATGACGGACATCTCTCCAGCCGATGACGATTTCTCCGACGCTTCATGGGAGGACGATTTCTCCGGGATCGGCATGGACGAGGGCGGGCGCGACGATCTGGACGGAGTGTTCGACTCCCTGGATTCATCGGCTGTTCAGGATCAGGCAACCGCCCTGATCGCATCGGGCGATCACGAGAAACTGCTCCAGGCGCGGGAGCTCCTGCCCCAGCTCCTGTCCGTTCCCCAGAACCGCGGGCGGGTCCTTCGACAGATGGGCGAACTGGAGCTTTTGCTGGGCGAGCTCGATCTGGGCGTCAACTACCTGGAAGCCGCTGCCCGGGAATTCGCGGACGTGGCCGCCGTGGATGATCTGGATCACATAGCAGAGATCACACTTCAAGTGATCGGACCGGATAAATTCGAGACCAGCCCGGTCAAGCAGCTTCTCGATCGGGCGCGCGCCAGGATGCGTTCCATCGAGAAGATCGATCACGCACCGCTCTTCGTGGGCATGGACCAGGAGATTCTGTTCCATCTCAAGGGCGCCTCCAGCATAGTCACCATCAAGCACGGGGAGGACCTGCTCGTGGAGGGAACTCCTGCCACCCATGCATTCGTGGTCAGATCCGGCGTCCTGACCATTCGCATTGAGTCGCCGGACGGCACGGAGCGGGTGGTGCGCAGCTGTTTTCCCGGAGACTTCATCGGAGAGTCGAGCGTCCTGGAAAAGCCCGGCGCCACCTGTACGGCGACTGTTCAAGGAGAGTGTCTGACGAGCCTCTGGATGTTCGAGGGAGCACGGCTGCGTGAGCTCCTCGCGGAGTTTCCGGAGATCGGCGTGCGTATCGATTCCGCGCGCACTCTCCACCGACTCGATTCGTTTCTGTCCCAGCACGAGGCCTCCGAGACGCTCGATACGGCCGTGCGCGATCAACTCCTGAGTTGCATCAGCGGGATCTGCAGACACGGACCGGGGGAGATCCTGAACAAGGCGGGCGAGGTTCCCCAGGGTGTGTATCTGGTGGCGAGCGGGCGCGTGGAGTACCGGGTGCCGAACCGGCCTCCGAGGGAATACCGGGTGGATTCGTTCGCGGGCTTGAGGGACACCTTGCACGAGCTTCCCCTCGAAGGTGAATTCGTCACCGCGAGTGACTGCCTGCTGGTCCGATTCGATCCACGAAGGCTCAAGGAAATCGCCGACGACGCCAGCACGGCAGTAGTGGCGGTCTTGGAGAAGATGGAGTAGGTTACCGGATCTGTTTTTGATTCCCCCGACGAGGGGGGTGGGAGGAAATCATGGCCTGGACCTGTTATTCATGTGGAGTAAAGAACCCCAAGACCGCCGACGTATGCCAAAAATGCGGAGGGTCCGTCGCTGCTCCGGCGAACTTCTACGTCCAGTGGATCTTCGGAGGCGCGGTGTTCTTTCTCATCTTCTACATCTCCGGAACTTTTGCGGGCGGCGTCCTCATCGAGTCCGTTGCCGTCCCGGAGAGCTCGGCCATCCTCGCGGAGATCAACGCCGCCAGAAAAGCCGACGTTCCGGAGTACAAGAGCCTCGATACGGCCGAGCCGGAAGCGCTGACCGCGGCAAAGGCAGTTGCCACTGAAAAAAACAAGGCAAAGATGTCCGGGCTCCTCAAGGGAGTGCTCTATTGGTGCTTCCCGGTGGTGCTCTTCGTGCTTTGCGGCATCATCGTCGGTTTCATCTCGGATGGAAAAACGATCCTGGAGCCCGGCATCGGGTCCATTCTCGGACAGGCGGGGGGTATCGCCTTGCACGTGTACGTGTTCGATTCGGAACTGACCTGGATGGCCCTGGCCATCGGCGTCGTGCCGGGCTTCGGTCTCGCCGCGCTGGGCGCCTGGCTCGGAGAGATCGTCCAGGATAGACGCGAGCGCGCCGGCGGAATCACCGCGTGAGCCTCAAGCGCCGATAACCCCCTTTGCATTCCATCCTCGACACCCGACGTCCCTCGGGAGTATTCTTGAACTATAAACGAGCTTTTGGAGGTGAAATATGCGCTTGGGGCTTTTCCTTGTCGCCGCCGGCTCGGCGGCGCTTCTACTGACAAACTGCGGCGGCGGTTCCACGATCCTGGCAACCACGCCCACGCCGGACGAGGCTTCATCCATCACGCGAATCGCCCCGCCCAACGGAAAACTGCCGATCCCGGACCTATCTTCGGAATGGACTCCCGCGATGATCGGGGGAAAGCAGGGCGAGATGCTAACCGCGGCGATCGCGGATCGCGACGCGGTGATGATGGTGCTCGGACGCGGTCTTTCGGGCGCACAGTGGGAAGATCGCATCTTCCAGATGATCAAGGCGGCGTCAAAGAAGACATCCGTAGTTGCGCGCAAACGCGGCACCCTGGACAAGTTGCTGCTGGAGCGGGGTGAGATCCCCTATCGAAGGACGTTGGAGGCAACCGGCGTCGATGTGCTGGGACGACCGTACTTCCTGCCCAAAGATCACATGCTGAACACGGAATGGCTCTCCAAGAAGAAGGCGCTGAAAGGAGCCGACGCCCTCATGACCGTGCGCAGGTTAAGAGTGGACGACAGGAAGCTCAAGGAGCTTCGCAAGCGACGCCGGGGCGGGTGCGGGGAACTCGAGACCACCCTCGACGGAGCTTCGAATGAAGCCGCAACGTTCTTCGAGCCCTTTATGAGCTGGGCAAACGAGGAACTCCAGGGAGCGTTCTCAAGGCATCTCGCCAAAGCCGTACCCTTCTGGCGGCGGGAAATATCGTCCGCGTCGAACCGCGTGGATCCAGGCGGGGAAGAGGCCGGCTGCCTGGCCGCCTACCGGGACTATCTCGATGAGTTCGCCCCTTGCATGGAGCGCTCCTGCGCCGCTTGCCCGAAACTGGGCCCGGCGACGGACGGGGTGGTGATCGGCATGGACATGGCCCCGCAGAACCTTGTCTCGGACCGATGCCCGTCCGGTCTCATGCGCGATTACGTCGGCGAGATGTCCGATCTGGCGTCGCGATCGGTCGAGGAAGTCCTCCCGGGGCTCGGCGGTGACTGGACGGCCGAGCTGCTCAGGTACAACGCGCTCAAGCGAATCGAGCGTGGGATGAATGACTTCTGCGCTCCTTCGCACCGCAGGATCTCAAAAAACGATCTGACCTCGGCGAGGGAACAGCTGCGCATGCTGGCGGCCGATCTATCGGAAGACACGCCGAGCGGCGAGTGGATCTCCGCGTCGGGGCGGGACAGGATTGAGGGAACCGGACCCGTTGAGGTCCTGGCGCGCATCCGGGCAAGAGGTGTCGACCCGGAAGAAAACGCGTCCCGGTTCGTCGCCGGGCTGCGGAATTTCAACCGATGCACACAGGGCGACGAGCGGTTGTTACAGGTCGCGCTCGTGGACGTGGGCTCCTCCGAGGTTGTTTTTATGGGTATCTTTTTCGAGGAGCAACTCGTCTGCGAGGACATGCCGCCGGGAATGCCGTAGGTTTTCACGTTGGGTGTAGGAAACTACCTTATCTCCATTCTTGGATTTCCCAAGGTTTTGGCGTAGTATTTTCAAAATCGATCCTGCAAACAAATGAAACGGCTTCCAAGACCGGAGACGTTTGCAAGTTTGTGTGAGATTTTTCCTTGAAAGGTGCGTACGCACCAAAGGAGGTATCGGAGATGAAAAGGTTATTTCAGTGGCTTTCCATCGGACTTGTGGCCCTCGGGTTGATGTTGCTGCTTCCCGTTTCGGCCTATGCGAACACTCCACAGGACGATGAGGAGGAGAGCGACAAGGATTCCGAAGAGAAATCCGACGAGAAGAAAGACGAGGAGAAAGACGCAGAAGAGGAAGTCGCAGAAGAGGAAGAAAACGCCGCCCTTTTCGGAGCAGACGATGAGATAGTGACTTCCGAGGAGGAGGCCGAATCCGAGCCGGAGCCCGAGAAGGTCCGGGTGCTGCATGGCGAGTACATGAAGAGCATCACGTTCTCCACGGATGACGGATGGTTCAAGTTCCAGCCCCGCGGAATGGTTCAGCCCCGTTACCAGCTCCATATCAACGGTGAAGCGGATGACACCCTGGCGGGCAGCGGGTTCTCGCTGAAGAGAGCGCGGTTCGGCTTTCAGGCGCACATGTTCGAAATTGCCCGCGTATACCTGGACACCGGGTGGAGTGGGGGTAACGGCTCCCTCGTGGACTTCTTCGTCGACGTCGATCCGTTTGACGGCATGGTCGCCCTCCGGGCCGGATACTTCCGTCCGTGGTTCGGCCGCCAGCTGCTGATGGCCACCACCCAACTCCAGATGATCGAGTACGCCCAGGCCTGGGAAGATAACTGGCTCGGCCTCGATCTCGGCCGAGACCTGGGTTTCGGGCTGTTCGGCATGCTCTTCGACACGGTGGAGTACGGAATAGGCGTATGGAACGGTCGTGAGGGATTCGGTCTCGGACCGAGGCTCACGGCTCACGACCTCCCGGCTCCCGCCAACATCGACTACATGTTCGGCGGTCGCATCGCGGTTCATCCTCTGGCCCCCGCGGGTGTCGGCACCACGCTGCCCATCGGGGACGTCTCCGATACCGCCATCTCCGATAAACCGGCCCTCTCCCTCGGCGTGGCCTTACTCTACAACAAGCGCCACGACAGGGACATCTTTATGCCAAGCACCGGAGTGTACCAGCTCTATTACGATAATCATCTCAAGTTCGGCGTGGACCTGGGCTTCAAAATGAAGGGCCTCTCGGTGCTCGGCGAGTTCTTCTTGACCAAGGTCGGCATTCAGGACGACGCGGTGCAGCCGATCAAGGATGCCGTGGCCATATACAACGATTCCATTCCAGAGAACATCGACGGCAAGGGCATCGGCGCATACGGACAGGTCGGCTACTTCATCCTCCCGCGCCAGCTCGAAGCGGCCGTCCGCTTCGACATGGTCGACGAGAACACAGAATTACGCGGAACCCGGCTCTTCCCGGGCGTGGGCGTCACCTATTACTTCTTCGGCAACAACCTCAAGGCCCAGCTCATGTACCGCATCAACGTGGGAACAGAATACGTGGAAGGTGATCCGGCCGCGGGTATTGCCGCCGATGCCGGCTACATCGATACAACCCACGATTTCTTCCTAATGCTCCAGGCGGCCATCTAATACCTCGATTTCAGGAGGCTCCAATTGAAAATCGGCGACGTCATGAACAAGAAGCCGACGCACATAGTCGACACGTCCACCTTTCGGCAAGCCGCGAGCCTGGTCTCCGATCTCCAGGTGAGCGATCTGATGGTCGTGGACGATGACGGCATGTTCCTCGGTGTCCTGTCCGAAGGCGATCTGATCCGTTCGACCCTGCCGGGATACGACGACCTCATGCGGGACGGCACTTCCCTCAAAGGCGCCTGGAAGGTCTTTCTGGAAAAGGGACGGGAGCTCGCGGACAATTCCATTCATGAGCTGGTCATCGGCGCCCCGGTTACCTTCTCCTCCTCCGACGAGTTGCTCAAGGCGGCTTCCACCATGATCAACAAGCAGATCCGGGTGTTGCCCGTCATCGACGACGGCAAGCTCGTGGGCACCATCTCCCGTGGAGATCTTTGCAAGGCCGTTCTGGGCGAGTAACCTCCGAAGCGGACGCCTCTCTCCTCTACCGTAAACGGTCCTCGAAGTACTTGTGAAGCAGTTGCGCCGCAAACGCGGCGGATTTGATGCGCCACTTGGGCTCGTTGACCACGAGAACCGACAGGGCCACCTCGGGATCGTCCGCCGGGGCGATCGCCAGGAACCAGCTATAGGCCCTGTAGGGTTTGCGGCCGGTGAGGGTGCCTGTCTTGCCCGCTATCCCAATACCGGGAAGGAAAGGGGCGCCGGCGCGATCCTTGAAGGCCTTTCGCGCGGTCCCCTCGCGCACCGTATAGGTCATGGCGATCCGCAACGCCCTCGCGGTCATTGCGCTGATCGGACGCCCGATGAACTCCGGCGCGCCCTCGTAGATGGTGTTCCCCTTGTCATCCAAAACCTCATCGATGATGTACGGTCGCAACATGGCTCCCCCCTGCGCCACCGCCTGCGCGATGACCGCGGCATGGATCGGCGACAGGTGCGTGTGCCAGAACCCGGCCGCGGCCCGTGCCCGTTCGAGCCTGTCTTTCGGAACATTCGCCTCGGATTTCCCGATCGCAATATCGAAAGGGATCTCTTGGTTGAATCCAAAACGATTCGCATATTCCTCCAGTACTCCGGGATCCAGATTTCGATCCGACAGCTTGGCGAAGATCGAATTAATGGAGCGACCGAAGGCTGCCTCGAGACTCGCACAAGCAGCATCATCCCTTTGAGAATCCTCGAGGTTGTGAATCTTCAGTTTCTGGGATCCGCCATGGTAACAAGTTTTTGTGTCCAGGGTGACGTCTCCACGTTCCAGCAGCGCCGAGGTTGTAACTATCTTGAACAACGATGCCGCCGGCGGCGAAGGATCAAAAGCCACCGATGGGATCTGCGCAGATCGAGGATTACCCAGGTATTGCGACAGTATGATGACACGACCGGTACGGGAGTTCAACATCACCGCGGCCCCTGCGGGGACATCGTACCTGGCGAAGAGTCGATCTGTGAAACGCTGCATCTCCGGATCCACGGTGAACCGGGTGATCCTACCGTCGTCGTGCTCCTGTACGAAGCTCGATCCGTCGAAGCGCATCTTGTTCAGTGAGACTCCCTCCAACGCGGGGACATTCTTGCCCGCCGGCCGCTCGGGTGCGGCTCCTGCGGCGGCGACCATGATCGCAAGAAAGACAACGATAGTAATTCCGGGTCGTATGGATGACATGCAACCTCCGCTTCGAGGTTACGCGGCCTCGATATCGGTGGTCAAAAAATCGGTCCTGGATGAGAGTCTCAGATGAGAGCGCAAAGAACGGAGATCATTCCGGTGTTGGAAACGAGCCTGCCCGCTGCAACGGCGCCGCACGAGGTTATCGGGTTGGCGCTGTCCATTCCAAAGGCGTTGAAATCTTCGCCGTCGTCATCCGAGTCACCGTCTCCGTCCGAATCGGTGTCGGCGTCGGCGTCGGAATCGGCGTCGGAATCGGTGTCGGAATCGGTATCCGAATCGGTGTCGGAATCGGTATCCGAGTCGACATCGGTGTCACTCCCTCCGCCCAGCCCGTGACCGGTCCATGTCATGACCTGACCGTCAATCCAGGAATATGACTGGGGAACGTGCACGGAGTAGTTCTCTCCGCTGGTGAGGCAGTACTGCCCGCCGAAGGATGTCACACCCGTAACGGCGGGGCCGGCGCTTGTGGTCGTGAAGAACGGTCCGCCCGAATCCCCCTGGCAGGTTCCCGACGATCCACCGAGTTCGATGTAGTTGGTCCAGGCGCCGATGACATTTGTGGAGCCGGACCGATGGATGCCGGCTCCGGATCCCGTGACGTTTTCACCGTAGCCCACCACTGTGCCGGACTCCCCGACCGAGGCGTTGGTCGATCGAACAGCGTAGATCTCCGGAAGCGGCGAGTAAGCGTACCCGGCCACGTGGATGAGCGCCAGGTCGATGGCGCCGCTGCTGACATCATTGATATTGCCGGTCCAGGCGGGATGATCGACGATCGCCGAGGCCCCCTGGAAATACCAGACGACTTGCGACGAAACGTCAATGTCGGCGCCCCCAAAAATCATGACGCTCCCGGGGCTGTTCAAGATATTGATGCCGCTCGCGGGGTTGTAGACGCAATGACCGGCGGTGAGGATCACCTCATCGTCGATGAAGGTGCCGGTGCACAGGCTGCCGTCCTGGTTGTTGTAGACCGCAATCACACCCTGCCACGTGTTGTAGCCGGTGGGCGTGCCGTTGGTTATTCCGTAATGACCGGGCATCTCCGCGTCAGATAGCTCCAGAATCACATCGTGCCCGGCTGGCACCTCCTCGCATCCGACGCCCGCCAGAAAAACGACCGACATCATTGCAACAACAACTCCAACCACTTTGCGTGAAATGCTCATAAGACCAGCCCTTTCCCACATCGGGTAACGGGTAACACTGACATCAGTGGTATTGTACCACAATTTGGGACAATGGCGCCGACTGAGATGGTGGTTTTTTCCGGCTAGCGTTTGGAGAACTGGAAGGACTTGCGGGCGCCGGCCTTGCCGTATTTCTTGCGCTCGACAATACGGGCGTCGCGGGTGAGGAATCCCGCCTTCTTGAGCGACGCGCGCCGCTCGGGATCGGCCACGCAGAGCACCTTGGCAATGCCGAACTTGATGGCGTCGGCCTGCGCCGAGGACCCACCACCGTGAACGTTGACAACAAAATCGTACTGACCGTCAGCCTCAACCAGCTCCAGCGGCTGACGCATGATCATCCGCGAGATGATGCGGGGAAAGTAGACTTCCTCCGTCCGGCGGTTGACGACAATGCTCCCTGTCCCGGGAGTCATCCATATTCGCGCCACGGCCCTCTTGCGCTTGCCGGTGGCATACCAACGCTGTTCGGTGCTGTCGGTCATCGACCCGTACCTCTCGTTCTAGAGATCCAGTTTCTCGGCCTTCTGCGCCACGTAACCATGCTCCGGGCAGGGGCCTGCATGTACCTTGAGCTTGCTCAACATCACTCTACCCAGCTTTGTCTTGGGCAGCATACCCTTGACCGCAAGCTTCATCAGATCGCCCGGCTTCTGCTCCAGTATCTCACGCGCGCTCGTGGAAACAAGACCGCCCATCCAACCGGTGTGGCGATGGTACATTTTGCCGTCGAGCTTGTTTCCGGTCAACTCCACCTTGGCCGCATTGATGACCACAACGTAGTCACCTGTGTCCACGTGGGGAGTATAGGAAGGCTTGTTCTTGCCCTGCAGGATAGTTGCCACCTTGCTGGCGGTTCTGCCCAGCGGCTTCCCGGCCGCGTCGACGATGAACCAGCGTGCATCTATTTCGCCCGGCTTGGCACTGTAAGTCCGCATTGTCTGCTCCAACCTGAATTATTCTCGTTACCTGCAGGGCGCACGTCGTTCTGTTGAACGCACCACCCTCGGCAGAGCGCTCCTTATTAGTCCGAAGGCATGGGGCTGTCAAGCTGAGAATCCGCTGTTTTTTCAACGGGGTTATCGTGGAGACGTACTCCCTGTACCAGTGCTCACAAGAGCATGAAGTCCTTGGGGGATTCCAGAACCGTAGCGGAAAGCTCGGCGTAGGAGCGGTTCACCTCGTCGTTGAGAGTCGCACCCTTTGTCATTACTTCTTTCAAGAAATTCTCTATTTGCTTGAATTCGGTCCACTTGGCCACGAAATCGTCATACTTCAATTTCCGAATCAGCCTGCCATGAAACTGCACCGTCTCCTTGAAATCGATCTCGCCGAACAACTGCTCGAACTTTTTCAAGTATCGTTTATAAATATCAAGAAACCCATCCCTGCTCATACTGTCGTTCCCTCCACAATCACTTTTCCGCCTATCACGACGGCCACCGTATGGTTGACACCGAAATGATAGAGGAAAGCACGAAAATCTGGAATAGATAAAAGAAGAAAATCCGCCTTTTTCCCGGGAACCAGGCTCCCTACCCGGTCCGACATGCCGATCGCCAATGCGGCGTTCGAAGTGATCCCTTTCCATGCTTCGGCGCAATCCAGCCCCATGCGGGCCACTCCCATGGAGGCCATCAGGGGAAGATTCTCCGACCGGGAGCTGCCCGGGTTATTGTCGGTAGCCAGGGCCACCGGCACACCGGCATCCGCGAATCGGCGACCGTCGGGGAAGCTGTCACGCAACGAGAACGCGGCGCCGGGAAGCAGGTTGGCGACGATTCCCCCGCGGGCCATGGCCTCGACATCCTCATCGGACACAACCTCCAGATGATCCGCACTCAGGCCTCCGAGTTCGGCCAACAGCCCGGGGCCTCCCTGGTCGGTGAACTGGCCGGCGTGGATCTTCGGAGCCATCCCCTGATTCGAGGCGGCAACGAGGATGGCCCTGGCCTCGTCGGCGGTGAAGGCGCCCTCGTCCAGGAAGACGTCGCACGCAACGGCGAGCTTTTGCCCGGCTATTTGCGGGATCATCTCCCGGATCACGAGATCTACATACTCATCGCGCCTGTCCATGAACTCCCGCGGCACCACGTGGGCTCCGAGGAACGTGGGAACAAGTCGAATGGGCTGTTCCTCGTCGAGTAGCCTTATTGCAGTCAGGATCTTGACCTCGGCATCCAGAGAAAGCCCGTATCCACTCTTGATTTCCATGGTGGTGACACCGAAACGCAATGCGCGCGCCAACCTGGGCAACGCAAGGCTGACCAGATCCTCCAAGGCGGCGTCCCGGGTCGAGCAAACAGTCGAGTGTATTCCTCCTCCCGCCGCGAGAATATCCAGGTACGACGCCCCGCGCATGCGCATTCCGAACTCCAGGTGACGGCTGCCGGCAAAGACCGTGTGAGTATGCGGATCGACCAGGCCGGGGGACACGACACGCCCGCGGGCGTCGATTGTTTTCCGTGCACGGTACGAGTCGAGTATCTTTTCGGTGGAGCCCACATCCAGAATGTCCGGACCGTGAATCGCCAGCGCACCGTCCGGGATCACGCCGATCCGGGCAGCCTCGGGATCGTCGTCGCCCACCGCCGCGAGGCGCGGGTCCATCGTCAATAGCTGGCTCGCGCCGTGGACAATCAGATCGATTTCGGTCATGGCTCGTCTCCCTTACTAATGCCCAAAGGACCCGTGAATTGGCTGTCGTTGAATTACCGCGTACTTTTTTCAGTCGATCCATAGAGGATTTGCTGTTTTTAAATATGGAAAGGAGTTGGTCATTTACTTTTCAAGGACTATTGACTAGAACGTATTGTTTTTCAATATTGGTCCAAATTTCATCTTCGGGGTGCTTCAACGTCATCGGATTGAAGGCTCCGAATAACCTCGTTGGAGGACTAAATGATACGCAGGTTGCCTATTCTGGCGCTTGTCATCGCCATCTTGTTCGTAGCTCAGGTGGCAGACGCTCAGTACAAAGCTCGTCCGGTTATCTCTTCCCTTTCTCCGGCCTCCGGGCCTCCGGGAACGGTGGTGACCATCAACGGGAAAAACTTCGGACCGGAATACTCCGTGGAGTATAACGGCGTCGCACTCCAACCCAAGAGCGTGAGCGCAACGAAGATCGTCGTTCAACTTCCGGCAAACGCAGTCCAGGGACGACTCACCCTTCGGGGACCGACTCATCAGGTCACTAGCCCGCAGGTTTTCTGGGTGGTACAATCAAAGAGAGCGCCGGTCATCACCTTGATCTCGCCCCCGACGGGACCTCCCGGTACGGTTATCACCATCACCGGCAACAATTTCTCGAACAAGGGTCATGAGAACACGGTGACGATCTCGGGCGCACCCGTGGCCGTCCGTTCGGCTTCGACTACTCGGATAACGGGCGTCATTCCCACTACGGGCAGAACCGGAAACATCACGGTCCAAGTCTACAACGCGGGACAGGCGACATCACCCCAATCGTTCACCGTCCTCGCCCAGCTTGCCATCACGGCGTTCAACCCGACCATGGGCCCTCCGGGCACACACGTGGAGATAACGGGCTCGGGCTTCTCGATCAGAAAGAAAAACAACACGGTCAAGATCGGTGATCAAAAATGCAAGATCATCAACGTTTTTTCCTCAAACAAGATGATCGTGGCTCTTCCCAAGAAGGGCGTCGAGTCCGGGCGGTTCAATATCACCGTGAAGGGATTGGGCACCTACGAGCATCCGACGATCTTCCCCGTTGCGTATCCACCGGACATTTCAACTTTCTCCCCCGCGGCGGGCAATATCAACACCGAAGTCACAATCAAGGGTACGCATTTCGGTATCAACTCCGCGGGGCTCAAGGTTCTTTTAACTGGACGCGCGTGTCATGTCGTTTCCGCCAACGAAAACGAGATCCGGGTGCGTGTGCCTCAGGGTGCGGTCTCCGGCAAGTTCAAGATCATCGTGCCCAAAATGGGCACAACCGAAAGCGACAAGATCTTCGAGGTGTGGGCGCCTCTCTCGGTCACACGCATGGATCCGGTTTTCGGAATGCCCGGCACGACGGTCAAGATCTTCGGCAGCGGTTTCAGGGCCAGGGCCGGCGATCACTCGCTCTACCTGTCAGAGAAAAAAGTAAAAATAGAAAGGATCGATGGCGGGGCGCTTGTATTCAAGATCCCCACCAAGGTAATCGATGGTCCAATTTCGTTCAGGCTTGAAGTAAAAGATCGCGGCGCCACCATGATCCCCATGCGGTTTACGGTCATGCACTCGCCCGAGATCGTGGATTTCTCTCCCAAGCGCGGCCCGGTGGGAACCGCAGTGGCCATCACCGGAAACTACTTCGGTACCAGGCCGAATCACGTTCGCATCCTTCTGGGCGGCCAGGTCATACCCGCGACATCGGTCACCCCGAATCAGATCATGCTGACGATCCCGCCGGGCGCTGCATCGGACCGGTTCGAAATCCAGACGATGCGACGCGGCGGCGCCAAGTCAAAGAAAACGTTCGAGGTATTCGTGCCCGTACGCGTGACAAGTTTCCTGCCGTCCATGGGCTACGGCGGACAGACCGTTCACCTGTTCGGCTCGGGATTCGGTATAACCAAAAAGCAAAACACGGTCACCCTGAACGGTGTCAAGCTCAAGGTCATCGACGCCTCCCCATCGCGCCTGAAGGTGAAGCTCGCCAAGAAGGTCACCACCGGTGGTTTCAAGGTCGAGGTTCCCGGTCGCGGCTCGTCGGAGACCATGCAGAAATTCAAAGTGGTCAACCAGATCCGGGTCAAGTCTTTTGATCCTCCAAAAGGCATTCCAGGAACTTATGTGGTCATCAAGGGCCAGGGTTTCGAGAACAGCGGTCTTCGCGGTTACATCGGCAAGACGCCCATCGGCGTGAGGATTGACTCGCCCAACAAGGTCACCATCGCGATACCCCCCGGAGCCGACTCCGGCAAATTCTTGTTCACGGCACCCGGCGCAGGCCGCTCCGAGGCCGGCACCAATTTCAAAGTTCTGATACCTCTCGAAGTCAAGGGTTTCCAGCCGGCTTACGGACCGGTGGGAACAAAGGTGTCCCTGTACGGTTCCGGTTTCGATCTTCGTCCAAACAAGACCAAGGTGACTTACGGCAGGCAGGTCCTCAAGATCGAAAACGGGTCCTCGGACACCATGCTCGTCGTGACTATTCCCAGGAACAGCGACGACAGCTCGTTCAAGATCAAGGTGCGCGGGAGGGGAACCACGGAGAGCGAGAACATCTTCTCGGTTGTCAAGCCGGTTGCCGTTCCCACTCAACCGACGCCCGCACCGGTCGTAGCAACCGCACCGGTTACCGCTCCCGCTGCTGCTCCTGCCACCGCACCGCCGTATGCGGCACCGGCTACCGCTCCTGCGGCAACACCGCAACCCCAGCCTGCATCCCTGGACGACATGATGGGCATCGCGAAGGTACAGCCCAAGATCAACTCTTTCGATCCCGGCGAGGGTCCAGTTGGTGAGCTCATCATGATCGAGGGAACGGGATTCGGCGAGGACATGGACGCGGTCAAGGCCTGGATCGGCAATGTCCCGGCCCCCGTCCTCGGTGTGCTGGACGACATGATACAGATCGAGGTTCCCATGGGCGTCCGGCGCGGTGCAATAAAGGTCAAAGTGGGAGCCAACCCGATTACCAAATCCAAGACACTTTTCGTTGTCAAAAAATAGCTGACGCTCCGATCCGGCTTTCGATCACGCTGTCGCGCAGATTACCAACCACGTGCCGAGCCCCACCAGGCACACGATCCACACCAGGGCCCGTTGTCCCGTCGATCTTGCCTTGTCGCGCGGGGCGACACACAGTGCGGCAGCGCCGCCTATCCAGAGGATGAGACCGCCAAAGAGGATGATGGACGCGAGGGGTGACGGATCCCGTGGTCGCGCTATGCGGCTCGTTCCCCGGCTCCCTTCCGTATCGGATTCCAGCATCTGCAGCCTCACTATGGCTCGCTCTGCCCGTTCCAGGATATCCTTGTTGGGTTGAACCACGTGTCGCGTCGACAGGACCGAACGTCGGATGGATTCCCATATGGTCACTGCATCCGCGATATCACCACGCATCTGCGCCGCCTTGGCCTTGATGGTCAGGCGATCGAGCGAGCGCTTAGGGTAAGGGCTGCCGGGGAAATACGACCTCGCGGCGTCTTCGAAAGAGGCGATGGCCCGTTTCGATTCCCCCGCCCTGTCCAGACGGTGAGCTGTCTCGAAATTCTTTCTTCCGTCCAGGTAAACCCGCGCAGTGACGATCGAGACGAACGCTGCCAGGCCTAGGAGCACTCCGCCGACGATATTGAGAGGTCGCCAGACCGTCGACGAGGGCATTAGACGAAATCCCGTCGCGCGAGCAACGCTATCGAGAATACCAGGAAGGCGCCGGTGTAGATCAACCCGTACCCGACCGTCGACGCCAGGTAGCCCGTGGAGACAAACTGACCATGCACCGTCACCCATGACTCCTCCACCATCTTCCCGCTCGGGTAAAACAGATAGAAGTTCGGAAGAACGGCGGTGACTCCGTCGAGGATGGGACTAAGCCACTCCAGAGATCTCGTCTTCGCAAGCTCGGTGATCAGATCGGCGTTGCGCCCCGCCGTGAAGATGCCAAGACAGAAAATGCCGCTGAGAAATGGGCTCGAGAACGACGTGAAAAAGAGCGCAAGCGAGATGACGAGGAGCACCTCCAGGAAGATCAGCACGATGGCCAAAAAGAGTCCCGAGGTCAGCTCGCCTCCCATGAGAAGGAGCACCGCGAGAAACACGGCGACCATGAGCATGATCTGGACCGCCATGGTGCCCGCCAGACCGAGGAACTTTCCCAGCAGGTAAGTCGCACGGGAGACCGGTTTGGACAGGACCGTGTAGATCGTGCGTTTCTCGATCTCCTTGTGCAAAAGGGTGATGCCCAGGAAGATGGCGATGAGCACGGAGAAGAAGGATATCCCCGCGAGCCCCACATCCAGGGTGCAACGGATTTGCTGGTTGAAAGAGAGCTGGCCCAATACCACGCTGAAAAGAATGAGAAGCACCGCAAAGAAGAGAAACCCGTACAGGATGCGATCACGGATGGCCTCACGAAAAGTATTCTTTGCAATGGCTAGCATCTGCGTCATGGATACCGTTTCTTTTTGAGTTCAAGTCATGACTGAAAGTAACTATACTCTTGTTTGGGTTCGCACAAGAATAGCATTTCGCCCCGGTGGTCGGGCGAAAAGAACCTGGAGGCATTATGGGCGTTGCTGCTTTGGTATTTGGAATTCTCGGTCTGGTAACCTGCTGGGTTCCGTTCGTCGGCATCCTGCTCGGACTGATCGGCCTGATCCTGGGAATCGTATCCATGATCAAGAAATCGGGCAACAAGGCGTTCGGACTCATCGGGATAGTGGTCGGGGGCATAGGCATGATTATCTGCGTGGTCATCACCATCCTGGCGTTTGTCGTGGGCGGTGCAGCAATGGACGCCGTGGACGACTACCAGGCGGAAAATCGCCCGGCGGATTCGATCCCGTTCAACCCGTAGGGGTGATTCCATGTAATCGCCCTGATCTGGGCGAAAACGACGGTTCTTGACGTTTTGCCATTTTGAATGACGTTTTGCCTCAACTGTGTCAAAATGTCACTAAGATGGTGAACCACTCCCGCTTTCATTGCTGCAAACACCCGAAATCTATGGCGCAACGATCCTGGCTCACCTCTTGCTCTGGATGATGGCGGCCGGCTTTGACCCCATCCCGGCCTTCCCCTGCGAGGGGAAGGGGAAGATGTTGGCGGCCGGCTTTGAAGGAGAAATAAATGTCGAGTGAACAACCGAGCATGCTGATAGTGGACGACGACAAAAACAACGTGCTCGCTCTCGAAAAGGTGTTCGACAGGGAGGGGGCCCGCGTTTTCACCGCCTTGAGCGGCCAGGAGGCCCTGGATCTCTGCCGCAACCACTCGGTCGACGTGGTGCTGACGGACCTGATGATGCCCGGCATGGATGGCAACGAACTCCTCGAAGCGCTCAAGACCATCTCGCCGGACAGCGAGGTCGTGCTCATGACCGCTTACGGCACGGTAGAGAACGCGGTCGCCGCCATGAAGAGAGGGGCCTACGATTTCGTCGAGAAGCCGGTCAAACGCCAGGCTATTGTCAAGACGGTCAGGAAGGCCCTCGAAAAGCACTCCCTGGTGGTGGAGAACAAGACGCTCAAGAAACGCCTGTTGAAGTTCGAAAAGCGCTCGATAATCGGAAATGCGCCGTCCTTTCGCAAGTGCATGGAGACAGCCATCCAGGCGGCGCCTTCTCTGGCCACCATCCTGGTGCTCGGGGAATCCGGCACGGGCAAGGAATTGTTCGCGCGCGCGATTCACGAGAACTCCACCAGATCCCAGGCCTCCTTCGTGGCGGTGAACTGCGCGGCCATACCTGAAACCATCATGGAGGCGGAGCTGTTCGGATACGAGCGGGGCGCCTTCACGGGCGCCAACCAGAGGCGTGACGGGCGCTTCAAGATGGCCGACGGGGGCACGATCTTCCTGGACGAGATCGGAGAGATGAGCCCGGCGGCACAGGTCAAGCTGCTGCGGGTGTTGCAGGAAGGTGAGTTCGAATCCCTCGGAGGCAAGACGATACAATCCGATGTGCGTGTAGTGACGGCAACCAACCGGGATCTCGAAGAGGAAGTCAAACGCGGGGTGTTTCGCGAGGATCTCTACTACAGATTGAATGTCATCGTGGTGAACCTCCCACCCCTGCGCCAGCGACTCGAGGACATCCCTCTGCTGGCCGACCATTTTCTGTCGATGTACGCGGCGCGCAACAACAAGCAGATCGAGGAGATCTCTCCGGATGCGCTGGATCTGATGACCGGCTACTACTGGCCCGGCAACGTGCGCGAACTGGAGAACGTGATCGAGCGGGCGGTGGTCTTGAGCCGCAACAGCACCATCGAAACGAACGACCTGCCCTCGCACATCAGCGATGAAGAGCGATACCAGGGTCAGATCACCGTCTCCATCGGAACTCCCCTGGAAGAAATGGAGCGAAGGATGATCAGGGAGACCCTGCGCCATACCAAGGGAGACAAGAAGCTGGCGGCGCGCCTCCTGGGGATCGCCACCCGCACAATCTACCGCAAGCTGGAGACGATGGAATAACTCACATTTTAGCGCGGGTTTCCAACAACTTCCCCTTCCCCTCGCAGGGGAAGGCCGGGATGGGGTTTGACACCGGAACTATTTGTCATTGAGTCACCCCCGGACAGCACCGTTTGACAATTTGTCCGCTCGGGATCTTTTCAGCGAATCGACTCACTCTAACTGCTTAATTTTACATAATAAAACGCAAGGACAGTTTAGGCATGATGTTTGCTTTTAAAAGGTACTGGATGGAGATATGTGGTGCCGGCCCCCGACGGACAGCCCGCTGTTCGGCGCTTGGAACGGCGCCCAAGGGAGTAAGCAACTTGCGAAATATTCGGTATATGGCCCTCGCATTTGGTGCGCTTTCGATGGTCGTAGCCCCGGCGTGGGGAACGGCGAACGAACCGCCTGACCCACAGAAAACCAAACCGACCGGGAATAACGACGATAACCCCGACAAGGTGAAGCCCGCCCCGCAGTTGTTACGCGGCAGCCATCTCAAGGGCAAGAAATCAACCGGCGCGCAGGGGAAGGCCACGGCTACACCCCGTGGCGGCAAGAAGGTCGGGCAAGGCAAGGATGGACAGATGAGCGGCGGCGCAAGCGGCGGCGCAAGCGGCAACGCCGGCGGGGGCAAGAAGAACCAGGGCGGATCGGGCACCGGAGTGGGCGGCTTCGGGGAGGGCGGGCCCTGGACCGGAGTCAAGGATGCCGACAAGATGGGCATCGGCATCGAGTACAAGAAGCCCAAGCGCGGAACCAGATTCTCGTTCAACTTGGTCGATGCCGAACTCATCGAACTGATTAAAATCATCGGAAACATCACGGGAAAGAGCTTCATTCTCGGCGGCAAGGTGCCCAACGTGAAGGCCACCATTTACGCCCCCACCAAAATCACCGCCACGGAGGCCTACCACGCCTTCTTGAGCGTATTGCAGGTCAACGGCCTGACCGTTGTTCCGGCCGGTCGTTATCTCAAGATCCAGGCCGTGGGTGGGGCGACCTCGCAAAATACGCCGATCATGGCCAAAGGAGCGGTACCGGGAAGAGACCAGTTCATCACGAGCCTTCACCAGCTCGAAAACGTATCCAGCGAGGAGATCGCGGCGCTGCTCGACAGGTTCAAGTCTGCGGACGGAGACATCACCGTTTACACCCCGACCAACATGCTCATCATCACCGACTACGGAACATCGATAAAGCGGCTGGTCAAGCTCGTCAAGCTGCTCGACGTGCCCGGCATCGGCGAGAAGATCTGGATCGAACCGGTCAACTACGCTTCGGCGCAGGAGCTGGCGGATCGGATCATAGAGATCTTCGACATCAGCGCAGGCACCACCTCCAAGGCCAAGCGGGAGCCCGCCAGGAAAGCCACTAAGCGTTCCAAAAGAAAGAAACCCAAAGCCCAAGCCAGAGATACCGGCGCGTCCGTCTACGGCGCCGAGTCCGACGGCATGAAGATCTCCAAGATCATAGCGGACGAGCGCACGAACTCCCTCATCATCGTGGCGTCCGAGACCTCGTATCTTCGCATCCTGGAGCTGGTCAAGATCCTGGACGTTCCCATCGCCGGAGAGGGAACCATCCACGTCCACAAGCTGCAGCACGCGGACGCCGAGGAGATCTCCAAGACCCTGAACAACCTGTCCCGACAGGGCGGTCGCTCGACGGCAGGCAAGAAAAGCACGGCAGGCAAATCGGGAGGGGGGGCCGCATCGCTCTTCGAAGGGGATATGCAGATCTCCGCCGACCAGGCGACGAACTCCCTGGTCATCGTCTCCTCCCTGCGCGACTACATGAGCCTCAAGGCCGTCATCGACGCCCTCGATACCATGCAGCGACAGGTGTTCGTCGAGGCGGTCATCATGGAGGTGAGCCTGGACAAGAACCGCGATCTCGGCATCGGCGTCCACGGGGGAAACATTATTGGATCCGGGGATGATCAGTCACTGGTTTACGGATCTTCACAGCCCGGTCAGGACTCCAACTCGTTCACGCAGATCTTCAGCGTACCCATGCTCAGCGGTCTGGCAGCGGGCTTAAGCGGTCCGGAACTCGAGGGATCCGAGGACTTGATCGGCATGTCCATCCCCGCGTTCGGCGTGGCCCTGCACGCGCTCCAGACCAACTCCGACGTGAACGTGCTGTCCACTCCCAACATCCTCGCCACCGACAACGTCGAAGCCACCATACAGGTGGGCGAGAACGTTCCTGTCCAGCAGGGGTTCAGCGGGTCGTCGATGCTCAGCGGCCTGGCGGGCAGAACCGGTGCCGACGGCGGCACCGCCAACCTGGGCGCTCTGGGCGGTATGCTCGGCGGGTACGGTGGGCTCATGGGAGGCATGGGCGGCATCGGCCGCCAGAACGTTGGAATCACGCTCAAAGTCACACCCCAGATCAACGACGACAATCAGGTCAGGCTCGAAATCGATCTCGAGATCAGCGAGGTCAAGTCAATCGATCCGGTCACCGGACCGACCATTTCCCAGCAGAGCGCAACGACCACGTCGGTGGTGGGAGATCAGCAGACCATCGTCATAGGCGGTCTCATCACGGACAACCAGGTGGAAACCACAACCAAGGTCCCGGTGCTCGGAGACATCCCGATCCTGGGAATGCTGTTTCGGCGCAAGAGCAGCCTTACCAAAAAGCGGAATCTGCTCATCTTCCTCACCCCTTACATCATCCGGTCCTCCGACGATTTCAAGGAGATCTTCGCCCGCAAGATGGCGGAACGGCGCGAGTTCATCGAGCGCTACACGGCATTCGAATACTACCGCTACGATCCACACCTGGACTGGTCCCGAACCAACGGCGCCATCGCGGTCATGAACAGAATACTCGCGCGGGAGGAAGAGGACGAGCGCCTCCGCCTGTTGACTGCAATCGAGGAGGACGACGATCACTCTCCCAAGAAGCCAATCGAGCTTCCCCCCGGCACCCGCTTGGGCGCAGACGGCAACCCGACGGCTATATCGAGCGAACCTCGATCCACCGTTGGCCGGCCCGTTCAACTGAGCACACCGATCATGAGTACCCATGACGCGCCCGGAGAAAATCGTTGAGCACATCACGGGACACCTTCATCGGTGAGATGCTCGTCGAGAACGGCGCGATATCACCTCAGCAACTGGAAGAAGCCCAGTTGGCCCTTGCCGAGAAGGAAGGGTCGCTGGTGGAATGGCTCGTATCGTCTAAAAAAATCGAGATGAAACGACTGTGGTCGACGGTCGCGCACGAAATGGATCTGGAGTTTCTCGAAGCCATCAAGAGCGACGACGTGGAGACTCACCTCATAGCGGATCTCCCCATCGTCTTCGCAAAATCCAATAAAGTGCTCCCGCTCTCGGAGACGAGTCGAGGCGTTCGCGTCGCCTGCGGCAACCCGTTCGATCTAGGGGCGCTCGACGCGGTGCAGGCCATCCTCGGGCGTCCGGTGGTACCGGTGGTCGTACCGGCGGAAGCAATTCTGGAGGCGATCAACACCGTCTACGAACGCTCGGACGCATCCCTGGATGAAAGCGCCGTAAAGGAGGAGGAGGAGCTGACCGACCTCATCGACGCGCAGGACGAGGCGCCGATTATCCGGTGGGTCAATCAGCTCTTCTTCGAGGCGGTCAAGAGGCGCGCGAGCGATATCCATATCGAGCCCCTCGAACGTGACGTGGGCGTCAGGTACAGAGTCGACGGCGTGCTGCACGAAGCCAAGAGCGTGAAGAAGGCCTTCTTGCCGTCGATAATCTCCAGGGTGAAGATCCTGGCCAAGCTCAACATCGCCGAGAAGAGACTGCCCCAGGACGGACGGATCGGGCTCAAGATCGCCGGCAAGAGCATCGACGTGCGTGTCTCCACGATCCCGACCAGCCAGGGTGAACGGGTCGTGATGCGTCTTCTGGACAAGGAAGCCGTCCTCCACGACGTCTCGGACCTGGGATTCTGGGCGGATCATTACCATCTGTTCCACGGGTTGATCCGGCGACCTCACGGGATCATCCTTGTCACGGGACCCACCGGATCCGGCAAGACCACGACGCTCTACGCCGGACTGTCCCAGATCAATACTCCGGACAAGAACATCCTCACGGTGGAAGATCCAGTGGAGTACGATATCGAGGGCATCGGACAGGTCCACGTGAACCCGAAGATCGACCTGACGTTCTCCAGCGGGCTGCGAGCATTCCTCAGGCAGGATCCGGACGTGATCCTGGTGGGCGAGATCCGAGATCGGGAGACCTCGGAGATCGCGATTCAGTCCTCTCTCACGGGCCACCTGGTCCTCTCAACCATCCACACCAACGACGCCGCGGGCGCGCTGACGAGGCTGGTGGAGATGGATATCGAGCCCTTCCTGGTGGCGTCCTCGCTCATCGGAATCCAGGCCCAACGGCTGGTGCGGGTGTTGTGCCCGACCTGTCGGGAGCTATACGAACCTTCCAGAGAGCAGCTGGAGGAACTGGGCGTCGATCCCGACAACCCGTACGCCATGCGATCGGCGCCGAAATCTCCGATCTATCAGGCGGCCTCGGCCATGCTCCAGCCCATAACCCCCCTCGCCTCAGGTAGAACGATGATCTATCGGGCGATCGGCTGCGACGAGTGCCTCGGAACAGGCTACATCGGGCGTACGGGGCTGTACGAGATCATTATGATCACCGACGAAATTCGCGCCAACGTCCTGAAAAACTCGGACTCTAACACCATCAAGCGTCTGGCCAGAGCAGAGGGAATGGTGAACCTGCGCGAGGACGGCGCGAGGAAGGTAATGGCTGGAAATACTACGATAGAAGAAGTCATGCGCGTCACCCACGAGGACGTGCAATGAGAACGGAGTAAACGGAAGTGCCCCTTTACCAATACCAGGGAATCCGAAAGGACAACGGAAAGACCGTCAAGGGTTCCAAAGACGCCGACAGCGAGAAGATCCTGCGCGCGACCCTCAAACGCGAAGGGATCATGGTCGTAGAGATCATCGAGAAGGGGCAAAAGGGGGAACGCAAGGAAGTCGACTTCAAGAAGATGCTGTTCGGGCGGGTCAAGAGGTTTGACATCGCCATGGCCACGCGGCAGCTCGCCACCCTTACCCGCGCAGGGATCTCCCTGGTGGAGTCTCTGACCGCAGTGATCGATCAGAGCGAAAAAGCGGACCTCAAGACAGCCCTGATAGACGTGCGCGAGCAGGTGAACCAGGGAATGAGCCTGTCCGATGCATTCGGAAGGCACCCAAAGTACTTTGACAACCTCTACTGCAACATGGTGAACGCTGGTGAACAATCGGGTACACTGGAGCAGGTCCTCGGCCGACTCTCGGACTTCATAGAGGCTCAGAACAAGCTCCGTTCCAAGGTGTTCTCGGCGATGGCCTACCCCGCCGTGATGGCCGTCATGGGGCTCGTCATCATTACCATCATGATGGTCGTCGTCGTGCCCCAGGTGACCGCCATCTTCGATAACTTCAACAGCGAGCTACCGATCTACACGAAGGTGCTGATCTGGATGAGCGCTTTCATGCGCAACTTCTGGTGGTTGGTCCTGGCGGTTTTCATCCTTGGCATTATTTCGTTCAGGAAGTGGAAGAAGACCGAGAAGGGCCGGTACAAATGGGACGGTTTCGTCCTGTGGGCCCCGGTCTTCGGAGGACTGGCCATGATGATCGCCATCTCCAGGTTCACCAAGACGCTGGCCACGCTGCTCTCGTCAGGGGTGCCGCTGCTCACCGCCATGGACATCACCAAGGGAGTGCTCGGCAACATCGTGCTCGAGCAGGTAATCGTGGAGGCGAGCTCCTCGATCCGCGAAGGCGAGAGCATCGCCGAGCCCCTCAGGGCCTCCGGTCGTTTCCCGCCCATCGTCACACACATGATCGCCGTGGGCGAACGGTCCGGCCAGCTGGAGAACATGCTCGAGAACGTTGCCGAAGCGTACGATTCTCAGGTGGATATCAAGGTCGCAACCCTGACGTCGCTTCTCGAACCGTTGATGATCGTGCTCATGGGCGTGGGCGCCGGCGGAATAGCCGCGGCTATTCTCATACCGCTGATACAGATGAACGAGTTTATTCAATGAGTGATAGAGGCTCCATGGTTCTGGGTGAAAAGAGGCGACAACGCCCCATGGGGAAAGTCGGCCGCCGGATTCGCTGGATCGTCATAGTCCTTGCGGTCGCGGGATGCGTGAGCTGGTCCTTAGGGTCTGTAGACGAGAAAACCCGAATAAGGCAGGCGCTGGTGGACATCTCGCGGATCAGTCACGCGACGCGTCTCTTTCGGGCCGATTTCGGCCGGTGCCCCGCCGGGGTCGAAGAGCTGACGGATCCGCCCGAGGGGGCCTCGTATATGAACATGATAAAAGATCCGTGGGGGAGGTCCTACCGACTGACCTGCCCCGCGCGCCTCGATCCGGGCGGCGTGGATGTGGTTTCGGGCGGCCCGGATGGTGAGACAACGGGAGATGACAATATTTCCAGCCTTTGAATTTGGCTGCGAGACAGGAGGATGAGCACATGCAACGCCGGAACGACAAGATTTTACGACGCACAGCGGCTTTAGTGGCCCAGAGAGGTATGACTCTCATCGAGATCATGATCGTCATCGTCATCATGGCCATGATCGCGACGGGCGTCTCTCTGGCCGTAATGAAGCAACTCGAAAAAGCGAGGATAAAGGACGCGCGAATGGGCGCGTGCCAAATACGTTCGGCGGTGCAGCTCTACATGGCGGACCACCCCCGCAAGTGCCCGAGCCTCGAGGACCTGATGGACGGATATCTCGACTCCAAGAAGCGCGTTCAGGATCCCTGGAACCAGGACTACACCATCGAGTGCGAGAGCGACGATCCCGACGTCTACTCCGCCGGGCCCGGTGGAGAAGGCGGCACGCCCATTCGCTGCGAGAAAGGCGAGGACGAATAGCAGGAGATCATGAGAAGAGGCGAGCCACAACACGGATTCACGCTGATCGAGATAATGGTCGTGATCCTCATCATCGCGGGGGCGACGGCAGGGATAATGCTCGCCTTTGGCAACACCTCTCGCACGAACTTGCGGTCATCGACGTGGACCCTCGTCTCCGCGTCACGCTATGCGTACTCCCGCGCCGTGACGCAGGGCCTGACAGTCAGGATCGTCCTGGATTTTGAAAAGCGAACCATCCAGTTGCAGGAAACCGACGGGCGCGTGGTGCTCAACAGGGAGGACGAGACCGGAACGGGCCTTCACCGTGAAGGGGTCGATGACGCTCAAGATCCCGACGCCGAGGACGGCGAGGAGTCCGGGGAAGCCCCACCCGCCACCGTCGGCCAGGGCATGGGCTCCCCGGGTGTGGGTGGTGGAATCTTCGGCATTGGACTCGAATCGAGTGACTCACTGGATCCCATGGGCGACATGATGTCCGGGGTGGGGATGGGTCGTCTGACGGATCCCTTCCTCGCTTCCATGCAGGGTACGGAGGAGGGAGGCTTGTTGCGCGGGAACCCCGCCGGATACCGTGGGCCCAAGTTCGCCGCCCTCGAGGGAAAACGCGGCGAACCGAGAGATCTGGAGGGTGATACTGTCTTCCGGCGGGTCTACACCCCCCACGAGCCTTCCCCCCGGGAGGACGGCAGAGCATACATCTATTTCTTCCCCGGCGGAGTTACCGAACACACCATCATCCAGCTCTCGGACAATAACGAAGACGACCCGATGGTCTTCTCGGTAGAGATCCACCCCCTCAACGGCCGTGCCGTGATCCACAGCTTCGAGCTCGAACCCGAGGAGGAGCTGGACGACCTGCAGGAGGCCGACGAATGACCCGGCGCACCCCAACGAATATCATACGCCCCGGAGGGTTCACCATCATCGAGGTGATGGTCGCCATCCTGCTTCTGTCCGTGTCGATCGTCTCTATCTTTGGAGCGCAGTTCGCGGCGGTGGCAACGGTGGAGTTTTCCCGCAACGTCACCCAGGCCGCCCAGCTTGCCAGGTGCAGGATGAGCGAGATCGAGCTCGAGTTCCTGATGAACGACGGCTTCGAGGAGGGCGATATCAACGAGTCCGGAGAGTGCTGTGAGCTGCTCGACGGGGAGCGCAGCCAGGCGGAGTACACATGCCGATGGGAGATCAAGACCATCGAGATGCCGGACATCTCCCAGATGATGACCGGCGACGGTGATGGGGGCGTGTTCGACGACATGTCCGGCGGCATGATGGGCGGCATGATGGGCGATTCCACCGGTGACGATCTCGGGGACATGGGGATGGGAATGCTCGGCCCGTTCCTTCCCATCATCACTGGCCTGCTCGAGCAGGCGATCCGCCGAGTGACTGTTGTGGTGGAGTGGAAGCAGGGTTCCAGGCAAAAGGAATTGGAAATCGTTCAGTACGTCGTTCATCCCACTCAGGGCCCGCTCCAGCTCATGCAGCAGATAAACACAATGGATGAGATGAGCGAAATGGGCGCCTTCGGAGAGATGCCCACATCGGAAAAAGGGGGGAAACGGTGAGCACCAGAGCCCGAAAATGCGACCGGGCCGGTTTTACGCTCATCGAGGTGATGGTCTCCATCACCGTGCTGGCCATGATCGCCTTGAGCATATGGGCGGCGACCAGCCAGACCATACGCACACGAACCATCGTGGAGGATTCCCACGACAGGCTGCATCAGGTGAGAGTCGCCTTCGACATGATCTCCAGGGACTTTACATCGGCGTTTCTTTCCCTGCATCGCGCCCACCTGGAGCCTACCCACGACACCATCTTCATCGCCGAAGATCGCGGTGGTGAGGATCGCGTCGATTTCGCCGCGTTTACCCATCAGAGAAGGTACTTCGACGTGAACGAGTCGGACCAGTGCGAGGTGGCCTATTTCATCGCGGACGATCCGGAGATCTCCGGTCAGAAGAACCTGGTTCGCAGGGAATCGCCGATCATGGACCTGGAGCCCCTGGAGGGAGGGCAGCAGCTCATCCTGGTGCGGGATGTGGACGAGTTCGATCTGCAGTTCTTCGACATGGTGATGAACGAATGGCAGGACGAGTGGGACACGACGGAAGCCATCGGTGAGGCCGGGATCCTGCCTTTCCAGGTGCGAATCAAACTGTCGGTGTACAACAGGATAGGGGACAAGGTCGCCTACGGCACCCAGCTGCCGATACCCATGAGAACGGCCATCCTTCAATCGGGTTTCGTCCCCGGCCCCCCGGTACTGGTGACCCATTGAAAACCGCAAAGAACCATAAGAGCCAGCGCGGCATTGCTCTGTTGATGGTCCTCATCGCACTGACGATCCTCGGCGCCATGACCGCTGACTTCATGGAGACGAACGAGGTCTATCTCGCCAACACCGTCAACCACCGGGACGCTATCAAGGCGGATTATCTCTCGCGCTCCGGAGTAAACCTCAGTCGCCTGGCGCTCTCGGTCCAGCCCCTGCTCGGCGGAAGCCTGAACTTTCCCTTCTGGCAATACGCGGACCTCCTGCTGGAGCCGTTCACAGACTCCGAAGGTGGAGCGGGGCTCCTCGGAGACATGGCCGGAATCACCCTGGAGGATGCGGAAGGGCTCGGCATCAAGGACGGCGACTTCTCCGTCCTCATCGTTGACGAGGACAGCAAGATCAATGTCAACGTGGGTGCGGTTGGAAAGAAAAGGGATCGCGTCAGGCTGATGCAACAACTGGGTATGCTGATGGCCCCTCGTGAATACGACGAGATGTTCGACCGACAGGACGACAGCGCCTCCTTCTTCGAGCGCGAGGAGATCGTATGCGAGATCCTGGACTGGGCCGACCCGGACGAGGAGCTGTGCGATCAGTCCGGCGGCGAGGACGAAACCTACTACTCCCGACAGGACCCGGAATACGAAAGGAAAAACGCCCCCTACGACAGCCTGGAGGAACTACATTTCATAAAGGGGGTAGGTGACGACTTCTGGTCCGCGTTCGTAGACCCCGATCCGACGGACCCCGAGAAACGCGTGTTGACCGTCTGGGGCAAGGGCCGGGTCAACGTCAACACCGCGCCGGCGCAGGTGCTCTTCGCGCAGATCTGCATGCTGTCCGCCGACGAATCCGGTATAAGCCCCTGCATGGATATGGGCATGCGCTTCAACCTGCTCCAGATCCTCCAGGGGGTGGTGATGATAAGGACCTTCCTGCCATTCTCCAACGTCGGCGACTTCATCAAGGCCGTGGAGAACCCCGAGGAGAGTCTGTTCCTCCCCATTACCGGCTTCCCGGTGGCAAACAAGCGCGAGGCGCGTCGGGTGCTGACCACCGAGAGCACGGTCTTCTCGATCTACTCGGAGGGCACGGTCGGAAAGACGACCAGGCGGATACACACGGTCGTGGACATGGAGGGGCTGGACATGCTCAATCCGACTCAGTCGGTCGCGGCGTCAGGCGGCAAAGTACTCTACTGGAGAATGGAGTAGAGATGGCTCAGAACGTAATAGGCCTCGATCTCGGAAGCCATACCGTCAAGTTGGTGGTCGTGAAGATGGGGCTGCGTGGAAGCGAGATCGTCAAGTTCGAGACCGAGCCCGTGAAGCTCGACTCGAGCGGCAACTCCTCCCAAGAAGAAGTCTTCGAGGCGGCGAGACGTTTGATCGAAAGGCTGGGGATAACCACCGAAATCATCCACTGCGCCGTTCCCGGAGAGGTTGCAACCATCAGGATCATCAACCTGCCCTCGAGCGCCTCTCGCAGCATCGAGCAGGTGCTCAAATTCGAGCTGGACGAGATCATCCCCTACGATATCGAGGATTCGGTCTTCGACCACGTGGAGATCGGGCGAACGAGCGACGAGATCAAATTGCTGTGCGCCGTGGTTCCCACTCAGAAGGTAAGACTGTTCCTCGATGGGCTGGCGCCCGCCGGCGTCTATCCGCGGGAGGTGGGTGTCGCTCCCCTGGTTTACGAGGAGGATTCGAGCATTGCGGCAGCTTGCGGCGACGAGGTCTGCGCTTTTGTGGATATCGGCCACCTGCGAACCAACGTGGCGATTCTCGGGGATCCGGTACACACGACGAGAACGATCCTGCGCGGCGGAAAGGACCTGACCTCCCTGCTTGCAAAGGTGGGCAATGTGTCCTTTGAAAAGGCAGAGGAATACAAGAACCGGGACGGCCTCGGCGGAAAGGTCGGCGAGGTCCTTGGCGACGCCCTAAAGCCGCTGATACGAGAGATTCGCCAGACCCTCAAGGGACATCTGGCGGCAGGCGGTAAGAGGGCAACCAGGATGCTGTTGTGCGGGGGCGTCTCGTTGATCGGCGGCCTCGAAACGCTGATGGCCGATGAGCTGGGCATCCCCGTGCAGCGCTACGGCGTGCCTCTCGACGGCGTCCTCAAAACCACACCCGAACCGCCGGCGTATGAAACCGCCGTGCAGGCACACGCTCTGGCCCGCAGGGAAGAGCTCCAGAGGGCCAAGAGGTTCAATGTTCGTCGCGATGAGCTGGCCTTCAAGGGCGATTACGAATTTCTGAAGAGGCGAGTGGTCTGGGCCGCGGCGCTCGTTTTCGCAGTGCTGGCCGCGTGGGGCTTCACCAACTACGTCAAGTACAGCATTCTCGCCGATGAGGCCGATGCGCAGATAGTATCCCTGAAAGAGCAGACCATGGAGCTCTTCGGCAAGGCCATCATCGACAAAACGACAATTGAAAAGAAGCTCAAGTCGAAGAGCGAGAACAAGGCGCCGATGCCTACGTATGACGCCTTCGACATCGTCGTGGAGCTCTCGCGCCGGATACCCATTTCGGTTGTGCACGATGTGGACTTGCTGGACATCAAGCCCAAACGAATAACCATAAAGGCAAGGGTCGATTCGGAGCTCAAGGCGGAAGTTACACCCGGACAGCCGCTGGAGGAAGGACAGTCGGACCCCGCCGAAGAGGTTCCGCAACTGTCGCCGACGGATCTCATTCAGCAAAAGCTTTCCGAGTTCACAGGGTGCTTCACAACGATCAGAATAGGCAAGGTGCAAACGGTCAAGGAGCGCAAGAAGTACCAGATGGATATTGAAAGCAAGTGCCCATAGGAGTGCATTGATGGGTAATAAATTTATCAGCATGCGTGGCCAATTGAGGCAGATTTCGTGCGCGCCCACAGCACTCGAACGAGGTATTACACTGGGTAAGCCGAGTTCGCGTGCGAGGACGAAAGCCGGAAGATGCCTTAAGTGGACATGCATAGGAGTGCATTGATGGCTTCGTTGGTTCGAAATCTGGTGGCCGGAATGTCGGCCAGGGAAAAGAGACTGGCTCTGGGCATGGTCATCGTCATGGGGACCTTTGCGATCTTCATGGTTGTGTTTTTTGTCGACTCCGCGATCGATGATCTCGAAGAAGAGAACATGATCCGGGCTCAAACGTTGAAATACATTTCCATCAAGAAGCCCGAGTATCTGGAGAACAAACGCCTCGAGGCATCCGGACGAACGCTCAGCCGCGCGAAACCCACCCCTCTTCGAACTCTGGTGGATGGTGTGGCAAACAAGATCGACGCCCCCGATCCGGACACGAAGGAACTGTCCGACCAGCACTATGGAAACGAGTGGATAGTTCACGCTGTAGAGGTGACCATTCGGAACATGGGCCTGGAAAAGCTCACCAAGTTCATGGAGGAGGTCGAGGCAAATAGGCGGAAATTTCCCATCGCCATCACCAAGCTGGAGATTCGCAATCGGAAACACACGCCTGACTCTTTTGACGTCAAGATGACCATTTCCACTTACGAGATCAACCGAGAGGACACTTCAGGGGCCAAGCAGAAAAACGCCAAAACCACTCGAAAGGCGGATCGCTGATGGCCGGTTCAACCAGGACGCGCATCTTCAAGTTCGTCGGATACCCGGCGTTCTTTATACTGTCCTTCATCCTCTTTCTCGTGTGGACGTTCCCCATAGATCGTTTCGAGCCCATCCTCAAGGAGCAGCTGGCCAAGACTCTTGGGCGGAATGTCGAGATCGGGGACGTGTCCATCTCACTGACGGGCAACCTCGTGCTGTCCATGATCGAGATCGAAGTGCCACAGGAGCCCGAGGATCTCTCCCAAACGGACGATGACGACGACGAGTGGGACGACGACGAGGAAGAGGGCGACAGCAAGGACGACAAGAAGGACGATAAGAAGGACGACTCCTCCAGGGAGAAAAAAAAGCCGGTTCTCAAGTACCTGGTAGAGGAGATGGTGATCGATGTCGGCTTCATCGACCTCGCCTTCGGTCAGCTGGATCTATCCGTGGAGATGGACTTCCTCGGCGGGAATTTGGAGATCTCGTTCTCGGGTGCAATTCCGTCAGGCGAGGACTCCGTAGCCGACGCCAAGAAACGAGCCGACAAGAGAAGAAATGCTCAAGCCAAGAAACGTCGCCAGCCCAGGCGCCCCGTCGGAACCCGCGGTGAAGCGGATGAATCGGGCGAAGGCCTCGAACAGAGCGAAGAGGGAGAAGATGATGAGGATGGGGACCACCAGACACTGTCATTCTCGCTCGTGGCTACCGGGCTCAACCTTCGCAAGCTCCACGATCTGCGAAACAAGTCTCCCCTCCCCGTATCCGGGGAAATGGATCTGAAGATCAAAATCCGGTCTGCAACCGGAGATTTCAAGAACGCGGATGGGCGCATCGCATTCGCGGGTCGGAACATCGTCTTTGGAGACGGTCGGTCGAAGATCGAAGTGGGCGGGATGCCCATGTCCGTCGACGAGATACAGATCGACGCGCTATCATTTGAAGTGGTTTTTGAAAACGGGATCGGCCAGGTGAAGAAATCCGACGTCGATTCCAGAGACTTAGACGCCAGTATCGAGGGCACCATTACCCTGGCGGATCCCATTGAGCGAAGCCGCTTCAACCTCTACCTCATGTTCAAGATCCTCGACGGGTACAAGGACAAGAGCGCCAGCTCGAAGGCGCTCGTGGAAAACATGGACAGCTTCAGCCGCGACCTGAGGCTGGCCCGTCGCCCCGACGGCTACTTCGGTTTCCAGTACCGGGGAACATTTCAGACCGCCAGGTTCTCTCCCTCAAAGCGCAGTATGGTCAGGGGCGGACAGAGCGCGGATCGATCCAAACGCAAGAAGAGCTCAAGAAAAAAGAGCCGGCCTGACACAAAGACGCCTCGCCCCGGCATCGGCGCCCCGGACAGAGGTGCAGAGTTGAGGACCCCCAGGGGTGTCCACGCGGGCGGCGAAGATCCCAGGGGAGCTACCACCGACCGTCGACCGCTTACGGTCCCCGGAATGGATCTCGAGGCGAGAAAGGCCGGACTGGAAAAGTTCCAGGCCGGACATGCTGGAGGCGGCAAGGGACAAGAACCGCCGGTTGACGAACCCCCGGCGGCAGAGGACGAGAGTGTCGAAGAGGAAGAACCGTCTGAGGATATCCCCGAGGAGGCGGTAGAGGAAGATACTCCAAGCGGCGAGGAGACCGGAGAAAACGAACAAGCGGTCAATCCCGAAGAGGCGAGTGGCGTGGCGGAAGAAGAATAGGGGTCATCAAGGAGAAAGGTTCGAGTTTCTCGGATAACATCTTTGGCCCTTCGCCTATCGCGCGGCATCATCATCGATAAAATACCTTACACGACGCCGGAGATTTCGAAGATGTATCGGATGGCTGGAAATAGTCGCGCTGCGCTGATACACTGTTCATCCCGGCAGGGAACGAGATCTTTGTTCTCAAGGACGCGATCTTGCGACATGGACCGGCAGGAGCTTGGCCGATGAGTGATTTAGTTCTTCCCCCTGCGGCGATCAAGTTAATCGCCCGGGCCTTTACCAAGGAGATGATCATCGGCGAGCTCGAGGAGGCCGGCATTGACGCACCCACCAAGGACACGGAAGTCATCACCAAATGGGTCACGCACCTGGCCCATATCTTCGATCCCTCGGACAATCCGTTCTCGCGAGATTCGCTTCTGATGGGGCTGACCTCCGGGGGTATCGGATTCCTCCAGGCCAACAACCTGCTCTCGGATTCCCTGAAACGGTCCTTGCTCCTCAACGTGATGAACGTGGACGCGGACACCCTCATGCAATCCCTCCTGAGCCGTGTGCTTCGAGAGACGCAGACCGTGGCCAACGTGATAGAGAGTAACTCCCTCGATGAGATAGAAGAGAAGATCAACCATGAGCACGTCAAGATCGTATTCGTGGACGCGTACCGATTCGGTGTGCAAAACGTAGTCGCTCTGGTGTCGCGCCTGTGCGAATCGCGGGACTACTTGCAATTCGTGCTGTTCACCGACGTTGCCAAGCTCATGGAGTCCTGCCCCACGCTGCCCCCCGCCCTGGCCAACTGTATAACCTTGGACAAGAACATCAGCATCAAGCATTTCAAGGGCGCGGTGAACAGTGCCATCGTGGCGGTCAGGGCGCGTTTCCCCGAACTCCTTCGGGAGTCCAGACCCGACTCCAAGGATCTGGTCGGCCGCATCGTCGGAAATCGCCTCCGGATAATCGAGGTGATCGGGAGAGGGGGCCAGGCTACCATCTACCGCGCCGATCACCTGTTGATGAACAGACAGTGTGCCGTGAAGGTTCCGTCCGACGCGGTCATGTCCGATCCGGAGCAATCCGCCAGATTTCTGCGGGAGGCCAAGCTCACCAGCGCAGTTCAACATCCAAACATCGTCTCCGTTTTCGACTTCGGTACCGACGACAAAGGGACCACCTTCATGGCCATGGAACTGGTGAAAGGCCGGCCCCTTGACGAAGAGCTCGAAGAACGCGGCGGAACCCTGCCCCTCGAGGAGGTCATGCAGTACGCTCGCGGCATCGCCGGTGGTCTCGCCGCCATTCACGCCATGGGCCTGGTCCATCGCGATCTCAAGCCGGGCAACGTATTGCTGCACAAGACTGCGGACGGCAGGATCGTTCCCAAGCTCTCCGACTTCGGTTTTGCCATCGGTCCCGAATCAATCGGGGGTCCGCGCCTGACCATGGAGGGAATCGTGGTCGGAACCATCAAGTATCTCTCACCCGAACAGGGCCAGGCGAAGCCGGTCGATTACCGTTCCGACATCTTCAGTTTCGGGATGATGCTCTACAGGTTGCTCGCCTCGGAAGTACCCTTCGACGACCAAAACATCGCCCGAGCCCTGCTGAAAAGAATTCGCGAGCCGGCCCCGCCGTTGAGACATTTCAAATCGGATGTCCCGATAAACGACGAGGCCGAGCGCCACTTGCTCTCCATGCTCGAAAAGGATCCGGAGAAGCGGCCCGACTCGGCAATGGCTGTGATAGCATCCATTGACAAGGCGCTGGGTTTCGGGACCAAGTATTGACAAACATAGTCAGGCACGGCTGGACGGGTAGAATTCTGGAGGTCCACCTGGGTTCGCGAACTTCCAGAGTGCTAGAGCCGCCAGAATGGCTATACGAGAAATTTCTCGGCGGCAAGGGGCTTGCCGGGTACTACCTGAGCGAACATCTGGACATGGAATGGGACGACCCGGATATGCCCATCCTCATTTTCGCCGGCCCTCTTGTGGGCACACGCGCGCCTACTTCGGGAAGAACGACCGTCATGTCGAGATCGCCGCTCACGGGAACCATCGGCGACGCCTCAGTAGGCGGCGGTCTCGGCACGAAAATGAAACGCGCCCGGTATGACGGGATTATTCTTCGGGGCTCGAACAACAAATGGATCGGTGTCGAGATTGTCGATGACGGGGTCGCGTTTGTGGACGCATCTCCATTGCTCGGTTTGACCAACGGCAATGCAATGGAACTCCTCGCAGGCAAGGGTTCGGTCGCCCTCATCGGGCCGGCGGCGCAGCGAGGAGTTCGCTTCTCGAGCCTCATGGTCGATCGGCACTTCGCCGCAGCGCGAAACGGTATCGGACTCAGCTTTGCAAAAAAAAGGATCAAGTATCTCTCCATTGACGGCGGCACCAGGGTACCCGTGCACGATGCCGGGGAGCTCGACCGAGCCCGGGAGGACATCTTTCGCCTTGTGTCGGCGTCCCCAATTCTGCTCGGCGAGAGCGGAATAAGAAATATGGGAACACCTGCACTCTACGATCTCATGCACACGCGCAGGATGATGCCCACCGACAACTTCAGAAAGACTTTCTTTCCCGATGCGCCGCGCCTCAACGCCGACGCCGTCAAGAAACGGTATTCGCCTCGGAGAAAGGGCTGCGCCGGGTGTCATATCCTATGCAAGAAAAGCAGCAAAAGCGGTGTTGCCCTTCCCGAATTCGAAACGCTCTCCCACTTCACCGCCCTCATCGGCAACAGCGATCTTCCCACGGCGGTACGCGCCAACGAGTTGTGTAACGAATACGGGATTGACACCATCTCCGCGGCGGCGACGCTGGCCTGTTTCGCCGAGATCGAGGGCGAGGACCTGACCCCCGACAGGATCACGGAGCTCCTCGGGCAGATCGTCCGACGTGAAGGCATTGGCGATCAACTGGCCGACGGCTCCGCTCTCTACGCCGCCTCCCGCGGCAAGCCCTCTTTGTCCATGTCGGTCAAGGGGCTCGAGTTGCCGGCGTATGATCCGCGCGGCGCCTACGGAATGGCGCTTGCCTACGCCACTTCCACTCGCGGCGGCTGTCATTTGAGAGCATATCCGATAGGCCATGAGATCTTGAGAAAGCCCGTGGTCACCAATCGTTTCTCTTTCGCCGGCAAGGCCAGGATAATCAAGATCGCGGAGGATACGAACGCTGTCATCGACTCCCTCACAGCATGCAAGTTCGTCTTCTTCGCGAGCTCGCTCGAGGAGTACGCGCATGCACTGACTGCGGTTACCGGTGTCGAAACGACCGCAACCGATCTCTCCAAAACCGGTGAGCGTATCTATTACCATGAGAGGATAATGAACGCGCGATGGGGGTTCGGCTCGAAGGACGACGACTTGCCGCCGCGCTTTTTCGAGGAGGCCGGCAGCAGCGGTCCGGGCTTCGACGTCCCACCATTGAATCGCGACGACTTCCTTAGCGCAAGGGACAGATACTATAAAATTCGGGGGCTCGACGCTGATGGAGCGCCGACACGAGACAAGGCGAAGGAGCTCGATCTCGAATGGAACGACTCGTAGCCAAGTACGTTGGCAAGATGGTTGAGCAACGCATTGCGGATGACGGCATGCCCGTTCTCGGCTGCAGGGACTCCGATATCGTATGGAGTCGCCAGGATCCAAAGATCACTCGAGTCCTCGAGGATGTCTTCGAGCATCTCAACATCAACTCTCTGCTCTATTGCCGACCCGCCGAACCATACGGCTCCATGATCGAGTATCTGGCCGCTCACAGTGACGGCGCAATCTTGCCCGAAGACACGGAGACGCGAACGTTTCTTCATGATCTACCTCTGGCCCGGAGCTTCACCGTGGAGGAGGTGGTCCACAATCTCAAGAAACGGAAGACCGTCATCCTTCCAGGCGGAGAGATCGTTGCGTTCGGCACGATATCGCCACAGCAGGCCTTCATCGGGTTTTCGTCCGTGTGCTTTGCCTGTTTCGTCAAGTTCATGTCCGACAGGTTGCGAGATTCCCGTGTGGCAAAGGTGGATGACCCGGCCTTCAGAATCATGAACGACGCTCTTCAACAAACCGAGATCTCGCACGCTCACGAGAAGATCTCGCAGTCGGGCCCGTACACTACCGAGGAGGAGGTTCACCGGGAGATGGCGAGGGTAGGCAAACTTACCGTGATGAACGGGATGGTAGATTCCTACTTCGGCAACATCTCATACCTGATGGATGACACTCTCTACATCAGCCAGACAGGAAGCTCCCTCGACGATCTCGAAGGTACCATCGATCCGTACCCTCTGGACGGATCCAGCTGTGCCGGAATAACCGCATCCTCCGAACTCACCGCCCACTTGCGGATCCTCGAGACGACGGGGAAACGCGCCATCCTTCACGGCCACCCCAAGTTCTCAGTAATAATGTCTCTCGATTGCCGCGTGGAGGACTGCGCCGGCGCCGGGCGCTGCCACCTCGAGTGTCCCAGGACGCGGGCCATCGGCGACGTGCCGATCGTTGCGGGCGAGGTGGGCACCGGCCGATATGGCTTGTGCAACACCGTACCCAAGGCGATGGTCAAAAGAAGGGGCGTCATCGTATACGGTCACGGGCTTTTCACTGTAGGGAGTACGGATCTCGACGAACCCCTGAACAATCTACTCGACATAGAGCGCATGTGCCTTGAGGAATTCGTAAAGCTGACGAGTTGAGCACTTTGTTTTTCTCCGCTTCTTGTAGTATCGGACCTGCGAGAATTAATAGGGAGGAGAGAGGCGTCGACGTGGACGAATCGGAAAACACGCCCCGGGGCTGCGATGTGACGGTCATCGGCGCCGGGGTCGGCGGGCTGGTCGCTGCGGCGTTGCTCGCCCGCGCCGGCCTCGAGGTGTGCGTGCTCGAGGCGGAGTCCAAACCAGGGGGCTACCTGGCCGGTTTCAAACGGCGGGGGTTTGTCTTCGACACCGCCATCCACTGGCTCAACCAGTGTGGGCCGGGCGGCATGGTGCGCCGACTCTTCGACAGTATCGGGCATGACGCTCCGGAGACGCCGTTGATGAGCCGCATCCGGCGGTACCGCGGAGACGGGTTCGACTACCTGCTGACCAGCAACCCCGACGAGTTGCTCGACGCGCTGATAAGCGACTTTCCCGAGGATCGGGAAGGCCTTCTCGCCTTTTTTTCCACCGCTCGCACCCTGGGCGAGGCCTTTGCCGGCATCAGTTCCACAATGCGGTCTCCTCATACGATGACAATCGGCGAGAAGGTGCGTGGGCTCTGGCGCGCGACCATGGCGGGCCGGTCGTTTTTGCGCGTTGCCGGCGTGCCGGCCGACAAGGGTCTCCGTCGTATCTTCCACGGGCCGATTCTCGATCGCATGTGGCGGGCCGAGTCCGGGCTCATCGCCTGTTTAATGCCCGTGGCCTGGGCGTATACCGGTGACTTCCAGCGGCCGGCCGTGGGGGGCAGCCAGCGCATCCCCGCCTGGCTGGCCGATGTCTGTCGTAAGGCCGGCGCTGAGATCTCCTGTGGCTGCCGGGCCGAGCAGATAGTCCTCGAAGGCGATCGGGCCGCGGCCGTGCGTTTCAAACGATCCACGGATGGGGCGGTGGACGAGATCCGATGCCGCCACGTGATCGCTGCCTGCGACGCCGAGACCGTCTACCGCCGCTTGCTCCCGGCCGGGACGATCAGCCGCCGCTACGGTCGTCGGTTGGACCGGGCAGAGGTCTACGACTCGGCGGTGAGCATCTTCCTGGGCCTGTCCTCCACCGCCTCGGATCTGGGAATAGGCGAGGAGCTCGTGCAAATCACCCGCGACGGCATTTCGCGACGCGATCACACCTCGAGCGACCCTGAAAAGACCGAGATCAACTTGCTTTTACCCTCGATTAGCGATTCCACGCTCGCGCCGCCGGGCAAGACGACGGCCATCCTCTACACTTCGGCGAAGATCGGCGCCAACGATTGCTGGAAGACGGAGCCGGGCCTGACGCGGGGTGAGGCTTACTACGAGTTCAAGCAGCGGTACGCGGACGTTGTCGTCGAGCGCGTCGAGAGCACCCTCGACGTCGACCTCCGCTCGCGGATAGAGATCTGCGAGATCGCCACGCCGGTTACCTACGGTCGCTTCACGGGCAACAAGGGCGGCGCGATCATGGGCTACCGGCCGACCAGAAGCAACATGTGGGCGAGGCTCGCCAGCCGCACCACACCCGTACGGAACGTCCTGATCGGCGGTCAGTGGGCCGAAATCGGCGGCGGACTGCCCGCGGCCGTGCGCGCCGGCGCCAACGCAGCGGCGATCGTGCTCAAGGCAGAACAGCCCGAGGCCTTTGCCGCGCTCCGAGATGTCATGGACGGACGTGTAACCTGACCGTCAAGTGGAGAGTAGCAACCCCGTACGCTTTGATCGTCATCGTGCCTTTGATCGTAGGGCCGTGGTTCACCCACGGCCGTGAATCCTCACCGCCCCGGGAACCGTGGATGAAAATGGTCGCCGTTTTTTCGCCGCGAAGCGGCGGTGGAATATAGCCTGGGGTTTTTAACCCCAGGTTTGGAAAGCACAAAGAACCCCGCGTCCTGAAGGGACGCCGGTCCTTTCATGGGCTAACGCTTGCCGATTCTTTCTGTCCTAATGTGCCTGGGCCTCGTGCGGGGATTATACATCGGGTGGGGAGTAGGGAGTATAAAGAGTGTGACTCCTTCGATTGGGCGGTGAATCCGGGATTGACACTACAAAGACCTAAAAGACTCAGATGCCGATTGGTGGAGTTCATTTAAATAGACGCGCTGGCGGACGCCTTCATCGCCTCGGGTCTTGGCATCCTTTAGGGCTTCTGTAAAGATTTTGATGGCGTCTTTATCAGAGACTATTGGCCGTGGCGTTGATGATAATTTCTCCCCTAGTTTTGAAGTTGCCCGCAGTTGTTCCTCTTTCAGATAGAAATGGCATAGTTTAAGAGCTGCATCAGCATCCTTGAGATACGTCAGCTTGATCCGGTTCTGGAGACGTCCGGCGAACGCCGGCAGCATCCCGAAATATCGGTTCAGTGCTACCGGAGTCATGGCTGCCATGAGAAAAAGGTATTTGGGCAAAGCGTCTATCAATGCGCGAATGGCCGAGAGGAAGCGCAGTATGGTCAGCTTGGTGGTCGTGTCGTCCATTTTCTCCAATTCATCAAGGAGCAAAATAAGGCCTTTTAGCACACCCAACTTCGCGCTACAGAAAACCAAATCACGCAATGCCTGAGTCTTTGATTCAACCGTGTCCAGTCGGAAATGTATCTGGCCAAGCCTATCGCGATGCCGTTGGAACACACGGAAACCGAGAACCCATTCGAGAGCCGCCTCGGCGGCGTTGTCCAATTCATCCGGAGAATCGCGGGCCGTCTTGCTCAGACTTTGCAGGACGGTTCGCATATCGTGCATCTTCGCAGTACCAACGACCCTGTTCCGTTCCGCTTCGCCAAGCTGCGACAGCTTCTCGGCCACCTTCTTTATTAAAGCCGCTCCCAGTTCCCGAAGTATGCGAGCGAGCATCTTGTCGAAGCCAGGTTCCGGATCCGCATAGTATCGAATGATATAAAAGCCTTCGCTTTCCGGGTAGAGATCTTTGAATTCCTTTTCGTAGTAGTTCAACAGGTTTGTTTTTCCTGTGCCCTGGTCGCCTTCGATTACGAGCACCTGAGAGGAGTGACTCCTGTCGTAGGCGTCTACATAAGCAGCGATGCTGTTATCCGCATCTATCTCCATGTGGGGATGATCCTGTGTCTGTGAAGCGGATGGGAACGGGTTATCTACCACACCGTATTTATTTAATCGGCTGCTTTCAGCGGCATCGTCTCCGTTCGATCTGTTGAGTTTGTCTCTTAGTCCCATGGCTATTTCTCCTCCAGGCGGATGCTGACACTGGCCTTGCCGGGGATGATAAAATCGCCGTGATAAAGGCAAATCTTTTCTATAACAGGATATCCATTTTCGATTTTTAGCATGCTCGTAGTGTGTTTCTCGTATCTCGTATCGGGCGTGGAGCCTTGTGTGAAGCGCTCGATCCTACCAGCAGCCTGTGCTTCCGACAGATAGTCCCTTGCCTTCGTCGGATGAATACCGTGTTCACTCGCAAGTGTTTCCAGCCACAAGCCCGTCAATACGTAGTCCTCGCCTTTCTTCAATTTTTCATAAGTCTTTAATGCAAGATCGACAAACTCACCGAGCGATGGATTCGAAAAGGTCCCATAGATCCCTTCTAGTGGAATCTGCAGAGCAAGGCCACACAGCTCCGCGATTTGCACGTAGGTATAGCTGGGACGTTCGTTCTTTGGGGCGTTGGTGCGCACTTTGACTAGCCGATTCGTTTTCAGGTTGTTAAGGAAACCGGCTAGACTCGGAACCGCACAGAAGGACGCCGCAACGCTCTCCAAATTTCTGGCCTTTAGCGAATCCCAGAGATGCAGTGCAGCTTCTGTCGCTTGGATTCCTTTCTCCACTTCGGTGATGAAGCCCCCCGTGGCCAAAAAGCCGAGATACTTGCTACGGGTCCTTGGAACCTTCCCGTGCAGGGGCGTTCCTTCTCCGGTAATCGGCACTGTTCCTTTTCTCAGAAGGGTTGAAATGAGGTCGAGCAAAACGCTCAGATCGAATCGATATATGGTGTCCGACTTGAACGGTCCGAGCTTGGGACGTGGTTGTTGGGCGAGGGTTGCCTTGCGGTCGATAGGTTTCTTCTGGATGTTCGTTGACGCTGTAGGCTCGTGAGCTTCAGGTTTGATTCCCGTTGCACCGGAGAGCGCGTACGAGGAACGTCCCGTTGCTTTCTCAAAGTCGAAACCGCCCCAAGCGACTCGAAGCAGATCATCTCTGGCGTGGAATGGTTGCCAATTCAAATCCTGGTCGATAGCACGCACTTCGAAGAAGGCCTTATTATCTAGCGTTGCCAGTCGTGCGTTGCCAAAGGTAACGGCAAGCTCCCACACTAGATCTTGAAGCGGAATGGAGAAGACCTCACCAGTAAAGGGATTGAAGCGCACCCCCGAAAGGACTTGACCGTATAGCTCCTTCGGTCTGCCGGCATGAAAGAAAAACGGACGAATTCCTTCAGCCAAGGCCATTCGGGCCAACGGCTCGTCACCGGTCATCAACATCACCGGGTGACCTGGAGTAACAGTAGAAAGGTGTTGACGGGCGGTTTCGAGAATCAGCCGGTCACAATAGCTTTTTATTGGCGTGGACAGGTTAAGCTCCTGCCAATCACTGCCCTTTTCAGGCGTAAAGGCGTTCCGGAGAGGATCGGACATAATAGGGGTTCTTTCGATTTCAATATCGGAACGCAGCTCGAAGCGCAGCATCGCACGTTGGGCTGCCTGGCTGAAGACATGATCAAGCAGCATCCTCGCTTTCCTGTCGAGATTGATATTCGCTTGGGGATTTGCCTTGTCTGCGTCTCTGAGGGCTCGTCTTCTTTGAGAGAAGTAGTTGTCGGACTTATTCAAAATCTCCATGGCAACAATTGCAGGTACCTTAAGCCGAGCCTTGGGATACAGGAACCGAATCAGGAAATCCACACCACCTTTTTCGACGGCATTGGTGTCGGCAACCACCGTTGTCGGTCTGCGCATGTCGGCAACCATGTCCGGATCGAAACGTGGAAAGAGAAGCCCTAGACGCATGGCAGCGTCAATGATGGATTCCAGCGCCCGGCGTGTGGTGTCTTTTGCCTTCTCTTTGTCTTTCGAACTGTTTTTACCTTTTGATCCGCTTTTATTGAAGTCCATCAAGGTCATGCATTCGGTATGGAGATACTCGAAGCCTTCCATCCGCCACTCGTAGAAACCATGGCGAACCGCGTTCTCACTCGGTGTTAATCCTTCTTCGTTGCTCGCCGGTGGGGCAGTCTTCAGAGCAACCTCACCCAACGTCAACCAACGGTCACCAAAACAAATATCCTCTTTGACAGACAAGATGACCGGTCGATCGGCAACGGACTTCTGGACAGATTCGCCCTTAACAGATCGGAAAAACTTGGCGATAATTGAAGCGCTTTCCTGCGGGCTTTTTAAATTGTTCGTACTCATCGTACAGTCACCGAAGCACCGGGGATGTCCTGGAACACCTCACACAACCACTTTAAATGATGATAGAGCGCCAAGAGCGGCTGCATGCGATAAAGGTTGTCCTGATCATCGTTGATAGGTTGTTCCCAGCTCTGCCATTGGCGGTTGTTCTCTTCGGCAAGGTAGTCCTTTATCTTTCTGACGAGTGCTTTCATCTCAGCGAAGCCGCGCTTTTCCGGAGGCAAACTGTCCGAGAAATCTGTTCTTAATGCTTCCTTAATCTGCTCAGCCTTGTCCGTGTCGGCGAGGGCCATCCAAATATCTCCCTTGGGCGTCCAGCTGTAAGCTTGTTCGTGAAGACAATCTTCCTGCAGCACGCTTACTGAAGGACCATCGTTGACTTGCTCCGCATAAGCAAGTCGCCTACTAGGGCGTACAGGCCGCCAGACATCCAAGCGAAGAAGCGGCTCAGTCATATTCAGTTACCTTCCCATTCTCCTATGCATCCAATTTGGTATCCGAATCCAAACTCAAGAAAACGATACCATTACCACGATGCTCGGAACTGCATTTTATTTCCGACCGACAAAACAGCCCGATATTAATGGAGTATGTACTCAATATGGACAGTAATCCACGGCTTGCCAGCGAGTCAAGAACTTGGATTTTTTGTGTTCATACGACATCGTCTTGCTGAGTCTTGGAGGTCGTTCTCACACCCCAAACTCCACCCACAGCGGCAAGTGGTCGGATAACCTCCACGAGATCTCCTGGGTGGTGAGTTCCGGGAGGACGAGGCCGGTGAAGTCGAAGTTGCCCGAGGCGTTGACGTTCAGAGATAGGGCG
>SDBV01000285.1_pt1 | contig 70385 bp, 66 predicted proteins | sample 2277081 | NCBI WGS metagenome assembly SDBV01 (sample SAMN10402039, study PRJNA504765) | marine sediment metagenome | isolation source: marine sediment core GS10_PC15, 223 cmbsf | place: Arctic Ocean: Southern Knipovich Ridge | collected 2010
AGCCCTTCCTTGAATACCTTTCCGAGTTATGTAGAGGAGCGCAAGAATATCTTAAACAAGCTGAGTATGATGCTCATCTGGTAACGAGCTGTGGTGAGCCTATTAATCTAATTGCTGGCGTACCACCTCCTTATCCGCATAAGTATACTTGGGGACGGCATCTCTGGGGAACAAGGCTTGCTTTGGAAAGGATAGGACCTAACCTCTCTCAGGCTATTACATATGCTCGAAAGGTTATAGACGAAGCGATTTAAAAAAAGATACGAGCTTAAAAGAAAATACAAATGTTTTTCTAAAAGTTCGAAATCTAGACGAAGCCAAAGAATAAAAGCTCAATGCTTCATTAAAAATCCTTAACCACAATGTCAGAATTATTTCTGGCTTTTTTTTATCCACTTGACTTTTAGTCTTGCTAAGATATCCTGAAGTTAGACCTAAAAGGGTCAATGTTTAGTTCAAATATGTCGCGAAAAAAGATTTTCACAAGTGCGATTATCTTATTAGGATTGATATCTTTGAGTCTTTTAGGCAATGATTCTCCAATTATTACAATGGAGAATTTTGAGGTTAAAAGTCCACACGATTTATTTTTAGGTCCATCAAACAAGTTTTCCTTAGAATCCCCAGACTTTCTTTTAATTCAAAGAAACAGTTTAAAAGCCTCTCTGCCTCCCACCACTCTATCTCCTCAAGTTTTAGGAGCTTTGGTTGGTTCTGTAGATTCGTCAGAAATTAGACAAGGAATTATTGAGTATGTTGTTGAGTCTGGCGACAATCTTTCGACAATTGCCCAAAGATTTAATATTTCTTTAAACAGTTTACTTTGGGCTAATGATTTAAATAAAAATACAGTTTTGGGACTTGGTAAAAAGCTGATTATTCCCCCAATTTCAGGAGTGATTTATCATGTTAAGAGTGGAGACACAATTTCAAATATTGCCCAAACTTATAAAGGAAAAACATCAGAAATTACAGCATTTAATGGTCTTTCTTCAGAAGGAGATATTTTTATTGGTGATATTCTTATTATTCCTAATGGAATAATGCCTGCGCCATCTGTTCTCTATGTGTCTCAACAAGTTCCTTTGGCTTCCAGTTATTTTATTTATCCGATTGCTTCGCCGTACAGAATTACTCAAGGACTTCACTGGTATAATGCAATTGACTTTAGTCACGGTAAATGCAATGAGCTAATTTATGCTGCTGCAGGAGGAGAGGTTTTAAGAGTAAAATTAACCACTTCTACTTCTAAATGGGCTTTTGGAGGAGCGGGAAACTATATTAAAATTTTACATCCTAATGGAGTTGTAACAATGTATGGACATATTGCTAAAAGTTTAGTTAGTGTTGGAGAGAAAGTTTCTCAAGGCCAAGCTATTGCTTTAATAGGTGGTGCATGGGGTATGGCTGGTTCAGGACTATCTACTGGTTGTCATCTTCATTTTGGAGTAAGCGGAGCTAGAAACCCCTTTGCTCAATAAATAATTACTGATTATTAAAAAACCGCATTAAAGAGCGGTTTTTAGTTTTGAGAAAATCCTATTTATTAATCTTATTTTTAATATCTTCAAGAGTATATTTTATATTCTTTAATTCTCTTTTTGATTCTTCTTCTAATCTTTCAAGTCGAGATTGAATATTGTTAAGCATGTCAATTGATTTAGACACCTCCCTTTTTAAATCATCTTTTAAATTATTGATTGCACGTTTAATTTCGTCTGACATATACTTTTTAGAATTAATTTTTACATTTTAAGCAAATTCTTGCTTCGGGAGAGACCTTTAATCTTTGAACGCTAATTGGTTTTTTGCATTTTTCACAAATCCCGTATTTTCCTTTTTTAATATTTTCCAGAGCTAAGTACACATTCTTAAGTCTTTTTTCCAAGCTGTGTTCAATTGGCAAAAGAGTGCTATATTTTTCTACCTCATCAGCCTCTCTTTCTAAATCAACCCCCTCAGAACCCTGGCCCATAGAAGGAAATTTTGTATCCCAGTTTCCAGGCACCTTCTCATCTTTTTTAGCAAAAGAGCCAAGTATTTTTTCTAACTTGTCTTTTTCTTTTCCTAATTTATCTTTTAATTCTTGAATTAATTTTTTATCCATATTTTTAAAGATTGTCTTGTTTAAAGTTAATAATCTTTGAAACAGCATTATTAACGCTTGTTTCTGAAATTTCACCAATTTCAAGTGCTGATAAAAATGTTTCTAATGCTTGTTCTACTGAACTTCGCCAACCAGAAAAAATCATAATATCAACTCCAGCCTCAATGGGTTTAATAACCATTTCTTTTAAAGAAAAATTACTCAAAAGAGAGTTTTGATCTAAGTCATCAGAAATTATTAAAACATTAATACCCAAGTTGTTTCTTAAAAATTGAATTCCATCCGGAGAAAAAATAAAAGGTAAAGAAGCATCAATTTCTTTATAAACAACATTTGAAGTCATTACTAATTCAGGATTGGCTTCCATTGCTTTTTTAAATTGAGAAATTTCAGGAGTTTGTTCAACTTGAGCCAAAGTTTCTTCTGGGTGAAAAGAAATTGCTCCATATCCAGGAAAATGTTTCATGGCTGTTAAAATATCAGCTGTTTTTTGTCCTTGAATTAGTGCTTTTCCCAATTCACCAATTTCTTCAATTGGTTTTTGAAAAGAGCGCTCAAAAAGAAAATCTCCTTCTTGAATAGAATCTAAAAGAGGGGCTAAATTAAGGTTTATGCCCAACTCTTTCAATGCTTGACCTCTTCTTTCGCCAATCAGTAATGCTTGTTCTGGAGTTTCAATTTCAGATTGAGCAGTTTTTTCTTCTAAAAAATCAACCCTGGAAATAATTCCTCCTTCTTGGTCTACAGCAATAAAAAGAGGCACTCCACTTTCCTTTAAAGAAAGAGCTTGCAAGTCTGAATTTAATTTTTTTAATTGAGTTTCATTTTCAATATTTTTAGAAAGTAAAAGAACTCCACCTGGTTTGTATTTTTTAAAAAACTCTTCTAATTGAGGTGTCACAGTTTTTCCTTCAAAACCAATAATAAACAATTGACCAATTTGATTGTTTATTGCTTGTTTTTCTATTTCATCTTCTTCCTCATCTTCTTCTTCTTCAACCTCTTGCTCAATAGGTTCAAAGATTTCTTGTTCAGATTCAGGAATAAAAGGTTTTTCTTTGGGCCAAAAAAACCAAGCAATTGCACCTAAAAACAAAACAAAAAGAAGAATAATTATTCCTCTTACCAATATTTTTTTAGACCGAGAAGGTATTTTGGGTTTTTCTGAAATTGAGAATATTTTTTTAGGTTTGTCTTTGACTTGTTTTGGAATCTGTTCTAATTTTTTTTCCTGAGCCAAACGATCTTCTTTCAGCTTTATTGAAGCAATTTTTTCTCTCTGTTTTTGAGCCTCTAATTCTCTTAAAAAAGCTAAATCTTTAGCCATTGTTTTAATCTCCTCTCTTTTAAAGAAATCTAGTTTTTCCTTTTTTTGTTCTGGCATAAAAAATTAAATTCTAAGCTTTTTTGATTACCCTATTGAGCAAAAGATTTATTCTGCCCTGTTCATCAATAGAAATTACTTTAACGTCTACAATATCATTGAGTTTGACAACATCAGTTACTTTTCCTACTCTTCCTGGAGATAGTTTTGAAATATGGATTAGTCCTTCTTGACCAGGAAGAATTTCAACAAAAGCTCCAAAATCCATAATCTTTTTTACTGTTCCTTGAAAAGATTCTCCCGCCTTAGCTTCTCGGGTAAGCTTTTCTATCCATTCAACTGCTTTTTGAGCTGATTCCTCTGATTCTGAAGTAATAAAAACTTGACCTGTATCCTCAATATCAATTGAAACATTACATTCTTGTATAATTTCATTAATTATTTTTCCTCCTTTTCCAATAACATCTCTAATTTTATCGGGATTAATTTGGATAGTCAGAATTCTGGGAGCAAAAGGAGAAAGCTTTGGCCTTGGTTTAGAAATTGTTTTTTTGATTTCGTCTAAAATTTGAAATCTTGCTTTTTGAGCTTGGGCAAAACTTTCTTTCAAAATCTTAGTTGGAATTCCATCAATTTTAACGTCCATTTGAATAGCAGTAATTCCTTTTTTGGTTCCAGCTATTTTAAGATCCATTCCTCCATAATGGTCTTCTAATCCTTGAATATCTGTTAAAATTTTGTAATCTTTCCCTTTCTTTATCAGGCCCAAAGAGATTCCAACGACTGGGGCTTTGATTGGCACCCCAGCATCCATTAAAGCTAAAGAAGAAGCACAAACAGCAGCCATTGAGGTTGAGCCATTAGAAGACATGATTTCTGAAACTACTCTAATAGTATAGGGAAAGTTTTCAGAATTGGGAATAATTGGCTTTAAAGCTTTTTCAACTAACAGGCCATGCCCAATTTCTCTTCTGCCTGGTCCTCTGATAGGTTTTGTTTCTCCAACTGAATATGGTGGAAAATTATAATGATGCATAAATTTTTTCTCTCCAACCATTTCCATATTGGCAAAAAGCTTAACATCGCCTGGTGAACCTAAAGTAAGAATAGAAAGAGTTTTTGTTTTGCCCCGGCAAAAAAGACCAGAGCCATGAGTTCTTGGTAAAAGTCCGGCCTGGCAAGTGATTTTTCGAATCTGATCTAATTTCCTATTATCAGGCCTTTTTTCTTTTGAAATGATATTTTGATCAATTAAATCTTTTAATTCTTGTTCTAAAAACTCTTTGATCAGAGCTTGTTTTTCTTCTGGATATTTTTCAGCCACAAAATCTAATACTTCTTGATTGACAAGCTTTATGGCTTGAGCTTGTTCTTGTTTAACTTTTTGGGCTAAAGCTTTTTCAAACTTATCTCCTAAAAAATCCTTAATTTCTTTTTGTAATTCTGGTTGAATTTCAATCTGCTCAATAGCTTGTTTCTTTTTAGCCACTTTTTTAGCTATTTGATTTTGAAAATCAATTATTTTTTTAAGAGAAGGTTTGGCCCATTCAATAGCCTTTAAAACTGTTTTTTCATCTATTTCATTAGCTTCTGACTCAATCATATTAATTAAGATTTCATTATCCCGCTCAACAGCTGAAATGATTAAATCTAAATTACTTTGTTCTCTTTGGATATAAGTAGGGTTGATAATAAACTTTTCTTTTTCCTGGCCAATTCTGAGAGGAGCCACTGGTCCTGACCAAGGAATGTCTGAAATTAAAAGAGAAATGGAAGCTGCTAAAAGACCCAGAACATCTGGATCGTTTTCTTTGTCCCAGGAAAGACAAGTAATAATGACTTGAACATCTTTTTTAACACTCTTAGGAAAAAGGGGCCTGATGGCTCTATCAATTAATCTAGAAGCTAAAACAGCTTCGTCCGAGGGCCTTCCCTCTCTTCTCATATATCTTGAACCCAAAATTTTTCCAGCTGCATAATGTCTTTCCTCGTAATTAACTGATAAAGGAAAATAATCTATGCCTTCTCTTTTTTGTTCTGATATAACTGCAGTAGCTAAAACCAAAGTATCTCCATATTGAACCAAACAAGAGCCAGAAGCTTGTTCTGCCAAATCACTTATTTCAACAATTAAATCTTTATCCCCAAGTTTTAATTTAAATTTTTCCATTAATTATTTTTTTAATATTTTTAAAAGATATTTTCGAGGGTTTTTTCCTAAATCTACAAATTCATCAACAACTTCTTTTAATTTCGCCGAAGAAGATCTGCCAAAAGCAATCATTTCTACTCTTTTTCCCTGATTTTTTAAATATTCAACCAATTGAAGAAAATCACCATCTCCTGAAGCTAAAACAATAGTATCAACAGATGGAGAGATCCTGATAGCATCAATAGTTATTCCTACATCCCAATCACCTTTTTTAAATCCTCCATAAAATTCCTGTAACTCTTTCACCCTAGTTTCTATCCCCAGTTTTATTAAAGCTTCAAAAAAAGCTTTTTCTTCTCCTGATTTTGTTTTAATTACATAAGCAAAAGCTCTAATAAGGTTCCTCTCACCTACTGCTAATTTTAAAACAGCCCTGAAATTAACTCGGGCCCGATAAAGATTTTTAGCTGAGTGATAGAGGTTTTGAACGTCAATTAAGACAGCTATTCTTTGGCCTTTGTGTTTAGCAGTTACCATTTATTTTTTAGTTTTTAAACCAACCTTTTTAATAATACTGTTGTACCTTCTAGTGTTTTTGTCTTTTAAATAATTTAAAAGAGACCTTCTTTTTACCACCATTTTTAAAAGTCCTCTTTTAGAATGAAGATCTTTTTTATGCTTTTTAAGATGTAAAAGAAGGCTATTGATTTCATCGCTCAATAAAGCAACCTGAACTTCAGGAGAACCAGTGTCTGATTTATGCAGTTTGTATTTTTTAATGATTTTTTCTTTTTGTTCAATTGTTAACATAGTTTTAATTTTAATTCTGTGCCCCGCGCAGGACTCGAACCTGCAACCAATTGCTTAAGAGGCAACTGCTCTGCCGATTGAGCTAGCGGGGCTCTTTAGGGACGGCATTCAATTTTCCACCAATTTCCCAATCCAGTCCATTCAGCTACTCCAATAGAAGATAAAAACATATTTAAAAATATCCAGGAAGCCAAAATAATGACTAATCCTACTACTGCAGCTGTTATTATGTTTTTTGCTTGTTCAAACTTAGTTTTACTTTCCCCAGCTGTGAGTAAAGTAAATCCTCCCCAAGCTATTAAACCAGTAGCTGTAACAGGGAGAATAAAGGTGAAAAAGTAAGTGAAAATATTATTGAGAAGAACAAAAAGATCACAGAGAGAACATTCTTCTTTTTCTTCAAATATGCCATTTCCATTAATATCATAACCACAAGGCACTAAACCAGCTTCAGCGTAGCCTGGTAGTAAAGAGAAAAATAAAAAAGCCAAGACAATTGCCCCTAATAATTTTGAAAATCGGAAATTTATAATTGAAAATTTCATAATTCAGTGCCCCCGGAAGGACTCGAACCCTCACCACAGACTTCGAAGGCCTGCACGCTATCCATTACGCCACGGGGGCGCAATGCACAAATCATTATATGAATATTGTATCAGATTAATTGAAAAAAGCAAGAATCAGGGTTAGAATAAAATTATGTTAATTCCCAAACAAGTACAATCTATTGTTTCTAAACTAAAAAAAGCTGGGTTTGAAGCTTATATTGTTGGGGGTTGTGTTCGGGATTTTTTAATAGAAAAAGAACCAAATGATTGGGATGTTACTACTAATGCTAAGCCAAAAGAGATTCAAAAAATATTCCCACAAAGTTTCTGCGAAAATAAGTTTTTAACCGTTACTGTCCAGACAAAAAGTAAAAATCCTAAATTAAAAGAAATTGAAATTACCACTTATCGTTCTGAAGCAAAATATAGCGACAAACGCCATCCTGATATAATTAAGTTTGCCCAAAACCTTAAACAAGATTTAGCTCGAAGAGATTTTACTATTAATTCCATGGCAATGGATAGTGAATTAAAGGTTATTGATCCTTTTGAGGGCCAAAAAGATTTAAAAAAGAAAACAATTAGAGCAGTTGGTAATCCAGAAAAAAGATTTTCAGAAGATGCTTTAAGAATGATAAGAGCAGTAAGATTTGCTACTAGTTTAAACTTTAAGATTGAAGAAAAAACAGGTCAAGCAATTAAAAAGAATTCTGCTTTACTCAAACACATTTCTCAAGAAAGGATAAGAGATGAGTTTTTGAAAATCATTATGTCTGAAAACGCAGCCCAAGGCATTGAGCTTTTAAGAAAGCTTAATCTTTTAAAATACATTGTTCCTGAATTAGAACAGGGCTATAACATAGCTCAGAATAAACATCATATTTATGATTGTTATGATCATTATATTAGATCTTTAGATTATGCAGCCCAAAAAAACTTTAACAAACATGTTAGATTAGCTGCTTTATTCCATGATATTGGAAAGCCTAAAACAAAAAGAGGTAAAGGATTGGAAGCTACTTTTTATTCCCATGAAATAGAGAGCGCAAAAATGACAAAGCAGATTTTAAAGCGTTTAAAATTCTCTCAAAAAGATATTAAGAAAATTACTAAATTAGTAAGATATCATCTTTTTTATTATCATCCAGATGAGGTTGGACAAAGTTCAGTTAGAAAATTAGTAAGAAATGTTGGTTTAGAAAATATGGAGGAGTTGATTCAATTAAGAATGGCTGATCGTATTGGTTCTGGTTGTCCCAAGGCCAAACCATATAAATTAAGACATTTAGAGTATGTTATTGAAAAAGTATCTCAAGATCCAATTTCAGTTAAAACTTTGAAAGTTTCAGGTAATAATATAATGAAAATCCTGAACATTAAACCAGGGCCTCAAATAGGACAAATTTTAAATGTCCTATTAGGTTATGTCCTAGAAGAACCAAATAAGAATAAAAAAGAATTTTTAGAAAAAGAAATTAAAAAGTTAGGTAAATTGTCGGAGAAGAAATTAAAACTTGTTGCCCAAAAATCTAAAAAAGAGGTTGAAAATGTTGAAATGAAACAGGATAAGATGACTAAGGACAAGTATTGGGTAAAATAGGGCCTATAGCTTAGTGGCAAAGTACTGCATTCGCATTGCAGAGACATGGGTTCGACTCCCGTTAGGTCCACTATAAATAATAATTAATAATTAAAAAACTATGAATAAAATTGGTTTAGTTATTGACGAAGGGGCTGATTTAACCCTAGACATTATAAGAAAACATCAAATAGCAGTGGTTCCTCTTAAGGTAGAATGGCCCCCAGAAATAGAAGGTCTGCCAGGCGAGACTGTTTTTCATAGAATGAAAGAAGCAGATAAGAGAGGAATAAAGATTTTCTGTAAAACCTCTCAACCATCTCCCAAAGATTACCTGGATCTTTATAAGAAACAATTAGAAAAATTCGAAAAGCTTATTTGTATTACTGTTACTTCTAAATTATCAGGCACATATAATTCAGCTATTCAGGCAAAAAGTTTTTTACCAGAAGAACAAAAGAATAAAGTTTTTATTGTTGATACGCTTAGTGCTGCTGCTGGAGAAGGGTTGATTGTTTTAAAAGCAATTGATCTTGTGAATCAAGATAAGCCAATAGAAGAAATTGTCAAAGAACTTGAACAACTTATTCTAAAAACTTTTCTTTATGTTGCGCTTAAAGATCCTAAATGGTTAGAAGTATCAGGCAGAATATCTTCAACCGTAGCTAATTGGATTCGTAAAATGTCTAATATTGGGTTAAGGCCTTTGTTAGGCATGAAAAAAGGAGTGCTTAAACCAATAAGCATTAAAATAGGAGTAAAAGATGTGGCTGAAGCGCTTTTTAAGCAAATAGAGTCAAAATCAAGAAAATACAGAAAAGAGGGTAAAAGAATTCAAATATTTATTTCTCATGCTTTAGCACCTGAAGCTTGTCAAAAACTACAAGACTTGATTCAAAAAGATATGGAAAATACAGAAATAGTTGCAGCAAATCTACTTGATGAGATAATAGGAAGCATTGTTGGGCCCGGATCTATGGCTGTTGCTTGGTATGCAGAATAATACAAATTCTTTGGACAGCAGTCAGATTGGATAGGACAGATAGGACAATAATTAAATACAATGTCCACTGGAGATTAAATATTCCTAAAAATATAGCTAAAAACTCTAAAATCATTCTTTCTCCTCTACCAATCATTCCTTTTTTTAATTCTGTTTGTAGTATTCCCTTTTCTTTTCCAGCAGCTTTAGCATAAGTTGTCATTAAAGAACCAAATAAAGCCAGATATATCCAAACATGGGCGGGTAAAAATATTTTGGGCAAAGGTAAAAACAAAAATCCAAACAAAACCATTCCCTCAACATAGCGATCTAAAATTGTGTCTAAATAAGCTCCTTTTTTAGAAGCAGTATTGGTTTTTCTGGCTACTGCTCCATCTATAAAATCTAAAAAAGAAGCTGTGAATAGAAAAATCAAAGCAATTTTTAAATTGTTTTTTATTAAAAACTTGAGACACAATAAAGCCATTAGAATTGCCAAATAAGAATACTGATTAGGACTTAAGAATTTAGAAAAGAATTTCCCAACCATATTTTCCAGCTTTTTAAAGCTTTTTCTTTTTTCTGCTAACATAATATTCAATTTTAGATAAATTTCTTTTTAAAAAAGCAATTCCCTTTTCAAAAATATTAGTTTCTCGACCAATGATTCTAACATTTTTGTTTTTAATTTGTTGAAAAATTTGTTGGACAGAAACTTGGTCACCTGGAATTTCAAGATATCCCCTACCTACAAATTCTGGACTATGAGCATCAGAACTAGCTATAAAGGCTAAATTATGTTTTTTTGTAAACTTTAAAGCTTTTTGATTGTCTTTTTTAAAAATATTAGTATTTAAAACTTCTACTGCATCGATTGAGTCAATAAAATCTTCCAATATTCCTTTAAAAGAGCAATTAAATCCAAAAGGATGAGGAATAACAACAAAGCCTCCTTCTTTTTTAATTTGTTTAATTGTTTGCTTTACTGAAAGCCCATTAGGAATTATTTTTCTAATATTCAAGCCCAAAATATCTCCTTGTTTACTTTTTATTTCAATCCCAGGAATAATTAAAATTGGTTTGTTAAAAGAAAATTTAATGGCCTCAAAAGCACCTTTTATTTCTCCATGATCACAAATAGCAATACAATCCAAACCTTTTTTAATAGCAGCTTTGACTATTTCCTGGGGCGAAGATATACTATCGTAAGAATAGCAAGTATGAACGTGTAAATCAGCTTTCATTTTGTTATTTTACATCATATTCGTTGACTAACAAAGTTTCACAGAATATTAACTATTAAATTTATGCTCAAGTTTGTCTTATCTTGCTTCTATTTTTTTCTTCCAGCTTACTTTACTAATATGACCCCCTCTTTAACCGCATCGTTAAGAGTTTTTAATTCTTTTGGCAAACCAATTGATAACAATAAACAATTCAAGGGAAAACCATTATTAGGCAATCATAAAACTTGGCGTGGTCTTGTTTTGGGTCCGATTGCTGGCATTTTAATTCTTTTTCTTCAAAAATGGCTTTTTAATAATTGTGTTTCGGCCAGAGAAATCAGTTTTTTAAATTATCAAGAAATAGGCCTGTATTTTGGCTTTTTAATGGTTTTTGGCGCAGTGTTTGGGGACTTGTTTTTTGCTTTTGTTAAAAGGCGTTTAGACTTAAAACCAGGAGCAAAATTTATGCCTTTTGATCAGATTAATTATGTGCTTGGAGCAGGTTTTTTCTTGAATCTTTTTTCTGAGATTAAAATTGATTTTAAAGTTTGGACAATGCTTTTAGTTTTAACCTTTGTATTACATATTGCTGCTACTCAAATAGGATTTAGAGTGGGCTTGTCTAAGAATAAATGGTAGGGTAAAATAATAAATATGGCACAAGATTTTTTAAACTTATTTTTAGAAAGCTTTGTTGAAAATCTCCCCCAGCTTTTATGGGCAATCTTAGTTTTTCTTACTGGTCTTTTAGTTTCTAAGTGGGCTGGTAATATTGTTGTTCGATTCTTAGGCAAAATCCGTTTGAACCAAGCTTTGAAAAGATTGAATTTTGAAGAAAGCTTGTTTGAGACAGATATTCGTTTTAATGGTGCGCAGTTTTTTGGAAATATAGTTAGATGCTTTTTTGTCATTCTCTTTTTAATGACTTCAGTTGAGATTATTGGGCTTCCTCAATTTAGTCAGCTTTTAGGTGAGACAATCAGTTATTTCCCCAATATTTTTGTTGCTTGTTTAATTTTTATTATTGCTGTTTTTCTGGCTGATTTTTCTCAAAAGATTATGTTCGCTGTTTTAGAGGAAGAAAAAATAACTTATTCCCGGTTTTTAGGAAGAATAATTCGTTGGATAATTTGGAGCTTAGCTACTTTGGCTATTCTTTACCAGCTTCAGATAGCTCCCACCTTGATCTTAACTATTTTTGTTGGTTTTGTGGGTGCTATAGTAATAGCTGTTGGTGTTGCTTTTGGTTTGGGAGGTAAAGACATGGCAGCTAAAATCTTAAAAGAGTTTGAGGAAAAAATTCGCTAAACCATTGTATGGATTATTTGACTCAAAGGGAATTGAAAAAAATGATGCTTTTTTCCTGGGAAAGGGTTGAGAAAGAAAAACAAGAAATTAATAAGATTAATGTTTTCCCAGTGCCAGACCAAGATACAGGAACCAACCTGGCTTATACCTTATTAGGAATAAAAGAACAAATTGAAAACAGGGATTTTAATAATTTGGGCGAAATTTCAGAAGCTATTTTAGATGGAGCCATGACCGCAGCCCAAGGAAATGCTGGTATAATTTATACCGGCTTTTTAGCTGGATTTTTGCCTGTTTTTGGAAACGAAAAATCAATTAATGCCCATAAATTAACCCAAGCTTTTAAGCAAGGGTTTGAAAGAGCTGAGAAAAGCATTCAAAATCCAAAACAGGGAACTATTTTAGATGTAATGAAAGCTACTGCTCAAAGTCTTGAAAAACAGGTTGAGAACGAAAAAGATATTGTTCTTATTCTTGAAAAAGCAGCCGGACAAGCTCATCAAGCATTGTTAGAAACTCAGGAAAAACTGGAGATTTTGAAAAAAGCTGGTGTTGTTGATGCTGGAGGCCTTGGTTTTTTAATAATTCTTGAAAGTTTTCTAGAAGTTCTGGAAGTTGAGGGAGAGAAAGACATAAAAACGATCCGTGAGCTGGCGAAAGAAAAACCATCAGAAAAAGTAAAAAGGTTTATCCAAACCATTTCTAACCGTTATGAGATTGTGGCTTTGATTAAGAATCCAAAATTTAGCGAAAAAGAAATTGGAGATAAATTGTCAAAATTGGGCAATTCTTTAGACATAGTTACGGTTAAAAATAAAATGAAAATCCATATTCACACTGATTTAATAGACGAGGTTAAAGAATTTATAAGACAGGCTGGTCGAATTGAAAATATGAGGATTGAAGATATGATTAAAGAAGCAGTTGGGCAAGAATCATTAAAAGATGTTTCTATTGGAATTATTACTGACCAAACAGCTGATTTAACAGCAAAAATTATTGAAAGATACAAAATTAAGATAGTTAGGTCTCAAAATTTTCTTGAAGTTTATAAAGAGCAACTCAAAAGCTTTAAAAAAGTTTTAATCATTACTAGTTCTTTAGACTATAATCAAGCCATGGAAGCAAGGTCAAAACTAGAAGATCCTTCAAAAATTTATGTTTTAAACTCTTTTAATATTAGTTCTGGCCAAGCCCTTTTGATTTTAAGAGCAATTGAACTGATTAAAGAACAAAGAGAAATCCAAGAGGTTATTAAAGAATTAAACAAAACAATTTCTCATATTCATACTTATTTGTTTTTGTCCAAACTTGAGAAAATAAAAAAAATAACCAAAATTTCATACTCTGAAGTTAAGTGGGCAAAAAGATTACAAAGAATTGGAGCTCAACCATTGTTCGGCATTAAGAGAGGAAAAATAATTAAGAATGGAATTCATTTAATGACAAAAGATGTTTCAAGCGCAATATTCAGGGAAATAGAACTAAGAAGCAGAAAGTCTCGAAAACAGGGCAGAAAAATCAGAATAGTTATTACTCATTGTGAGAATTTAGAAGGAGCAAAGAAATTGAAAAATAAACTTAAAGAGATTCAGGCCGAAGTTTCTTTTACCAATTCCAGCTCTTTGGACATGGATTCTGGGAGTTTAATTGTTTCCTGGACCATTATTAATAACCACTAAAAGATATGTTCAATATTTATTTAGTTTTATTTTTTATCCTTGCCTATGTTTTGGGTTCTTTTCCCACAGCTTATTTTATTGTTAAAAAATCTGTTAACAAAGATATTAGAAAGCAAGAATCTAAAAACGTAGGAGCAATGAATGTGATGCGAATAACAGGAAAACCTTTATTATTTCTTTTAACTGTTTTTGTAGATACAGGAAAAGGAGCTTTGTCTGTTTTAATTCCTCAAAAATTTACTTATTTAAATTATAATCTTGTTTGGGCAATTAGCTTAGCTGGTTTTGGAGTAGTTTTAGGTCATTGTTTCTCTCTTTATTTTAAGATTAAAGACAATAAGTTTTCTGGCGGTAAAGCCCAAGCATGTTTAGCCGGAGTTTTAATGACTCTGAACTTTAAGTGGTTATTTTTGCCCTGGGCTTTGAGTTGTCTTTTGTTTGTTTTAGCTACTCAGACGTTTTTTTTCGGTCAATTTATGGGAAATATTTTCTTGCCTTTAATCGGTTATTTTTTAGTTCCAGAATATTTTTTACTTTGCGTTTTAACAGCTATACCTATTTTTATTAAGCAATGGCCCCACTTTATCCCAGTTCTAAAAGGAGCCAGACCTAAATGGTATTTTAGAGGAAAAAATAAATGAGCAATGTGTTTAAAACAATCATTATTGGAGCAGGTCCAGCTGGCTTAACAGCTGGAATATATTTAAAGGATGCTTTAATTTTGGAAAAGGAAAAAGAGATTGGAATACCAGTTCAATGCGCCGAGGGCATTAGTCAGGAATCATTGGAAAGAAATGGCATTGAACCAAATCCTGCCTGGATTTCTACAACCATTGATACAATTGAGATTTATATTGCTTCAGGAAGGAAAGCCAGTTTTAAAGGTGAGAAATTGGGATATATTATAAATAGACCGGCTTTTGAAAAAGCTCTAGCTCAAAAATGTAAAGCTGAGATTAAGCTTAATACTAAGGTGGTTAATATTGAAAAAGGAGGTGATTTTTGGAAAGTTAAAACAGCTCAAAAAGAGGTTTTTCAAAGTGAATATTTGATTGGGGCTGATGGTCCCCTTTCAATTGTTAGAACAAAGCTTTTTCCAGAAGAAAAGATTGAAGTTTTACCCACTTATGAATATTTGGTTGAACTGGAGAAAGAAATACCAGCATCAGTAATAAAGATGTATTTTGATAAAGAAAGATTTCCCGAGGGCTATGTCTGGATATTTCCTAAATCTAAAAACAGAGCTAATATTGGTTTGGGAGGGAAAAGCAATCTTGACCAAAGATTTAAATATTTTATGGAGAAGTTTATAAAACCAGAATTTGGTAATTATAAGCTTTTAGAAAATAGAAGTGGCACCATTACCTGGGGTGGAGCTAAAATAAAATTGTATAAAGATAAGGTTTTTTTAGTAGGAGATGCTGCTGCTCTTGTGGACCCAATTTTAGGAGGAGGAATGAACAATGCCATGGTTTCAGCCAGGATTGCTGCCCAATGTATTCTTTCTAATACGCCCCATGCTTTTGAAAAAAAAATTAAGTCTTTGCCATTTTTTAGTCGTGATTTAATCGTTGCTCAAAAAATATTATATTCTCTTTCTAATTCAGTTTTAGATGAATTAGTAGAAGCTCTAAACAAAAAAGGGTTATCTGCGTTTGAAACCCTTTCTGGTGTTTTTAATCTTCTTTCCAAACCAGAATTAAGAAAAAACGCTTTTAAGATTACAAAGTTGTTTTTTATTTTACGTAAAAGTGGAACAAGTTTTGGATAATTAAAAACTAAATAGGATGGCTAAGACAATAATTAGCATTGCTATCTTGGTCATTATTTTAATTTTATTTGGCTTTTCATAAAGAGAATAAAAAAAGATAGCATTTCCAAGGGTAGCAATTTTGAGATAGCTTGCCCTTAATAGCCCTGATAAATAAGGAAGATTGGAGAATAAAATAGCTGAAGCAATAAATCCCTGGGCAATTTCCTTGGCTGTTTTAGTACCCGAAGATACGGGAAGGGTGTCTAACTTCATTTTTTTATCTCCTTTTACATCCTCAATCGTTTTGAAAATTTCTCTTCCCATGTTTGACAAAAATGCTAATAAGGATACAATCCAGATTAGTCTAAAATCAAAAGTGATCAGACCTCCAAAAATGAAAACAGAACCTGCTAACCAGCTAACCAGTATATTTCCGAACAGCCACCATTTTTTATAGATTTTAGCGTAAAAGAATTCAATCAAACCATTAAAAAGCAGAAAAACAAAACAATAAATATTTAAGAAAGCCGAGAACACAAGACCCAGGGAAAATAAGAAAACACTATAGGACAAAGCATTTTTTCTTGATATTCTGCCACTGGGTAATGGTCGATGAGGAGCATTAATTCTGTCTATTTCTATATCATAATAATCATTGATTACCATACCAGCCCCAGTAACAAACCAAACAGCTAAAAAGACATAAACAAAATCAATAGAAAAAGGAACTCCAGAAATTACAGCACCAACCACAGCTCCTATAGCAGCTAATAATGAGGTGGCAGGACGAATTATTTCTATCCAAACATTCATAAGTTAGATGATAAACAAAATTTTAAGAATTGCAAGTAAGCTTTTGTCAAAGTATAATTATTAATTATAAAATAAAAAATTAAAAATTAAACCTATGTCTAATTCAGACGAAATAAAAAAGGGAGACTTTATAAAATATTTAGAAAAAATGAAGCCCGAGATTGATGGAATTATCGAAAAATACATTCCCAAAAATATAGATAAAAAGTGGCTTGAGTTTACTTTTGGTGTTCCCCGCTACTCTTACAGCTTAGAGGCAGCTGATAAATCTTTAGTAAGACCTACTTGGGATTTTATTAGTCGGGGAGGAAAAAGGTGGCGTCCAATTTTATTTCTTTTGATTACCCAGGCCGTTAATGGAGACATGGAAAAAATTAAAGACATTGTTATTATTCCAGAATTGATTCATAACGGAACAATTATTATTGATGATATTGAAGATGACGGGGAGTTAAGAAGGGGCAAGCCTGTTCTTCATAAGATTTTTGGTATTGATATTGCTTTAAATGCTGGTAATTTTCTTTATTTTTTCCCCTTATTAGCTTTATCGAAGAACAGAGATAAATTTAAACCAGAAATTTTAGTTAAAGCTTACGAAACATATATTCAGGAAATGATTAATTTAAGTTTGGGCCAGGGCACTGATATTTATTGGCACCGAGGAGGCGTGGAAGAGATAAAAGAAGAAGAGTATTTACAAATGTGTGCTTTTAAAACAGGTTGTCTTTCTCGAATGTCAGCTAAATTAGCTGTTATTTTAGCTGGTGCGAGCGATGAGTTGACTGAAGCAGCTGGTAAGGTTGCTGAAGCCATGGGTGTTGCTTTTCAGATTCAAGACGATATTCTTGATATTGTGGGAGAGAAATTTGCTAAAGGAAAAGGTGGGCTTGGAATGGATATAACTGAGGGAAAAAGAACTTTAATGGTTATTCACACTTTGGAAAACGCAACAGAAGAAGATAGAAAGAGGTTGATAGAAATTTTAAACAAACACACCGATGATAAAAAAGAAAGAACAGAAGCAATAGAAATAATAAAAAAATATGGCAGTATAGAATATGCCCAAAAAAGAGCTAGAGAGATTATGAAACAAGCTTGGGCTGAAACAGATAAATTGTTAGTTGCTTCTCCTGCCAAAGAAAGGTTAAATGAATTTGTTAATTATTTGATTGAAAGAAAAATATGAAAATAGGAAAAGTTGAAAAATATATTAAAGAAAAAATCAAAAAAGAGGGTGCCTTGCTATCAATTTTGATTGACCCTTGTGATTATCCATCGCCCCAAAAAGCAATAGAAACTGCTTTATTGGCAGTTGAGGCAGGTGCTGATTTTTTAAGTGTGGGAGGTAGCACCCAAGCTCAGGGTGAGCTTTTAGACACAGTAATTAAGGGAATTAAGCAGAAAACAGATATTCCAATAGTCTTATTTCCAGGCAATATTGCTACTATTTCTCGTTATGCTGACGCCATTTTATTTATGAGTTTATTAAATTCTAGGAATCCTTATTGGATTTCTGAAGTTCAAACGCTTTCAGCTCCTATTATTCAGAAATTAGGTATAGAACCATTGCCTTTGGGTTATATTTTGTTTGACCCAGGAGGAACAGCTGGCTGGGTAGGAGATGCGAATTTGGTTCCCAGAAACAAACCAAACATTGCTGCTGCCTTAGCTTTAGCTGCCAGATTATCAGGTAAAAGATTTGTTTTTACTGATGCTGGTTCAGCTGCTTTTGATCATATTCCTGTTGAAATAATAAAAGCTGTAAGAAAAACAATTGGTGATATGATTTATATTGTGGGGGGCGGGATCAGAACCCCAGCTCAGGCAGGTAAGGTTATTGAGGCAGGTGCTGATTGTATTTTTGTTGGAACAGCGGCTGAAAAAACCAAAGATGTTAAAAAATTAGTTAAACAGTTTGTAAAAGCTGTTAAAGAAAAGGGAAGATTAAAATTAAAGAAAAAATGAGTATTTTATATATCTTCTTATCTTATATTTTAGGTTCTATTCCTTTTGGGTATATTTTTACTAAAGTTTCAACCAGAAAAAACATTTTAGAAATTGGATGGAGAAAAACATCTGGCTCTAATGTTTTAAAGAATATTGGGTTTTTGCAAGGATTTTTTACCGGCCTCTTTGATATTTTAAAAGGATATATTTCAGTCAAAATAGCTCAACATTATGGAGAGCCGGCCTTAGTTCAGGTTTTATGTGGAGTAGCAGTTGTGATAGGACATAATTGGTCTTTATTTTTAAATTTTAATGGGGGCAGGGGTATAGGAACTTTTGGGGGAGCGCTTTTGGCTTTTAATCCTGAGTTTTTAAAACTTTTTTTAATTCCCCTTATTTCATTGGGAATAATTTGGAATCTTTCTATTGGCACTATTGTGGCTTTAGCTACAGTAATTTATTATAGTGATAAGCTTGGTTTGCCATATATTAGGTTGTTTGCTGTTTTATCTCTTCTTCCTATTTTCTTAAAGCGTTTAAGTCCAATACAGGAATTAAAACAGTCTAAAGACAAATGTCGTTTATTCAGAAATCGTTTAATTTTTGATGATGACGTTACTAAGGATTTTAGGATAAAGAAAATAGTTAAAAAATTGACAAGTAAATAGACTTTGCTATACTTAAAGGCAGGTCCGTTAAAAACGGACGCTTTTATTAAAAACAACATGGATTTAAAAGATTTTGCATTAGCAGTTAAGCAGATTGCTGAAGAAAAAGGTATTTCTTCAGAAAAGGTTTTAGAAACCATTGAACAGGCAATTGCTGCTGCTTATAAAAAAGACTACGGAAAAAGGGGACAAATTATCCAAGCTAAGCTTGATTCAGAATCAGGTAAAGTTAAGTTTTTACAAATTAAAATAGTGGTTGATGAAAGTATGATTTATTCGGAGGAAGAACTAGAAGAGATTAAAAGCGAAAAAGTAAAAGAAGAAGACAAGAAAATCAAGTTTAATCCAGAAAAACATATTATGATTGAGGAAGCAAAGGAAATAAAGAAAAAGATTAAACCTGGCGATGAGCTTAAAATTTCTCTTAAAGCCCAAAAAGATTATGGCCGGATTGCTGCCCAAACTGCTAAACAAGTAATAATGCAGAAATTAAGAGAGGCAGAACGAGAAAGTATTTTTGAAGAATATCAAGATAAGCAAGGAGAAATTGTTTCTGGAATTGTTCAACGTATTGAAGGCAGAAATGTTTTTTTTGATATTGGTAAGGCCTTGGGAATTTTAATTAGAGAAGAGCAAGTTCCTGGAGAGTTTTATCGGCCTGGTCAAAGATTGAAAGTTTTTGTTCTTAAGGTGGAAGATACGAGCAAGGGTCCTAAAATTTTTTTATCAAGAGCTTATCCTAAATTAATTTCAAAACTGTTTGAATTAGAGGTTCCTGAGATTGCAGCTGGTCAGGTTGAGATAAAGTCTATTGCTCGAGAGCCTGGTTCTCGAACTAAAATTGCGGTTGCTTCCACTGTTGAAGAAATTGATCCGATTGGAGCATCTGTAGGTCAAAGGGGAACAAGAGTTCAAGCAGTAATCAATGAGTTGGGCGGAGAGAAAATTGATATTATTGAATGGTCAGAAGAGCCAGAAAAATTTATTGCTAATGCTTTATCTCCAGCCAAGGTTTTAGAAGTAAAAGTTTTACCCAAAAATAAAGTTCTTTGTGTTGTTCCAGAAGATCAATTATCTTTAGCCATTGGTAAGGACGGCCAAAATGTAAGATTGGCTGCCAAGCTTACGGGCTGGAAAATTGATGTTAGGGGTTATGAGGCAGAGTTAGAAGAAAAACAGGAGGAAGAAAAAAAAGAAGAAAAAAAAGAAACAACTCCTAAAAAGAAATCAAAAAAGAAAAAAATAAAAAATAAAAAATAAATAAAAGAATAAAAAAATATGCAAGCACTAATAATTGCTCCAATCTCTGGTATTATTTCAATCTTAGCCGCACTTTATCTCTTTTCTAACTTAGTTAAACAAGAAAAAGGAACTCAAAAAATGATTGAGATTGCTGATGCTATCAAGGAAGGATCTAATGCCTATTTAAAAAGACAAAATCAAACCTTAGCTGTTTTTGTTTTAATCATGGCTGTTTTACTTTGGATTTTGTTGGGTTTTAAAATTGCTGTGGCTTATGTTTTAGGAGCAGTTTGTACAGCATTAGCTAGTTTTTTAGGCATGGCAGCTGCTGTAAGGGCGAATGTTATAACTGCTAATGCTGCTCGAAAAAGCTTAGATGATGCTTTTAATGTTGCTTTTTATGGTGGAGCAATTATGGGATTATCAATTGTTGGAATGGCATTATTGGTAATAAGTATTCTCTATTTTATTTTTGGACCAGAAGGATTAGATATTATATTGGGTTTCAGTTTTGGAGCATCAGCTTTAGCTCTTTTTGCTAAAGCAGGCGGAGGAATTTTTACTAAAACAGCTGATATTGCAGCAGATTTGGTTGGAAAGATAGAATTAGGAATTCCAGAAGATGACCCCAGAAACCCAGCTGTTATTGCTGATAATGTAGGAGATAATGTTGGTGATGTTGCTGGAACAGGGGCTGACTTGATTGATTCTTATATTGCTTGTATAGTGGCATCAATGATTTTGGGAAAAACCCTGGGAATTGATTTTATTATTTTACCTCTTTTGATCGGAGCAATTGGAATATTTGCTTCTTTAATCGGAACTTTTTTTGTTAGAACTAAAAACCAGGATCCAGGAGCAGCCATTAATAAAGGAATCTATTTAACCTGTTTTTTCTTTGCCATTTTAGCTTTTTTACTAATTAATTATTTGAATCTTGGAGACCAGGGATTCAAGATTTTCTTAGCCACTATTTCAGGATTAGTTGCTGGAGTAATTATTGGAATTACGACTGACTACTTTACTTCAATTGATAAAGCACCAGTTCTTAAAATCGCTGAAGCATCAAAAACCGGAGCAGCCATGAATATCTTGTCTGGCTTTTCTTATGGTTTGATGAGTATTTTTCCTCCAATAATTGGAGTTTGCGCTGCAATTCTAATTTCTTTTCACTTAGGTGGTGTTTATGGAGTCTCTCTTTCAGCCGTGGGAATGCTATCTATTGTTGGAATGATAATTTCAACTGATGCTTATGGTCCTATTGTTGATAATGCCAAGGGAATTGCTGAACAGGCACATTTGGGGGAAGGAGTAGTCAAAATAGCTGACAAATTAGACGCAGCCGGTAATACAGCCAAAGCCATTACTAAGGGTTTTGCTATTGGAGCGGCCGCTTTAACTGTTCTTTCTATTTTTGCAGCTTATGCTGAATTGGTTGGAATTGAAAGTTTAGATTTAATGAATCCTAATGTTATGGTTGGTTTATTTATTGGAGCTATGGCGCCCCCATTTCTTTCTGCTTTTTTAATTTTAGGAGTTCAAAAAAATGCAGCTCGTATGATTGAAGAAGTTAGAAGACAGTTTAAAGAAATTCCAGGACTAATGGAAGGAAAAGCCAAACCAGATTATGCAAGGTGTGTAGATATCGCAACCATAGGAGCTTTAAAGGAATTAGTTTTACCCGGTTTTTTGTCAATAACCTTTCCATTAGCTGTTGGATTTTTGTTAGGGAAATATGCTTTAGGAGGATTTTTAGGAGGAAGCATTGTAAGCGGAATAGTTTTTGCTCTTTTCATGTCAAATTCAGGAGGAGCTTGGGACAATGCCAAAAAATATATTGAAGACGGACATTTAGGAGGAAAAGGTTCTGAAGCTCATATAGCAGCTGTTATTGGAGATACTGTTGGAGATCCGTTTAAAGATACAGCTGGTCCTACCATCAATACTTTAATCACTGTTATGTCTTTAGTAGCCACCGTGTTTGCGCCTTTGATTATAAAATATAGTTTGTTTGGTTAATGAAAATATCTGTTCAAAAACTTGCTAAATCTCAAATTGAATTAAGAATTGAAGTTCCAATTAAGGAATTTAATGGTTTTATAGAAAAAGCTATTTTAAGTTTGGGCAAAGATTTAGAGATTGAGGGTTTTAGAAAAGGCAAAGCGCCCAAAGAAATGATTGAAAAAAGCATTAGTCAGGAAAGGATTTTAACAACAGCTGCTGATTATGCAGTTCAGGAAAATTATACTAAAGCAATTTCTGAAAAGAACATTGAAGCAATTGCTGCTCCAGAAATTGAGATTCTTAAAATGGCTAAAAACAACCCTTTTGAATTTAAAGCAAAAGTTTGGGTTATGTCTGAAATTGAATTGCCTGATTATCAAAAGATTATTTCTGGAATTAAAAGAAAAAAAGTTGAAGTGACCAAGGAAGAAATAGAAAAGATGAGACAGGAAAAGGAGAAATGGGAGAAAGAAAGATTGCGCCAAGAAATATTGGAAAAAATAGCTGAAAAATGTAAATTAGAGATTCCTGAAATTTTGATTGAACAAGAAAAGAAAAGAATGCTTGAGAACGTTAAAAGAGGAGTATTACAAACATTACAGATTAGTTTTGAAGAATATTTAAAGAAAATCAATAAAACAGAAAAACAGCTTTTAGACTCTTTTGGTCCCGAAGTAGAAAAAAGAATTAAAAGCTCTTTAGTATTAAAACAGATTGGAGAAAAAGAGAAAATCTTGGTTAGTGATCAAGAGATAGAAGAGGAATTGAAAAAAAGCCCAGGTTTTGGATTCCAAAAAGACATTGATTCTGAAAGGCTAAAAAGCTATACTAAAGAAATATTAAAGCATGAGAAAGCATTTAGTTTATTAGAAAGCTTTCTTAAAAATTAAGTAAGAAATCTTTATAAAATGATCTTAATTCCAACTGTAATTGAAAAAACTAGTCGTGGAGAAAGAGCATATGATATTTATTCCCGTCTTTTAAAAGACAGAATAATTTTTTTGGGTGGTATGGTAGATGATAGTTTAGCCAACTCAGTTATTGCCCAACTTTTATTTTTAGCTTCTAAAGATCCGAAAAAAGACATTAAGCTCTATATTAATACTCCCGGCGGTTCAGTCACAGCAGGTTTAGCTATTTACGACACAATGCAATATATTGAATGTCCTATTTCTACTGTTTGTGTTGGTTTGGCTGGTTCAATGGGTGCTGTTTTATTAGCAGCTGGCAGTAAGGGCAAAAGATTTACTTTACCTAATTCTGAAATTTTATTGCATCAAGTGGCTGGAGGAGTTAGAGGTCAAGCAATAGAGATTGAAATTACGGCTAAGCAGATTATGAAAATTAAGAATAAATTAAATCATATTTTAGCTCAGCATACTGGCCAATCATTGAAAAAGATTGAAAAAGATACTGACCGAGATTTTTATTTATCAGCCGAAGATGCTAAAAAATACGGTATTGTTGATGAGGTGATTAAAACCAAAAAGAAATAAGCCAAAATAAACTTGATTTTTCTTAACTGTGCAGGAAGATATCCCGCACGGTTTTTGTTTGTTTTTTTAATGTGTTTCGGTTTGCTGAAAATAAAAAAAATTCCCTCTGGTATTTTATACCTTTGGGATTTTTGGTTTTAGGAGGAGGGTAACCAAACGGGATATTGGTTTGTTCCTGTTCCAGTTTGTGTAAGTTTGACCCGATTGCTTCCGTCATCATTCATAACCCAGATTTGTGTGTCGTTTCCAATAGTTAGATCGAAGAGAATCTTTCCATCAGGTGACCAAGAAGGATTCCGATGACCCGGGCAAAGGTAATGAACCTTAATCTCAGTTATACCATAAGGATTTAGCGGGTCTTCGTTAGTTATTTTAACTATCCGAGGTAAATGGCTTTCGCTGATATGAGCTACGTAAATTTCCCATGCAGAGTAATGGTTTCCATCAGAGTCTGAGTAAGTGTACAAAGATTGATAAACAATCTTTGTTCCATCAGGTGACCATCTGGGAGACCTGCCTACGGCTCCAATTATTGGAGTAGGATTGCTTCCGTCGGCATTCATGATCGAAATACTGCCTACCAGATTGCTGACAACATAGACAATCTTTTTTCCATCAGGAGACCAATCGGGGTCGAGGCTATCCATTTCAGTAATTCTCTCCTGATTACCTCCGTCGGCGTCCATCTTGTAGATTTGCCAGTAACCATCGCGTCTCGAACTATAGACCATCTCTGTTCCATCGGGTGACCAACTAGGATCTAGTTCATTCTGAAAATGATCAGTCAGTTTTATTAGATCACTTCCATTTATTAGATCACTTCCATTAATGTATGTGAGGTATATGAGATAGATGTCTTCTCTCCACCCATCGACTTCAGAAAGTCCTGGGCCAACAAAGGCAATCGTTTTTCCGTCAGGGGATGGAGCAATTGCCCTGATAGAGTTGGTAGAAGTGCCCCTAGTCTCTGGGTAATAGATAGTCCAATCGTAAATTTCACTTTGGTTGCTTCCATTAGGAGTCATGACGTAGATAGCTAGGCTGCCTCTCTTGCGAGTGGAGAGGAAAGCAATTTTTCCGGTTATTGGCACTACTTCTCCGCCAGGGTCAGGGCCAGGGTCAGGGTCAGGGTCAGGATCAGGATCAGGATCAGGGTTAGGATCAGGGTTGGAGTTAGGCTCAGAGCGTTGTCTTAATACAACCATCAATGCTACTATTAGTAGAGTTATTACAGCAAAGATTACGATATTTTTCCTTCTTCCCATTTTTCATTCACTCCTTGTTTTTTTGACAAAGTTTATTCTGTAATTATTTTAATATAATTCTTCTAAAAAGTCAAGTTAATTCAAGATTTTTTATATTTTATTAAATATGTTAAAATAATTTAAAGAGTTTTTAAAATGAAAAAGAAAAATTTAATTCTTTCTATTATAGCTGTTTTTTTAGTTTTATTAGTTTTAATCTTTTTATATCTCTATTATTCCTCTCGTTTTTCAAAAGAACCGGAATATTTAACAAACATAGTCGAGCTCTATTCTCACTTCACAGATTATATGAAAGAAATAGTTGACTCTCATTTACAGATCATAAGCTGTAAGCCTGAAAAATATTATTACAGTGAATCTGCCTTTTGTTTTCTTTGCGACGAAATGCATCCTTGTTTTAGTTTTGGTTGGGTTCATAGAGCTGGTGGGGAGAGGATGAACCCAAAAGAAGGTCCATATTTAAAAAATTATGACAAATTTAGTGTAGAAATCGCAGATTTCTACAAAGATGGATTGGCATCATTATTTGAGTGTATAGAAAAAAACGATGAGACGTTGTTGTGCGTAGATGATGTTCTGTTCATTAAAGACTATGACGATGTAAAAATGATGCTGGGTGATGAATATAAGCTGGAGGATGTCTCAAATAGGATATGTGCCCATTATGGTCATCCTTCACCGGATTGCATAGAGTCGGCGTGTTCGTGTGACAACAAACAGATAATTTTTAGGAACCAACAATTGTTTATTTACGATGTGATTTTATAATAATAATTGTATAAAGTTGAAGAATATGCAATGGCATAATATCAAAAACAAAGACATATTATCAATATCGCCTGTCAAAATATTTTTTATATCGTTATTTTTGTTAATTGTTTTATTATTACTGGTGCCACTTGGAACGAATGCATCGTCATCGTGTGGTGCCACTTGTTGGATTGACTCTGACTGTCAAGCAGCTTATTTGCATCCAACCGGCAATACTTGTTGTTGGGGTGTCGATTACTGCGCTCTGGGGATGACATGTTTTTATAATCATATAGATGCCATAATTCCTTGCCCCAGTTATTGTATCGGGGGGACGACATGGAAGTACGGCGGTATAGCTAGATGTACGAGTACTGGATGGACTTGTGACTATCAAACCGAAACCTGTCTTTCTTGTGGTACGTGTTGCGATAACACTTGTATTGATGCTTCGGGATGTGTATTAAGTCAAAATGATTCTAATTGTTCACCTTATTGTGCTGCGGGAAATGTAAGAAAATATAATGGCTACTGTGAATCAGATTGTCGTTGTTCTTATCCTTCTTCGCAAGATTGTGATAATAATGATTATTGTAGTGCTGTATATGAATGTCGGAGATTTGACTATGAATGTAGGAGTGGTAGTTGCCTATCCCAAGATTCAAGCTGTAATCCTTCCTGTCCTTATTTGGTAGATAACTCCTGTGATAATATGTGTCCTAGTACGCAAACTAGTTGTCCGACTCATGTAAATGGAGTATGTGATGGTGATCAAACAACTTATTCTTGTGTTTCAGGAAGCTGTAGTGGTTCCACTTCCGATTACGATCAAGCCTGTGATAATTTAACCTGTGATGATACTGAAACCAGTTGTCCAACCCATACAGATCTTGGATGCGATGGTAACAAAAGAACTTATAAATGTGACGCCCTTGGTAATTGTAATGGCTCTAATTCTGATTATGATCAAGCATGTGATGGTGTAACTTGTGATACTACTCAGTATTTTTGTAATACCAGTACATGTCAGGGTACTAAAAAAATATGGCAGTGTGACGCCTCTGGTGGGTGTACTGGTTCTAATTCTGATTATGATCAAGAATGTGATGGTGTAACCTGTGGTACCACCGACTATTATTGTGATACTAGCTCAGGAGGGGTATGTGATGGTCATAAAACAACGTACGAATGTGATGCTAGTGGAAACTGTAATGGCTTAGACTCTGACAATGATTCAGCCTGTGACAATTTAACCTGTGATACTACCGACTATTATTGTGATACTAGCTCAGGAGGAGTGTGTGATGGTCATAAAAGAACCTACAAATGTGATGGCTTAGGAAACTGTAATGGCTCAAACTCTGACAATGATTCAGATTGTAACAATTTAACCTGTGATACTACTGACTATTATTGTGATACCCATTCAGGAGGAGTATGTGATGGTCATAAAACAACCTACAAATGTGATGGTTCAGGAAGCTGTGACGGTACAAACTCTGATAATGATTCAGATTGTAATGGTGAAAGTTGTGGAACAAAGAGTAATCCATCTTGTCCTGAAAAAACCTGTATAAGATATTGTGACGGTTCGGGAAATTGTGGAGATTGTACTCCTCCGCCTTGTTGTAACGATGATACTGATTGTCCAGAGTGTTATACTTGCTCGGGAGGTACTTGTGTTAGCCAAGGCTCCGTAGCTGATGGAAACAAATGTAACGATGATTGTACTGAATGTTCATCGGGTTCTTGTGTTAATAGACCAGCTGGAGCAACCACTGAATGTGGCACGTGTGATGCTTGTGATGTAGCAGGTGGGAACTGTGTTGGGATAACAGAAGCTGATGGTAAAAACTGCGACGGTGATTGTACTCAATGCTCATCAGGTTCTTGTGTTGATAGATTAAAGTGTGATTCAACTGAGTGTTCGGGTCAAGATAGATGTAACGCAGCAGGAGGAGATTGTAGAAGTCCCGACAATAGCTCTGTTATTTGTTCTGATTGTTACAGTGCGACCTGGGATTCAGTTACTAATGAATGTTGTGGTGATGATGGAGTAAATGATGATTGGTGTAATTCAGGAGATGGTTCTTGTGTTAATGGCGGCTGGTATAATGACCACTGTTCAGATGGTATTCAAAATTGTGACGAAGAGGCTATTAATTGCGGAGGATCATATTGTATTTCTTGTTACACTCTTTCAGTTAATCTTTTGGCTAATCCTAATTCTGGCACTGCTCCTTTGAACGATGTTGATTTAGAGGCTTTAGTCTCTGGCACAATGCCAGGAACTATAAATTACAAGTTTGATTGTACTTCAGACGGAACATGGGAATTAGAAGTTAATAATACAGGGACAAATCCTTATACTGCTAGCAACCTTTGTAATTATCCAACAGCTGGAAATTACACGGCCAAAGTTTTTATTGAAAGAGGAACAGGAAGTCGTGAAGATACAGTTGATGTTTTAGTTACGCCGAATTCAGCTCCAAATGTTTCTATGTCCTGCGATGCCTCTAATTGTACTGGAGGATCTTGTGCTGATCCATGGATTTCTTATAGACCAACAGCAGAACCTACTCCTTGTGTATTTACAATTGTTAATAATTCTTCTGACCCAGATCCAGAAGATACTGTGACTTCAGTCTTATATTTTAATGATGTAGAAAAAAGCCGTTCCACAAATTATGCCAATTATACAATTCCAAATGCTATAGTAAAAGGTAACTATGAGGTTAAACTGTGTGTTAATGATGGTGTTAATCCAGAAGAGTGTGTTCCTCATAATTTAGATCTTAGAGAAGAGGTCTGGGCTGAATTTATGTGTTCTTTGGATAATGAGAATTGGGAAAGCTGTGAAACTATTTCTTTGGCTGAAGATGAGAGGCTTTATCTGAAAGATAATATTGTTTTAAGCGAACACTCAGTCTATTCTGAAGGAGCAAACTCTATATCAAGTCGTGTTTGGCAAGTGGGTGATGGAGAGAATTTTGATGTACCATTTGCTACTGATGATGATAATCCTTCTATCACATTAACTCTAGATGAAAAAGTTATTCGTCTTATTGTTACTGATAATCAAGGTAGAATTGATTATCAAGACCATACTATTTCAGTGACTATTCCTTTTCCTGAGTGGGAGGAAATCGCACCATTTTGACAAAAGATTTAAGTTTTGTTATTAGGGCAGCAGTGATAAATATTGATATGACATAATATAAAAAATAAACAGGTTTCATGAAAAAAGTAAAAATTAACGAAAAAGAAAATAAAATAGTTGTTTCTATAAACCCTAAACTCTATCCTTTAGAAGCTATTCATGGAGCAGCTTATGTTTTTTTAGACAGGGCTTATATTTATTTAGACGGGGATCCAAAATCAGAAATCCTTATCTCTATAAAGGGAAAGAAAAAAGTTACAAAAAAAAGCTTAATAGAAATGGGAAACGAATTTTTAAATGAACTTTTAAATTACAGTTTACGGTATTCTATTTCTAAAAGTAATAAAAAGATTAGAGAATATATACTTGGAGCTTGTTTATTTGGTGCATCGGGACATGAGGCAATTCCTTCTGAGATTTCTGAAGAGAAGGAAGAAAAAGGAAAAGAGGAAGATTGGGAAAAAGATCCTTTAAACATTGCAATTCCTTGGGAAGAGAAATATGAAAAAAAAGAAAATTCAAAATAAAATAATTATCAATTTCAATAAAAATTTTTATAATCTTAAAGTGATTAAAAATGCGATTGAAGCTTATAAAAAATTAGCGAATTTTATGATCGAAGGGAATAAAAGATATATTAAGGTAGAGATTGAGTGCATAGATAAAGAAGTTGAGGGTTTGATTAAAGATGAATTTTGTAATTATGTTTTGTCTGAAATGAAAAATTTAAAATAACCATGTCTTTAGAACTTGAAAAAATTAAAATCAATAAAAAAACAGTAGGTTTTTTTCGTTTTAAAAAATTAAATGATAAATATTTATTAACTAATGACTTTGGTTACTATATTTTTTTAAGCCCTTCTCAGTTTAAAAAATTTTTAGCTGGTGATTCTAATCAAGAATTGAAAGAAAAAGGATTTATTAAAAATAGTTTTGATTTAGATAAATTAATGGCAAGGTATCTTTCTCGAAATGCCAGTATATTGATTGGACCGTCGCTTCATATATTGGTTGTTACTTTGAGATGTAATTTTAAATGCATTTATTGTCAAGCTAGTTCTCAACCAATGGAAGAAAAAAAGTATGATATGCAAAAAGATACAGCAAAGCGGGCGGTTGATTTAGCTTTTCAGTCACCGAGTCCGGCTATCAACATAGAGTTTCAGGGAGGCGAACCATTGGTTAATTGGCCAGTGGTTAAGTTCGTTGTTGAATACGCTAGAAAAAAGAATAAAACAGAAAAGAAACAACTTTTAATGTCTTTGGTTTCTAACTTTAGATTAATGTCAAAAGAAAAACTTAATTTTTTAATAAAAAATAAAGTAAGCCTTTGCACTTCTTTAGACGGCCCTGAAAAGATTCATAATAAAAATCGACCCTGGCCAAAAGGAAATAGTTATAAAATCACTACCGATTGGATTAAAAAAATTCAAGGAGTCGAAAGGAAAAAAGAAAAAGAAGGAGAAAAAATATACCACCTATCAGCCCTTTTAACCCTTTCAAGATTTTCTTTACCATATCCAAAAGAAATTATAGATGAATATATCAAATGGGGATTTAGGGGAACACATATAAGACCATTAAGCTATTTGGGTCTTTCTGGAACCTTAAAAGATATAATTGGTTATTCGGCAGAAGAGTTTTTAGATTTTTGGAAAAAAGTAATGGATTATATCATTTCAATCAATTTAAAAGGAAAATTATTTTCTGAAAGAGGAGCTCGAATAATGCTTCAAAAAATTTTAACAGACCAAGATGGAGGATACCTTGATCTAAGATCTCCTTGTGGTGCAGCAATTGGACAGGTGGTTTATAATTATGATGGTAAAATTTATACGTGTGATGAAGGAAGAATGCTTAAAGATGACGCATTTATGATTGGAGATGTAAGTAAAGATAAATACCAAAAAATTATTTCTAATGACAAAATTAAAACAATGATTACGGCATCGACTTTAGAGAACCTAACATGTGATTACTGTGTTTATAAGCCTTACTGCGGAGTTTGCCCAGTGATAAATTATGCTCTTTATGGAAATATCTTTCCTCAAATGCCAAATACAGATTGGTGCAAGACACACAAAGGAATGTTAGATTATCTTTTTGATAAAATTGAGAATAAAAAAATCAAAGAGGAAGTTTTTGAGAAATGGCTAGAAAAAGGAAAATAAAAATAGAACTGCAAAACAGATTCAAACCAAAATCCTTTCATTTACAGTGGCATATTACTGAGAGATGTAATTTACATTGCCAACATTGTTATTACGACCCTAAATTTCTAAAAAATGAACTTGAATTTTCAGATTTAGTTAAAATTTTAGAAAAGTTTATAAAACAAATCAAAATATGGCAATTACCAAAGGAGAATGTAAGAATTTCCTTTACCGGTGGTGAGCCGTTTGTAAAAAAAGAGTTTTTTGAACTTTTACAGAAATGTTATGAAAATCAAGATTTATTTTTCTACGGTATTTTGACTAACGGAACTTTACTGAGCCGAGAAAACATAAAAAAAATAAAAGATTTAAAAATAAGTTATGTCCAAGTAAGCTTGGAGGGAATGGAAAAAATAAACGATTCCATTAGAGGAAAAGGCACCTTTAATAAAATAATAAAAGCGCTTATCTTATTGAAGAAGGAAAAGATACCAACAAGCATTTCAATGACCGTAAGTAAAGCAAATGTGGCAGAGGTGCCTAAGGTAATTAAGTTAGCCAAGGAATTGAGAATAGCCGTAAGTATTAGAAGATTGGTGCCAATAGGGCGAGGGAGAAAAACAGAAAAATTATTCTTGAGTCCTAAGGAAGTGGAAAGATTATATTCAGATGTATTAGAAATGAAAGAAAAATATTGGAATCAAATTAGTTTAGGTTGTGAAGATGGAGTATTGGCTCAAAAACCAAGATATTTTTCTGAGAGATGTTCGGCTGGCTACGCTAGTTTTACTGTTTTATCAAATGGAGATGTTTATCCTTGTCGAAGATTAAATATTTATTCTGGAAACTTATTGAACCAGGACTTTTCTGATATCTATTATCATTCCAAAGCATTTCAAGAATTGAGAAATTTAAACAATACTAATAAGATGTGTCGCAGTTGTCCATTTTTTCTCGAATGTCATGGAGGAGCAAAATGCATAGCTTATGCCTATTTTGGTAGTCCTTTTTCTCCCGACCCACAATGTTGGCGATTGTTTAAAAAACTTCCAAGTAAGGATTTAAAATGGGAGAATATTAATCAAAAAGAAGAAAGGTTGGACTCTAAATGGGTTGTGAATACTTAAAGAATTGTATATATTGTAATATAACAGAATAAGTATGAAGAAAATAAAACTTCCCGCTATAAAAAAGAATATTAAAGCATTTTTAACGAGTGAGGAAGGCAAAATCAGTAAAAAAAGTGTTTTAGAATTAGGTACTAGTATAGCAGTTTTGGGATTTATGTTAGCAGATACAATTTCCGCCCATTCAAGTTCTTATAATCCAAGTTGCACTCATTCATCTCATGGTTCCCACAGTTCTCACAGTTCTCACAGTTCTCACAGTTCTCACAGTTCTCACAGTTCTCACAGTTCTCACGGTTCCCACAGTTCTCACAGCTCTCATAGCTCCCACAGCTCCCACGGTTCCCACAGCTCCCACAGCTCCCACAGCTCCCACGGTTCCCACAGCTCCCACAGCTCCCACAGCTCCCACAGTTCTCATGGTTCTCATAGTTCTCATAGCTCTCACAGTTCCCACAGTTCTCATGGTTCTCATAGTTCTCATAGCTCTCACAGTTCCCATGGTTCTCACAGTTCTCATTGTTCCCATGCTTCCCACGGTTCTCACAGCTCCCATGGTTCTCACAGCTCCCATGGTTCTCACAGTAGTTGCGGCGGCGAATGTCCTTTTATTGTTCTTTGGAATGGAAAAAACTTTGTCATTGAGAATAATATTTTACCTCAATCGGAAGACCTAAAAAGAAAAGAATTGATTATAGAAGATTTGTATAAATTAGAATCTTATTTGCAACCGGAAGACGGGAAATATAAATTAAGAATCTTAGAGTTTGAACAAGAGCATTCCTATTTTTACAATTTTGAATTATTAAGAATTACTAATCCCAAAGAATTAATGGTGGGCGTGATAAATGATGAAATAGTATTCTATAAAGATTTGAAAAGGCCAACGATGATAACTGACAATAATGGAAGAGACTTAGGAGATATTTTAAATGGAAATAAAATTTTCAAAGGTAAAACTGGGAATATACTAAAGTTGAAATTTAAAGATATCTCTGACCAGCATAACGCTTTAGTTTGGCGAGCTGGTTTGAGAGCAGGTTATCCTCGGGTTGGAAATTATGTGAAGCGAACATTTAAAAAAATAAAAAAGTTTAGCAAATTAGAAAAATATTTAAAACAAATTAACTTTCTTTACTTGTCTCAACGAGCGTATGCATCTAAAAGTCCAAAATTTGTTAAAAGTATAAAATTTTGTATTGTTTCTAACGATAAATCTAAAGCTAAAAAAATTGGAATTCATCATCCCAGAGAGAACCTTAGTACAGGGTTAATAGATATTTCCCCGCATATAATAAAAAATCAATCTCAGCAAGAAATTACTTTAGAATGGACCAGTGCCCATAATTTAAAATTGGTTGGCTTAGCTCAATTAGTAACACCCAAAGAGAGGAAAGAGGTAAAAGTGGAAAGCCTTAAATTAGAATCACTACTACATTCTAATGATATAAAAATTACGAAGAAAAATTTTAAAAAGGGAATAGAATTAATCCCTGGCCAATATTTAGAATTAACTTTTCCTTGCGAAAAATTGTCTTTAGATTCTAACCAAACCACTTCTTTTGTTTTAAAATCAAAAGGATATTATACAAAGATTTAAAATTTAAATAAAAAACTTCTATTTAAACTACGCTAGTAGTTTTTTATTTTTATTGCAAAATATTTTTTAATATTTTAATAAAAAATAAATTCAACTTTTTTGAATTATACTTAATTTTATGATACAATTTCAAGAAAAGTAAATTAAATATGAAGAGAATAGATTTAAAAATAGGTTTTTCTTGTAATAATCGCTGTCGGTTTTGCATTCAGGGAAATAAAAGATATAAATATCCCGACAAATCTACCAAAGAAATAAAAATCTCTCTAGAAAAATCAAGAAAAGAAGCAGAAGGAGTAGTTTTTACCGGCGGAGAACCTGCTTTTAGACCTAAATTACTTTTAGAATGGGTGAAATATGCAAAAAAAATTGGATATAAATCAATTCAAATTCAAACCAATGGTAGAATGTTTGCTTATAAAGATTATTGTCAGGATATTATTGAAGCCGGAGCTAATGAGTTTTCGCCAGCCATTCACGGTTCCAATCCCCAAATCCATGACTATTTAACAAGGACTCCGGGTAGTTGGGAGGAGACTGTTCAAGGTATAAAAAACCTAAAATTCTTAGGTCAATACATTTTAACCAATTCTGTGATTTGTAAGCCTAATTATAAAGATTTACCAAACTTAGCTAAATTATTGGTCAATTTGAAAGTTGATCAATTTCAATTTGCTTTCATGCACATAAATGAAATAATTGCTCACGATAAAGCATTAATTGAAGAGATTGTCCCTCGCTATTCAGAAGTAGAATCCTATGTAAAAAAAGGATTACAAATTGGGATTAACGCTGGAATTAGTGTGATGACTGAAGCCATACCCCTTTGTTTTATGAAAGGTTATGAGGACTATATAGCTGAAAAGATAATTCCCGACACTCATGTTTTTGATGCAAATTTTGAAGTTAAAAACTATACTAAATATAGAAAGACTCAAGGAAAAGCCAAGGGTTTGAATTGTCGAAAATGTAAATATTACAATGTTTGTGAAGGAATATGGAAAGAATACCCTCAAATTTTTGGTTGGGATGAATTTAGACCTATAACAGTTTAAAATAAAATGAGCAAAACAACTTCTAATCAACAAATTTTTTTAATAGTCACGGGATTTTCTTGTAATAATAACTGCGTTATGTGTTCTGTTAAGCCCAAAAGTAAGAATTTTCCTGACAGAACTACCGAAGAGATAATAAAAGATTTAATTAGAGGAAGAAAAGGGGGCTACGAAAGAATGGAATTTACGGGTGGGGAGCCCACAATAAGAAAAGACATTCTTTATTTGATAAAACAAGCCCGAAATTTAGGATATAAAGAAATAGCGATAAGTACCAATGGAAGATTATTAAGCTACAAAAGTTTTTGCGATAAACTTGTAAAACAAGGTTTAAATAGAATTACATTTACCTTACATGCTCATAAAAAACAACTTCATGAGATTATTTCTTGCACCCCAGGTTCTTTTGAACAAACTTTGGCAGGAATTAAAAATGCTTTAAATTATAAAAATTTATTAATCAGTGTAAATACCGTAATTTTTAAATCCAATTATCAACAAATTTTTCAAATAGGAAAATTTATTCATTCTTTAGGTGTTCCTCAGTGGAATATTTTAGATTTAATTCCCGATGGATATGCAAAAGAAAGATACAAACTCTTATATGTGAAAATGACCGAACTTTCAGATGCACTGTATAGTTTGAAACCTTTATTAAATGATTTTCAAAGTATAACTTTTTTCGATTTTCCACTATGCGTTTTCCATCCAGACATACTAAATAATGAAAGAGCTAATTTTGTTACTGCTCAGGGAAGGTTAGAAATAACAAAGCAAATAGGATATAGTCCAAAAAGGTTTTCTACAGACTCGACTGAAGAATTTCCAACAGATATTCATAAAGAAAGGATAAATATATGCCAAGATTGTATTTTTTCAAAAGAATGCGCCGGCATTTGGAAAGATTACCTTAACTTATCTGGAGATGAAGAAATAAAAAAATTAGCCACAAAACATGTTTGTCTAATAAAAAAATCCCATCAAAATACTAAATCCAGCCTTACTCCAGAAAAAGAAATTCATACTTATATTCAAATAAATACTACTTGTAATCAAAAATGTGTATTTTGTAACAGGCCGCCAGAAAGCGGTACAAAGCAAACCTTTAAATTAGAAGATATTAAAAAAAGAATTGAGGAAATATCAAAAAATCCAGAGGTAAAAAGAATTATATTTACAGGGGGAGAACCACTCCTTTTTCCTAACCTTTCAGAAATTATTCGATGGGCCAAGAAATATTCTTTTGTAACTGAAATTCAAACCAATGGAACGCTTTTAGACATTAATAAATTATCTGAGTTTGAAAAAGCTGGGCTTGATATAATAAATTTTGCCTTTCATAGTCATAAAAAAGATATCAGTGATAAACTGCGAAGAGTTAAATTTGGTTTTGAGAAGATTAATAAAAATTTAAAACTGGCGGATGAAATGGGATTTAAAATTCATATAATTCATGTAATAAATTCACTTAATTACAAAGATTTGCCTGAATTTATAGATTATATGAATGAGTTGAATTTACAGACCCTCTGGCTTAATTTAAGTATGGTTGTGCCCGAGGGATGGGCTTGGGAGAATAAATGGATAATTCCCAGAATGAGCGATGTAAAACCATATTTGATAGAAGCGATGAAAAGGTGTAAAAAATATAATATTAAATTCGATGTTTCGGAAATAGTGCCCCTTTGTATTGTTAACGGTTTTGAGGAAAACGCCATTTCGACCTTGTTTAAAATATCTAATTTAGAAATAATAGACGATTATCTTACTGGAAAAAGAAGTCTTGATTTTGTCAATCCAGATTCTCACTATGCAGCAAAAGCGCCTCAGTGCCAGGAATGTACATTTGATAATATATGTGCAGGTTTTTATCCTCGGTTGAAAGAACTTTATGGTGTTGATGATTTTATTCCACGAAAAGATGATCCGTTACCAATACTAAAAAAAATAAACCCGGGGAAGAAAATGATAGACATGTTTAAAGGTAAAGAAATAGAAACTTCCTCTCACCAAAATCAGAGAGCACCAAAAATATTATATATAAATATAGATGAAACATGTAATCAAGATTGCGTTTTTTGTGTTATCAAGGGGGAAAATAAGGGTAAGTTTGGTGCAATGAGTAAAGATGAGGTCAAAGAAACAATAAAAAAATTCATAGATTTTGGAGGAAAAGATATAGTTTTCACAGGTGGAGAACCAACGCTTCGGGATGACCTCCCAGAAATAATAGAATATGCAGAACAATTTAATGATTTACATTCGATATCAATAATTACCAATGGTGTTAGGCTCTCTGATGAGAAATATTTCAATATGCTGATTGATGCCGATAAAAAAAACAAAATGAGCTTTTGTATTTCTTTACATTCTCATAAAGAAAAAATTTCTGAATTACTTACTAATAGTAAAGGAACATTCAAAAAAACAATATCTGGTATGAAAAATATTATTAAAAAAGGAAAAAGATTATCAATATATCATGTTATTACATCCAAAAATTATAAAGACCTTTTAGAATTTACAAAATTTTTAAATAAAAAGTATCCAGAAATAAAAGACATAACATTTGCCTATCCATTTCCCCAAGGAAATGCTTTGTTGAACGACTGGATTTATGTCAAATTAAGTCTACTCAAGCCATATTTTATAAAAACTTTAAAATTTTTAGAAAATAAAAATTATACAGTTAATATAGCTGCCTGCGGACAATTCCCTCTTTGTGCTATTTCAGGATTTGAAGAGAAAGTTTTAGAGCCATTATTGCATAGTGAAGAAAATATCTCTGGAGTAGTTGGAGAAAAATCTTTCCATGAATTTGAAATGGTATCAAAAGAATGGATAAGTCAATATAAAGGGAAAAGTAAAGAGTGTGAAAAATGTATTTTAAATAAACATTGTCAGGGGTTTTGGAAAAAATATACGGATTTATTTGATTTCGATGGTATTCAACCAATTAATAAAGATAATTTCAAAGGAAATAAAATAAAGTCATCTTTAAGAAGCGAAAAGCAGGTTCAAGGAATAATTGTTAAAACAATAAAAGATAAAATGAATCTTATGATATTAAACGATCATACGAATAATTATCTTGAAAAACTAATAGAATTTCTAAAAAATAATAAAATACTTTGTGTTATTCTTTATAAGGATAATGTTTTATATCCTAAATAATTAATCCGTCCAAACAAAAACCAAAAATTATGAATATCAGTCCTTACATTTATATAGGCTATCAATGTAACAATAATTGTATTTTTTGTAGTGAAGCAGATGAATATTTAAATCTTTATAGAAACTCTCTTTGGATTAAATTTAGGTATAATAATTAAAATATGGTTTTAAGTAATTTAGAGAAAAAAATATTAGAACAGAGTTACTCGATTATTCAACAAATCAATAGACTCTCTTCTTTGGCTGATTCAGAGTTAATGATGACTGTTTTGGACTATAAACCAGCGACGGCAGATATAATATCTTTAGGTTCAAAACCTGAACAAAATATGGAAAAAATTCGAAATTACGCTCAGCAAATTGGTTTACATTTAGCCGTTTCTAATTATAAATACATAGTGAATAGCCCTCGGGGAATTTTTCGAGAGATTCCCTTGGACAATCCTCGTTTAGGCAAAATTATTTTAGCATTTTCTAAATCGAAAGATAAAGCAAAGAAAGGAACAGATTATTACCACAAAAAAATGCTTAATAGTAGATATGGCTATAAATTTGGTAAATTAATGGGTTACCCAGAATGCTGTTTAAGGTTTGGTAATTATCTAAATAATGATAACAATGATTCCAATAATTTTGGTTTTAAAAATCCAGCCGTAGAATCTTTGAAAAATTCGAAACATTTTGCTTGGCAATTAAATGTTTTTACTATTTCTCTTTTATCACATTACCCTTGCAGTCTTACTTGTAAGAAAAGTATAAAATATGTAGATAAAATATTTAGTTGTTTTGATTACATAGACAAAGAAAGAAGTTTATTTTTAAAAAATTATTTGACAGAACCCGCTTCTTTATATTGGACATGCGCTGACAGGATTTTATTATATGGTGATTTTCAACAGCATACCTTAGGAACAGGAGAAATAAAGTACAGTAAAATTGAGCCGATAATAACTTCCAATACATATTATCAGGAGGTAGATAAAAAAAATATATCTCAATGGCAGAATATAGCAAAAGTTCTTCAACAAGGGAATAAACTGATAGTAACCGATGATTTGTGTAGTATTTATCTGAATAAAGAAAAAATTTTTGAAATTAAAAAAAATAATAAATATATCCCCGTTTTAGTAAAACCAGATATACTGCCTCGATATAAAAAATCAGGAAATACATTATGAATATCAGTCCTTATATTTATATAGGTTATCAATGTAATAATAATTGTATTTTCTGTAGTGAAGCAGATGAATATTTAGAGCATTTGAAGGTAAAAGATTTTGAAGAAATCAAAAAAGAAATTTTACAAGTTAGAAAAAAATATGATTTCATTAGTTTTATGGGCAGAGAACCAACCTTGAGAAATGATTTATTTGATATTTTGAGATTTACTGTTAATCTTAATTTCCAACAGGTAGGAATTACAACAAATGGTAGAGTGCTTTCCTACCCAGGATTTGTTAAAGAACTTCTTAAAACCGGAATTAATCAGATAGGAATCTCTTTAAGTGGAGCCACTGCTGGGGTTCATGATAAACTAACTCAAGTTCCAGGCAGTTTTAAACAAACAGTGAAAGGAATTTCTAATATTTCCAGATTGAAAAAACCCGAGGTGAGCTTGTTGGTAAATCTTCCTTTAAATCGATTAAATTATTTTGAGTTAAAAAAAATGATAGATTTACTCTTAAGTTTAAAAGTTCAAGAAATCAACATTTTATTTGTTGCCCCCCTAAGTAGAAGGTCTCGCACTAAAAAAATTGTTATGAAAACAAGTGAATTAGGTAAATATGTGTTTGATACGATAAAACCCTATTTAAACAATCCCGATTTAAAAATCCTTTTGGTAGAGTTTCTTCCTTGTAGTTTACCAAAAGAAGCCCGAAATTATTTTTTTCCTTGTTTAGAGAAAAATCCCAATAAAGTAAGAATTCCTATTTGCCAGCAATGTTCTTATCGAGATAAATGCGATGGAGTTTTAAAAGATTATATTAATTTATACGGCACCGACGAATTTAGATTGTAAAAATTTATGAATATTTCAAGTCAGCTTAAAAAAGCAGCTAATCTCATACCGAGAACCAGATTAGTATTACAAGAATTCCTTGCTGTTTTAGCAGAGAAAAAACCAGCAATGATTTATGCAGTTGAATCAGACGATATTAAATTGATTAAGAACAATTTTCCACAAATAAATATTGTCTGCCATGATCAAATTATTTGGAACAAAAAAATACCTATTTGCGCTCTATCAAAAGACAGATCTTTGGCAAAAAAAGCAATTAATATATTTTGTTCAAAGAGTAGAGGTAATTTTGAATTATTGGGAGATTTAATGGGTTATCCCAAATGCTGCGTTCAGAGCCATTTAAAATATTGTGGACAAAGCAAGCAACTTGATTTCTCTCTTATTACACACCAAACTTACAAATCTAGTAAGAAATGTAATTTTCTTGTCAACAATTTATTGAATTTTTCGACTAGAGTAGGCGGTAAGAAGTCTAATGATTTTCTACAATATCTAGAGTTAAACAAAAACATTGCCATTCCCCATCGATATTTCCAGTTTATTTCTCATGATCCCTGTAGGTATGATTGTCAAGAAAGCATAAAAATTGGCAAAGAAATTAATTCTTTGTTAAAAGAATATGCTCCAAAGATTGAAAAAATAGTAAAATATACCCTTTCTAAACCAATTTTATTTTTTGATCTTTTTAAATTGGTTATCTTTGAGGGTTACTTTAAAAAGGGTGTTCTGTACTACCAAAAAATAATCCCCCCCTTTTTTTCAATAGACAATTCATTAATGAAAAAAATAGAGAATGGCAACAGAATTATTGTTAATAATAAAAAAATTAAAATATTAAAAGACGATTCTACTTTATTTGTTTATCAAAAAAAGAGTGAAGCCGACGGCTTTATTCTTGATTTTAGTGAAGATTGATAAGAAGTTTTAATTACAATATCCCAAGGAAACTCCATTTTTAAAATAAATAGCCACTTATCTTATAGCTAAATAATTAAAATAATTCATAAAATAATTCATAATGTGTCTTTTAAACAAATAAAAAAAACAGTTATTATTACTGGTTACAGATGCAATAATCGTTGCCGGTTTTGCAATCAAGCTAACAAAAGAGAAATGCCTATTAAAACTACTCAGGAGATAGAAAGAGAAATGTTTAAAGCCAAAAAGCGAGGAACAGAATATTTAGAATTAATTGGTGGAGAGATGACTATCAGGCCAGACATTGTTAGATTAATAACGTTTGCTAAGGGTTTGGGTTTTTCAACGATTATGATATGTACTAATGGAAGAATGTTTTCATATCCAGAACTTGCTAAATCAATACTTAAAGCCGGATTAAATAGTTTAGTTTTTTCTATTCATGGACATACTTCAAAACTTCACGATTGGCTAACTCAAGTTAAGGGAAGCTTTCTTGAATTAAAAAAAGGGGTGAAAAATGTTCAAAAAATTTCTCGAGATTTAGGATTAAACATTCATTTGGGTTCTAATATCTGTATTGTTAAGCAAAATTATAAATTTCTTCCTCAGATTGGTGAATATATTAGAAGTTTAGGGATTGGTGATGCTGAATTCATTTTTGTTGATCCTAACGAAGGAGGAGCTTACGATCATTTTGATGAGTTTGTGCCTAGAATTTCTGATGTAGCCAAGTATGCTCATCAATGTTTAGATATAGGAAAGAGAGATAATCTTGTTCACTGGGATATCCGTTATGTCCCCCTTTGTTATTTCCAGAATTATTTAAATCAAATCAGTGAATTACAGGAAGTAAGGACCTTTCAAACCGAACACATTGCCCCCGATTTTTATAACCCGGATGTGGAAAAAAGCCGAGCAAAAGTTGGTCGAGCAAAAACCAAAAAATGCCAGGGTTGTAAATTATATGAAAAATGCGAAGGTATTTGGAAAGAATACTTAAAGCATTTTGGAGACGAAGAATTAAAAAAGGTTATTTAATGAAACTTTCTATTATTATTCCTGTATTTAATGAAGAAAAAACTATAGCTGATATAGTTCGGAAGGTTTCAAGAATACATCTACCCAATTCAGAAAAAGAAATTATTGTTGTTAACGACGGCTCGCAAGACCAAACTGGCGCGATACTAGAAGAATTAAGAAGAGAGATTGATTTCATTCTTGTATATTGCGCTAAAAATTCAGGAAAAGGGGCAGCTATCAAGACTGCCCTGAAATATGTCACGGGTGATTTTATCTTAATTCAAGATGCTGATCTCGAATACGATCCCATGGATTACAAAATTCTTTTGGGCGCCCTTAATCGGAACTCACCGGTTATTTATGGTTCGCGTAATTTAGACAGAACAAATCGTGGTTACTTCTTGTCATTTTTAGGTGGTAAATTACTGACTGCTTTTTTAAATATATTATTTGATTCAAATCTTACTGACATTAACACAGGTTATAAACTTTTTAGAACAGATATTCTTAAAAGTATTAATTTAGAAGCAAAAGGCTTTGATTTTTGCGAAGAAGTAACAATTAAGATTTTAAAATCCGGTTATCCTATAAAAGAAGTTCCTATTCATTATTATCCTAGAAAGTATAGCGAAGGGAAAAAAATTCGTTTTTACGATGGTTTAATTGGTTTTTGGACAATTATTAAATTAAAATTTTTTTCTTAATCTTCATTAATAAAAGAATAAAGATAATCATAATTTGTTCCTTTTATTAATTTGAGTTTGTAATTTTCTTTTACAAATTCACATAAGGTTTTTAATTCTATTAGCATTGTGCAATAAGAACTTTCAATGAAATAATTGTTTTTCGTGACGTCTAACGGCAATTTCGCCGTTGTTAAATCCATTTTATCAAATTCATGAAAAGCTTCTATGTTGCCAAGAGCAATCGCTTTGTACCCTAAAAATCTTAAAATTTTTTCTTCGTTTGCATGGACAACAAAAAAATAAGAGTTTTCTGGGGAGATACTTTTTAAAGTGTCATTTAATCTGCGGTAATCATCGACCACGCTTCTTTTATTAAACATATAATCTCGATAAGACCCTTTAAGTAGATAAGGTTGATAATCGTTAAAATACCAATAGGTATATAAGGATAGGAGAATTGTGATCAGCAGCGCGATTTTGAAGAAATGCCGTTTTTTTGTAAATTGAGTAGTTTTTTCCGCCATAAAATTTAAACCGAACCCGGCGAAAATGACAACCAGTCCATAGGTGGGAATAGCATACCTCGTTTCGTAAAAAGCGCAATCTGCCATATAGAGAAAGGATATAAAAAAGAAAAGTAACAGCAAAAAGACGGATTCTTTGCGATATTTCTTAAAACTGAAAATAATGCCAACCAAAATCAAAATAGAAATAAAAATAAAAGATTGAAATGTCCAAAATTTAACAAAATTTGGTATGTCGTAAATAAAATAATTTATTGAGAATCGCTTGTTAGTTAAAAATTTTAACATTGGATCCAAGTATTTTGTTAAAGGCAGATTATAAGAGTGCGCTTCGCCGTTATAAAAAGTTTGTGAAGGAGCACCACACCAGCCGTCCTCAAATCCTTCTTTTAATCGAGCATTTTTAATAAAATACGGAATAGAAAATATGAGAAAAATGATTATAATGCCTAAGGTTATAGGGATAGAAACTTTTTTATATTCCTTGAACAGAAAAAAACAAATACCGAAAGGAACTATTAAAATGAAATACTCCGGTTTTATTTGGGATGTTAAAGCGAGCAAAAGAAGAGACAGGGCCAGAAGGCTTGTTTTATGATGCTGGAAGTATAAAATAACAGTAAGTGAGAATGAGAGCAAGAAGAAGGTTGTCACAGCAGGAAAACCCATTTGAAGAGAGGTAAAAACAAATACAAGAGGCGTGAAAGCATAGATAGAAGAGGATAATAGACTAACTTTATCATTTTTAAAAACAGCCTGAGATAGAGCAAAAACGAGAGGAATTGACAGGACTCCAAAGACAAAAGTCATGATAGAAGCCACGAGGGGATTAAATCCAAATAACTGGAAACCGAAAGACAGTAAGAGAGGGTAAAATAAGCCGTAACGAAGACGAGTAAACACTTGTTTTCCCAAGACTAGTTCCTTTGCTTGTTCTAAGATTTCCCATTCCTGGTCTGAAGGAATAAATGATTTAAAATTAAATCCTGCAAAAGCGGATAACAATGAGAAAATTATTATTAAGAGAAGAAGAAGCACGCCGCTATGCCAAGAAATGTTTTTGAATAAATCAAAGAAAATTCTCCGATTAAGCCATAACAAGAAAAGCGCCGATAAAAATGCCGCCGTTATTAGAATAGATGAAATTGTTTGGATGGTTTGTGCCGAATCCAATAAAATAGAAAATGCCATTTCTCTTATTTTAGAATTTTATCCTTTTTATGACAAGGAAGGAAATTGTTGATAAAGAATTGACACAGGTTAAAAATTTAGCTAAAAAACAAATAGAAGCACTGGAAAATTATTAAAATTTTTGATTAAAAAGTCGAGAATTAAAATTAAATAAATACTTTAATTATGAAAGAAAAAAATAATAATATCTCCGAAAAAGAATATATTCTAACCTATAAAAGTCAAGAACATTTCGAGGTTTTAGGATGGGTTAGGGCAAAATCATTAGAAAAAGCTAAAAAGATGGCCCAGATTCAGCTTTTAATAGAAGCTAAACGTTATAATGTGACAGAGGCAGAGATTGCAGAATGGGGAGAGAATAGTATTGTAGCATTTAAGTTTTAGAAAATATTAACATGGTCGATATTTGCGTTTGGAATAAATGTAATAACAACTGCATAATGTGTACTAATCCGACAGACTTTCAGAATAGTCAGGATACAAAAGATTATGCTTATGAAAAAATCACTGAGAGAGTGAAAGGGTTTAAAGAATATTTAACGATTACAAAAGAAAACATTAATCTTACTGGTGGAGAACCAACCATCCATCCTGATTTTTTAAAACTCCTGAAATGGTTTAGAAGTAATTTTCCTCAAAATAGAATTGTAATTGCAACTAATGCAAGACGATTTTACTATCCCTTTTTTGCTAAAGAGGCCTTAAAAACAAACAACGTAATTTGGGAAGTATCATTTCATGGATGGAACAAAAAAAGTTCTGAGGCCATTGCTCTTACTCCTAATAGTTTTGAACAAACAGTGAAAGGAATTTCTAATATTTTAAAATATAGAAATAATTCTCACGAAATAGAGTTAAGAGTGGTCATTATTAAACAAAATTATCAATCTCTTGATAAAAATTTAAACTTTATTTATAAATATTTTTCCAGAGTAGATAGAGTGGTTCTTATTTTTCAAGAAATAGAGGGAATGTGTGAAGAAAATTTTAAATCTGTCGGAGTTACTTATGACGAAGTAAGAAATATTTTAGAAAAAGAAATAAAAAAATGGGTAAGAAAATTTAAGGAACTTCGGCTCTATCATTTTCCTTTATGTACATTAAATTATTCTTTATGGAAATATGTTTGGCGTACACTTCCTCAAGATGAAGTTTCTTTTTTGCCGACATGCAAAGAATGTTTGTATAAAAAACATTGCCTTGGTATTCATAAAGAGTATTTAAAAATGATTGGAGGAAATGAATTTCATCCCATTAAAAAAAAGTTAAATATAAAATTAAATGAAAAAAACTATTTTCATCCTATTTTAGATGTATCTGAAATAGACCGGAGATAATATGAATTTAGATTTTATAGATTATTTATTTCTAACCCCTCTTTTTGTAATTGGTTTAATTTGTAGTCATACCGATATTAAGTATGGGAAAATTTTGAATAAAGTCATTATAATGGGTATTTTATACGCATTTTTCCTCTATTTAGCCCTTTTCTTTAATAATTTTTTTTTCCTTCATCAAAAGAGCAATTTTTATTATCTTTTTGATGCGACTCTTAACGGTCTAATTTCTTTTGTTGTTGGTTATTCCGTGTGGTATTTTAAATTGTGGTCAGCTGGCGATGCAAAACTTTTTACCGTTTATGCTTTTCTAATGCCTCTAAAATTTTATTCAAAAAGTTATATTCTTTATTTTCCCTCTTTTGCTCTTTTAGCAAATTTATTTATTCCCCTTTTTTTGGTGTTGGTGTGTAGTGCATTTTTGACATTGGCAAAAGAAGTATATGGATCGAAGCAAAAATTAAAAGAGTTTAAAAGTTTTGATTTTAAAATTGTTTTTAAGAAATTAAAATCTTTAGGTAATTGGTTCTTTTCGATGTTTTCAAACTATGTTTTTATATTTATATTATTCCAATTACTAACCAATTTTCTAAAAAATCTTCCTGGTAAGGAGATTCTTTCTAATCGGCTTTTTCTTTATTTTCTTTTACTTTTAATAATGAAGCGTTTTATGTTAATTAAAGAAAAGAAAAAATGGATAGATTTGTTTATTGATGGACTTTCGATAATATATTGTAGCTTTCTCTTTTTTTCAGGAAACATCCAAACCCTTGAAAATATATTAAAAACTGCTTTAGTTTTCATGGTTTTAATGAGTTCTACTCGTCAGATTTTAGATTTTTATATTAAGAAAAAAGAGATTAAAAAAGTAAAAGTTAGAGATTTCAAGAAAGGAATGATTATCGTTCGTGACGAAATTCCTTCAGTATTAAAAAAATTAAAAACAAAAGAAGAAAAAGAAAGTTTTAGCTGGATAGATGCTGGTGGTTTAAATGGTAATCAAGTAAAAATTATTAAAAATTTATTTAATAATGACCCCGAATATAGTGTCAGAATTTATAAAACTTTTCCCTTTGCTCCATTCATGCTCTTAGCTGCTATCCTTTTAGTTCTCACTCAAAGCTCTTTTCTTGTTACTATTGACACCCTTTTCAAAGTTTTGTTAAAATGAACTAAAGGTTAAAATAAATTAAAGACCAATAAATTTGTTAAGATAAATTAGTTGTTGTTGAAAATAAAAAAGTAAATTTATGAAAAAATCATTACTCATAACAATCTCAACTATAATTACCATAATTATAGTTAGTATTTTCGCTACTTTGTTGGGTTTTGAAATTCCTTTCTTAACGACAAGTGAAACCTCTTCACCTGTTACTGTTGCAGAACCTACCGTTCCAGAAATACGCTCTGAATATCCAACGAATCTAATTGAGGGCAAAATAACAAAAATTGAGAAAAAAGAATCCAAGACAGAATTTACTATTGAAGCTAGAGTATATAAAATTTTTTTAAATCCCTCCTTTAATACAAAAGCAATAGTTGTTTCGGCAGATAAAAGCACAGAGACATTCATCTATGATATGGGAAAACAGGAAAAAACCCCAACTGATATAGCAAGTTTTCAGATAGATGATCAAGTTTTGATAGGCATAGTCGAATCTAATCGTGATATTATAACAGCAACTTCTTATACCGCCGTAAAAATAGACAAGATGATACTTGAAATAGAAGAGAGTAGCTGAATTCGTTGTAGTATCGTTTTTTCATATCCGTAGTTTTTTACAAGGGTCTATATAATTATAGGTCCATTATTGGTTGTTATTCTGTTAATAAAGAAATTACAGTAAGCTTGTTTCTTCCTGAGTGGGAGGAAATCGCACCATTTTAACGATTTTAATCTTTGACAGAGATTAAAATATCTGTTACTCTTTAAATTAGAAAGATTATTTTTTTAATTTGGATTTGTTAGAATAATTTTATTTGAATTATGTTAAACATCCAATTTACTCAATTATATGAATCAACTTACTCCCCTGGGGATAGGTATACTTTGCCTATCAGCAGGTTCAATTATAGGTTACTACGCTCGTCAATCAATCCTTCAAAGAAGAGCAGGCACGATTGAACAAAAACTCAAGAAAAAAATCTCTCAAACTAAAGAGCAGTCTGACAAAATTTTATCAGACGCTAAAAAGAGTGCTTTTAGGGTTCAAGAAAAAGCCAAAAAAGAAACAGAAATAAGGCGACACGAAGTAATTGAGTCAGGAAGACTTTTGTTAAAAAGAGAGAGTGTTTTAGATGAAAAACTCTCTACTTTTGATTTGGAGAAAAAAGAGTTTCAAGAAAAAGTTAAAAAATTAAAAGAAATAAAAGAAAGTTTAAACGAACTTAAGGAAAAAGCAGTTGAAAAATTAGAAAAAGTTGCTCGATTTTCTCAAAAACAAGCAAAGGAAGAGTTGATTAAAGAGGTAGAGAAAGAATATCAAAAGGAAATGTTAGAGAAAATGCAGAAATTAGAAAGTGGGGGCCGAGAAAAATTTGAAAAAAGAGCTAAAGAGATACTAGCTTTAGCTATTCAAAAATGTGCTTTAAGCCAAGCCCAAGAGGTTACAACTTCTACATTAGCCCTACCTTCAGAAGATATTAAGGGCAGGATTATTGGTAAAGAGGGAAGGAACATTAGAACTTTAGAGAAATTGACCGGAGCCGAAGTAATTATTGATGAAACTCCTGAAATGCTGGTCATTTCTAGTTTTGATCCGATTAGGCGCCAGGTTGCTAAAAAAGCCTTAGAAAAATTAATAGCTGATGGTCGAATTCAGCCAGCCCGGATAGAAAAAGAAGTGGAAAAAGCTAAATCAGAAATTGCTAACCAGATTAAAGAAGCTGGAGAAGTAGCTTGTTATGATACTGGAGTTTTGGGATTAAACCCTAAATTAGTTCGTCTTTTAGGTAGATTGCGCTTTAGAACCAGTTATGGCCAGAATGTTTTACTTCATTCAATTGAAGTGTCTCATTTGGCTTCGGCCTTGGCCTCAGAAATCGGAGCCAACGCTATTATTTGTAAAAAAGCAGGTTTATTACATGATATTGGCAAAGCAGTTGATCATCAGATAGAGGGTTCTCACGTTGATATTGGAATGAAAATTTTAGAAAAATTTGGAACAGAAAAAGAAGTAATTATAGCCATGAAATCGCATCACGAGGAATATCCTTTTGAAACAATTGAATCCACTTTAGTTCAGGTAGCAGATCAGGTTTCAGGAGCTCGGCCCGGTGCCAGAAAAGATAATTTGGAAAGTTATTTAAAAAGATTAGCCGAATTAGAAAACATTGCCATGTCTTTTCCTGGTATACAAAAAGTATATGCAATTCAGGCTGGTCGCGAGATAAGGGTTTTTGTTAAACCCGAACAAATTGATGATCTATCTGCCAAAAAATTAGCTCGAGACATTGCTAAAGGGATTCAAGAAGAATTAAGGTATCCAGGAGAAATTAAAGTAACTGTTATTAGAGAATCTAGGGTAGTTGAATACGCCAAATAGAAAATCCTAAATCCGAAATCCTAATTTCTAAACAAATCCCAAATCCTAAATCTTAATGTTCAAAACAGTTTAGAATTTGGAGAATTGAAAAATTAGAATTTGTTTAGAATTTAATGCTTAGAATTTAAAGAACAGCTTATCAGAGCTGTTCTTTTTATTGAGCGGGTGAAGGGAATCGAACCCTCATCCTTAGGTTGGAAACCTAATATAATAGCCACTATACGACACCCGCATATTAAATTTGATTTAAAACAGTCTCAATCCGAATTTGTCGGGGCACCCAGACTCGAACTGGGATTAAATCCTCCCAAAGGACTCGTGCTAACCATTACACTATGCCCCGTTACCAATCTTTTTCAAAATATCACTTTTTTGGCTTTAGGTCAATTTAAATATTTTTTTCTTTCATTTTTAATATGCTATAATTTATCTAATGAAACTTAAAGAAATTTTAAGACAATTAAATGTTTTTACTCAATGTAAGAAATATGGACTTTCTCTTTGGCAATGCCCTCAGTTTCTATTTTTAGTCATGGGTGTGGTTGTTATGATTACTGCTATTACTACTTATTATATCGGCACTCAATACGTTTGGGATCCAAGATTGGTTGCTTTGATAGTTTTAATAATCAGCACTGTTTTGTTTGTAATTGGTTTCCTAATTTCGCAGAGTTTTGAAAGATTAGCTGAGGCAAATAAAATTAAATCAGAGTTTATTAGTATTGTTTCTCATCAGCTAAGAACTCCGATTTCAAATCTTGGTTGGACAATTGAGCTTTTAATGTCTGGTAAATTGGGCAGGATTGAAGCTAAACAAACCGAATATTTTAAGATTTTAAAAGAAAATATTATTCGAATGAAAGAATTGGTAAAAGATTTATTAATAGTTTCCAGGATTGAGACACAAACCCTGTTTTTAAAAGAAAAAACATTTTACTTATCAGACACGATTAAAAAGCTAATTGTAGCATTTGAACCGTCTGCTAAAGCATCAAACATAACAATAAGCTTTGAAAATCAAAAAGATTTACCTCAAGTTATGGCTGATCCTTTTCAAATAAAACAGGTTATAGAAAATCTTTTAGATAATGCTATTCGCTATATAAAAGAAAAAGGCAAAGTAAAACTAAAACTTAATCTTGAACATGACAATTTTTATTTTGAAATAAATGATACTGGAGTTGGTATTCCAGAAAAAGACAAAAAATATATTTTCCAAAAGTTTTTTAGAGCAGACAATGTAATGAAATATCAGACCCAAGGATCAGGATTGGGTCTTTATATTGCTAAATCAATTATTAAGAAATCAAAAGGCAAAATAGGGTTTAAAAGCCAAGAAGGCCAAGGGTCGACCTTCTGGTTTACATTACCAATTAAAAAATAATAGATTTTATGAAAAAAATTTTAATTATTGAAGACGAATCAGCTTTGCAAAAAACACTTGGGGAGATATTATCTCAACAAGGATATGAGGTTTTATCTGCTTTAAACGGAGAAGTGGGGTTAAAATTAGCCCAAAGCAAAAAACCTGATTTGATTCTTCTTGATCTAATTTTACCAAAAATTCATGGCTTTGATGTTTTAAAGAAAATAAAAGATAATCCTGAAACAAGAGAAATACCAGTCATTGTTTTGACTAATCTTGAATCAATAGAAGACATTAAAAAAGCAATGGAATTAGGAGCAACCACTTATTTGGTGAAAGCCAATTATTCTTTAGAAGAACTAACAATCAAAATAAACCAAGTTTTTCAGAGCAACTAAAATATGAGAGTCGAACCTCAACAATTAAAAGCTTTTTTGCTTGATGCTGAGTTGGTAACTAAGAATGAGCTTGATAAAGCAGTTAAAAAAGCTAAAAAAACAGGTCAGAAAATTGGAGATGTTTTAGTTTCTGAAGGGCATATTAAGAGCGAAGACCTGATTAAGCTTCAAGCTTATATCTTGGGCATTCCTTTTGTTAATTTAGAAAAAGAAATCGTTGATCTTGAGGTTTTAAAAATTATTCCAGAGCCAATTGCTAAAAATCACAATATTGTAGCTTTTAGAAAAAAAGGAAATAGTCTTGAAATTGCCATGTTAGACCCTGAAGATTTAAGAACAATTGAATTTATTAAAAAAACCACTCCCTTAAGAATTTTACCGAGATTAACCACCACAGAAAGCATTAAAAATGTTCTTAAACAATATCAAAAAAGTTTAGAAGCAGAGTTTGGTGATATTATTAAAAAAGAGGTTGGAGGAATTAAATCTATAAAAGAGGGCGAGAAAAAGAAGTTGCCAGGGAAAGAGAAACAAGAACTAAAAAAAGTTGCTCAAGAAATTCCCATAATAAGAATTGTTGATACTCTTTTAAAGCACGCTATTTTACAAAGGACTTCTGATATTCATATTGAACCCTCAGAAAAAGATGTTATCGTTCGTTATCGCATAGACGGGATTTTAAGAGATGCTATGACTTTACCCAAAGCAGCTGCTTCAGGGATTGTAGCTCGAATTAAAGTTCTTTCTAATCTGAAGCTTGATGAGCATCGCTTACCTCAGGATGGTCGTTTTAAGGTAGAAACAGAAGCTTACAAATATTCAATTAGAGTTTCTATTCTGCCAATTTTTGATGGTGAAAAAATTGTCATGCGTCTTTTAGCAGAAACCAGCAAAGCCCTGACCTTAGAAGGCTTGGGTCTTAGGGGAGACGCTTTAGAAAAAGTTGAAGATGGGCTTAGGAAGCCAGTAGGAATGATTTTGATTACTGGTCCAACTGGGTCTGGAAAAACCACTACCCTTTATGCAATGATGGAAATTTTAAATACTCCAGGAATTAATATTTCTACGGTTGAAGATCCAATTGAATATCGAATGCCTAGAATTAATCAAACCCAAGTTAATGCCAAAATAGGCCTAACTTTTGCTTCAGGTTTAAGGGCATTGGTTAGGCAGGATCCTGATATTATTATGGTTGGAGAGATAAGGGACCAAGAAACAGCTAGTTTAGCCATTAATGCTGCTCTTACTGGACATTTAGTTCTATCAACGCTTCATACCACAGAAGCAGCTGGAGCTATTCCTCGATTGATTGATATGGAAGTTGAGCCTTTTTTGCTTTCCTCAACTCTAAACCTCATTTTAGCTCAAAGATTAGTCAGACGACTTCATGAGGACAAAGAAGCGTATAAACTTAAAGATTCAGATTTAAAAAACTTATCTAAATATTGCGATATAAAAAGGATTCTCGAAATTTTAAAAGAAGAAAAATTAGCAAAATCAAAGGATACTCTAAAAAGCATTAATTTTTATCGTGCGAAAACTTCCAAAAAATGTCCTGAAGGATATAAAGGACGATTAGGTATTTTTGAGGTTTTACCAGTAAATGAGACGATTAAAGAAATGATTGTGAATAAAGAAACATCTGACAAAATTACTATGCAAGCTAAAAAAGAGGGGATGAGAACAATGGTTGAGGATGGATTTATTAAGGCTGCTCAAGGAATAACATCAATTGAGGAGGTGTTGCGTGTTATTGTTGAATAAATGCCAAAATATTTTTATACAGCTAAATCTCTTGAGGGAGAAACAAAAACCGGAGCTTTGTTGGCAAAAGATACTCATGAATTAGCTCAAAACTTAAAGAAAAAAGGTTTAGTTTTGATTGAAGCAATTTCTGAAGATATATCTAAAGGCCCAAAGAAAAAGAGTTTCTCTTTACCATTTCTTGGTAAAGTTTCTTTGGTTGATAAAATGATGGTTACCCGAAACTTGCAAGTAATGGTTGCTTCTGGTCTTCCTTTGGCACGCTGTCTTACTATTTTATCTAATCAGGCAAAAAACAAGAATCTTAAAAAAGCACTTTTAGAAATTAGAGAGGAAATTAATAAGGGACAGGCTTTTTCCCAAGCTTTAGCTGGATATCCTGATATTTTTTCTGAGCTTTTTTATAATATGATAAAAGTTGGAGAAGAATCAGGGACGCTTGAAGATGTTTTAAAAATGTTGTCTTTACAATTAGAAAGAGAACATCAGCTGAAATCAAAGATTCAAGGAGCAATGATTTATCCAGCAGTTGTTATTTCAGCGATGATTGGCATTGGAATTTTAATGTTGATTATGGTTGTACCACAAATTGCCAGTACTTTTGAGGATTTGGGCATTGAACTTCCGGTTGCTACTCAGTTTGTCATTAATCTTGGTGTTTTTATGGCTGAGAAATGGTACTTGGTCATATTATTATTTATTGTTTTTGTTTTAGGCTTTTTATCGTTTGCCAAAACCAAAAGAGGTAAAAAAATTATTGACACAGTTTCTTTAAAGCTTCCTATTATTTCTCCTATTGTCAGAAAATCTAATGCAGCTTCTACTGTTAGAACATTGGGTTCTCTTATCAGCGCTGGTGTTCCAATTGTTAGGTCTTTAGAAATTGTTGCCGGAACCCTTAGTAACATCTATTTTAGGAATGCTATGGCAGAGACAGCCGAGAGAGTTAGGAAAGGAGCTGAACTTTCTAATGTTCTGAAAGATTATGACGATATTTATCCTTCAAGCGTAATTGAAATGATAAAAGTGGGAGAAGAAACTGGTGAAACTTCAAAGATTTTATCTAAACTGGCTGACTATTTTGAAGAAGAAGTAACAGCTGCTACTCAGAATTTAGCTTCAATCATTGAGCCTCTTTTAATGTTAGTTGTTGGGGTTGTAATTGGTTTTTTTGCTATTTCTATGATTCAACCAATGTATTCAATGTTGGAAGGACTTTGATGAATTCAAAAATACAAAACAGCTTTACTCTAACAGAAACCTTGATTGTTTTCGCCATTATTGGAATTTTAGCCCTGATTAGTTTTCCTATTTTGAGAAACTTTGAGCCAACGCTTCAATTAAATGGTATTGTCAGGGACTTTGTTTCTAATCTTCGCCTTACTCAGCAACTTGCTATTTCTGAACAAGTTGAGTATTGTTTTGTTTTACCAGATAACTTTCCTTCTGACAGAGCATATCAAATAATTCAATGCGGAGAGAGTGAATCTTTTAAACAGGGACTGATTCCAGAAGAGATTATTGGGCTTACAATTGTTCCCTCGCTATCTAATAATGAAGTAAGATATAATTCTTATGGGGCGGTAAAAGAAAGTGCTCAAATTACCATAGAAAACGTTCAGAATAAAACAAAAACCATTAATGTAAGACCATCTGGTTTTATAAGAGTAATTGATTAATATGTTTTTAAATAAAAAAGCCATGCCAGCGGACAAGCAGGGATTTACTTTAATAGAGGCGTTAATATCAATCTTTATTTTAACTACTGGAATTTTTGCTGTGTTACAAGCCTTTCCCTTGGGTACTAAAATCTTGGGATCATCTAAAATGGCCACAATAGCCAGTCAACTTGGACAAGCTAAAATTGAAGAACTTATTTCACAATCATATGTGGAAATTTCCTTTGGTATTGTTGAGGCAAAGCATGTTTTAGATTCTCCGTTTAGTTCTTACCAAAGAGAAACAGAAATAATTTGTGTTGATCCTGACTCGAATTTTTCAGAAGTTATTGATTGTGATCCTGATCCAGGAATTAAAAAAATAGAAGTAACTATTTTCTGGAAAACATTTTTTGGATTTTCTGAAAAAAATAATAAAATAATAAGTTTAATTACTAAAAAGTAATTATGAATCGAACTTATTTTCAAAAAGGATTCACCTTAACAGAGCTTTTATTAGTGATTAGTCTTCTTTTAATTATTACTAGTGCAATATCTGGTATTAATTTATTGAGTCAGCGAGCTTATCGGGAAGGTGAATTAGTCGCAGAAATTACTCAAAATGGTCGAGTAATTTTAGAAAGAATGGTAAGAGAAATCCGCCAAACAAAAGAAATTGTTACCGAACTTCCTGAAGAGGAAATTAATCCGTTAGAAGAGATTATGTTTCATGATGGTCATATTCCATCTATAATTGAACAGGATTTAGCCCAAGGAGCAGGGATCAAAACAATATTTCTTGAGTTTGATGCTTCAAGTCAGGACGATTACTATAACAATATGTTTATTAAGATTATTGAAGGGATTGGATCTGGTCAGGTAAGAGAAATTGTTGATTATAATGGAGCAACCAAAGAAGCACAAATAAGGTCTGAGTGGGATACTATTCCCTTAGCTGGTTCAACTTATAAAATAGACAGTTCTTATTATTATATTCGATATTTTAGAGAAGGAATTGATGTTAAGCGACAGGTGGTTGTTTATTATTTTTCTGGTGATTCCAATGTTTATGTATCATGGAACGCTATGCCACCAGGTGGACAGACCATAGAAGATGACATTTTACAGGAACAACTTGTGGGCGAATATGTAACTAATCTTAATTTCTGGGGGTTAAGGGTAATTAATATTTCTATTGTTCTGGAGAAAAAGAATAAAAAAATTGATTTAGAAACTAAAATTTTTACAAGAAATCTTTAATGTTTTTTCAATTTGAAAAAAGAGTTTTTTCCGAAAAAGGAGTAATAATTATTCTTGCTAGCATTACTCTTACTTTATTGTTGCTTTTAAGCTTTTATTTTTTAAATTTTACTGTTTCTGAATTTAAGATATCTGAGAGTCAAGTTAAGGCTACCCAGGTATATTATCTGGCAGAAGCTGGTGTTAATGAGGCTATTTGGAAATTAAAACACGATTCAGGATGGAGCAGTAGTTTTGAAGAAGAACCAGGTTGTAATAATTGGTCAGACAGTTTTTCAAGAAGCAATATTCTATTTCCAAACAGTTCTTATCAGGTTCAAATCCAAAATTCCGATTGTGCGAGGGGTCAGATAATTTCTACTGCTCAATTAAGTCTTGTTGATGGAAGAATAGTTCAAAGAGAGCTCAAAGTAAAAGTTTTTAAAACATTTGGGAATTTAACCCTAGACAGCGTTATTTTTTCTGGTGGAAGTTCTGAAAATGTGACCATTCAATTTAGCAATATAAACATATATAATGGCAATCTTTTTAGTAATAATAATTTAGACATTAAACACTCTAGTACAGTCACTGTAAACGATAATCCTGAAACTGAAGAGGTTCTTGAAGGTAAAGTTTTGGTAGCGAAAAATATTAATGTGGAGCCTAATTCTCTTACTTCTACTGCCACCTGTTCAAAAAATGTTTGCGAAGGCGATTGTGTAGAAGAAGGATGTCCTCCTGGTTCAGCAGATATGCCTGGGATTAATTTTAATTTAGAGGATACTGATTCTTATTATAATAAAGCCCAGACTCTTCAAAGCGGTTTTCAATGTAGTGTTTTATGTAATGGAGTAGAGTGTGCTACAAACTGTATTTACACGCCAGATGATTTTGAAGATCTTTTGTGGCAAGTAGGACAAGGAGGAACTTTAACTTTGAATAATGAAATTACTTATGTAACAGGAATAATTGATCTAAAAGGAGAAAGGAATATTATTATTAATGGGATCTTGATAACTGATAGAACGGTTGATATCGGAGAGCGTTATTGTTGGACAAAGCAAGGTGACAAACATTGTGGATATAATCAAATAACAATTAATGATCTGGGACCTGGAAAACCATCTGGTCTTTTAACGCAAGGTAAGATGAACTTTGGTCCTTATTCTTCTTTTCAGGACATTAATATTACTGGTTTGATTTATGCTTATGATGAGATAAAAATCATAAGCACACCTCAGAATTTCAATATAACAGGAGGCATCTTAGCAAGAAAAATCTCTTTTACTAGTGCCTGGTTACCTGTTAATATTTATTTAGACAATACAATAATATCTGAAGCAGTATGGCGTGGACCAGAGCCTCCGCCAGAGTCAGAGCTAATTTATTCCCCAATAGTAACTATTGAACACTGGGAAGAGACTTATTAATACTTTAATTAAAATGCTTAATTTTCTTAACTTAAAACCTGAATTTTTTGGACTAGACATTTCTGATTTTTCTTTAAAGATTGCTAAAATTAAAAAAGGCAGAGAATTTTTAGAATTGGAATCTTTTGGTGAAATAGAAATAGCGCCTGGAATTATTAAAAAGGGGGAGATTAAAAAACAAGAGGAGCTAACCAAAATTATCCAAAAAGCCATGCTTGAAGTTAATGGAAAAAAGATAAAAACAAAACACGTTATTTGTTCTTTGCCAGAGGAAAAGGCATTTTTACAAGTAGTTAAAATGCCTAAAATGTCTAAACAAGATTTAGGATCTGCTATTCTTTATGAGGCTGAAAATTATATTCCATTACCAATTGAAAAAGTTTATTTAGACTTTCAGATTGTTTCTTTTGCTGATAATGCAAAAGAAATAGAAGTTTTAATTGTTGCCCTTCCCAGACAAAGCGTTGATCTTTATATTTCTTGTCTTAAAAAAGCAGGACTGCAACCATTGTCTTTAGAGATTGAATCTTTGGCTATTGCTCGCGCTTTAATCAAAAATAAAACTTCAGACAAAACTGTTTTGTTAATTGATTTGGGGTTTACGAAAACAGGATTTATTGTTTTTTCTAGAAATTGTGTGAGATTTAGTACCTTTATTCCTGTTTCTTCTCATAGCTTTACGAAGATTATTGCAAAATCTCTTAATGTGGAGGAAAAAGAAGCTGAAAAATTAAAAATTAAACATGGTTTAGGGGGAAAAATTCACTTTACAACTAAACGAAATAAGGCTGAAAAAAAGATAGAACAAGGAAGAGTTTTTGAAGCCTTAATTCCTGCTTTAACCGACCTTTTGCAGCAAATTAAAAACTATATTATTTATTATAAAACCCACCCCTCTTTTAAACATTTTTCAAAGAATCATAAAGGAATAGAAAAGATTTTGCTTTGTGGTGGTGGTGCAAATCTAAAAGGGCTTTCAGAGCTTCTTTCGATTGAATTAAAAATTCCAGTTGAATTAGGAAACCCACTGATTAATCTTTCGCCGAACGCTAAAAAGAAAATACCTAAAGCCTTTTTGGAAAAATCATTAGCCTATACAACAGCCATTGGTTTAGCTTTAAGAAGGAAAAAACAAGAATAATTATGATTAATCTATTATCTCCAAAGGAAAAACTAGTTTTAATAGAAGAAGAAAATCAGAAACTCATTTTAATTTTAGGAACTATTCTTTTTCTTGCCCTGCTTTGTTTTGCTTTAATTTTACTCTCAATCAAAATTCATATTTCAGGAGAATTAGAAACTCAAAAAATTTTCCTTGAGCAAAAAAAGCTTGATAGTTCTTCAATCCAGGAGATTGAGCAAGAAATTGAGTATCAGAACCTTTCCTTTTTAGAACTTAAAGCTTTTTATGAAAAAGATTTTAGGAAAAGCGAAATTTTAGAAATGGTTTCTCAAAAGCTTCCTTCAAACACTTATTTAACTAATTTCCGCCTTTCAACTGTTATATTAAAAGAGAAAAAAAACGAACTCTCAATTTCTCTTTCTGGGTTTTCTCCTGATAGAGATGTTTTGATGGAATTTCAGAAAAATCTTGAAAGTGAAGACATATTTCAAGAAGTTGACTTCCCTCCTTCTAATTGGGTTAAACCAAATGATATTGATTTTTCAGTAAGTTTTAAGATTCAACTAGAATGAATTTCAAAAATAAAACTCAAATATCTCTAATAATGTTCTGTGTTTTCAATATTGGTATCATTATTTTTTTGATTTATCCTCTTATTTCAGATATTAGAAAAAATTCTCAGGAATTGATTTCTGCTAAAAAAGACCTTATTATGTTTGAAGCAAAAATCAGAAACTTAGAAGAGTTTAACACAATGTATTCAGAGCTTGAGCCAAATTTCAAGAAAGCTTTTAATGTTTTCATTAATCCTAAGGCACCAGTGAGATTTATGGAGTCCTTAGAAAAAATTTCTCAGGATTGTCAACTGCAAACTGAAATTTTTCCTATTAATATTCCAAGTGGTAAAGAATATAAGTGGTCATTTTTGCCACTTAGGATTACTTCAGTCGGATATTTTCCTAATTTTTTGAAATTTCTAAAAAAGATAGAATATAGTCCTTATTTAATTGAAATTGAAAGTTTAAATATCAGTAGATTGACTGAAAAAGAAATCGAATTAAAAGAATTTGAGAATCTTGTATTAGGGGGCATAAAAACCACTCTTACTATAAAAGTTTTTACTCAACAAGAACAATGAAAATACCTAAGGTTAAAACTAAAAATATTAAAGATTTTTCTAAAAAAATACCTAAAAAATTAGCTGTTTATGCTTTTCTAACTTTTTTAGGGATTTTACTGATTTTTTCTATTATTAGTGTTTTTATTTTTTACCAAAACGTTATTTTAGCTCAGAGGAAAGAAATAGAAGTTTCTGAGAGTCCTTTAGGATTTGACAAAATTACTTATCAACAAATTCTAGATATTTGGGAACAAAAAGAGAAAAGGTTTAATGAGTTGGATTCTGAGGAATATCTTAATATTTTTATATCAATTGACTAAATAGTTAATTTGATTTAAAATATTGATTACTTGCCCCTGTAGTTCAACGGATAGAATAGGAACCTTCTAAGTTCTAGATCGAGGTTCGATTCCTCGCAGGGGTACTATATGGTGGCTATGGTGTAGCGGTAACACTGCTCCCTGTGAAGGAGCCGTCGCCGGTTCGAATCCGACTAGCCACCCTGACTTTGCCCGAGAGTTTTTCTCGGGCTTGACTTTTTGTAATTTTATTATTAAATAGAGATAGTTAATGAGGCAAAAGAGTTGCCAGTATATGAAATAAATAGAGGAGGGCTCTCAAGTGACGCTCGAGCTCTTAACAAGGAAACAGGAATACTCGTAGAGGCAAAAAACAGACAAGAAGCAATAAAGATATTGGGAGGACACCCTTTTGGCTGTCGCCCCAACCATCCTAACTTCTTTTTTAAAAGGAGCGAATTAGAAAAAAACCCAGCATGGAAACAGGTCGATTATGCATCAATAGATCTAAGCAAGATTGTATTCAGAGCAGCAACAGTCTTTGCATTAGAGGTAATGTCTGGAATCGATTTAAACGTTATTTTTTGGGAAGATCAGGAGTCTCATTATGACGGCGGCCCAATGATATACGTAGAAGATTGGTATGACGCTCCTGAGTTGCTTCAAATCTCGACAAATTATTATTTTTTCCTAAAAAATGTAGGTACCCTCTACAGGAAGAAATCTTGATTCCCACTCCTTTCTCCAAGTCAACAACCCACGTTGTTGCACTTTTTTATTTAATTCAACACAAAACAGGTTCGAACATCGTACCGTAGACGACCCATTAAAAACAAAAAACAGCCTTCAAGGCTGTTTTAAGTTTTATTTTCTTTCTCCCAGTTTTACTTTAAGATCTATTTTCTTGTTTTCTCTTAAAACTTTTAATTTAATTTCCTGACCTATTTTTGTTTTTTGAAGAATATCGGTCAAAGAATTCTTTTCAGTAATTTTTTCTCCATTACATTCTAAAACTATATCATATTCTTCAAGTTTGGCTTTATCAGCAGCTGAACCTTTTACAATAGCTGATTCTCCAAAAGTTTCTCTTACTATTAAAGCTCCATAATCAACTGGTAGCTTGTTTTTTTCAGCTATCATCTTGTTTAAAAGAATATATCTTACTCCTAAAAAAGGTCTTCTTAATTTGCCATATTTTCTAACTTCTTCTAAGTCCTTTTTAGCGTAATTTATAGGAATAGCAAAACCAATATTTTGAGCCCCCATTACTACAGCTGTATTAATACCTATTACCTTTCCTTCTAAATCAATTAAAGGTCCTCCTGAGTTTCCAGGGTTAATGGCAGCATCAGTTTGAATTAATCCTCTTAATCTTGAAGCTTGGTAATTTAAACCACTATAAGCAGTAATATAACGGCTCAGGCCAGAAACTATTCCAGCGCTCACTGTATCATGGAATTCTCCCAAAGCATTGCCAACAGCAATTACTGTCTGGCCAAGTTCAGTTTTATTAGAGTCACCAAATTCTAAATGAGGGAATTTTTTCCCTTTTATTTTTAAAATAGCAATATCGGTAATTGGATCTCGGGCTAAAACCTTAGCCAGATATTTTTCATTAGAACTTATCACAACAGTATAATCTGCTTCTCTATCACTAACAACATGATTGCAGGTAAAAACAATACCATCAGGAGAAACAATAAAACCAGAACCTCCCCCTATTTTTGTTTTTTCCTTACCTTTTTGAACTTTAGGGATAGCAATTTTTTCTCCTCCTATTGGAAAGAAATAAAATCCACCTATTTTGGGTAAATCTCTGGTAATAACAATAGTTATTACTGCAGGACAAACTCTTTTAACTATTTTAGTAATAGATAATTCATTTTTCATATGATATTATTGTATCATAAAATTTATTGCCAACCAAAGAAAAAGATGCTAATTTTAAGTATAATTAAGCTTAAAAAATACATCTGCCCCTGTAGCTCAACGGATAGAGCCCAGGTTTCCTAAACCTGTGATATAGGTTCGATTCCTGTCAGGGGTACAATGGGCCCGTAGCTCAATTGGCAGTAGCACTACAATGGCATTGTAGAGGTTAGGGGTTCAACTCCCCTCGGGTCCACCAAAAATATGCAGGAAAAGAAAATAGCAGTAATAGGTGTTGGAGGAAGAACTGGTACAATGTTTTGTTTTGAACTAAAAGAGGTTGCCAATGTTTTAGGTGTTGGTCAGGAAATTGAAAAACAATTATTGGTTGAAAGAAAAAAAGAACGAGCAAAGAACCTTGATGTAAGAATGGTTTCAGGTTCACAATGGTCTTTAAATGATTTTAGCCCAGACATTATTTTCTTGGCTATTAAAAATCCTGTTGGTTCAGCGATTAAATACTATTATCAGAGAATGAAAGAAAAAGGCATTTTTCCTACTTTAATTCTTTCCCAAAACGGAGTAGCTGCAATTTCCGATAGCATTTCTGTTTTAAAAGAAATCTTTGGTTCTGATTATGAAAAGATTAGAATAGTGAAATTGAGTCTTTTTAATCCGATAGACAGAAAACGACAAAAAACTGAAATTATTGTTAATTATTCTCTACCCATTAGGATAAGTTTTGGAAAAGTATCAGGTCCAGGCAATTTAAAAGATATTCAATTATTGTTTAAAAATGCAGGATTTGAAACCACAGAATTTTCTCGGGATAGGATAAAAGATATGGAGTTTTCTAAGCTTTTTTTCAATCTAATTGGAATGGCTTCAGCTACTAAAGGATTGTCGATAGAACAAGGATTTAAGGATCGAGGATCTTTTAAAGAAGAGATAGAGGTCTTAAAAGAGTATATCAGGGTGGTGAAGAGTTCAGTTAATTCTTTTGTTAACTTTCCCGATTATCCAGTTAAGCTATTTACTCTTTTAATCGAAATTTTGCCCACCAAACTGTTTTTACTTTTTAGAAAAAATATTGCTAAAATAATTACCAAAGGAAGAGAGGGTAAGCCTAAAGATTTAACTGAGATTAAATATTATAATGGATTTGTGGTAGATTTAGGAAAGAAGCTTGGTATTCCAACTCCAATTAATCAAAAGGTTGTAAATAGAGTTTTAAAATAAGGTCTTGGGAGGAGTGTTCCGAATTTGGTTAAGGAACCGCTCTCGAAAAGCGGTGAGCGAAAGCTCGTACAGGTTCGAGTCCTGTCTCCTCCGCTATTTTAAAATTAAAATAAACATATGTTTAACTTCTTAAAGAAAAATAAAAAAGAACCCAAAAACCTTAAAGAAGTTTTAGGTGTTTTAAAAAATTTAGAAGAAAGATTAAAAAAAACAGATAAAAAGTTGCAAATTCTTGAAAAAAATAGTAAATTCTTTTTACAAAGGGTAGGTATCATTCGCTTTAATCCTTTTCCAGAAGTTGGAAGTAACCAGAGCTTTTCTATTGCATTATTAGATAATAATAATGATGGAGTGGTTATTACCAGTCTTTACAGTAGAGAAGGGAACAGGGTTTATGGAAAACCAATTAAAAACGGAATTTCTCAATACTCTTTGTCTAAAGAAGAGATAAAAGCTATTGAAAGGGCTAAAAATCAAGATGACAAAAAAAACTCAAAAAAACATAATGAATCGGCCTCCAGTAGTAGTGGTTCTGGGGCACATTGATCATGGCAAAACTTCGATTTTAGATCATATCAGGAAAAGCCATGTTCAAGAAAAAGAAGCAGGAGGCATTACTCAACATATTGGAGCCTATCAAATTGGAGAAGGTGATAAAAAGATCACCTTTATTGATACGCCTGGACACGAGGCTTTTTCAGCTATACGTTCTAGGGGGGCTAAAGTAGCTGATATAGCCATTTTAGTTATTGATGCTGTAGAGGGAATTAAAACTCAAACCAAGGAAGCCATTTCCCATATCAAAGAATCAGGCATTCCTTTTATTGTTGCTTTTAATAAAATTGATAAGTTTGGATCTGATCCAAACAAAGTAAAACAAGATTTGATTAAACAAGACATTACGGTTGAAGATTTGGGGGGACAGGTTCCTTCAGTCTCAGTTTCAGCCAAAACTGGACAAGGCATTCCAGATCTTTTAGATTTAATCCTTTTAGTTGCTGAGATGGAAGATTTGAAAGCAGATTTTTCAGGATTAGCCAAGGGTGTAGTGATTGAAGCCTTTTTAGACAGCAAAAAAGGACCAGTGGCTACTATACTTTTAAATAAAGGGATTTTAAGGGAAGGTGATATTGTGGCTACTCCATCTACTTTTGGTAAAATCAAAAAATTAGAAGATTTTCAAGGAAAGGAAATTTCAAAAGCTGAACCATACTGCCCAGCTATTTTATTAGGATTAGATCAAGCTCCCAAGGTTGGTCAGCAAATTCAATCTTTCGAAGATTTAGAAACAGCCAAGAGTCATTTTAAAGAAAAAGAAAAACAAGAATTAAAAAAATCTCCAGAGATTTCAGCCGAACAAAAAGTTTTAAACTTAATTATTAAGGCTGATGTTGAAGGTTCAATTGAAGCAATTGAACAAATGTTTAAAGCTCTTCCTCAAGATAAAATTGTTTTAAGGGTTCTCAAATCTGGAATTGGAGAAATTAATGAAAATGATTTTAAGTTAGCTAAAAGCTTCAAAGCTTTAATTATTGGTTTTAGAGTTAAAATGAGCCAAACAGCTCAAATCTTATCTAAAAGAGAAAAAACGAAAGTAATTAAAGTTGAGATAATTTATGAATTAGTAGAGCAAATAAGGGCTGTTATGGAAAGAAGATTAAGATCAAAAACCATTAGAACAGATTTAGGTAAAGTTAAAGTTTTGGTAGTTTTTATGACAGAAAAAAGTCGTCAGATTGTTGGTGGAAAAGTTGTTGAAGGAGAGGTTCAGAAAGGAGCTAAGATTGAGGTCTATCGGGAAGAGGAATTAATTGGTAAAGGTAAAATAATCAATCTTCAAAGGAATAAAAAAGACATTGCCAAACTTGCTAAGGGAGAAGAGTGTGGGATATTGTATGATGGCAATGGTAGAATTGATAAAGGAGATATTCTGATTATATATAGGCAACAGAAGAGAAAAGAAGAACTATAAAACATGTCAAATCGTATTTTACAGATTAATGAATTAATTCAAAAAGAATTAGGTCAGATTATTCTGCGGGAAGTTGAGTTTCCTAAAAACACTTTAGTTACCATTACTAGGGTAGAAACAAGCCCTGATTTGAGTCAAGCCAAAGTTTATGTTAGCTGTTTGCCTGATAATCAGGGTGATAAGATACTTTATATTTTAAAAAGACAAGGTTATCATATTCAGCATAAACTTAATAAAAAATTAGAGACAAAAATAATTCCTCGAATTAGGTTTGTTAAAGAATTAAAAACAATGCAAGCTGGAAGAATTGAACAGATTTTAGACAAAATTAAGAAAAAGGGTTGAAAAAAAGAAAAAAGTTGTTAAAATACAAAACATAAGGCCTGGTACCCAAGTAGCTAGGGGACTGTCTGCAAAACAGTTTTACGCGGGTGCAAATCCCGCCCAGGCCTCAAATATTTGCCGCGGTGCTGGAATTGGTTTACAGGACAGACTTAAAATCTGTTGGATGCAAGTCCGTGAGGGTTCGAGTCCCTCCCGCGGCACTAAACTAAAAACCCCATTCCCGATATATTTCTATATTTTCTCATGGAACGGGGTTTTTGTTTTTCACTAATTATTACTTATTTAAGCAATTCTCTAACCATAATTTTTCTTTTCTTTTCTCTAAAGACTTTCGGTATTCTTATGGTCAGGATGCCGTTTTCCATTGTTGCTTTAATTCGATCAGGATCAATTTCTACGGGCAGGATTATTTCTCTGGAAAACCTTCCCCAGTAACACTCTTTAGTAGAATAATCTCCTTCTTCATTGTTTGGTTTTTCTCTTCTTCCCCTGATTATTATTACATCTTTTTCTAATGAGATTTCTAGGTCATTAGGTTTAATTCCGGCAATTGTTGATTGAATAATTAAATCATCTTTAGTTTGATAAACATCAACAGATAATTGTCCTTCTGGTCCAGACCAACCTTCTTGTTTATTGTCAGTTTTTTCAGGAATCGTTTTTATTTTTTTTATTGTTTGTAAAAAAAATTCAACATCCCCAAGTTTATAAATTCGGTAATTATTAATTGGATTACGATAAGCTTTCATCTTTCCTGCTTTATCCCAATTACGAAGGGTAAGAGGAGTAACTCCTAATAAATCAGCTGCTTCTTTGACTGTAAGGTATTTTTTTGTTGTTTGTACTTTTACGCGATGAATTTTTCTTCGTATTTTTACCATATTTTTATACAATGAGTTTGATTAAATATTAATATTTATTAACCTTTTTTATCTATAAACCTTAATAAACCTTTATAAACTAACTTTATTATTCTATTTTAATACATCAAACATGTTTGTCAATGTGTAAAACTTTTTTAGAGTAAATTAAGCACGTATTTTATAGTCTAAGCCCTAGCGTATTTTAACGTGCCTTACAAAATTGTTTTATAAGAGCTAATTTTATTAAATCTATTATAAAATAAATTAGATAAAAGTTATCCACAACTTGACATAATCTTTTGTGTGTTAAAATAAGAAAATAAAAATAATCTCGATACTCGATATTCGAGAAAAAAGATAAAAGATAAAATATTTTTAGTTTTTTATGAGATATTTCAAGAACAAACATCTTTCTCTCAAACAAGCAGCCAGGATTTTTGGTTATAGTTCTGACTATATTGGTTATTTGATTAGAAAAAGAAAGATTAGTGGAAAAAAAGTTTATAGCACTATCTCTTGGCAAGTTAGCAAACAAGCAATAATAGAATATTGTGAAAAAAGAAAAAGAAAAGTTAAGAGTCTTAATGTTAGTAGCAGTAAACATCTTTCTCTTAAAGAAGCAGCAAAGATTTCAGGATACAGTTCTGATTATATAGGGTTTTTAATTCGAAACGGAAAAATTAAAGGAAGAAAAATTCCTACTCAAATTTCTTGGTTAGTAAGTGGAAAGGAAATAGAGAAATATCAAGCATCAAAATCTCAAAAATTATTAAGTAGGAAAAACCAGTTTCCGAGTTTTGTTGTTTCCCTAAGTAGAGATAAAATTTTTAGTACTAATTGGCGTCTAGCTTTAACAACATTTATAATATTTTGTTTTATTACAGGATTTGCTCCAATAAGATTTTTACAGAGTTCAATTTCAGCTGTTTTTTTTGAAGAACCTAAGACAGTTAATCTCTATAACACTCTTTCTTATGGTAATTGGCAAAACTCTGAAAACGTTCAAGGCATGCCTAATGTAGATTCCACTGGAGACATAAACTCATTTTCTGAGGCTAATTCAGCGGTTTATAAAACAGGTACCTTAGTTTTGATGAGCGAAGGATTTGCTCTTATAGGAGACCTAGAAACTATAAGCCCCGACCCTATTGAACAAACAGAGACAATTGAAGAGCAACCCTCAGAACTTGAACTATTAGAAGAACCACTTTTGCCCGAAGAAACCTTGTTGGAACAAGAAGAAATAACTGAATCAGGGACAGAAGAGTTCTCTCAAGAAGAACCAATTCAAGAGGAACCAGTTGAAGAAGAACAGGTTGAAGAAGAACAGGTTGAAGAAGAACCGGTTGATGAGCCTTCAGACGAACAGGCAGGGTTAGAAAGTGAAGAAGAACAACCATTAGAATCTGAACCAGAATTAGAATTAGAACTAGAATCAGAACCAGAGTCAGAGCCAGAAGAAGAAATTCAATTAGAACAAGAACCCGAAATGACCCAAGAAGAGCCACAACCAGAAGAAGGTGGTGAAGAGCCAAATATACAACAACCAAACGAAGATTCAGTTGAATCTCCAATTTCATTTTTAGAAAGGATTAAGAAAGTTGTTTTAGGATCTCGTGAGGCAGGGATAAAAAGACTTTTCAATAACTTTACAGTAGGGGCTGAAGAAGTGCCTACTTCTGAGGAATTAAATCGTAGCCAACTTTTATCGGTTAAAATTAAATTCTCTTTTGCCATTGGTGAAAAAGAACCAGACGTTTCAATAACAAAAGACAATGAAACAGAAAACAACAACCTTGCTCAGAAAGAGCCAATTAGTTTTTGGAACAAGGTTAAAAAATTCTTTGGAGATTTATTTACTAAAAGGACTTTCATGGCCAAAGCCGAAGAAATAGTTGAGATAGAAAGTATTCCATCTTCAGATAATAATGAAGTTATAGAGACAGATTATATTGCCGATATTCCTTCCGATATTGATGATAACCTAATAGATACTACTGATGAATTAGAAACTTCGCAAGAAGTCTTAGAAGAAGAATCTCAGACAGATGAGACAGTTGAAGAAGAACCAGTCGAGGAATCCACAGAGACCACAGAAGAACCAATTCAAGAAGAACCAGCCCAAGAAGAACCAGTTGATGAGCCCTCAGACGAACAGGAGGGGTTAGAGGGTGAACAAGAACAACCATTAGAATCTGAACCAGAATTAGAACAAGAACCAGAACCCGAACCAGAGCCAGAGCAGGAACAGGAGCAACCTTCTCAAGAAACTCTTCCAAATCTTGATACCAAAATTATTGTTTGGTGGTCTTTAGACGGAAACAATTGGCAGATATTAGATACAATTTCTGGTGATTCTTTATCAAACGCGCTCAATAATGGTTATTTTGAATACGATGCTACATTCTTGAAAAGCTGGGATGATATTAAAAATCTGAAAGTTCAATTTGAGGGAGTGGTTGGTGGAGAAAGTAATACAGTCGCCTATCTTGATAGTATCTGGGTAGAAGCAAATTATCAGAAAGAGGAATTAGAGGAGGAGTTTGAACTGAAAGTCATTAAAAAAGACTGGAGAGCAGACGAAACACCTACTTTTGAAATTGTATCAAAGAAAGAAGAAAATATTATTGAAAGCTTAATCGGTCAGATTTCTTCTGTTTTTGAAGAAGAGCCAAAAGTTAAAGCAAAGCTCAATAATCCCCAAAATCAAGAATTAGAACTTGGAGAAGAAGATTTTAGGGCCGAAACCCATTCGCCAACCCAAATTACAATTTTTAAACCGAAAAATTTCCGTCCCGGGCGATATTCTTTAAAAATCACTTTTGAGAAAAATGGCAAAGTTTTTGAATTTGAACAAGATTTCACCTGGGGAGTTCTTGCCATAAACGTTAACAAATCTATCTATTTACCAAACGAACAGGTCTATTTACAAATGGCTGTTCTTAGGGATGATGGCCATACAATTTGTGATGCCAATTTGAGATTAGAAGTTATCTCTCCTAACGAAGAATCGTTCTCCCTTGATATACAAAGGTCAGGAGAGTGCGAACCGAACAATGTGACCGATGTACCTGATTATTTCGCTTATTACCAAGTTGAGGGGGTTGGCACTTATCAAATGAAACTTATTAATTTGGATAATAACTATGAAATTACTGATTCTTTTGAAGTTAGAGAATCTGTTCCTTTTGATGTTGAAAGAATTGGACCAACCAGAATTTATCCACCCGCTGCCTATGAGATGGTAATGAAAATTAAGGTAAATCAAGATTTTAAAGGAAGGGTAATAGAAAGTGTGCCAGATTCATTTGTGATAACTGAGACAAGCGACAAGAAACAAGAGACGTGGGACGAAGAAAAACTAATTATTTGGGATGTTGATTGGAAAGAAGGAGAAACTCAGGAACTTAAATATCAATTTGACGCGCCCGATATAACTCCTTACCTCTATTTATTAGGACCGCTAAAAATTGGTGATTTTCAAGAAATTCGACAATGGCAGATTGCCTCAGATGCCGTAACTCGTGGAGCAACAATTTCTACTTATGTAACCTCATCCACAGTAACCACCGTCAGTCAGCCACATACAGTAGATGCTGGTACAACACTACTGATACTTGTTATCTCACAAGAAGCAGGAGAAACTTTAACTGTCGAACCATACTGGAATACAACTGAAGCATTTACTCTTATCCACGCCACAACACCCAGTGGGTCGAATAATCATGTTAGGGATTATACCTATGGTTTGGTTAATCCGACTGCAGGGACTTACAATATCACATATACATCATCAGAAAATGACAATATCCACCATACAGCAGTTAACTACATAGGAACGACTAGCACTTCAGTAGAAGACGCTACCAACTATTTAAATGAAAAAGTAAATGATTCTGCGACAGGGACTACTATTCTTGCTTCTGGCGGTGATTCAGGGTCAACTCTCTTGGTGGCTGGTGTGTTTAAAGGCGGAGATGGCGACCCTGCGTCTAACGCAACAGGGTTTGCTGAATTAGCGGATAGTGCGACTGGTACTTCTAAAACTGCAGATACAGCTTTTTATGTTGCCGATTTAATAGGGGGTGCTCCAGAGGCAATAACAATTACTTGGGCGTTATCTGATGAAAATGCTGGGCAGTTAATCGAGATATTAGCTGCTGTTCCCATTACTGTTTCTGGTAATGTTTTGTGGACAGATGAATCAGCTTGGATTGGAGATCCACCATGCGATGGCTCAACCCCAAATGTTAAAATTGTTGTTGATGGCGCAACTGCTTATACCACTTCTTGCGCTATTACCACTGGTTATTATGAAAAAACAGATGTTGATGCTGCCAGCGGAAAGATAATCACTATCTGGCTTAATACAAGTGGTGTTTACGTGGCTAATGCTGTAACCAAAAGTGCAGGCGCTAATATTACTGGACTCAATCTTTATCAAGACAGATTAATTGTCAGACATGAAACAGGAAGTTTTCTTACTAATGCTGATTTAGCAGCTTGTGATAAAGATACTGGTGCT